>Ga0316205_10001854_pt1 | contig 24232 bp, 17 predicted proteins | sample 3monthpyrite_MG_FD_204941 | JGI IMG/M metagenome (GOLD analysis project Ga0316205, IMG submission 204941) | Microbial mat bacterial communities from mineral coupon in-situ incubated in ocean water Damariscotta River, Maine, United States -... | ecosystem: Environmental > Aquatic > Marine >... | reverse complement strand
TTTGCCTTTTGAATGCCCGCCGACACCAGCAGGTCAGGACGCGTGGCGTCGCCGTAATAGACCTTGAGGCCAAAGGTCCGCAGCATGTCCAATTGTGCCGAGGAAAAATCGATCACGGTTGTTTCATACCCCTGCATGCGCAACATACGGTTGACGATTCCGCCGACACGGCCGTGGCCCGCGATGATGATGTCACCATGTTCGACGATCTCATCCGCCTCGCGGTCGTCGGCACGCGTCAGCGCCGGGGCTACCACCCGGTCATAGAAAATGAACATCGCCGGCGTCAGCAACATCGACAAGGCCACCACCAACAGCAATTGATCCGCGATTGCGGTGGGAATGACGGAATTGGCAACCGTGAATGTGAGCAGTACAAATCCGAACTCGCCGGCCTGGGCCAGCCCAAGCCCCAGCAGCCAACGATCGGTTCCACGCAACCCAAAGATTGTGCCAAGGGTAAAGAGTACAGCCATTTTCAACGCGATCAGGCCCAGCGTCAGCGCCAGAATGGCGGCGAAATTGTCGAACAGAAGCGCAAAATTGATGCCGGCCCCGACGGTCATGAAAAACAGGCCCAGCAACAAGCCGCGAAAGGGGTCAATGTCGCTCTCCAGCTCATGCCGATATTCGCTGTTGGCCAGAACCACGCCCGCCAGGAAAGTGCCCAGCGCCGGCGACAGACCAACAAGGCTCATCAACAAGGCGATGCCCACGATCATCATAAGAGCCGCTGCGACAAACAATTCGCGCAGGCGCGCAACCGCGATAAAGCGGAATAAAGGGCCGGTCAGCATCGCGCCGCCCAATCCCACGGCCGCGATGGCGCCCAATGTCACAAGCGCGGTCTGCCAGCCGTTCAACCCCGCGACCAGGCTCATCTGGGAATCATGGCTGCTCTCGGTGCTGCCCGCGCCAAGTTCCGCGGTCGAGGAAGCGGCGTCGGCGCCATATCCCGCTGCAGCCCCGGCCATGTCCATCAGTTCGGGCATGGCCAACAAGGGGATCAAGGCCAGCATCGGGATCACCGCAATGTCCTGGAACAACAGAACGGAAAAGGACGATTGCCCGCCATCGCTTTTCATCAGCCCTTTTTCATTGAGTGTTTGCAGCACGATCGCGGTTGACGACAGCGCCAGAACCAGCCCGATTGCGATGGCAATCGTCACCGGCTGGCCCAACACCCAGGCCGCCGCCGTCACCAGCACCGCCGTTGCTGTCACCTGCAACCCGCCCAGCCCCAGCAACTTGGCCCGCATGTCCCACAGTTTTCGGGGCTCCAGTTCGAGCCCCACAAGAAACAGCATCATCACCACACCAAACTCCGCGAAGTGCTGGATAGCCACGACATCCACGCCGATCAGCGCCAACAGGGGACTGATCAGGATACCCGCAATCAAATAGCCAAGCACCGACCCAAGCCCGAGCCGGGCAACGATTGGCACCGAACAGACGCCAGCGACCAGGAAGATGAACGCCATTAGCAAGAAGTCGATCATGTTCTCTGCCCCTCTAGATGCTCAACATACACGTTCCGCCAAGCTTAGGCTGGAATACGGCAAGTTGGAACGGACGAATTTCAAGGTCTTGCGCCCGCGGCCTTCGGCCCCGGTCGCCCGGGCGGGGGGCCAGCCCCCCATCCCCCTTTTGACAAAGGGGGCTCCCCCCGAGGTATTTGACAACCAAAGATGGCTGCCTGGATTCTTCTGTTCACAAATATCCAAGCCCGTGCGCAGCACGGCCCGGCCCAACTGAGCTGAGGCGCCCGAAGGGGCCCCGAAATCAGGCGGGAGGGCGCGCCCGATCTATTCGGCTGCGTCGAGATAGTTCTCCAGCGGCGGGCAGATGCAGATCAGGTTGCGATCGCCATGGACATTGTCCACCCGATTGACTGGCGCCCAGTATTTATCGACCCGGAAGGCGCCTGCAGGATAGCAGGCCTGTTCGCGGCTGTAGGGCCTGTCCCAATCGCCCACAAGGTCTTCCACTGTATGTGGCGCGTTTTTCAGCGGGTTGTTGGTGCGGTCCATTTTACCGTTTTCGATCGCGGCGATTTCGGCCCGGATGTCCAGCATCGCGTCGCAAAAGCGGTCAAGTTCTGCCTTGGTTTCGCTTTCGGTGGGCTCGACCATCAAGGTGCCGGCGACCGGCCAGGACATGGTTGGCGCATGAAACCCGTTGTCGATCAACCGTTTGGCGATGTCATCCACGCTGACATCGGCGCTTTCGGCGAAGGGCCGCGTGTCCAGGATACATTCATGGGCGATACGCCCGTTCTGGCCGGTGAACAGCACGTCATAGGCCCCTTCCAGCCGTTTGGCGATGTAATTGGCATTCAGGATCGCCACGCGGGTCGCCTGGGTCAGGCCTTCGCCGCCCATCAACAGGCAATAGGCCCAGGAAATCGGCAGGATCGAGGCGGAACCATAGGGTGCGGCTGAAACCGGCCCTTCGCCGCCGCCCAGTTCGGGGTGGCCCGGCAAGTGTTCTGCCAGATGTGCCTTGACGCCGATTGGCCCCATGCCGGGTCCACCGCCACCGTGGGGGATGCAAAAGGTCTTGTGCAGATTCAAATGGCTGACGTCACCACCCAGATCACCCGGGCGCGACAGGCCCACCATGGCGTTCATGTTGGCCCCGTCGACATAGACCTGTCCGCCGAATTCATGGGTGATCGCGCAGACCTCCTGGACTGTGGTTTCAAACACGCCGTGGGTCGAAGGATAGGTGATCATGCAGGCGGCAAAATTGTCACCCGCAGCTTCGGCCTTGGCACGGAAATCGTCCAGATCGATATCCCCGTTCGCCGCCGATTTGACCACCACCACTTTCAGCCCGGCCATCTGCGCGCTGGCCGGATTGGTGCCATGGGCCGAAACCGGGATCAGGCAGATGTTGCGATGACCCTGGCCGCGCGCGCGGTGATAGGCAGTGATCGTCAGCAGGCCCGCATATTCGCCCTGGGCGCCTGAATTTGGTTGCAGTGACATGGCGTCATAGCCGGTGATCTCGCATAGTTTGGCACTCAGGTCGTCCAGCATCACCTGATAGCCCTGGGTCTGTTCGGCCGGCGCAAAGGGGTGGATGTTGGAAAATTCGGGCCAGGTGATGGGCATCATCTCGACCGCCGCGTTCAGCTTCATCGTGCAGGACCCCAGAGGGATCATGGCGCGGTCCAGCGCCAGGTCGCGGTCGGCCAGGCGGCGCATATAGCGCATCATTTCGGTTTCGGCGCGGTTGTGGTTGAAAACCGGGTGTTGCAGATAGCTGCTTTCGCGCACCAGGGCGGGGTCAACGCGGTGATAATCAGCGGGAAAATCATCGCGGGTGAAAGACAGGCCAAAGGCGCGCCAAACCGATTCCAGATTGGCCGGGCGCACGGTTTCATCCAGCGTCAGGCCCAATTTGGTGTCACCGATACGGCGCAGGTTGATCTGTTCGGCCAGAGCCGCATTGTAGATCACGCCCTGCATCGGTCCCACATCCACGGTGATCGTGTCGAAAAAGAATTCCGGCTCGACCTTGAAACCACCGGCCTCTAGCCCGCGGGCCAGCCGGTCGGTCTTGCGGTGCACCCGCTGCGCGATGGCTTTCAGCCCGTCTGGACCATGAAACACCGCATAGAAAGACGCCATGACCGCCAATAGCGCCTGCGCGGTGCAGACGTTCGAGGTGGCTTTCTCGCGCCGGATATGTTGCTCGCGCGTTTGCAGCGACAGTCGATAGGCCGGGTTGCCGCGCGCATCGATCGACACGCCGACAATACGGCCCGGCAGGTTGCGTTTATAGGCATCTGCGCAGGCCATATAGGCCGCTGATGGGCCGCCATAGCCCATGGGCACGCCAAAGCGCTGGGTCGAGCCAACGGCAATATCCGCCCCCATCGCGCCTGGTTCCTTGAGCAAGGTCAGCGCCAACGGATCGGCGATGACGATGCCGATGGCTTTGACCTCATGCAGGCGCGCCATATGCTCAGTGAAATCGGTGACATGGCCATAGGTGCCGGGATATTGAAAAATGGCACCAAACACCGTTTCTGCATCCATGGTCGCGGGATCGCCGACGATACATTCGATCCCGAGAGGTGCGGCGCGGGTTTGCATCACGGCGATATTCTGCGGATGGCAGTTCTGGTCGATGAAAAAGCCGGTGGCTTTGGATTTCGCCACCCGTTGCGCCATGGTCATGGCCTCGGCCGCGGCTGTGGCCTCATCCAGCAGCGAGGCATTGGCGACCGGCAGACCGGTCAGGTCGCTGACCATGGTCTGATAGTTCAAGAGCGCCTCCAGCCGGCCCTGGGAAATCTCGGGCTGGTAGGGCGTGTAAGCGGTATACCAGGCAGGGTTTTCCAGGATGTTGCGCTGAATGGCTGGCGGTGTGACCGTGCCATGAAAGCCTTGCCCGATCATGGTGGTGAAAACCTGGTTTTGCTTGGCCACCTGCCGCATTTCATACAAGAAACCGCGTTCAGACTTGGCCTTGCCGAAATCCAACGGCTTTTGCTGACGAATGGCCTTGGGCACCGTCTGGTCGATCAATTCGTCCAGATCCTTGACGCCCAGCGTCTTGAACATCTCGGCCATCTCGGCCGGGCTTGGGCCGATGTGACGACGATTGGCAAAGTCATAGGGCAGGTAATCGGTGGGGGTAAAGGCCATGGGAAACACCTTTCAGGCAGGTTGGAACGGGTTGCCTCGGCGGTTTCGGAGACAGTGTGCAAAGGGGGCGACCCGGCGCGCGGGCGACCGTGCGCCGGGCGGTCTCGGACTAGCTGATGAAGGCCTGATAGGCGGCCTCGTCCATCAACTCATCCAGCGCCGCCATGTCTTCGACCTTCATCTTGAACATCCAGCCGTCGCCGATCGCATCCTCGTTGACCTTGGAAGGCTCATCGGTCAGCACATCGTTGACCTCGACAATCTCGCCATCGAGTGGGGCCAGAATATCCGAGGCGGCCTTGACGCTCTCGATCACCACAACTTCGTCATCTTTGCTGACGGTCACGCCGGGCTCGGGCAGCTCGACGAAAACGATATCGCCCAATTGCTCCGACGCATGTTCGGTGATGCCGACGACAACCAGATCGCCCTCGACGCGCAGCCATTCGTGCTCTTCGGTGAATTTCATAACTTGGTCTCTCCTTGCTGGTCTTATCGTTTGAAATTTGCTGGCGTGAACGGCAGGGCGGTCACGGTGACGGGCAGGCGCTTGCCGCGCACTTCGCCAAATAGATGGGTGCCGGGTTCAGCATACTCGGCGGCGACATAGCCCATCGACATCGGTGCGCCAATCGTTGGGCCAAAAGCGCCCGAGGTGATGCCCCCCACATCGCTGCCACCGGTGGCAGTGGCGAACAACGGCGTGCCGGCGCGCATCGGCGCGCGGCCCTCGGGCAATAGCCCCACCCGCGCGCGCGCCGCGCCACCTTCGATTTCAGCCAGAATACGGGCCGCACCCGGAAAGCCGCCGGCACGCGCGCCGCCCTCGCGACGCACCTTTTGGATGGCCCAGCTCAGGCTGGCTTCGACCGGGCTGGTCGTGGCGTCAATGTCATTGCCATACAGACATAACCCTGCCTCCAGTCGCAGGCTGTCGCGCGCACCCAGGCCGATGGGTTCAACCTCGGCCATGTCCAGCAACGCGGCGGCCAGTTGCGCCGCCTGTGCCGCGGGCACCGAGATTTCGTAGCCATCCTCGCCGGTATAGCCCGAGCGCGAGACCCAACATTCCACACCCACCAGAACGACATTGGCTACATCCATGAAACGCATCTCGGCCACGCTTGCGTTCAATCGGGCCAAAGCGGCTTGCGCTGCCGGGCCTTGCAGCGCGATCAGGGCGCGGTCGCTCACTTCGGTGATTTCCACCCGGTCTGAAAGATGGGCGCGCATATGGGCGATATCAGCCGCCTTGCAGGCCGCGTTGACCACCACGAAAAGATGGTCGCCCCTGTTGGCAATCATCAGGTCATCTTCGATCCCGCCGGCCTCATTGGTGAAAAAGCCATAGCGCTGACGGTCCACGCCCAGCCCGGCGATATTGACGGGCACAAGGGTTTCCAGCGCCAGCGCCGCGTCGGCGGTGTCGCCCGATCTGGCGCGCAAAATGACCTGGCCCATGTGGCTGACATCGAACAAACCTGCGGCCGCGCGGCAGTGCAGATGCTCTTTCATGACGCCCATCGGATATTGCACCGGCATCTCATAGCCAGCGAAAGGCACCATCTTGGCGCCCAGGGCAACATGGGTTTCGTATAGCGGCGTGCGGCTCAAATCGGACATGGCCCGTTCCCCAATTCCAAACCGGTCAGATACGCGTCCGGCACCGTTCGGGCGGATCATCCGCCGCTCGGTGCCCCCTCTGTCCTTTGGCCTGAGATCGTTATCCCTTCGGCGGATGCGTGTGCGCATCACTCTCCAGAGTGTCTTTGTCCGGCCAGGTCATGGGGCCTGAGAGTTTCCGGGGCGGTTGCTCCTTCGGCACTGGCGGGGCCAGTTCTCCCTAGCGCGGATGGCGAGACCATATGGGCCAATCCAGATTCTGGCAAGAGGCTTCGCATGCGGTTGTATGCGCCATCGCCTGGCACCCTTGTTTCCGGCGTAAAGGCTTGGCAAGACAGGGGCATGAGCGATCATTTCATCTTTGGCTACGGCTCTTTGGTCAACCGGGCGACGCACGAGTATGGCATCACCTACACGGCGCGATTGCCCGGCTGGCGGCGTGTCTGGCAGCACACGACCCGCCGCGAGGTGGCGTTCTTGAACGTGATCCCGGACCCTGCAGCCCAGCTGGACGGGCTGATCATGGCCGTGCCGCCGGTGGCCCCGGATCTGGAGGCGCGCGAATATGCCTATGCCAAACACGATGTCTCTGCGCAGGTGGCCCATGGGCTGGCGGGACCCACCGAGGTCAAAATGTGGGCCATCCCTGCCCCCGACATCACCGCGCCGGGATCAGACCATGCGCTGCTTTTGTCCTATATCGACGTTGTCGTGGCCGGCTATCTGGATGTGTTCGGCCGCGACGGTGTGGCGCGGTTCTTTGCCAACACGGACGGCTGGCAGGCGCCGGTCTGGGACGATCGGGCCGCGCCCTTGTATCCGCGCGCGCAGCCTTTGCGCGACGAGGTGCGCTGGCTTGTGGATAGCGCCCTGACCGAGCTGCCCTGCTGGGTCAAAAAGCCGGGCTAGGAGCCGTTGCGGATTGGCCCGCGCAGGCGCGGGGCTTTGCCTCCGGCGGGGATATTTTTGAACAGAAGAAACAGACGCCGCGGGTCAGCGGCGGTGGTTGAGCAGTTGTTGCAGCCGGCCTTGCCGGGCAAAGGGCGCGGGTTCGGGCAGGCTGGCCGCTTCGGCATGTCGGAACACACGGAAGGTCAGGGCGGCGGCAATCGCTGCGAAAATAATCCCGCCCGCGGCCTGGCCGATCAACACGCCCGGCGCGCCCAGCCAGGCGGCAAACAAGATGACAAAGGGGATGGTGCCCAGCGTATGGCGGCCCCAGTTGATCCAGGTCGAGTAGAAGGGATGCGCCAGGTTGTTGAAGGCCGCATTCGAGACAAATATTGCGCCGTTGAAGAAATAGGCCAGTGCCAGAGGTCCGCAGAACAAGTAGACCAGTTCGCGTGAGATGCCTTGGGCATTGAACAGATCGGCGATCGGGCCGCGAAACACGTAAAGTGCCATTGTGACCAGAACCACCACTATTGCCGTGAACAGCAGCCCGTCGCGATAGGCGGCGCGCACCCGGTCATGTTTGCCAGCGCCCGCATTTTGGCCGATGATCGGGCCGATCGCGCCCGACAGCGCAAAGATGGTGCCAAAGGCCACCGGCGTCAGGCGGGCGGCAATGGCCATGCCAGCGACTGCATCTTCGCCGAATTCGGCCATGGAACGGGTGACATAGGCCTGCCCGATGGGTGTCGCCAGTTGAGTCAGGATGGCCGGGAATGCGATGGCCAGGATCGGGCGGATGTCGACGACAAAGACGGCCAGCTTTGGCATGTGAAAGCCGCCATAGTGGCGGATCACCGGGGTCAGGGCCGCCACGCCGATAGAGATGCGCGCCGCCACGCTGGCCAGCGCCGCGCCGGTCAAATCCAGGTTCAGGCCAAATATCAGGATCGGGTCCAGGACGGCATTGACCAGCCCACCAATGATCGTGGCCATCATCGCCTGTCGCGCCGCCCCATGGGCGCGCAAAATCGCGCTGCCGACCATGCCGGCCAGCAAGAACGGCAGGCTGGGCACGATGATTTGAAGATAGGAAACCGACAGTTCCAGCGTCACGCCACTGGCGCCCATCAGGCGCGCCAGCGGCTCCAGATTCACCCAGACGGCCAGCGCGAACAGCGCCCCCAGCACCACGCCTGCCAATAGTGTGTTGGTGGCACGTCTTGTGGCCAGGTCGCGGTCGCCCTCGCCCAGAGCGCGGGCCACCAATGCGCCTGCCGCGATCGACATGCCGATGCCAAAGGATGAGGTGAAGAACAGGATTGCGCCCGCATAGCCCACCGCCGCGGCCAGTTCCTCCTTGCCCAGCATCGAGATGAAGATCATATCGACCAGATCGACCAGAAAAACCGCCATCAAGCCCAGCGACGCGGTCAGCGACATGGTGGTGATGTGGCGCAACAGGCTGCCGGACAGGAAGGTGGCTTGGGCGTCGGTCATGGTTCAATCCTGATGTGGCGCGCGTCTGTCGCAGAGGTTGCAAGAACCGGCGCGATCAATTTCGCCCATCAGCTTGGTTAACGCCTCCGATGTCAAGCCAGCCGCCTGCGCCCGGGCGCTCGCAAGGGCGGACCGTTGCGCGGGACACCCCGCTGGTCCTGGCCGATGCGCGTGAGCTCAACACTGCTGACCAAACTCAACGCTTTTGCCGGCGAGAAACCCAAGCTGATGCCACCCCCGATCACAAGGGGGCCCCGTGTCCAGTCGATGCGAAAGCTGCGGAATGCCGCTGAACAAGGCGCCAGCGGGTGGCGGGCGCTCATCGCGCTATTGCTCAATCAGCTACCAAAATGGCGCATTTGCGCGTCATGTGCATCAAAGGATCCGCGCGGCAGAATGTCAGACCCAGGGGCTAGAGGCGCCTGCCGCCAAAGGCATGCCTCGGGCGATGGCATGGCTGTTCACACGCGCCATCCCGAAACTGCCCAGATGGTCGACTAAAGCGTGGGCTTGTTTTGCAGCAGCGGCATCACATCGGCCATTTCAGGACCACGATCGCGCCCGGTGACAGCCCGGCGCAGCGGCATGAACAGCCCCTTGCCCTTGCGGCCCGTGGATTCTTTCACGGCTGTGGTCCATGTGGCCCAGCTATTCGGTCCATAGGGCGCATCCCCCAACATATTGAGCGCCTGGGCCACAAATTCGCGGTCCTCATCGGCCACCAATGCCGTGGCCCCATCGCGGAATAATTCCCACCACTGGCCCATCTCGGCGCGCGCGTTGATATTGCCGCGCACTACCGCCCAGAAGGCTGGCGCGATATCGTCAGGCACGCCCAGCGCGGCAATGTCAGCGGCCACTGCGCCGTAGTCCATGTGCTGCAATACCCGCGCTGACAGCGGCACCAGATCGGCCTCATCGAATTTGGTGGGCGCGGCGCCGAAATGGCTCAGTTCAAATCCCGCGGCCAGATCGTCGATGGTGTCATAGACTTCTGCTGGCTGCGAAGACCCAAGGCGCGCCATATGTGACAAAAGAGCCATCGGCTCAATCCCCTTGGCGCGCAGGTCGCGCAGCGCCAGCGTTCCCAGGCGTTTGGACAGTTTTTCGCCCTGCGGGCCGGTCAGCGTCGAGTGATGGGCAAAAGCCGGCAGCGTGCCGCCCAGCGCCTCAATGATCTGGATCTGGGTGGCCGTGTTGGTCACATGGTCATTGCCACGCACCACATGGGTGATGCCGAAATCCATGTCGTCGCAGACCGAGGCCAGCGTATACAGAAACTGACCGTCGGCGCGGATCAGCACAGGGTCCGACACGCTGGCCGCATCAATCGATTGCGGGCCCAGAATGCCGTCATCCCAGGTGATGCGAGTATGATCCAGCTTGAAGCGCCAATAACCCGGGCCACGCTCGGCGCGCAATGCGGCGCGCTCGGCCTCACTTAGCGCCAGCGCCGCGCGGTCATAGACCGGCGGTTTGCCCATGTTCAGCTGTTTCTTGCGCTTCAGGTCCAGTTCCGTCGGCGTTTCAAAGCATTCATAGAACCGCCCCATCTGGCGCAATTCATCGGCCGCCGCCTGATAGCGCTCCAGCCGCGAGGATTGGTTTTCCTCGCGGTCCCAGCTCAGGCCAAGCCAGGTCAGGTCTTGGCGGATCGCGTCGCTAAACTCGGGCTTTGAGCGTTCGGGATCGGTGTCATCCAGGCGCAGCACGAACTGGCCACCCGATTTGCGTGCAATCAGGTGGTTGAACAGCGCGGTGCGCAGGTTGCCGATGTGCAAATAGCCGGTGGGCGACGGGGCGAAACGGGTGACGGTCATGGGTGCGTCCTGATGGGCGGTGAATGAGCGGCCTGTCTATCCAAGCGCGCCCCAAAGGCCAAGTGCCTTAAACGCCCCGCCGATCACGTCGGCTGGACAGGCCACTTGCGGTCCAGATCACGCAGACCAGCGCGGATCAGTTCGGCCAGGACATCCTCATCCACATCCGCCAGCTTGTTGATATACAGGCAGGACTTGCCCATCTTGTGCTTGCCCAACCGGCCCAGGATTTCGGTGAAATCGGCATAGCCGGGCATGATATAGATCGAAAGGCTGGCCTTGCGTGGGCTGAAACCGGTGGCCGGCGAATCGCCCTCGCGCCCGCTGTCATAGACATAGTGATAGGCGCCATAGCCCACGATCGAGGGGCCCCACATGCGCGGGGCAAAACCCGTCACCTCCTGGAAAATCTCGTTCAGCCGCAGCCCGTCGGCGCGGCGGCGCGCGGGCTCGACCTGGCGCAGGAAATCCTGCACATCCTCGTTGGTTGCAACGGTCTTGTTGCCGGACATGGGCACCCCCTTTTGGCATGGCTCAGGCCAATCTAGGCCCCGCGGTCGGGCCCGCGTCAAGGGTCGGGCGGGGTCTAGCTGGGGTCGCGCCAGCGGTTCACGATCGGATAGCGGCGGTCCAACCAGAACGAGCGCGGCGTCAGACGCGTGCCAGGCGCGGACTGGAAGCGCTTGTATTCACTGACATAAATAAGACCCTCGACCTTTTTGACCGTGGCGCGATCAAAGCCCATCTCGACCAGTTCGGCGATGCTCAGCTCTTCGTCGATCAGCCCGTGCAAGATCGCGTCCAAAACCTCATAGGGCGGCAGGCTGTCCTCATCTTTCTGATCGGGCCGCAGCTCGGCGCTGGGGGGTTTGTCGATGATCCTCGGCGCGATCACCTCGCCCGCCGGACCCATCATCCAGTCATGATGATGGGCGTTGCGCCAGCGGCAGATCTCAAACACGCCGGTCTTGTAAAGGTCCTTGATCGGATTATAGCCGCCCGCCATATCGCCATAGATTGTGGCATAGCCCACGGCCACTTCGGACTTGTTGCCCGTGGTCAGCAGCATCTCGCCAAACTTGTTGGACAGCGCCATCAACAACAGCCCGCGCAGCCTCGACTGGATGTTTTCTTCGGTCAGCCCGGGTTCTGTGCCTTCAAACAGCGGGGCCAGCGTGTTGGTGATCGCGGCGCGCCCCTCGGAAATGGACAAGAAATCATAGCGGCAGCCCAAGGCGCTAGCCACCGCCTTGGCATCCTCCAATGAGGCTTGGCTTGTATATTCCGACGGCAACATCACGCAGCGCACATTCTTTGGCCCCAACGCATCGGTGGCAATCGCGGCGACAATGGCCGAATCGATCCCGCCCGACAGGCCCAGAAGCACATTCTTGAAGCCGGTCTTGCCCATATAATCGCGCAGGGCCAGAACCATGGCGTGATAATCGGCCTCATGGCTGGCCGGCAGCGGGGCCAGCGCGCTTGGTGCGATCTCCCAGCCCGCATCGGTTTCGTTCAGATCGATATGGCGCAGTTCCTCTTCAAACTGGGCCATTTGCACGGCCAGCCTGCCCGCCCGGTTCAGGGCAAAACTTGCACCGTCAAAGACCTGATCATCCTGGCCGCCCACCATGTTGAGGTAGATCAGCGGCACATTGTTCTCGATCACGCGGGCCACCATCAATTGCACGCGTCTGTCCTGCTTGTCGCGATAATAGGGAGAGCCGTTGGGCACCAGCAGCACCTCTGCCCCGCTTTCAACTTGCGCTTCGGCCACATCGGCGTGCCAACTGTCCTCACAGATGGGGCTGCCGATGCGCACCGGCCCAATACGATAGGGCCCACAAATGTCCGACGCGGTGAACAGGCGCACCTCATCGAAAACCGTTTCGTTTGGCAGGTGGTGCTTCAGAATTCGCGCCGCGACCCGGCCATTCTCCAGAATATAATAGGCATTATACAGCTCGTCATCCTCGGCATAGGGCCCGCCTATGGCCAGCGCCGGGCCGTCGGCGCAATCGCGCGCCAGATTGGCGATCTGCGCCATGGCGTCGCGGAAAAAGGCGGGCCGCATGATCAGATCCTGGGTCTGATAGCCAGTGGCAAACATTTCGGGCAGCGCAACCAGACCGGCGCCTGCATCCCGGCCCGCCACCCATGCCGCGCGGGCCTTGGCGATGTTTCCGGCAATATCGCCCACTGTTGGGTTCAATTGCGCCAGCGTGATCCGAAATGTCTGCGTCATGGTGCTGCTTTCCCGATTTACGCATTACTTAACAGCTTGAGGCCCGAGGAAAAGACGCCTCATGCACCCGCGCGGCAAAAAGAATTGTCAAAGCCCGCGCCGCTGGCCTAGGCTTTGGCCGCGCGGGGCGGTATAGATGCGCGCAAACCAAGCAAAGATGGGGGCCGGCGTGCGGAACTTTGGCAAGCCTTTGGCAGTGGCAATCGCAATCACCTTGGCACAGGCAGGCGCGCCTGCGTTTTCGCAAGATACGCGCGCCGTGATCACCAAGGAATATGAAGACGGCGGCGTCTATGAAGGCACCTTTCTGGATGGCAAACAGCATGGGCAAGGCACCTACCGCCTGCCCTCGGGCTATGAATATACCGGCGAATGGGTCGAGGGCGAAATCCGCGGTCAGGGCATTGCGCGCTTTCCCAACGGCTCGGTCTATGAGGGCAGCTTCGAGGCTGGCAAACCGCATGGGCGGGGCAAGATCACCTTCGCCGATGGCGGCACCTATGAGGGCGACTGGGCCGAGGGCACCATCAACGGCAGCGGCATCGCTACCTATTCCAACGGCGTGACCTATGAGGGCGGCTTTGTTGACGCCAGGCAGCAGGGTCAGGGCCGGATGGAAAACCCCAACGGCTATATCTACGAAGGCGAATGGGAGGCCGGGCAACGCCAGGGCCAGGGCCGCATCACCTATCCCGATGGTTCAGTCTATGAGGGCGATGTCGTGGCGGGGCTGCGTGAGGGCCAGGGACGCCTGGTGTCCGCCGACGGCCTGACCTATGAGGGCCAGTGGCAAGGCGGTGAGATCACCGGCACGGGCACGCTCACCCAATCCAATGGCGATGTCTATGTGGGCAATTTTGTCGGTGGCCAGCGCCAGGGGCAAGGCCGCGTGACCTATGCCAACGGCGATGTCTATGAGGGTGAATTTGATGCCGACAACCGCCACGGCACTGGCCGGTTTACCGGTGCCGACGGCTATGTCTATGTCGGCGATTGGGTCGCGGGCAGAATTGAGGGCGAAGGCCAGGTAACCTATCCCGATGGCTCGGTCTATGTGGGCCAGTTTCGCAATGACCTGGCCGATGGGCTGGGCAAGATCACCTATCCTGACGGCAACACCTATGAAGGCGATTGGGTTGCGGGCGTCATCGAGGGCCAGGGCGTGGCCACCTATGCCAACGGGCTGGTCTATGAAGGCGCGTTCAGGAATGCCAAGAACCATGGTCAGGGCACGTTGAGCTATCCGGATGGTTACAGATACGAGGGCGAATGGGACATGGGCCAACGTCAGGGCCGTGGCCGGGCCACCTATGCCGATGGCTCTACCTATGTCGGCGATTTTCTGGCCGGCGCACGCCATGGCACCGGGACCATCACCATGCCCGACGGCTTTATCTATTCGGGCGATTGGGAAAACGGCGAGATTCAGGGCACCGGCGTGGCCACCTATGCCAACAAGGATGTCTATGAGGGCGAATTTGTCGCCGGCAAACGCGAAGGGCGCGGCACGATCCGCTATGCCAGCGGCGACAGCGCCAGCGGCACCTGGACCAATGGCGCGCTGACCGCGCCTGACCCGGCCCCCGAAGCACAAACCGAAGATAACAGCACCGCAACCGAGTAACAGCCGCCAGCGCAGTGCATTTTTTGGCTTTTCCTTTGCAAACGTTCCCCTATAGTCGGCCCCATGATAACTTCGACGCATATCTTTGCTTCCGCCCCGGCCCGTCCGGCGCGTCTGGCTGTCGAACTACGTCTTCTTAGCAGCCTCTGAGCGTGCCTTCGGCGCGACCGCTCAGGGGTGAACAGCGCCGGAATTTTCAAGACAGCTAAGACGAAAAGAGACCCTGATATGACCCATATTCCCGATCAAGATCGCGTTGTGATCTTTGACACCACCCTGCGCGACGGTGAGCAATCCCCGGGCGCTACCATGACCCATGCCGAAAAACTGGAAATCGCCGAGATGCTGGACGACATGGGCGTCGACATCATCGAAGCCGGCTTTCCGATCGCCAGCCAGGGCGATTTTGACGCCGTTTCCGAGATTGCCAAACGCGCCAAGGATGCAGTGATCTGCGGACTGGCACGTGCCAATATCGGCGACATTGATCGCGCCCATGCCGCGCTGAAACATGCCGCCCGGCCGCGCATTCACACCTTTATCGGCACGTCGCCGCTGCACCGCGCCATCCCAAACCTGACCCAGGATGAAATGGCCGAGCGGATCCATGAAACCGTGACGCATGCGCGCAACCTGTGCGAGGATGTTCAATGGTCGCCGATGGATGCAACACGCACCGAACATGACTACCTGTGCCGGGTGATCGAGATTGCCATCAAGGCAGGGGCCACGACGATCAATATCCCCGACACCGTGGGCTATACCGCGCCTGCCGAAAGCGCCGATCTGATCGCCATGCTGATCGACAAGGTGCCGGGCGCCGATGACGTGGTCTTTGCCACGCATTGCCACAACGATCTGGGCATGGCCACGGCCAATTCGCTGGCCGCCGTCGCCGCAGGTGCACGCCAGATCGAATGCACGATCAACGGTTTGGGCGAACGCGCGGGCAACACCGCCCTGGAAGAGGTGGTGATGGCGCTCAAGGTGCGCAGCGACATCATGCCCTGGCAAACCCGCATCGACACCACCAAAATCATGAACATTTCGCGTCGTGTGGCCACCGTTTCGGGCTTTCCGGTGCAGTTCAACAAGGCCATCGTCGGCAAGAACGCCTTTGCCCATGAAAGCGGTATCCATCAGGACGGCATGCTGAAGAACGCCGAAACCTTTGAAATCATGCGCCCCGAAGACATTGGGCTGTCTGGCACCTCGCTGCCCTTGGGCAAACATTCGGGCCGCGCGGCGTTGCGTGACAAGCTGGAAAAGCTGGGCATCGAAATCGGCGACAATGAGCTCAAGGATGTCTTTGTGCGGTTCAAGGATCTGGCCGACCGCAAGAAAGAAGTCTTTGACGACGACATTCTGGCGCTGGTGCGCTCGTCCTCGACCGAGGCGGAGAATGAGTTCATCCAGGTCAAATTCCTGCGGGTCATCTGCGGCACCGAGGCACCGCAATCAGCCGATCTGACACTGACCATCGACGGCAAGGATGTGCAGACCACGGCCACAGGCGACGGGCCGGTAGATGCCACGTTCAACGCGGTCAAGGCACTCTACCCGCATGAGGCCCGCTTGCAATTGTATCAGGTCCATGCCGTGACCGAGGGCACGGATGCCCAGGCTACCGTTTCGGTGCGGATGGAGGAACATGGCCGCATCGCGACGGGTCAATCCGCCGATACCGACACGGTCGTGGCAAGCGCCAAGGCCTATGTGAACGCGCTCAACCGGTTGATCGTGCGGCGCACCAAGTCCGACCCGGATGCGGATGTCAAAACCGTCAGCTACAAGGACGCAGGCTGATACCCACAAGCGGGCGCGTCCAGCGCGGCGCGCCCGCATTCAATTCGGGGGGCGACAATGAACCAATATGACCTGACAGGCCGGGTGGCCGTCGTGACCGGCGGGGCGCAAGGTATCGGGCGCGCCATCGCAGAGCGGTTCATCGCATCAGGCGCGGTTGTGGCGCTTTGGGATGCCGATGGGCCGTTGGCCCAGGCCACGGCAACCCAGCTCGGTGCGCGCGCCTTTGCTTGCGACATCACCGACCCTGCCACCATCGCCACCGCACTGGCCGGCACCGAGACCGCACTTGGCGGCGTCGATATTCTGGTCAATTCCGCTGGCATCACAGGGCCCAACGGGCCGGTCGAAACCTATGGGCTGGAGGATTGGCGCCGCGTTATCGACATCAACCTGACAGGCACATTTCTGACCAACAGGGCGGTGGTTGCGGGCATGCGTGACCGCGACTATGGGCGCATCATCAACATCGCCTCGGTCGCAGGCAAAGAAGGCAACCCGAACGCGGCGGCTTATTCTGCTTCCAAAGCGGGGGTGATCGGGCTGACCAAATCACTGGGCAAGGAACTGGCCCAGACAAATATCGCCGTCAATTGCATCACGCCGGCGGCGGCCAAAACGGCGATCTTTGATCAGATGACCAAAAGCCATATCGCCATGATGCTGTCCAAGATCCCGCGCGGTCGTTTTGTGCAGGTGGATGAGATTGCGGCCCTTGCCACCTGGCTGGCCAGCGCCGACAATTCCTTTACCACTGCCGGCGTCTTCGACATCTCTGGCGGGCGGGCCACCTATTAAGGGCTGTGACGCGAATATAACCCGGCCCGGGCGCTTTGGGCGCTTGGCAGTCTGCGGTGAAGCGCCTATCTATACGTTGCACTCTTTACCATAGCGCTGCTGGGCCTATAAGACAGCCAGCGCACCCGCCCGCATCCGGGCAGATTCTACCACGCCACAAAGGACCAGGACACCATGGCAGGACTATTCGCATCAGATATGGCGATCGATTTGGGAACCGCCAACACCTTGGTCTATGTCAAGGGCCGTGGCATCATCCTGAATGAACCCTCGGTGGTCGCCTATCACGTCAAGGACGGGCAGAAACAGGTGCTGGCCGTGGGCGAAGACGCCAAGCTGATGCTGGGCCGCACGCCGGGCAGCATCGAAGCGATCCGCCCCATGCGCGAAGGTGTGATAGCCGATTTCGACACCGCCGAGGAAATGATCAAACATTTCATCCGCAAGGTTCATCGCCGCACGACCTTTTCCAAGCCGAAAATCATCGTTTGTGTGCCCCATGGCGCCACACCGGTTGAAAAACGCGCGATCCGCCAATCCGTGCTGTCGGCGGGTGCCCGCCGTGCCGGGCTGATCGCCGAACCGATTGCGGCCGCCATCGGCGCGGGCATGCCCATCACCGATCCGACCGGCAATATGGTTGTCGATATTGGCGGCGGCACCACCGAAGTGGCGGTGCTTTCGCTGGGCGACATCGTCTATGCGCGCTCGGTCCGCGTGGGCGGCGACCGGATGGATGAAAGCATCATTTCCTATCTGCGCCGCCAGCAAAACCTGCTGATTGGCGAAAGCACGGCAGAGCGCATCAAGACCTCGATCGGCACAGCGCGGATGCCCGATGACGGGCGCGGCGCCTCGATGCAGATCCGCGGTCGTGACCTGCTGAACGGTGTGCCCAAGGAAACCGAGATCAATCAGGCACAGGTTGCCGAGGCGCTGGCCGAACCGGTGCAGCAGATCTGCGAAGCGGTGATGACCGCATTGGAAGCAACCCCACCCGATCTGGCCGCCGACATCGTTGACCGTGGCGTGATGCTGACTGGCGGCGGCGCGCTATTGGGTGAATTGGACCTGGCGCTGCGCGAACAGACCGGGCTGGCCATTTCGGTTGCCGACGAGTCGCTCAACTGTGTGGCGCTTGGCACCGGCAAGGCATTGGAATATGAAAAACAACTTCGCCATGTAATTGATTATGAAAGCTAAATCGGGCCGCTAGACGGCCCCCAGACGCGCGAGGACCCGGTGGCACGCGATCGCGGCAATTCAGATGAATATGTGCGCCCGATCAGACGCATTCTGGTCGGCGCCCTAATCTTTGTGTTGTTCGCCATGTTCTTGTTCTGGCGGATTGACAGCCCCAGAATGGACCGTTTTCGCGCTCAGATCGTCGATCAGGTTCTGCCGTCTTTCGACTGGGCACTCGCGCCTGTTACGGCGCTGGGCGACATGGTGTCGAACTTTCAGTCCTACGCCCAGATTTACGAACAAAACCAGGAATTGCGCCGCGAACTCAGGCAGATGAAATCCTGGAAAGAAGCCGCTTTGCAGTTGGAGCAGAAGAACGCCAAACTGCTGGATCTGAACAATGTGCGTCTGGACCCCACGTTGACCTATGTCACTGGCGTGGTGCTGGCCGACAGTGGCGGCCCGTTTCGCCAGTCAGTCCTGTTGAATGTGGGCGCGCGCGACGGCATTCGCGATGGCTGGGCCACCACTGACGGGCTGGGTCTGGTGGGCCGCATCTCGGGCGTGGGGCGCAATTCGTCGCGGGTGATCTTGTTGACCGACGTGAACAGCCGCGTGCCGGTGACCTTGCAGCCCAGCGGCCAGCGCGCGGTTCTTTCGGGCGACAATGCGCAGGCCCCGCTGCTGGATTTTGTCGATACGCCGGAATTGGTGCGCCCCGGTGATCGGGTCGTGACCTCGGGCGATGGCGGGGTGTTCCCGCCAGGCCTGTTGGTGGGTCAGGTGGCACTGGGCCGCGACAAACGCCTGCGTGTGCGCCTGTCTGCCGATTATGAGCGGCTGGAATTCCTGCGCATTCTGCGCAGCCAGCCCCGCGAACAGATCCTGGACCCCGGCGCCTTGTTGCCACCACCGGTCTCATCGCTGCCCGCGCTCAGCGAAGTGGCCCCGGATGCACAAGATGACCCCCCTGCCGAGGAGGGCGGAGATGGGTGATCCGGGCGCATTGGGCCGCTATCTGCATTGGCTCTTGTTCATAGGGCTGGCGCTGCTTGTGCTTTTTATCGAGGCGCTGCCGTTCAATCTGGGCGCCACGTCCTGGCCCGGTCCGCAGGCCATGGCGCTCTTGGCGATGGTCTGGGTGCTGCGCCGCCCCGACTACATGCCGGTGGTCATTTTCGCGGTTTTGGCGCTGATCGCCGACCTTTTTCAGATGCGGCCACCGGGGCTGATGGCCGGATTGCTGGTCCTGGTGCTGGAATTCCTGCGCTCGCGCCACCACGCCGCGCGCGAATGGCCCTTTGTGCTGGAATGGGCGGTGGTATCGGCGCTCTTGTCGATGGTGCTGGTGGCCAATCGGCTGATCCTTGGCATTCTGGCCGTGCCGCAACCCGCCTTGGGGATTGAGGTGCAGCAATTGATCTCATCAATCCTGTTTTACCCGATCATTCTGGCATTTTCAGTCTGGGCGCTTAGAATTACCCATATCAAACCCGGCGAAGGTGGCATCAGGCTATGAAACGCTCACCAAATGACAATCTGACCTCTCGGCGCAGCATCTCTCGGCGTGCCTTGTTGTTGGGGGGCTCACAATTGGCCGTGGTGGGCGTGCTGGCGCTGCGCATGCGCTACATGCAGGTGGATCAGGCCGAAGAGTTTCGCACTCTGGCCGAGGAAAACCGCATTAATATCCGCCTGATCGCGCCGGAACGCGGGCCAATCTATGATCGCAACGGCATTCTGATCGCGGGCAATCAGCAGAATTACTCGATTGTGGTGGTGCGCGAAGACGCGGGCGACATCGATGAAACCATCGCCAAGATCACCCAATTGGTGCCACTTGATCCCGATGACATCGCGAAATCAGTCAAGGAAATCAAACGCCGCAGCCCCTTTGTGCCCGTCACTCTGGCCGACAGGCTGAGTTGGGAAGACTTTTCCAAGATCGCCGTCAACGCGCCCGCCCTGCCCGGCGTCACGCCCGAGGTGGGGCTGTCGCGTCACTATCCGTTGCAGGGGGATTTTGCCCATATCGTGGGCTACGTCGGCCCGGTCTCTGACTATGACCTGTCAAAACTGCAAAACCCCGACCCGCTCTTGCAGATCCCGAAGTTTCAGATCGGCAAGATCGGCGTCGAGTCCAAGCTTGAGGCCGATTTGCGCGGGCGCGCTGGCAACAAACAGATCGAAGTGAACGCGATGGGCAGGGTCATCCGCGAGTTGGACCGCACCGACGGCCAGCCGGGCGAGAAACTGCAATTGACCATCGATGCGAAATTGCAGAATTTTGTCCAGGCACGCATGGCCGGCGAAAGTGCGGCGGCCATCGTGATCGACGTGGAAACGGGCGACATTCTGGCGGCGGGCTCGGCGCCCTCCTTTGATCCCAATCTGTTCGTGCGTGGAATTTCCGTGGCTGATTACGGGGTATTGACCTCTGACAAATACCGCCCGCTGGCCAACAAGGCTGTGCAAGGGGCCTATCCGCCGGCCTCCACCTTCAAGATGGTCGTGGCGCTGGCGGCCCTGAAAGAGGGTGTGCTGACGCTGGAGGATACCGAGTTTTGTCGCGGGTTTATCACTGTAGGCAATCGGCGCTTTCACTGCTGGAAACGTAATGGCCATGGCCGGGTGGAACTCATCGAGGCTCTTTTTCAGTCCTGTGATGTGTTTTTCTATGAGGTCGCCCAACGCGTCGGGATCGACAAGATCGCGGAAACCGCGCGCCTGTTCGGTATCGGCACGCATCTGGACCTGCCGATGTCCGCCGTGGCCAACGGGCTGGCCCCCGACAAGGCATGGAAACGCGCCAATCGCGGCGAGGAATGGCTGGTGGGCGATTCCCTGAATGCCGGCATTGGCCAGGGTTTTGTGCTGGCAACACCGATGCAACTGGCCCTCATGACAGCGCGTCTGGCCTCCGGGCGCAGCGTCAATCCGCGCCTGATCAAGACCATCAATGGGATAGAAACCCCAGTAACCGGCGGCGAGCCGCTGGATTTTGCGCCCGAACATCTGGATGCGGTTCGGCGCGGCATGGACATGGTGTCGAACTACCAGCGCGGCACGGCCTATCGTTCGCGGATTGCCGAAGAATCCCTGGCCATGGCAGGAAAGACCGGCACCGCGCAGGTGCGCAACATCACCGCCGCGGAACGCGCGTCCGGGGTCGTCAGCAATGCCGATCTGCCCTGGGAACGGCGCGATCACGGGTTGTTTGTGGCCTATGGGCCGGTGGTGAACCCCCGCTTCGCCGTCTCGGTGGTGGTTGAACATGGGGGTGGCGGCTCGTCTGCGGCCGCGCCGGTTGCACGCGACATCATGTTGTTTGCCGAACATGGTGGGCTGCCGCCGCTCAGCTCCTATCCGTCCAGCCAACGCACTGAAATCGAAGAACGTTTTGCTGCGCTCAACTTGCGCGATTTCACCCAACCGGCACCGGGCCGGGTGCGCGCATGAGTTATCTGGAATACCGCGTCCAAACCGTGCCGACGGGTTTCTGGGCCAAGTTGCTGGCCTTCAACTGGGCCTTGGCGCTGTTGCTGACCGCGACTGCCTCGGTGGGGTTCTTGATGCTCTATTCCGTGGCGGGCGGCTCTTTCACGCCCTGGTCGCTGCCACAAATGCAGCGCTTCGGGCTGGGCGTCTTTTTGATGTTCGCCGTGGCCATGATCCCGATTTGGTTCTGGCGCAATGTCTCGGCCTTGGCCTATCTGGCGTCGCTTGGGCTGCTGGTTCTGGTTGATCTGGTCGGTGTCACCGGGATGGGCGCGCAACGCTGGATCGATCTGGGCTTCATGCGCCTGCAACCTTCGGAACTGACCAAGATCACGCTGGTGATGGTGCTGGCCTCCTATTACGACTGGCTCGACATCACCAAAGTGTCGCGCCCGCTGTGGCTGTTGATCCCGATCGCACTGATCCTCGTGCCCACCGCTCTGGTGCTGGGCCAACCAGACCTGGGCACAGCGATCTTGCTGGTGATGGGCGGCGGCATGATGATGATGCTGGCGGGCGTGCATTGGGGCTATTTCGCGGCTGTCTTTGCCTCGGGCATCGGGCTGCTTTGGGGGGTCTTCGCCTCGCGCGGCACGGCGTGGCAATTGATCAAGGATTACCAGTTTCGCCGTATCGACACCTTCCTGGACCCTTCCAATGACCCGCTGGGGGCGGGCTATAACATCACTCAGGCCAAGATCGCGCTCGGCTCGGGCGGCTGGACGGGCCGCGGCTTCATGCAAGGCACCCAAAGCCGGCTGAACTTCTTGCCAGAAAAACAGACCGATTTCATTTTCACCACCCTGGCCGAGGAATTCGGCTTTCTGGGTGGCATCTCACTTTTGGGGCTCTATGCGCTGATCATCTTGTTCTGCGTCGCCTCGGCCCTGTCCAACAAAGACCGTTTTGGCGCGCTGCTGACGCTCGGCGTGGCGGGCACCTTCTTTTTGTTCTTCGCGGTCAACCTGTCGATGGTGATGGGGTTGGTGCCGGTCGTGGGCGTGCCACTGCCGCTGGTCAGTTGGGGCGGCTCGGCCATGCTGGTGCTGATGGGCGCATTCGGTCTGGTGCAAAGTGCCCATGTGCACCGGCCAAGATCAAAACGATGAGCCTGAATATCCTGTTCGCCGGCGCGCCCGGAAAATTTGCCGATTATGGCCCGCATCTGACCCACGCACTCCGGCACGCGGGGCTGGATGCGCATGTCAGCCGCGACATCGCCCCCGAAGAGGTCGATTACATGGTCTATGAGCCCACTGGCCAGGTGTCGGATTTCACCCCCTTCACCCGGCTCAGGGCGGTGCTCAGCCTCTGGGCCGGGGTAGAAGACATCGTCGCCAACACGACGCTGACCCAACCGCTTGCGCGCATGGCCGATACCGGGCTGCGCGAAGGCATGGTGGAATGGGTCACGGCCCATGTTCTGCGCCACCACCTGGGGATCGACACCCATATCCGGGGCCAGGACGGCCAATGGCGCGCCGGCGTGATCCCACCGCTGGCACGCCATCGCAGCGTCAGTATACTGGGCACCGGTGCGCTGGGGGCCGCCTGCGGGCAGGCACTAAGCCGCTTGGGCTTTGACGTGGCGGGCTGGTCGCGCCGGCCCAAATCCGATCTGGGATTTGCCAGTCTTTCGGGCGCAGAGGGGCTGAAGAAAGCTCTGGCACGTGCCGAAATCCTTGTGCTCTTGCTGCCGCTCACCGCCAAGACCACCCATCTGATCACCACTGAAACCCTGGCCCTGATGCCGTCCGGCGCCTTTGTCATCAACCCCGGTCGCGGCCCGCTGATCGATGATGACGCGCTTTTGGCCGCACTGGATGCCGGGCAGATCGCTCATGCCACGCTGGATGTCTTCGCCACCGAGCCCTTGCCCCCCGATCACCCCTATTGGGCTCATCCCCGCGTCACCGTCACCCCGCATATCGCATCGGCGACACGGCCCGACACGGCGGCCGAATTCGTGGCCCGAAACATCGCGCGGGTCGAAAAGGGCCTGCCGCTCCTGGCCCAGGTCGACCCGGCGGAAAAATACTGAGCCGCATCAATTTCTTTGGTTTCGAAATACCTCGGGGGTCCGGGGGCTGGCCCCCGGCCCTGGCCAGATAGCCCGGCTATTTCAATCTGGGCGGCACGGCGGGGTCTGATCCGGGCGCGGCTGACGCTTTGCGTGTCACCGGGCTGGCGCGCTCCATTGGCAAGACATGGCCGGTCCTTCGCAACCGCGCCGCCATCTCACTGCCCGCCGCGACAAAAGTCACATCCAAAACCGTGTCCTCAGACATGCCCGAAAAGGCGATTGCCTGATTGGCGGCCTCGATCAGCGCCGCTTGCGCCACGGGCTGGGCGCCCACAAAAGCCAGGATATGGCCCACGCTGCCGTCCTCATAGCCCGCTTTGACCAGGATCGCCGCATCCGCCTGACCCAGCGACAGGCCCAGTTTTTCCGCCAGACGCGCCAAAACCACCTGTGGCAAGTCGGTCTGCTCGATCGACATCGGCCTTGCAGAGCGGCTTTGGGCGGAGATCTGGTCTGGCCGGGTCGAGGCCTGGGCCATGATCCGGGCCATCCAGCTGACCC
>Ga0316205_10001853_pt1 | contig 24239 bp, 21 predicted proteins | sample 3monthpyrite_MG_FD_204941 | JGI IMG/M metagenome (GOLD analysis project Ga0316205, IMG submission 204941) | Microbial mat bacterial communities from mineral coupon in-situ incubated in ocean water Damariscotta River, Maine, United States -... | ecosystem: Environmental > Aquatic > Marine >... | reverse complement strand
ATGTGATGAAACAATAAAATCATCGTCAATCCAATTGCATTGTTTTATAAGTTGTAAGCTTTTATCAAATTCCTTTTGATCCAGGCCGAGCCTGTGCATTCCAGTGTCTAACTTTAACCATACTTTAAGCGGCTGCTGCAATGGCGTGTTCAACAACAAATCCAGTTGCTCTTTATTATGAAGGGTTATCCATAAATCATTTTCACTGGCATAGCGTAACTCAGCCGCATGGTAAACACCTTGTAGAATAAGAATGTTTTTTGTAATGCCTGCCTTTCTTAACTCCACCGCTTCATCAAAAATCGCTACCGCAAAAGCAGGCACTAAAGATTGCAATGCCTCCGCCACCACCACCAAACCGTGCCCATAAGCATTGGCTTTAATAACCGCCATATTTTTTGATTGCGGCGCCCATTGATCCGCCAATAAAAAATTGGACCGGATATTGTCTAAATTGATAATCGCTCGTGTGTTTCTTGACATTATTTCTCTGACTTGTTCAATTTTTTACTAAACAGTGCTGCTACTCTCACCATCATATTTGTCTCCTAGCTCCTAGCCCGTAGCCTCTATAATATCACTAATCCAACAGCCAGATATAAAATAACCGAAGCCCCGCCAGCAACTAAAGCATAGGGCAATTGTGTTTTAACGTGCTCTAGCAGATCGCAACCCGATGCTATGGCAGAAACAGCAGTTGTGTCAGATATAGGCGAACAATGGTCGCCAAATACACCGCCACCCAAAATCGCTGCGATAATGAGCGATGGCGGCAATCCCATCGTTTGAATAATCGGTACGCCAATAGGGATCAGAATTGCAAATGTTCCCCAGGAAGTTCCCGTTGAAAAAGACATCACCCCGCCAACTATAAATATCATTGGAGCGACTAGATAAATCGGCAAAAAATCTCCAACTATTTGAGAGATATAAACGCCAGTGCCCAGCTCCTTAAGACTAGCTCCCAAAGCAAGTGATAACAGAACAATAGCGACTAACGGTAAAAGCTCCGACATTCCGCTAAAACCGATCTTGACTAATTGTTGGTGCTTAAATCTGCCACTTACCAGCATCATAAAATAGGCAACCAGGCAAGCAAGACTGGTTGCATACAAAACCGATTTAGATCCACTACCCGCAGATAGAACGCCATCACCAGTCCAAAACATAAATCCGACCATTCCGCCGACCATAACCAAAATGGGGATCAGCATAAAACTGGCATGTCCTGCCTCATCTTGATCGAGAGTAGAATTTGGCTGACTCGAATGCGACTCTTTTCGAATAACGCCATCTTCTTCTGCGTCTCGAATATGCACAGGACTAGTAGCAAGTGGTCCGTAATATTTTCCGGTATAAGCCGAATAAAAAACAATTGCCAAGGTGATCAAGGCATAAAAATTAAAAGGAACCGAACCCCATAAAATTTCTGCAGAACTACTTTCAAGCTCATAACTACTTAGCAACGCTAGTACGTAAGCGCCCCACGCATTAAGTAAAATCAAAATACAAATCGGCGCCGAAGTACTATCAATGATATAGGCCAACTTAGCGCGACTTAAACCAAATTTGTCAAACAATCCTCTGGACAATATACCCGCAGTCAAAACACTTAAATTAGATTCAACAAAAACCACTACGCCGGTAAAGCTCGCCATCAGTGAAACTTGCCTGGGTGATTTTGCCAACCCTTTTGAGATCAAAGTTTTGACCAGCCCGGCCACACCGCCAGACTTTCGCATATAAGCGAGTAAAGCCCCTACCATCACACTGAAAATCAGAATACGTGTATTGCCAGCATCGGAAAATACGGCAGTGATCCGCTCAAGCGTATTTAGGCCGCCTGTCACTGGTCCCATCAAAGACGACTCAGTTGCAGACTGCGCAGCAAACAATAACCATTCGGAAACAAAAATGGACAGAATAAGTGCGAGGATGACTTCTTTTTTCCAAAGTACTATGATAATCGCGACTAGAGGCGGTAATATTTTTAGCCATTCCATTTTTGATTCCTGTTATTTTATTTTTATAAATCTCTGCCAGATGAATCTGCACCACTACATTTATTCAGATCATTTTAACTGTAGAGCCTTCCTCAAAAATCCACCGCTGCGTTTAAGCAAATCCCTTGCGCTAGCACAATCGACTTCCGCCAGTAACATTAATACCGCCAGCTTAACTTGCCTGTCTGCCAGTTCAAGTGTTTTCTCCGCTAAGGTCTGATTGACACCGGTAATTTGCATCACCATTCTGGTTGCTCTTGCTAGCAGCTTTTGATTGCTCGCTTTTACATCGACCATTAAATTTTTATAACTTTTACCACAACGGATCATAGCCGCCGTTGATAAAATATTTAGTATCATCTTTTGCGCAGTGCCCGACTTCATTCGAGTCGAACCCGTTAGCGCTTCCGGTCCAACCATGACGTTCAAAGAAATATCAGCATAGCTTGATATATCAGATTTGGACATTTCAGATTTTGGGTTACAGCTAAGTGAAATACTGGCTGCTCCTATGCTCCTTGCGTATTCTAACCCACCAATAACGTAAGGTGTTCTGCCGCTAGCTGCTATTCCGACTAATACATCTTTTTCAGAAAAATTAATCGCCTTTAGCGTTTTAGCTGCCGATGACTTATCATCTTCGCTGCCTTCAATCGCTTTGAACATCGCCGATTCACCACCAGCGATCAATCCAATAACCTTATCTTGACTAACACCAAAAGTCGGCACACATTCAACCGCGTCTAAAATGCCCAGTCGTCCGCTCGTTCCAGCGCCAAGATAAATAAGTCGGCCGCCTAGTTTAAAACAACTAACAATGAGATCAACCGCTGTGGCAATCTCCGGTAATATTTTAGCCACCGCTTTGGCCACTAAATCATCTTGTTGATTTAATTTTTTGACCACATCTAGAGTATTTAAAAGATCAATATCCAAAGTGTCCGGGTTTTGTTCTTCTGAAACCAGATTATTAAGTTCAATAATTAGCTCTGAATTTTCCATCATGATTCTCTAATTGGTCTAAATCAACTAAACGCTCTTAACTTTCTTTTATAGTCATTTTCTTGCTCTTCTAAACGGTCTTCTAAAACGCTCATCTAAAACAGACTTCTAAAACAGCCATCTGAAACATTCAAACTAAACCGCTAACCGACACACTTTTGCTCCGAGCGCATGCAGTTTTTCTTCAATGCAATCATAACCGCGATCGATATGATAAATTCTGTCAACAATTGTATTTCCTTCAGCAACTAATCCGGCCAAAACCAGGCTAGCCGATGCGCGTAAATCGGTTGCCATCACCTGTGCACTGGTCAATTGATTCACCCCAGTGCAAATCGCGGTATTGCCTTCAACGGATATGTTAGCGCCCATCCGCAACATTTCGTTAACATGCATAAAGCGGTTCTCAAAAATATTTTCAACGATGATTCCGGTACCTTCCGCAATAATATTCAAGGTGGTAAATTGAGCCTGCATATCCGTTGGAAATCCTGGAAATGGAGCGGTCTTTATACTAACCGCTTTGACTCGTTTGCCTTTCATATCCAACTCGATCCAATCGTCACCAGTAGATATACAAGCGCCCGCCTCTTTTAGTTTGAGCAATACCGCTTCAAGTAAATTAGGATCGGTATCTTTGAGCATTACCCGACCACCAGTAATAGCACCCGCTACCAGATAAGTCCCGGTTTCAATTCGGTCCGGTTGTACTCGGTGAGTGGCTCCTGTCAACCGCTCGACGCCATGTACGGTAATCACATCCGTTCCAGCACCTTCAATTTTTGCTCCCATAGCGATCAAACAATTGGCCAAATCAACTATTTCTGGCTCCCGAGCCGCATTTTCCAAAGTGCTAGTGCCCTTAGCCAGAGTTGCCGCCATTAAGATATTCTCTGTGGCCCCAACGCTAATCGTATCCATGAAAATCTTGGCACCAGTCAGACCATTTTCAGCGCGTGCTTTGATATAACCATCATTGACTTCAATCGTTGCCCCCATGGCTTCCATACCTTTGATATGCAAATCCACTGGTCTGGAGCCAATCGCACAACCGCCGGGTAAAGAAACATCGGCTTTTCCGACTCTCGCCAAAAGTGGACCTAACACTAAGATCGAGGCTCGCATGGTTTTGACTAAATCATAGGGAGCTTGATAGGAATCGATGTTATGGGTATCAAGCAGCACTTCATTTTGGCCATTTAGAGTCATTGAAGCGCCAAATTTGGTAAGTAATTCGAGTGTAGTTGTAATATCGTTTAGCTTGGGGACATTACTGATTTTACTTATCCCATCAGCTAGCAAGGTAGACATTAATATAGGCAAAGCGGCGTTTTTTGCTCCGGAAATACGGATACTGCCATCTAATTTACAACCGCCCGAAATTTGAAACTTCTCCATCTTTTCTCCAGCAATCGTCGATTGAATAAATTAAGGACAATCATCACCCGACAGATATTTTGTTGATAAATCTTGGCCGCTGTTTTCAATCCAGCAACCAAATCAATTAATTGAACTCTATCATTAAATGATCGACCAAAGAATAGGGTCCGATCGAATTTGCACAATTTGTCATTTTTTATCCATGATTTGAACAGCTTTGCTCAGCTATCAACGCCAATTCCTGAGAAATTGCCCAAGATTAGGGAAATGTGCAATTGTTGTCTACACTGATTATTAGAAATAAGAGATATTTTAGAGACCTTAAATGGCATCAAACAAAAGTGAAGAATTCGAAGCTATGGGCGGAACCCCCATGATTGTAAAGATCACTAAGATATTCTATGACAAAATCTATGAAGATCCCTGGTTAAAACTCTATTTTGAGGAAATCCCGCAGGAGCATATTGAAAGACAACAAGTCGCCTTTATGCAAGCGGCGCTGGGTGGTGAAAATCTCTATTGTGGGCAAACACCCCCTGCGGCGCATAAACACATGTATATTACTCACGCGTTGTTTGAGGCCCGGCAGGAGTTATTGGACAAATCCTTCGAGGAAGCCAATGCCAGCGATTTATTGATTGAAAAGTGGCAAAGAATTGATGATGCCTTCTTTAACAGGATTGTAAAACATGCACCAGAGCAATGTGAGAAAAGGTACAAAACCGACAAAATACTTGATTTTCCTAAACCAACTTCCTAATCCGACGACCTAAACCAACTTGCTAAGTCGACTTCTTCGCAAAAATTTATGAGATCCATTAAAATGTCGATTCAGCAATTTTATCGGCAATAATAAGTCATGTCTCACTCTTTAGAATCTATCCGTATTGTCCTGCTGAATACTTTTCATCCGGGTAATATTGGTGCAGTTGCCCGTGCCATGAAAACAATGGGGCTGAAGGAATTGGTATTGGTTGATCCAGCTGATTATCCATCAAGCGAAGCAACGAGTAGAGCGGCAGGAGCAGCGGATGTTTTAGCTAACGCCAAAGTCGTTAACAACTTTGATGAGGCGACATTTGACTGTACTCAAGTTTTTGCCACCACAGCCAGACAAAAACACCGTTATGGTGGTCCGCAAAAATCCTGTTATCAAGCTTCTCAATGGATAAGAGCTCACAACCAGGAAAAAGTGGCTATCGTCTTTGGTCGGGAAAGAACTGGAATGAGCGCGCAAGATATCAGCCTCTGCCATCAGATTTTGTATATTCCCGGCAATCCAGAATATGACATCTTGAATCTGGCGGCTGCTGTTCAAATTGTTTGTTATGAACTCAATAAAACTTTTTCAGAAGGGGGTAAAGAATTAGATAACCAGAAGATTGGCGAGGAAGGCAAAAAGAAATCAACCGACGGACTAGTAAACCAACAAGATTTGAATCATTTTTATCAACAACTAGAATCTTCGCTCGAAACAAGTGGCTATCTAAATCCTGAGCAACCAAGTGATACCATGAAACGGCTGAGACAGTTTTTTAATCGGGCGAATCCCACAACGGCCGATATTGGTATGATGCGGGGTGTGACAAAAGCCTTGGGTGGTAAGTAATAAACTTTTAATGTTGTGGCTCACACTTAATCTGACACTTACGCGTTATTAACCGTCGGTAGAACAAGAATTCATTAGTAGTTTCCACCACAAATCGACCGACCGCATAGGATGGTTTATTAATTGCTTTTAGATCTAAAGCGGAAGAAATGGAAGCTAGATAATGCCCACAAAATCGGTTTATTTAAAGAAATTCGATAATTCTGGTCTATTATTGGTAGTCATGCATATCTAAAATAGACCGGTGATTGTAGTCTAATTGCGGTATACCCTAAGTGGACTACCTGTTACTTTTCGATCATTGATGGAAAAACTGCGAATGAATCTTTGGTCCGAATATCATTAATTAGAGCAAACTAGACTAATGGGATTTGCAGGGTCATATATGACTGAGAGGCAGCCACTGATGCAAATCGATCTTCATATTTTGAAACAAACTCCCTGCTGCAGCACTATTAGCTTTTCTATATACTCTCGACTGCTGATTATATTGCCCCGGATAAAAGAAAGTGAAATTAATGAGAGGTAGAGGATGCCGCTACTAGAAGTAAAAGGGCTGTCTAAAGCCTATGTCGGCAAGTCGGCGCTAGATAATTTGTCCTTTTCGATCGAGCCCGGTGAAGTCGTCGCTTTATTGGGTGCCAATGGCTCTGGAAAGACGACGACGATCAAGTCTATCTGTTCATTGATTGAGTGTGAGCAAGGCGACATCTATTTCAATCAGCAAAAGATCATCGGCACGACTCACTATCTGCAACATATTGGCGCCGTATTAGAGGGAGCCAGAAACGTTCACTGGCGCTTAACAGCGTTGCAGAATGCGGCATATTTTTCTACCTTAAGAGGTGGTAGTTGGAAACAGTGTCAAAGTGTCGCACAAAGGCTCATTGAGCTATTAGGTTTAGGGCCCTATCAAGCACTTGAAGTCGGTAAAATGTCAACTGGTAATCGGCAGAAAGTAGCCATTTTATGCTCGCTTGTTCACCAGCCTCAATTACTTTTATTAGATGAGCCGACTATCGGTCTTGATGTTGACACTGTCACTCAAATTAAAAAATTTATCCTTGCGCAGGCTAAATCACATGATCAAAGCTTCTTAATTACCTCTCATGATTTGCCCTTCATCGATGAAATCTGTGAGCGGGTTCTCGTCTTGCATGAAGGCAAGTTAGTATTCGATGGCTCTCTTGATAAATTGAAAAAAGAATTGCATCAATATGAACTTGTTCTCGATTACGAAAATACATTAGATGCAAGTTATATTGACAGCATAAAAACCAACATGAGCGAAGAAAATGTACGATTCAATAACAATGATCAGAGATTCATTGTTCGATTCAATGATGTTAATACGGGACTAAGGATAACAAGCCAAATTGAACGGGATGAAATAAAAGTCAAGGACCTTGAAATTAAACGTATATCCATGGAAAAAGCTTATTTAGAAGTTGTTAAGGGAGGAGTGAATGATGTCCCAGTTTCTTAGTCTCTGTATCAATGAAACAAAACTTAGTCTATATGAAATGAAGCAATATTGGTTCGAGACGGTTGCCAGCATCATGATGATGACTGTGGTCTTTCTAGGCCTCTTTTTTGGCATTAAAACCTTCCTATTGACGGGTGACGATACGTCGAGTTTGGATGGCCTTTTATTTGGTTATATCTTGTGGTCTTTTTCTACCGCGGCCTATAGCTCAGTAACAAGTTCAATCATCGAAGATAATCAGAAAGGATTTCTCGAACAACTTTTTCTCTGTCCACAAGGATATACTCGGTTATTAATGGCAAAGGTCTTTTCTGCCGTTTCAATGGGTTTCGTCATGATGACAATTTTGGCCTATTTGGCGATGGCGCTCAGTGGCAACTGGATTGAACTTAACTTTGCCAAACTATTCCCCTTGCTATTGCTGACGGTTCCCTCAGTGATCGGACTTGGTTTATTTCTCGGCGGCTTAGCGCTGGTTTATAAACGAGTGGATACGTTTGTAGCACTAATGATGCTTGCCTTGATGGGGCTAGTTGCCGTGCCGGCATTGCCTTTAAACTGGGCGAGCTTCTTGCCTCTGGCACCAGGTGCGAGTTTAGCTCGCTTAGTCGTCCTTGAACAGCAGGAGTTATCTTTTAATGACCTATCAATCGTTGCCGTTAATTCACTGGTTTATTTGTTAATCGGCATTCTTAGTTTTAAACATTTTGAGAGAATGGCAAAACGTAAGAACCTAATCGGTCAGTATTGAATCTAGACAAGTCTCAGTTAAACAACTATTTCAGTACTGCTGACAATTGAAATTATGAGATAACCAAAAAAGGCCGGCTCAACCTGCCGTTATTTACAAGCTAGTATTAGGCCTAGTTGATCAAAGCCGCAAAGTAAGGCGTTGAGAGACCGCAAAAGAATCAACAAACGCAGTTCATATCAATAATCTCCCAACCCCCCTTGACATTTGACTCATTCAATTTATATTAAACAAGGTCTGTTTACAGAAATTACACCAAATTAAGCCCGTCTACGATAAGTACATCCCAAATAGACCCTAAAAAGCCAAACATAGTAATTCACCCATATGATTCGTGTGCCATATAGGCACACAATTTGACTGGTGTGGTGCGTGTGTGCCATAATGACACATAAGGTTGTTTATTAAAAAAACAAAGGTGAAATTATGGCTACCAGTGCAAAACGTAAAGAAACCCGTTTGGTTGCTCGAACATCTTCTGAAATTCAGGAAATTATTCAGCGTGCGGCTGATTATTCTGGCGCTACAGTATCGCAATTTCTTATTGATTCTGCTATGGAGAAAGCTCGTAATGTCATTGAACGAACTGAGACTTTAAATCTATCAATGGCGGGGGCTGATGCCTTGTTTAACGCATTAGAGAATCCACCAAAAGCGAGTGCTAAATTACTCAAGGCCGCGAAGCGTTACAAGGAGACGGTAAATGTCCTTAATCATTAATGTCAGTCATCTTTAATGTCAGTCATCATTGAAGAAGTTACTCGACATCACAACCGAAAAATTTTTGATTGCGGCGTCGATAATTTAAATGAGTTCCTTCGGCATCAAGCTCGGCAGAAAACCGCTAAGCAAATTTCAAAAACCTACGTAGCCTGTAAAATCGCTGAGCCAACCAGCATAATTGGTTATCACACTCTAACTGGCTATTCAGTAACAACGCCGCCAACCCACAAAGATTATAAAAAATATCCTCACCCACTCAATGCGGTAAAACTAGCACGTATTGCTGTGGATCGCTCGTACCAGAAAGGGCACTTAGGTGAAAAGCTATTAGTTGATGCTATTTATCGGACTGTGTTAGTTGCCGAGCAAATTTCAGCTATTGGATTATACGTTGATCCAATGACTCCAGAAATTGTTCCATTTTATCGGCAGTATGGTTTTTTGTCTGCCGACCCAAACAACCACTCTCAGCTTGAAATGTGGCTACCCATAAAAACCTGCATTCAGGTTTCTTCAAGTATTCTGTGATTCTAGATAACTGGCCGTCAGTCACTCAAACATCTCCTATGGCGGTTCTGTGTTAACTAGAGACCTTTACCATCAGATTCTGTCTATTTTTAGTTTTATCCATTCCAATCTAAACTTAATCATCCTAAATATCCTGTTGCAGATCGAAAACAAGATTAACTCGCCTGTTTCGTTTACCTTTGTTTTCGATTTTAGACACTTTTACTTTGCCTATTTCGCTAGTTTGTTTGACGTGTGTACCACCACACGGCTGCAGATCCACCGAATCCCCTATTTTCAGTAATCGTACTTTACCTGCCCCACTCGGTGGTTTAACCGACATGGTTCTAACCAATTCGGGATTGCTCTCCAATTCTTCGTCAGTAATCCATTGGGCCGAAACTGGATGATCTTGATTGATAAGTTGATTAATCGACTCCGTTATTTGCTCCTTATCGAGCGTTGTATCACCAATGTCAAAATCCAGACGACTTTTAACCTCACCAATTTGACCACCAGTCACCCCACAAGGAACGACTGCGCACAATAAATGCAGTGCTGTGTGCATTCTCATTCGCAGGTGTCGTGCAGACCAATCGATTTGAGCCGTCACTTGATCACCAACTTGCGGTAGGTTATCACTGGATGCTGGAACATGAATGATTTCACCCGAATCTCGATCTTTAACGGTCGTAACAATTTCAATGTCAATGCCATTAAAACTCAACAAACCAGCATCACCCGGTTGTCCACCGCCGGTCGGATAAAATACCGTCTGATCTAAAATGATTCCGTGTCTATCAGTAACGGCCAGTACTGTCGCGGTACATTCCGTTAAGTAGCCATCTTCCCGGAATAGTTCTGATGTTTTATGCATAGTCAATTTCCTTAAATAAAAAGTTGGAATTCCGATTCAAAAATCCATTGCTTGCCGTTCGTTTTCAAGCCACGGTATGTATTTAATCATAACACTCTTAAATAGTTCAGAATCAAGCAGTTGTTGTAGCCAATCTTGTAAATTAATATAATTAGTCGAGTTAAACCAGTTTCTATCGACACTGGCAAATTGTCGAATAAATGGAAATATTGCTATATCAGCCAGGCTTAGATTGATGCCTAAGAGATATTGATTTTCGAGCAACAAATCATCCAGTTGTTTGAGAAAGAACAGACACCGGTCTCGGTAGACTTGTTCAGAATGTTCTGGGAATCGAACGGCATATTTATATTGATCAAGACAGGGTTTAAACTGTTGGTCATTGATATCGATTAAGGTTGTGGACTGAGATAAAGTTTGTTGGCTAAGTAGATTAAGCGGATCAGATTGTTCGAGCGCCCAACGCATGACATCCAAACTTTCATCAATTATCTTCCCGTCAACCAGTTGCAAAACCGGCACCGTGCCCTTAGAAGAAACATCCAGCATTTCAGTGGGTTTGTCTCTGAGTAAAATTTCTCTTAGTTGAAGCTTTATCCCACTAGACTTAATTGCAAGCCGCGCCCTTATCGCATAAGGACATCGTCTAAAACTGTAGAGGATCGGTTTGCTGATATTAATATTGGTATTGAAATTGTTATTGATAAATTTAGCTCCGCCAATTCGACAAAAATTTATCGATTTTCAACCAGTGCGATATATTTTCCATTTGGGCTAACCGCCAATCGGGAAATCTTGCCAGCAAATAGTTGGCTTAAGTCCTGTCCTTTTTGCCAATCGAAACCTTTATTCTGGCTCGGCCAAATAAAAATTTGATTATTCTCCACTCGCAATATGTCACCGTTAGGCGTCCAGGTATAATCGTGGTTGCTACCGAAAATTGGCGCTATTGGCGTGATAGAAAAATCCTTCGGATTGAAAGCTTTTATCCAAACCATGCCGTTGGTTTGCCGGTGTACAAAACTAAAACTCTCACTATTAGGAATTTGCTGGGGAGAGCTTGGAATAGCATGACCACTAACAAAACGAGCTTCATCTCGTTTTAGATTAAGGTATTGAACGCTCCAGCCATAACGGGACCAAAATAAGACATCACCGTTTTGCTCGTTAGCCGCGTAATAACCAACTGGCTCCTTTGAATTAAGCAACCAGTGGCTTTTTCCTGTTTTCCGATTTAAGCTCCAAACAGTTTGATACGGATTACCGCCTTCGCTAACAAAGGTGATATTTTTATTGTTATCAAATGTCTTCGGCGAATATTCGCTGAGAGAGGTTTTGGTTATCTGATTCGTTTGTTTGTTCTTCAAGTTGTATTCAAAAACATCTGTTTGTTTACCATCTCTCATTGAAACAAAAAGCACGGTTTCACTTTTATTGGTAAAATATGGCTGATTATCATAACCCATATTATTGGAAATATTTAAACCATTTTTCAATCGATACTGGCCATCTTTAAAAGTTAAATCGAAAACATGAACTTCTGAATTCGGAGGGGATACGACTGGTGTATTTTCTTCTTCTGCATGGATGCTGCAGCCAAATAAGAATTGCATTATTGTTATTAGTGCCAATAGAGTTTTCAATTTAATTGTTCCTATATAGGGATTTAAGCGCTTGGTGTCAATAATATACTCAAACTACTGCAAGATACAGCTGAAGAGAAAATCTGAATTTTGGTCGTCCTCTGAATTTGGTTACGATTTGTATCAATTGCGGCATCGCTCCGGTAAAATCATATTCAAACCAGAATCTTGAAGAACAAGAAATGAACCTATTACCCCACATCGAATTAGAAACCGCCCCAAACCCAACTGCAACCATCATTTGGTTACATGGCCTAGGCGCTGATGGCAATGACTTTGCGCCCATCGTTCCAGAACTTGGCATACCGTCCGATATCGCAATTCGATTTATCTTTCCTCATGCACCATCAATCCCGGTCACTATAAACAATGGAATGGTGATGCCTGCCTGGTACGACATTCTAGATATGAGCATCGATCGAAAAGTCGATACAAAACAGCTTAAACAATCAGCGGCAAATATTATTGATTTTATTGAAAATGAAATATCCCGAGGCATAGCCAATGAAAAAATCATCATAGCTGGATTTTCTCAAGGCGGTGCAGTGGCATTTGAAGTTGCACTAAGCTACCCAAAAAAATTGGCAGGCCTATTAGCCATGTCGACTTATTTTGCAACGAGAGATAGTATTGACTGGAACCCGGTTAATCAAAATATTCCGGTAGAAATCCACCACGGCTCTTTCGATCCTGTTGTTCCACCGGCACTTGGACAAGCAAGTTATGAGCTGCTCAAATCGAAAGATTATGCCGTCAACTTAAAAAACTACCCCATGGAGCATGCAGTATGTGCTCAGCAAATTAGGGATATTGGTAGCTGGATTGGCGGGCTATTGGCTTAGGTCACGCATTTTTATAGCGGAAAATAGTTTGTTATTTCCGAACTGATATTCAATTGGTGTCGCATGTATTTCTTTGATTTTAATTAACCACACCAGAAAAATAATCCTTCATCCACTGGTACATAATTTGTGCAGATAGATCAGCAAATTGTAAAGATTCAAACTCATCATCGGGATCTTGTGCTTTAAATGAAAATTGATATTGAATAATCTCAGGTTGTTGATCATGCAAAATGATGATGATACGTTTACCAGTTTTTAAACAATCAATCGTCATCGCATCGGCAGGGATCCCGACAGAGCGCATTCCCTGACTGATACCTACAACGGGGTTAATATTCTCAAAGTCTTGTTGAATACGGGTATGTGCTTCGGTCGCAAGGTCAGAAAGCCTTTCTAAATGTCGTTTACTCAACGCCTTTTTCATCCTTATATAAGATTTTTGGGTACAGATTATTCTAGGATTATAACCGAATAGATAGCTATATACAGACTATAAAGATAAAATCGCGACCTAATATTGATAGACTCCTTTTTGAGTACCTGAAAATCTTCCAAGTAGTTTAACTATGAATAGAAAGATAGAATTATTATCACCAGGTGGTGATGTAGAAGCGATTAAAGCAGCTATTGTAGCGGGCTCTAATGCTGTTTATTGTGGTTTGGATACTTTTAACGCCAGAAATCGAGCATCCAACCTTTCATTTGATGAATTAAATGGTGTGCTCAGGCTCGCACATCAATATGACTGCGAGGTCTTTTTAACCCTGAATGTGGTTATCTTAGAACAAGAACTTAAGTCACTTTTTAAACTCCTAAACCAACTAGTCAATACCACAATCGACGGTATTATCGTTCAAGATCTTGGATTATTTAATCTGGTCAAAAAGTACTTTCCTAGCCTCGATATTCACGCATCTACCCAATTAACCACTCATAATGAAGGTCAAATCGAATTTCTGGCCAAAATTGGTGCCTCGCGAACAAACTTATCCCGAGAATTAAATCTTAACGAGATTAAGTCTTTGACGGCCCTTGCTCACAAAAATAACCTGTTAACCGAAGTCTTTGTTCATGGCTCTTTGTGTATCGCCTTTTCCGGGCAATGTTATTCAAGTTCTGTCAGTGTCGGAAATTCAGGTAATCGCGGTCGATGCAGTCAAGCCTGTCGTGATGAATATGAAATCACTGCTGCGGGCAATAAGTTTCCGCTCAATTTAAAAGACAACTCGGCCTATTTCGATTTACCTGAATTGGTGGATGCTAAAGTGGATTCGCTAAAAATTGAAGGACGGATCAAGGGTGCTCATTATGTGTATACGGTAGTCGATAGTTGGCGCAATCAAATCAACAATTTTATCGAATCTGGTAAATTGTTAGCGGATGATTCTAATCTGCATAAAGTATTTAATCGCGATTTCACCAATTCATTTTTAACGGGTGATTTAACCAAATCAATGTTTATTGATAATCCTCGCGATCACAGTGTAAAACATGCCATTGATTCAAGCGACGCTATATCCGTGGTGCAGATCCAGGAAGTCAAAGATACCCTTTATAAAGATAAAAATGATTTAGGTGGCATTTTAAAGGAGAAAATTAAAGATCTTAGTATTGATAAACAGGCGTTGACATTCGAATTTTCGGGTAAGCAAGGTCTACCGTTAACGGTAAAAGCGATTACTCAAACAGGAGTCTTCAACTCTAAAACAAGAGTCTTTAACGCTAAAACAAGAACCTTCAACGCCAAAACAAAATCGAATCTGATGAGTTCAGATAAGTCTATTATTGACCATCAAGCGCTAATAAAACGCTTTAAGTGTTTTAATGATGCAAACTATTTTATAGCAAATTATGATTTTGAAAAACTTGAAGACGGCTTGAGTATTTCCTTTAGAGAATTGACACAATTGAGGAATGATGTGGCTTTTCTACTCAATAATTCAGTTGAGGTGGTCGCGCCCGTGGAACTGCCACAGCTCATCCAGCATCCTAAGATTGACGAGCAAGCGAAGATATCGATATTGATTGCTGATGAAAAAGATTTTGATCTTTGTGATGTAACCGACGCCGATGTTTATTTTAAATTGCCGGAAAGCTTTAAAAAGGATTGCACAAAATATATTGACTTATTAATCGCTAACCCAAGATTAATTCCCTGGTTTCCTGCGGTTTTAATCGGTAAGGATTATATAGAAGCAATTAAGATTCTTGAGAAAGTTAAACCAGAGCGAATAGTCAGCAATAATACCGGCGTTGCGTACAGGGCATTCGAAATGGGAATTGAATGGGTAGCGGGCCCGTTTTTGAATACCACCAATTCATACGCCTTGTTAACCCTGCAAGAAGAACTCAACTGCAAAGGCGCTTTTATTTCCAATGAAATAAACAAAATGCAAATCAAGAGTATCCGTCGGCCCGAAAATTTCAAGTTGTTTTACAGTATTTATCATCCAATTTTAATGATGACCAGCAGGCAATGTTTTTTCCAACAAACAGTCGGTTGTAAAAAACCCAGTATTGAAGATGGCTGTATGCTCAAATGTACCAAGGCCACCACTATCACCAATGTAAAAGGAATCTCGTTTGCTGTCGACAAGCAAAAAGGTGGGTATCCAAGTATTTATAATCATGAGCAGTTTTTGAATGTTGATGCGGTAAGAGATCTGTCGGAGCAATTTGATGAATTTTTTATTGATTTAACCAATATTGGCGCCGGTTCAAAAGAGCAAGCAAACAAAGTTGAATTGATAAGACATTTTGAAGGACTCTTAAATGGTGCCGATGACTCTTCAAATCAGTTGAATAAATTGGTTAACCTTTCAACCAACGCACAGTATGTTCAAGGTTTATAAAATAATAAGATTAATCACTGCCAATTAAAAAAGACTCTCCGCTATCCAACCACAAAGGAAATTTTGTCATCGCTTTAGAAAAAACTTTAGACTGGAGATGTGTTTTTAACCAGCGCTGAAGACTGGGATATGGACTTTGAAGGTACCACTGACGTTCAACTCTGGCAAACTGGCGGACAAATGGCAGAATGGCATAATCAGCTAAGCTGAGAGTTTCTCCGATAATAAAATTATGCTGCTCTAAACGACGCTCTAGTTCAATAATTAATGTTTCACATTGTTTACGGTTGTCCGTTAAGGATTTTTCATGATACCGTTTGGCGCACTTATATTTTTCTAAATTCTCTTTGAATTCGTTATCAAATCGATTGATTAGAGACAGCATCTCGGCTAACTTTTCTGTGTTTTCTTTGTAGAGTAAATTATCGGGATCACTTTGAGATAATGCCCAAAGCATAATATCTAAACTTTCGTCAATCACCTGTGATTCGTCTACCACTAATACCGGCACAGTGCCTTTATTGGATAGCTGCAACATTTCATCAGGTTTGTTTTTTAGCACTATTGCCCGTAACATCACCGGTTGCTTTGCAAGTAAAATTCCCATTCTGGCTCGCATTGCATAGGGGCAATGTTGCAGAGAATAAAGTATTGGGGGCTGTTTCAATGACTGTTTTGAGTGCATTTTTAAGAGTCGTTCAGAAGGTTTTTTTACGTTGGGTCCTGGCATAGGATTAACACGTTTTTATAAACGCTAGAACCTCAGATTTAGGCATCGGCTTAGCGAACAAATATCCCTGCCCATACCGACAGTTGAGATTTTGGGCGAGCTCCAGTTGAGACTCAGTTTCTATCCCTTCTACTACGATATCCATCCCCAAACTCGCAACCAGAAAACCGATAGACTCTATCATACCAACCAATTTATCATTTTCATCCGTCGATTGGATAAATGACTGATCGAGTTTAATCGTATCAAAAGGAAATTGATGTAAATAACTTAACGATGAATAGCCTGTACCAAAATCGTCAAGCAACACCTTCATTCCAATTGACTTTAGTTCTCTTACAAATAGAACCGCCGCATTAAAATCTTCGACTAGAAGACTTTCTGTTATTTCAGCATTTAAATTATTGGGATTGATGTCATATTTAGCTATTTCTTTACGAATAAAACTATCTAAGGTTCTGGACAAAATTTGCATCGCTGATATATTGACATTAATGTACAGTTCTTTAAGTTCATTCACTTTTGAAAATTCGCTCAAAGTCTCGCAGGCCATTGTAACAACACTTTCACCCAACTCCAGTATTAAACCAGTCTCTTCTGCTATGGGAATAAATTCGGCGGGGCCGATAAAGCCGAGCTTCGGATGTTTCCAACGAATAAGCGCTTCAAGACCAACCACCCTATGACTAAATAGATCAACCACCGGCTGATAAAAAAGAGCAAGTTGGTCTGTTCCAATCGCGTTTCTCAAATCCTGTTCTATTTTGAGTCTTTGCGAAACTATTTTTTTTATATTGGCATCAAATAAACAATAGCGATCTTTGCCTCCCTGTTTAGCCTGATACATTGCTGAATCGGCGTCCCCGATAACTTGGTCACTATTATCCTTACCGATTTTTGCTATCCTGACACCAATACTCGCACTGGTAATTAAAGAATGTTGTTCCACAATCACTGGCTGGCGCAATTTGTTTAACACCCGCTCCGCAAGTGTAACCACAATTTTGGCCGAACTAACATCGTACATTAATATACAAAATTCATCGCCGCCCAAACGAACGACGTTGTCATCTTCTCGCATACATTTTTTTAGGATTTTTGCGACTTCTATTAAGAATAAATCGCCAATATGATGACCCAGACTATCATTAATAATTTTGAAACGATCTAAATCCAGAAAAAGCAATGCAACATCATAGGCTTGCTCAGTCTCCTTACCATTTAATACAATATTGAGCTCTTCAGTTAAGTAGCGCCTGTTAGGCAACTGAGTGAGAGAATCATGTAGCGACTCGTGTTCTAATTTTTTTTCAATTTTTCGTCGATTAGCAATGGTCTTTTCCAATACCGACGTTCTTTCTTTAACGCGTCGCTCCAGATGTTCATGCGCTCTCAACAATGCATCCGCATCTTTCTTGCGTAAAATAGCGGTCGATACCTGATGAGCAACGGTTTCTAGTAGCGACAAATGTTGTTGATCGTACACTTGCTCTATATCGTAGCTTTGAACTACTATTACTCCAAAAGTATCATTTTTGTCCTTTAATGGAACGCCAAGCCAGGACACGGCCCCAAATCCCTTTTTTTGTTGAGCAGAGCCTTCAGAGGAATTGCGAAGCAGAGATTGGCCACTGACTAAAGTTCGAGCGGTCAGTCCTTGTTGATCATTTGTCCCTTTTGGCGCTAGTTTAAGATTGTCAGGACGCTGATCGTGTTGATCGACAAAATAGGGAAATTCCAGTTGGCTTTTGTCCTCAGACAATGTCGCAATAAACGCATTTTTGGCATACATCAACTCAGAAATAGTTTGATGAACCCCCGCAAAAAGATCGTTCAAACTCCTGGCAGTACTAACCAGATCAGTAATTTTGAAAAGGGCTTTTTGAATTTTCTCACTTTTTCGTCTCACCTTTACCTGGTTTGCTAAGGTAAGATTTATTTTTTTAAGCTCTTCTGTTCGTCCTGCGACTCTATCCTCTAACTCTCGATTTTGACTTTTTAATTTGTTGTGAGCTTCGTGGAGCGATTCTGCATCCTGCTTTCTTTTTAGACTTGTAGCAATATGCTGGGATACATAAACCAGTAGTTCCTCATCCCGCTTGTTATACCGAAAACCTTCATCGTAACTTTGTACTACCAGAGCACCTAACAACTCCTTTTCGATTATCAAAGGAACTCCAACCCAATCTTCCGGTGCTCGTCCCGTGACAGACATATTTTCGAATCCAGCCTTGTTCAAATGCAACAGTTGACGTTCTTGAATGACTTTCATGGTCGCAGTCCCTGCCAATTTTTCCGTTGGGATTTTTTTTGTAGGATTGTGCAGTGGATCGTCATCTCCCTGTTGATCATCTTCGTCATCCTTATAATAAGGAAAACTAACACAATCAGATTCGGGGTGGAGCAGTATAATAAAAAAGTTTTTTGCCAGCGTCAGGTCACTAACAATTTTGTGTAATTCTAAATAAAAGGCAGGAAGGCTGTTGCTCGAATTGGCGAGATCGACAATTTTGAAAAGTGCATTTTGCAGTTTTTTGGTAGCAGTAAAAGACCTCACGACTTGTTCCAGTCGTTTGGCTCTTGCTTTATACCTTGTTAATTCTGCCTGAAGTTCCGTTTCCGCATCTAATTTATTATTCAATTAGGTCGTTTGGTTCATTTGTGGTCTTTGAGTAAGTATAGCTAGATTTCTGCTGAAATGCTCGAAAACCGGCAGAATAAACTAACTCAGCACCAACCACCCACAAAAGCTTAATTATCGACAATCTATCACCGGTACCTAAGCCTTCAGCTATAACAACTCTGGCAATAATGCCGACAGATTGATGCGGTCCATTTAAGTCAATAAATTTTTCACAAAGCTAAATAACTCCATCAAACCACTTTGTAGGCTCACGTCGATAAATTTCAATATCGACGCACCTTGCTGGGTAAATAACAAACCAAACAAGGTTAAATTAACCACTAGAGTTAAAAAATAGACCACCTTAAATGATGTTTTCTTGGATTTGTGACGTAAAGTTTGTTGGGCTATTAGTGCTCCAGACCAACCCCCCAAAAGAGATAAAATATGCAGGGTATTTTCTTTAGTACGCCAGTGTTTCAGTTTGGCCGCTTGTTTATCGGTTTTATATAAGGCGAATAATAGGAAACTTAGCATTACGTACCAATAGAGGATTATTCCCGGAATTTTTCCTATGAAAATCAACACAGCAACCAGAATAAAAAAAGTTATACTAAAAGCTATTAGCAAAATTTGCCAAAAGCGCCGACTCGTAACTTTTGGCCTTGCCTTTACACGGCTTCCAACGAGATAAGCGTCAATGGCTCTGGACCTTCCATGTTTATCTTTTGAGGCAGTAAATAAGAGTTGCTGATTAATTTGTGGACGAAAACCCTGTTGTGAAAAAGCAGAAATGTGAATAAAGAGATCCGGCTCGCCATTTTCACCAGCAATAAAACCGAATCCCTTATCGTCTATCCAGTTTTTTAATCTTCCTTGTTTATTCAATTTCATTCCCGCTTGGCATTAAATTTCGGCTGGCTCGCGGACACTTTTTCATTCCATTTATTCGCAAAAACTAAAAACTCTTCGATTGGTATCGGTTTACTGCAGAAATAACCTTGATAAATATCGCAGCCCATAGAATCGAGCAGCTCAATATCCGTATCTAACTCGACGCCTTCAGCGACTATTTGCATTCCTAACTTCTTTCCCATCGCAATAATTGCTTCCACAACAGTTCGATTTCGTTTGTTATTATGTAACTCGAGTATGAAAGAGCGGTCAATTTTTAATTCGTTAATATGAAGCTTAGGTAAATAACTTAACGATGAATATCCGGTGCCAAAGTCATCAAGTGAAAACTCAAATCCCTTATCTGTTAATATTGATAATTTTTCCATATTTGAGTCTTGGTCAGTGTCTATTAGAATATTTTCAGTTAGTTCAAATTTAAGATTCCGTCTAAACGGCTTATAATCTCTTGTCAATTTAAGAATTTGCTCTATAAAATCTCTCTTTTCAAATTGTCTGACACTCACATTAATAGAAACATGCTCGACAACTTCCACAAGGCTCTGGATTTTTTCCAAAATTTGAGTAATTACAAAATTCCCTAGCAAGACAATGCTATCGTTTTCCTCAGCGATGGGTATAAATTCCACTGGCGAAATGAATCCCCTTTCACTGTCAAACCATCTTAGCAAAGCCTCAGCACCTATAATTAATCCGTCGCTAAGTCTTACTTTGGGTTGTAGATAGACTTGAAAATCACCATCTCTCAAAGCCTCTTTTAGCTTCTGCTTAATAGAGTGTCGCTTGGCCATACTTTCTTCCAGTTGTGCATGGAAGAACCTTAATTTGGACTTACCCGCTTTTTTAGCGTCATATAGAGAAAGCTCTGCCTTTTTTAGCAATTCTCCGCCTGTAGTACCGTCTTGAGGAAAAAAAGCAATTCCCCCGCTCATATCTATCGTTCGCTCCGTATCTTGATAGGTGAAAGGCTGTCTAGTTGAAGTAACCAAACGCTCCCAAAACTCAAGACATATATTGGTGGTTTCTAATTTCGACGCGCCTATATCTGGAAGAATAATAACAAATTCATCTCCCCCAAATCTCGATAAAAAATAGTCTTCGCGTAAATGGGAAGATATGCGTTTGCTTACGTCTTTAAGAAGCGCATCACCAACATCGTGACCAAAAGTATCGTTAATTTCCTTAAAGTCATCAAGATCAATTAATAAAATCGCAGCGTTCTTGACTAAACTTTGACTAGACACACATTCTTTCAATTCCAATTCAAAACTGTGTCTGTTAGGTAGCCCGGTCAAGGAATCGTAATGTGCTAGATATTCAATATTGTGTACCTTTCCGCATGCTGCCGTACTTGTAATTCCCAGTCTATAAATCAAATCCAGGTTTTCTATTACAAAAGGGGTTCTAGCAACTCGATACCTGATACCACCAATACTATTACCTCCTACATTGGTTTCGAAAAAAAGGTCAATATATTTAGAATTGTCATTTCGACGCCGCCATATTTTAATACCTTTTTCCGCACGCTCAAACGAACGGTCTTCATCATATTCTGAAAAATTTAAAGTAATGCCATCGATTGTAATTAGATCTGATTTTTTCTTGTCCCATTTATACAACTGGATTCCATCTATAAATTCATTTTGCCGCTTAAAGTCATTCAAAACTGCCAACAACTCCTTCAAATTATTGGGGTGTGCAAATATCTTGTAAACTTCACTGAGAGATTTATAAATGAGTTTTCCTGATATTAATTCCTTACTTTGTGATTCTAATAATTTATAGTTACTGGCGAGGTTTTTTTGCAGGATTGTTATGTCGTCAAAATACAGTTCCTTTCGATTTTCTACAACAGAAGAAAAATCTCTATTTACTATCATCCTGGTTATTAACCCTAAACGCTTAGTAATAAAAAAATAAATGATAAATGACAAACTCAAACTCAATCCAAACATAAATGCGTAACCTAACACTTGAGTATATTTATAATTTTGAGATAGCTCTTGCATTGCGTTCCCGTCACCGACAAGGAACTCTACATATAATTCATTTTGATCGTGTGAGCGCTCTAAACCATCCACCAAATAGGTCCGTATCAATTTCTGATTATCGTATCGTTTGCCAATCCTGGTATTTGGATTTACTGCTACATTTCTGTCACTAGATGCAGAAGAATCAACATTCGAATATAAAATTTTACCGTCACGGGCGACTATGTTTATTCCCTGCAAGTTCATTTCATTTTCTATTCTGCGATAAGTTCGATCAACCGCTTCCAATTCTTGTGATCTAAAAGCAGTCGAAACCGAACTAGCTACTTCCCTAAATATTATATCGGTTTGGTTTTCTAAAATTGTATTCATTTGCGTGCTGTGTATTTTGCTCAATAATGACATGATAAACATCACTAATATCCCAAGACCAAAAACGATGGCCGGGATGGTAATTTGCAATTTTTGATACCATTTCATCTAAAAACCTCTAACTATGTTCGCCCTATTCTTCTAAAGCATGCCCAATTCTTCTATCCCTTTCACTCACTCCACCGAAACAACTGGCTACTTCAATAATCGTCATTTGTGACTTAATACCAATTCTGCGATCACTACCTTTTGGAAGAAACGAAGCGTAGTCCACCTTCCCGTTTGAAGGTCTGTATCAGGACGCCATTAATAACGACCAATATTCCAGACAAGAAGACCTAATCTTATATTCCTAGCCCAATAAGCGCAAATGTGGGATTTTTATTTAGGAGGAAAATCGAGGGATGAAGAAAAAAGAGAAGCGTAAATCAAATTAAGTTGTTTGATTTCTTTAGATTCTGCAAATTCAAAGTCATTATTTTTAACATCAAAATCATCAACTAAAAGAAATTTTGATAGTGTTTTTCTTAACGTGAATGTCATTGCAGTAGTCATCTTTGACGAATTCTCCTTTTTCAGACCAACTGATTCTAACAAACTGATCTGTGACTTGTCATGATCTAAATCAACTAAAACCCAGGTGTAACTCACAGCCTCCCCCTGTTTATATTAAAACAAAGAATTTAATCGGTGTATAATAGTTAACCTGGTTATAAAAACGACATCAGCTTAGATTCAAGTGCTGGTTATCATTAGATTGTTAAAAGGCATTTAGATAAAATTTGATTAACATCTTTATAATAAATAGAGAGTATCTTGATATGACGAATCGAACATTACTGGCTTTTTTGCTTTTATTCACCGCTCAAATTAATGCTGAAACGGTACAACCTATTGAGCGATGGTATTCAGGCGAGTTGATTAAAACCGGCAAAGTTATTTTTAAGAACAACTGTGCCTCTTGCCACGGAGATAAAGCCCAAGGCTTACACAAAGACTGGAAAACACCACTTGAAGACGGCAATTATCCTCCTCCACCTTTAAATGGCACCGCACATGCCTGGCATCACCCAATATCTGTTCTTGCACATTACATATACAATGGCGGTAAAAAATATGGCGGCGTAATGCCGGGATTTAACGGCAAAATATCACAAACCGAAGCTGCGTCGGCTATCGCTTATATTCAAAGTTATTGGGACGACAAGCTCTATCAAGCCTGGCTGGATCGCGGAGGTATGGACGTTGATTTGAGTCCGTCTGTTGATAAAAAAAGATAAGTAGGTTTGATTATTAGATCCAACGGGTCCCAAGGGCGAACTACGTGGACGTAGTACATAAGCTAACCGGCTATCGGTTCAATTCAACATTCCACAAAGGTTGCTATTCAATTTCAGCAACCACCTCTATGGTCATGCACCTCGAGGGTCAAGTATTGCTCCGTGCAGAAACAACTCAGCTAATCGTTGAATAATGCACTTTGAAGTAATCCGCGATTTGTTTCATCGTATATCCTACGCTAGGCGCGACAAGTTTGCCGTTGTCCGATAGCTACTCCAAGCCCAGTCTTTTGCTGCTCGTACCATACCGGCTCGTATGATTGCTAGTGTGAGTTTGTACCGGCGGTAACAGTAGTATCGTTAAAAACTAAATTATCTTGGTTATTTATTGTTAAATGAGCGAGAGCTATTTTTAGATCTAGCTTTAACAAAAACCTATTATAATAAGCATATCTAGCAACTATGACTATTATAATGGTCATCAATCTTGACATGTAAATTGAAATACAGTCATAATGGCTAATATATACCCATCCCACCTCAAGATGCAGGATTCAGCAAGGCTAAAAACAGCCATATTTGAGGCAAGGAATTTTTGGGCTAGTCATTCTAGCTGAAAATTGCTTAACAAAGAAGATGGTTGTTTCTAG
>Ga0316205_10001852_pt1 | contig 24239 bp, 25 predicted proteins | sample 3monthpyrite_MG_FD_204941 | JGI IMG/M metagenome (GOLD analysis project Ga0316205, IMG submission 204941) | Microbial mat bacterial communities from mineral coupon in-situ incubated in ocean water Damariscotta River, Maine, United States -... | ecosystem: Environmental > Aquatic > Marine >... | reverse complement strand
CCCTGTGGCGGTGGCGGGTTAACGGCGGCAACCGGCATCGCCATGGCGCAAGCCAGCCACGCAACACAGGTGTTCGCCGCTGAACCCGCGTTGTTCGATGACACGCGCCGCTCACTGCTGGACGGGCAGCGCGTGCCCAATCCCAAGGGCCGCAAGACCATTTGCGACGCCATCATGACCCCGATCCCCGGCGAAATGACATTCGAAATCAACAGGCACACGCTGACCGGCGGCGTCACGGCCACGGATGCCGAAGTGCGCGATGCCATGCGCTTCGCGTATGACCATTTCCATATCGTCACCGAACCCGGTGCTGTTGTCGGACTGGCGGCGATATTGCAGGGCCGGGTGCCCCTGCAAGGGCGCAACGTTGCGACCGTCATAACCGGCGGCAACATCGCCGCCGACCGATTTGCCAGTTTGCTGGAGGACCACACATGAGCCTGGATCGCCGCCTGATGGCCGAATGGCTGGGCACCTTCTCCCTTCTGGCCACTGTCGTCGGGTCCGGCATCATGGCCGAGCGCCTGGCGGGCGGCAATGTGGCCGTCGCGCTGCTGGGCAACACCATTCCCACGGGGGCCATCCTGGTCGTGTTGATCACCGTGTTCGGCCCCATTTCCGGCGCCCATTTCAACCCGGCCGTGACACTGTGCTTTGCCCTGCGGCGAGAGATTACCCGCAGAGACGCCGCCCTGTATGTGGCGGTGCAGATTTTCGGCGGGGTTGCCGGCGTGCTGGCGGCGCATCTGATGTTCGACCGCACGATCCTTGACGCCTCGACCACCGCGCGCAACGGGCTGGGCCAATGGACCGGCGAGTTCGTGGCGACCTTTGGCCTGATCGGCACGATCCTGGCCTGCCTGCGCGCGCGGCCCGAAGCGGTTCCGATGGCGGTCGGGCTATACATCACCGCCGCCTACTGGTTCACCTCGTCCACCTCTTTCGCCAACCCCGCCGTGACCATCGCGCGCGGGTTTTCCAACACTTTCGCCGGGATCGCACCGGGGGATGTCGCGGGCTTCGTCGCCGTTCAACTGATCGCCGCCGTGCTGGCGACGTCTTTCTTCCGCTGGCTGCTCGATGAGCGCGCCGATGTCTGAGCCGTTCGATTTTGACACGCCGATTGACCGGCGCGCGGTGCCCGCGCTGAAAACCCACCCCATGGTGCTGGGCGACGTCGGGATGGACCTGTTCGCGGCCGGCGTCGCAGACATGGATTTTCAGGCCGCACCCGTGGTGCGGGCCGCCATCGCCCGACGCGCCGCGCATGGCGTGTTCGGCTACGAGGCCGTGCCCGAGGGGCTGATCCCGGCGCTTGCCGGCTGGTTTGCACGGCGCCACGGCTGGGCGATCGACCCCGCGCATATCCTGCGGGCCCCCAATGTCCTGAACGCCCTTTCCATGGCGCTGAACCTGTTCACCGACGCGGGCGACGGGGTGATCGTGCAACCACCCGTGTTCTTCGATTTCGCCGACATCATTGCCGAGAACGGGCGGCGCATGGTCGCCAACCCGCTGAAGGTTCACCAGGGGCGCCATATGATGGATTTCGCCGGGCTCGAAACCCTGGCGGCGGATCCGCGCACCCGGCTTTTGTTCCTGTGCAACCCCCACAACCCGGTTGGGCGGGTCTGGTCGCGGGCGGAACTGGCGCGGCTGGGCGGCATCTGCCGCCGCCACGGTGTGCTGGTGGTCGCGGACGAGATCCACGCCGACATCACCTTTCCCGGGCACCCCTACACGCCCTTCGCCAGCCTGTCCGGCGCGGATGCGCTGAATTCGGTGACCTGCCTGTCTCCGGCCAAAAGCTTCAACATCGCCGCCTGTTCCAGCGCCTTTACGGTGATCCCCGATACCGCGCGGCGAAAGGCTTTCATGGCCGAAAACAGCCGGCTGACGGTGAACAAGAACAATGCGTTTGCCAGTGTCGCGATGCAGGCGGCCTATGAACAGGGCGGGCCATGGCTGGACGCCGCGCTGACCTATGTTCAGGGGAATGTGGCGCTGGTGCGCAAAAGGCTGGCGGGCATGGCACAGGTCACCATGACCGAACCCGAAGGCACGTTTCTGTTGTGGCTGGATTTTCGCGCCCTTGGGCTGACGCCTGATGACCTGACCCGGTTTTTGCGTCATGAGGCCGGCTGGGCCCTGACCCGAGGCATCGCCTTTGGGCCCGAAGGCGCGGGTTTCGGACGCCTGAACATCGCCTGTCCGCGCGCCCGGCTGGCCACCGCGCTGGACCAGTTGGCGCGCGCGCTGAACGCTAAAGCCTGACATACAAACTTGCAATAAGCCGATGGAAAATGCCGCAGTGACCACCCCAAATCTTTCCCAAGAACACTTTCGCGACATCGACAGCGACGCCCTGTTCCCCGCCACGCGCTCCACGCACAGGCCAAGGATCCTGTTGCTCCACGGTTCGTTGCGGCAACGCTCGTTCAGCCGGCTGATGACCGAAGAAGCCGCGCGGATCCTGCAAAGGCTGGGCGCCGAGACCCGCGGCTTCGACCCCGCCGGACTGCCGCTGGTCGACGATCCGGGCGCCGATATGGACAAGGTGCAGGAATTGCACCGGCTGGTGACCTGGTCCGAGGGCATGGTCTGGTGTTCGCCCGAGCGGCACGGCGCTATGACCGGTCTGATGAAAACCCAGATCGACTGGATACCGCTATCGCAAGGCGCGGTGCGGCCGACACAGGGCAAGACGCTGGCGGTCATGCAGGTCTCGGGCGGGTCGCAAAGCTTCAACGCGGTAAACCAGATGCGCCTTCTGGGGCGCTGGATGCGGATGCTTACGATCCCCAATCAGTCCTCGACCGCCAAGGCGTTCCTGGAATTCGACGACAATGACCGCATGAAGCCGTCAGGCTATTACGACCGGATGGTCGATGTGATGGAGGAGTTGGTCATGTTCACGCTGCTGACCCGCGACAACACCGCCTATCTGACGGACCGCTACAGCGAGCGCAAGGAAACCGGTGAAGAGCTGATGAACCGCGTGAACCGCACATCCGGCTGAGCGGCGCAAAACCCGTGCACCGCGGCCGGCAGGTTGCTAGGGTTGGCGCACCTGTTGAAAGCTCGCCCCATGCCGCCCCGCCCGGTCCCTTGCGTTATCCCCGGCTACACGCGCGTCACCGAGCTGCCCGCCGGGCGGTTCCGGTTCATCGCGCTGGATGTCGAGACCGCCAACGGGTTTGGTGGCAGCGTATGCCAGATCGGGCTGGCTTGTGTGCGCCCCGACAATCATATCCTGAGCTATGCCACCTATGTGAACCCGTTGCAGGATTTCGCGGCCTTCAACACCCGGCTTCACGGCATCGACGCACAGACCGTGCGCAACGCGCCCGATTTCCCCCAGACCTGGCGCCAGATGCTTCCGCTCTTGCGCATTCATCACCTGGTGCAGCACAGCAATTTCGACAAGTCAGCCATCAACGCCGCCTGCAGGGCGGCAGACCTGCCCCGCCCCGATCTGAGCTGGAGCGACAGCGTCAAGATCGCGCGCGAGGTCTGGCCCGAGTTTCGCGGCAAGGGTGGGCACGGCCTGGCGCATCTGAAACAGGCGCTGGGGCTGGAGTTCGAGCACCATGACGCGGGCGAGGACGCGCGCGCCGCCGCCCTCGTGGTCCTGCACGCCGAACGCCACAGCAAACAGCCCTTTGCCGCCCTGACCCGCCAGATGCGGCGCGGGCAGATGACAATGGATCTGCAAGCGCCTGGCGATTGAAGCCCGGTCTTGCATCCTGAAACATGAATCACTATTCATGTATACATGAACAAACCCCTTGCCCCGAAAACCAAACGCGGACAGGCCCGGCGCCTGACAATCCTGAACGCCGCCGAGCAGGTGATCGGCCAGCAGGGCTTTTCGGCGGCCACGATTGCCGACATCACCCGCGCCGCCGACACGGCCTTGGGCACGTTCTATGTCTATTTCTCCAGCAAGGAAGAAATCTTCCGCGAACTGGTGCTGGAAATGGGCCGTGCCACGCGGGCCAAGATCGCCTTCGCCACCGAAACCGCGCCCGACCGGATCGCCGCCGAACGTGCCGGGCTGGAGACCTTTTTGCGCTTCGTGGCGGAACGGCCGTCCCTGTACCGGGTGGTCGAAGAAGCCCGGTTCGTCGATCCCAAGGCCTATCGCAGCTATTTCAACGGCTTCGGCGACGCCTATGCCAAAGGGCTGCGCGCCGCCGCCGAAAAGGGCGAAATCTCGCAGGGCGATGCCGAGGTCCGGGCCTGGGCGTTGATGGGCATGGTCAAGGCGCTGGGCGACCGCTACGTCCTGTGGGATGACAACCCTGATATCGACTGGGTCGTTGACGAGGCGCATCGCCTGATAACCCATGGGCTGGCGCCGTGATGGATCTGGTAGACGCGCAGGTTGACGACACGCACGGCCAGCCCTGCTTTCGCATCACGCTGACCGGCCCCCGCGCCAACGCGCTGACCCCGGCCCTGATCGATCAGCTTTCACAAGCCTTCGACACGCTTGAAGCCTTGCGCCTGCCCCGCGCGGTGCTGTGCGGCGGGCGCAACTTTTCCTCGGGCGGGGATGTCGCCGGCTTTCATCAGGCGGCCCGGCAGGGCCAGGCCCGGGACTACGCCGATCATCTCGTGCCCGGACTGCAACGTCTTGTGCTGCGCATGCTGTCCATGCCGATCATCCTGGTCACCGCCGCGCGCGGGGCCGTCACCGGCGGCGCGGCTGGGTTCCTGTTCGCGGCGGACCGCGCGGTTGTCGCCCCCGACACCTTCGTGCAGCCTTATTATTCCACGGTCGGCTTTGCCCCGGATGGCGGCTGGACCGCCGTTCTGCCAGAGCGCATCGGCGCCGGACGGGCCACGCGATGGTTGCTGTCCGACAGCCGGATGACGGCAACGGATCTGCTTGACACCGGGCTGGCCTGCGCGGTGGATACCGCGCCCGAAAAGACCGCCGCCGCGCTGCTGGCAGACCTTGATGTCGACAGCGCCTTGAGCATCAAGCGCCTGATCTGGGACGACGTGCGGCTGCGCCAGGTCGGCGACCGGCTGGACGCCGAGACCGCGTGTTTTCGCCACTTGATCGGCCTGCCCGAGACGCATGGCAAGATGGCGCGGTTCCTGGAGCGGCGAGGGAGGGAATGATGGCGACCCCCGTATCAGACATGGTCCCCGACATGGCCGCGAAACGGGCCGAGATTTCACCCGGTGCGCTGGCTTTTCATGACACGACGACCGGGCGCGACTGGAGTTTCGCGCACGTCAACGACGCGGCGAACGCCGTTGCCATGGCGCTGCGCCACGAAGGTCTGCACGAAGGCGACCGGCTGGCCATCCTGTGCCACAACCGGGCGGAATTCTTCGTCACCCTGTTTGCCTGCCAGAAAACCGGGATCATTCTGTGCCCGCTGAACTGGCGCCAACCCGCGCCGGAACTGATCGAGGCGCTGGGCACGCTTGGCGCCCGGGCCATCATCTGCGACGCGGCGCATGGATCCCTGGCACGGTCGGTCGGCCAGGGCAGCGGCGCGCGGGTGTTCGACCTTGACAGCGCCTTTGCCGAATGGCTCGGCGCGGGCGGGCCGGCCATCACCGATCCCGTGCCTGCCACGCGGCCCTGGTATCTGCTCTTGACCTCGGGCACCACGGGGCGGCCAAAGGCGGTGATCCAGACCGCGCGCATGGCCTGGGCGAACGCGGTGAACATCGGCCAGGCCGCCCATCTGACCGGGGCGGACCGGTCGGTCAACTTCCTTCCCCTGTTCCACACCGCCGGGATCAACCTCTACACGCTGCCCTTGTTCCTGACGGGTGGACACTCGACAATCCTGCCGGGATTCGAGCCGGACGCGGTCGCCGCGTTGATCCGGCAGGGCGCGGTCACGCAGGTGTTCGGCGTGCCGGCGGTCTATCAGGCGCTGTCGCTGCTGCCCGGCATCGACGCGCTGGACATGACCGGGCTGCGCTGCGGCTGCGGGGGCGCGCCGCTGCCCGAACCCCTGATCCGGTTCTTCGCGCAGCGCGGCGTGCAGGTGCTGAACGGGTTCGGCATGACCGAAACAGGGCCCACAGTGTTCCTGATGGACCCGGCGATGGCGGCGGAAAAGATCGGGTCGGTGGGCAAGGCGCAGATGTTGACCGAGGTGCGGCTGGACGGCGTGGCGCCGGGCATGGCGGGACAGGGCGAGATCCAGCTGCGCGGGCCGGGCCTCACGCCGGGGTATTTTCAAAACCCCGAAGCCACCGCGAAAGCCTTCACCGCCGATGGCTGGCTGGCCACCGGTGACATTGGCCGGCGCGATGCGGACGGCTACTATTTCATCGTGGACCGGATCAAGGACATGTATATTTCGGGCGGTGAAAACGTCTACCCGGCCGAAGTGGAGCGCGTTCTGAACGCTCATCCCGCCGTGCTGGAAGCCGCCGTGATCGGTGTGCCCAGCGACAAATGGGGCGAGACCGGCGCGGCCTTCGTGATGCTGCGCCCGGGGCAGGCTGTGGACCCCGAAAGCCTGCGCCCCTGGTGCCGCGAAAGGCTGGCCGCCTACAAGGTGCCGGCAAGCGTGCGGATCGTGGCCGATTTCCCGCGCACCGCCGCGGGCAAGGTGCGAAAACCGGATCTGAGACGGAGTTTTGCGGATGATTGACCTTTCGGCCCGCTGGGTGCCCTCGCAGCAGGAATTCGACGATTTCGCCGCCGTCTCGGGCGACGACAACCAGATCCATGTCGATCCTGAATTTTCCGCCCGCACGACGTTTGGCCGCACCGTCAGCCACGGGATGCTGATCTACGCCAAGCTTTGGGGCATGGTGCTGCGCCACAACCCCGATTGCCGCCAGATCCACCAATCCCTGATGTTTCCCAACCCCTGTTTCGCGGGCGAGGAAATCACGCTGTCGGTTCGGGGCATGACCCCCGGTTCGCTGACCTTGACGGCCAGCCGAAGCGCGGACGGCGCGGTCGTGCTTAACGGCGAGGCCCGGATCGCATGATGCGGGTCGGGCAAGGCGCGCAGGTGACAAGGACCTATTCAGCGGCCGACCTGGCCGGTTTTGCACGGCTCTCGGGTACGGCGCCGGGCATGCAGGTGCCAGAGCCGCTGATCGCCGCGCTGTTTTCCTATCTGCTGGGCGTCAAGCTGCCGGGGTCGGGGACCAATTACCTCAAGCAGGATCTGGCGTTTCTGGCCCCTGCCCCGCTGGATACCCCGCTGACCGCCCGCGTGGAAATCACCCGCCTGCGCCCAGAGAAGCACCTGGTCGACCTGTGGACCCGCTGCACCGCGCCCGACGGATCGGTGATCTGCGAAGGGCGCGCGCTGGTCCGGGCGCGTGATGTCGGCGCCTAGCCCGCGAGCCCGCGCGCGAACCGGGTGACCGCCCGGGCAAAGGCGTCGGGCTCTTCCAGATGCGGGGAATGGCCGGAATGGTCAAAAACCAGACGCCGGGCCTGGGGCGCCTGGCCGGCGATCCAGTCGGCAGCCGAAGCCGGATAGACCCGGCTTTGCGCGCCCGAACACACCAGATAGGGCACCTGGATATCGGCGATGGCGGCGCGCGCGTCCATGGCAACCAGATCCGCCCACAAAGCTCGCATCTTGTCGGGATCCTGCGAAAGAATGACGCGCCGCGCCGTTTCGCGTGAAAACCCGGGGGCGCCCTGGCGGTTGGCGAACATCGTGGTGGCGATGCCTTCGACCGCCCCGGGCCAATCGCGGGCAAAGCGGCGGGTGGTCGCGGCGATGCTTTGCGCGCTCTGGCCGATCAACCCGTGGCGCCACCCGGCGCGGGGCACGATCTGCGGGCTCATGTCGACCGTGACCAGCCCCGCCAGGCGCGTATCCCCGAAAAGCTGGCAGTAGCGCCATGCCACCGCCGCGCCCATCGACCAGCCGACCAGAACCGGGCGTCGGGGCGCCAGGCGGTCCAGCATCTGGTTCAGCGCCTGCACACAAGCCGACAGCGTGGCGGGCTGCGCGGCGGCGCTGGCATGACCGGGCAGATCCGGCGCCGCGCAAACCACCCCGGGCCCCAGCCGCGCGATCAGATCGTCAAAGACCGCGCCTTTCATGGTCCAGCCATGCAGGAAAATCAGGGGTGGCATCCGGCTTACCGCCCGGCCCTCAGCCGTCCGACAATGCCGGTGGGAAAGAAATAGACGCTGAGCACGAACAACACGCCCAGCCACAGAAGCCAGCGGTCTGGGTTGATCAGATCCGGGATCAGCGGCAGGGCTGACGTGGCGTCCGACGCCGCCCCCATCAGGTTTTGCAGGTAGTTCTGGGCCAGCACGAAGATCGTCGCGCCGATCACCGCGCCATACATCGTGCCCATGCCGCCGATCACCACCATCAACAGCACGTCGATCATGATTTCGAAGCTCAGTGTGGTATCGGGGCCGACATAGCGCAGCCAGATGGCATACAGGCTTCCGGCCAGCGCCGCCATCGCCGCCGACAGGCAGGTGGCGGCGGTGCGGTAAGCGACCACGCGGTAGCCGATGGCCTCGGAGCGGAAATCGTTTTCGCGGATCGATTGCAGCACACGGCCAAAGGGCGAATTGACAATCCGCAACAGCAGCAAGAACAGAGCCGTGCAGGAGAAGAACAACAGGTAGTATGCCAGGATGCGCCCGTTGATGCGCACGCCGAACAGCTCTCCCACGCGATTGGCCGGGGTCAGCGCGCGCGGGATGCGGTAAGTCAGGCCGTCCTCGCCCCCGGTAAGCTGGAACAACTGGCTGACCAGCACGGCCACCGCCGACGCCACCGCCAACGTAATCATGGCAAAGAAGATCGCCCGCACCCGCAGCGAAAACAGCCCGATGGCATAGGCCAGCACCGTAGCCGACAGCGCGCCGGCCAGCGCGCCGACGATCAGCGCGTCCCATCCCGGCCCCATGTGGATGGACGCCAGGGCGACACCATACGCCCCCAGCCCGAAGAACATGGTATGCGCGAAACTGACGATCCCGCTATAGCCCAGCAGCAGGTCATAGGACGCCACCAGCACGATGAAGATCAGGATCGTCGCCGCCGTGTCCAGCGCGCGCACGCCCGGAAACAGGAAGGGCGCGAAAGCCAGGCTGAACAGAATGCCCAGCAAGACCGCGCCCAGCGCCACGGAGCGGGGGCGATCCCCCGAAATCAGCCAGTCGATCATCTCAATGCCCCTTCATCACGGGCATCATGCCCTGCGGGCGCCACATCAGAATGGCGGTCATCAGCGCGATGTTGGACACCAGCGCCAGCTTGGGCTCCAGAAAGGCGACGTAGTTCTGCAACAGCCCGACCAGCAGCGCGCCGATGAACGCGCCTTCGACCGATCCAAGCCCCCCGATAATCACCACGATGAAGATCAGGATCATCATCCCCTCGCCCATGCCGGCGGTGATGACCTGCTCGTAAAGCGCCCACATCACCCCGCCCAACCCGGCCAGCGCGGACCCGGCGACGAACACGCCGATGAACACCAGCTTCAACCGGTAGCCCAGCGCCTCGACCATCTCTCCGTTTTGCACGCCCGCGCGGACGATCAGGCCGATCTTTGTGCGTTGCAGGACAAGGCGCAGCGCCGCGAAGATAAGCAGCCCCACCACCACGGCCAGTATGCGGTATCGCTCCAGCGCCGCATCGGCGAAGGTGATGGCGCCTTGCAGCATTTCGGGGCGGGACAGGAAGATTTCCTCGCCGCCCCAGACGACGACGATCAGTTCCTCGAGCACGATCAGCGCGCCGACGGTAATCAGGATCTGCTTGAGATGCGAGCCATAGACCGGGCGCACGATCACCCGCTCGAACACCCAGCTGACCGCGCCGGTCAGCAGCATCGCGGCCAGAATCGCCAGCGAAATCGCCGCGACGTTCAGCGGAAGCGACGCCGCCTGCGTCCAGCCGGGCAGCCAGAACAGCACCGAGACGCCCATGAACGCGCCAATGGAAATGAAGGCGCCGTGACCAAAATTGATGATGTCCATCAACCCGAACACCAGCGTCAGACCCGAGGCCATGATGAAGATCATCATGCCCATCGCCAGCCCCGACACGGTCAAGGTCAGCCAGCTGGACGGCACGCCGATGGCCATGTAGCCCAGCAGCACCAGCACCGGCACCAGCAGATACGGTGCAGCGCGGTCCAGCCGCCGGGCCAGTGAAACGCGCGCGAAGGTTGGCGAATGTTCGGGGGCGTCGGACATGTCAATGAGCCTCCATGCTCAGACCCATCAGGCGTTCCTGAAGGGCGGGATCGGCGGCCAGTTCGGCCATGGCGCCGGACCAGATGGCGCGGCCGTCATCCATCACCACAGCGCGGTCGCCCAGCGCCTTGGCGACGGCGAAATTCTGTTCGACCATCAGTATCGACGCGCCCTGCGCCTTCAACTCGCGCAGCGCGCGCACCATGGTGGACACGATGGCCGGGGCCAGCCCCTTGGTCGGTTCGTCGATCAGATACAGGCTGCGCGCCTCGGCCATGGCGCGGGCGATGGACAGCATCTGCTTTTGCCCGCCCGACAAGGTGCCCGCCGGCGATTTCCAGAAAGTCCGCAACGGCGGGAAGGTCGCGAACAGCCAATCCTTGCGCGCCGGATCCAGCGGGCCGGACAGCGCCGCCAGCGTCATGTTTTCCTCCACCGTCAGCGCGGCGAAAATGCCCATGTCCTCGGGCACGAAGCCGATCCCGGCGCGGCACCGATCGGCAATCGGCATTTTGTTCAGATCCCGGCCGTCGAAGCCGATCCGCCCCGCCTTGTTGCGCCACAGACCCATGATGGTGCGCAGGGTGGTGGTCTTGCCGACCCCGTTGCGCCCCAGCAGCATGGTCACCTGCCCGCGTGGCACCTGCAGATCCACGCCCTTCAGGATGTGATACTGCGCGATGTCGGTTTCGACGCCTTCGACTGTCAGGATCGGGTCAGACATCGGCGATCTCCCGGCCCATATAGACCTTTTGCACGACATCCGATGCGATCACCTCGGCGGGTGGGCCGTCAGCCACCAGCGCGCCGTTATGCAGCACGATGATCCGGTCGGCCAGCTTGGCGATCACGTCCATCTTGTGCTCGACCAGCAGGATCGTGCGGTCGCTGTCGTGCTTGAGTTCGGCAATCAGATCCAGCACCACCGGGGCTTCGTCGACACTCATCCCGGCGGTGGGTTCGTCGAACATGTAGACCTGCGGATCCAGCGCGATCAGCATCGCCACTTCCAGCTTTCGCTGGTTGCCGTGGCTGAGTTCGGACACCTTCTGGTCACGCAGCGCGCCCAGCTTCACGCGCTCCAGCACCGCCAGGGCCGCCGTGGTCATCTCGACATGGCTGGCGGCGATGGAGAACAGGTTGAACCCCTTGCCCCTGCGCGCCTGAATGACCAGGCGCACGTTTTCCAGCACGGACAGGGCGGGAAACAGGTTGGTCAACTGAAACGCGCGGCCCAACCCCATGGCGCAGCGCCGCGCCACGCCCATCCGGGTTATGTCCTGTCCCAGCAGCCGGACGCTGCCCGCGCTGGCGCCGATCTGACCGGAGATCAGGTTGAAATAGGTGGTCTTTCCGGCGCCATTGGGGCCGACGATGGCGGTCAATTCACCGGCCCTGAACGCGCAGGTCACATGGTCGACGGCCACATGTCCACCGAACCGGACCGTCAGGTCGGTGGTCTCCAGCAGGGTCTGGGTCATATCGGATCACTTGGTGAAAGGGGTCAGGTTCCCGCCGCCGAACACCGGCTTGCACGGCGCGGCGGCGGGGTCGTTGAACGGGCCGGTCCGTCAGTTGCGGATCGGCACGTCCATCTGGTCGGCGGTAATTTCGCGCACCAGGACCGGCACACCCCAGTCCACGCCATCCTGCACCTCGATGCGGAAGTGATACATCGACTGCATGGCCTGATGATCCTCGGGCCGGAAGGTCATCGGCCCTTTCGGCGTCTCCCAGGTCATGCCTTCCATCGCCGCGATCAGGGCTTCGGTATCGTCAGCCCCGCCCGCCGCGCGAATCGCCTCGACCACGGCGATGCCCGCCGCCATGCCGCCAGCGGTGAAGAAATCAGGCGGGGTGCCATAACGCTCGAAATGGGTTGCCACCAGCCAGTCATTCACCGGATTTTGCGGGATTTCGTAGTAGTAGTAGGTCGCCCCCTCCAGGCCCGGGAAATCGCGGTAAGCCACCAGCGCGGGCAGGATGTTGCCGCCTGTGGCGATCTCGATCCCGAAGCGCGAGGGGTCCATGGCGTTGATCGCGCTCATCGGGTTGCCGCCCCCGGCCCAGATGATGAACAGCAGCTTGCGCTCGGCCTCGACATTGGCCATCGCCTGAAAGATGCGTTCGGCGGCGGCGGTGAAATCGGTGGTGTCGGTCGGCGCAAATTCCTGATGGGCAAGCACCGCGCCGGTTCCCTCCAGCGCTTCGGCAAAGGCCGCGACGCCGTCCCGGCCGAACGCATAATCAGGCGCCAGCGTGGCGATGGCGACGCCCTCCTGCCCCAGCGCGATGGCGTTTGATATCGCGTCCTGCGACGAGTTGCGCGAGGTGCGGAAGATATAGCGGTTCCAGTTCGCCCCGGTGATAGAATCCGCCACTGCCGGCTCGACAATCAGGATGCGTTCGTATTCCTCGGCGACCGGCAGCATCGCCAGCGCGACGCCCGATGACACCGGCCCGACCGCGATCTGCACATCGTCGTCGCCATAGGCCTCGGCCAGCAGCGACCGGCCACGCGCCGGGTCAAGCTGCGTGTCATACTGGATGACGCGGATCGGCTCGCCGTTGATCTCCATGGTGCCGCCGGTGGCGTATTCCAGCCCCAGCATGAACCCGGTATGCGACTGCGCGGCATAAGCCTCGAACGGTCCGGTCTGGCCATAGACATGGGCCAGACGGATTTCTTCGGCGGCGGCGGGCAACGCGGCAAGCGATGCGGCCAGCGCCAAACCAAGGGTGCGCTTCATTCGGTATCCTCCCAGTTGAAGTCTGTGGCTGTATGTGAAACCTGAATCAGTATTCATGTCAAGCCCGCCATCACCGGGACGCTCAAACCCACGACCGGCCAGCCGGCGCCGGCACGCTGCCGTCAGGCGATGCGCGCGATCACCGCTCGAACGGTCGCGTCAGGTTTGAAAGGACGGATGGTGCCCGAGGCGAGATTCGAACTCGCACACCCGTTAGGGCGGAGGATTTTGAATCCCCTGCGTCTACCGTTCCGCCACTCGGGCACAGACGCGATTTAACCCGCGTGCGTGGCAGGGTCAACGGGTCTCGGCCTTGACGCGCCGCACTCCGTCGGGCAAGCCACGCCAACGACAAACCGGCCCGGTTTCACAAGGGGCCAAGGCAATGCGGGATCAACGATGATCAGAACTCTGTATGACTGGACCATGTCGCTGGCGGCCCATCCGCGCGCGATGTGGGCGCTGGCCCTGGTCGCCTTCGTCGAAGCCTCGATCTTTCCGATCCCGCCGGATGTGCTGATGATTACCATGATTATCGCCACCCCGACCCGCGCCTTCCGCATTGCCGCCATCGCCACCGTGGCCTCGGTGCTGGGTGGGCTGGCCGGCTACGCGATTGGCGCGCTGGCCTATGACACCCTGGGCGCGCCGATCCTCGAATCTCTGGGCAAGACCGATTCGATGGCCGAATTCAACCAGCGTTTCAACGATGCCGGGTTCTGGGCGGTGCTGATCGCCGGGCTGACGCCGTTCCCCTTCAAGGTCATCACCATCATGTCGGGATGGACGGGGATGCCGCTGGCAACCTTCATCACCACCGCCATCGTCGCCCGCGCCGGGCGTTTCTTCCTGGTGGCCTGGCTACTCCATCGCTATGGCGCTCCGATCCGTGATTTCATCGAACGGCGCCTGGGCCTGGTCACCATCGTGTTTGTCGTTGTCCTGGCGGCGGGCTTCTATGCTGTGAGGTTCATGTGAAGGACTGGACGATTGCCAGCCTGGCCGGGCTCGGCTCTGCCATGGTGCTGGCCGGGGCGCTGTTCTTTCAATACGGGGTCGGTCTGGCCCCGTGCGAGCTGTGCATCTGGCAACGCTGGCCGCATGGGGTGGCGGTAGTCCTCGGGCTTCTCGCCTGGTTCATCCCGGCGCTGTGGATCGCCGCGCTGGGCGCGTCGACGATGGCCGTCTCGGTCGGGCTGGGCCTCTATCACACAGGCGTGGAACGCCAGTGGTGGGAAGGCCCGCAGACCTGCTCGGGCACCGGAGATATCGGTTCGTTGAGCGCTGGGCAATTGCTCGATCAGATCCTCGCCGCGCCGGTCGTGCGCTGCACCGAAGTCGCCTGGGAGATGTTCGGCCTGTCGATGGCCAGCTGGAACGCGCTTGCCTCGCTCGGTCTGCTGGCGCTGTGGCTGATCGCCCTGCGCCGGAGGTAATCAGTCCAGAGCCGGATCGCGGCTGGCAAGGATCGGGGCGGTCAACGCTGCCAGGCTTTGGCGCTGCTGATCCGCCTCGTCGAAATTCGCCGGCTCCAACCAGGTCTCGAAGGCCGCCTTCAAGGCGGGCCACTCCCGGTCAATCGCGGCAAACCACGCCGTATCCCGGTTGCGACCCTTGACCACAGCCGCCTGCCGAAACACGCCCTCATAACTGAGCCCGAACCGCTGCGCAGCCCGGCGCGATGGCAGATTGGCCGCGTCGCATTTCCATTCAAACCGCCGGTAGCCCGCCTCGAAGGACCACGCCATCAACCGATACACGGCTTCGGTCGCCTCACGCGTGCGTTGCAGGCGCGGCGCAAAGGTCAGCCAGCCGGTCTCGATGCTGCCCGCCTGCGGGGTGATGCGCATCAACGACAACGTGCCCCCCAACCGCCCGTCTTCCATGCGAATGGCGAAATGCAGCGGATCATGGCACAGACGCGCGGCATCCAGCCACGCCGCATAAGCCTCCGGATCCGCAAAGGGACCAACCGGCAAATAATGCCACATCGCGTGCTCGGGATCTTCCGCATAGGCCTCGAACAAGCCCGCCAAATGCCCGGGCAACAGCGGCTCCAACGTAACATACCGCCCGGAGATCGCCGTCCTCGACGGCAATTGCGGCGCCTCCCAGTCTTTCAGATCACCCAACCGCAGCCTCTCTGCTCGTTCATCTTTCCAAAAAATACTCACGGGGGTGTCCAGAGGGGGGGCGTGCCCCCCCCTCTGGCGGGGGGTGCGGGGGCGCGCAGCCCCCGCCGTCACGCCCGAAAGCGTCAGCTTTCGGGCGGAAGCACCCGCAACCGCAACTCCCGCAACTGTTCGTTGGTCGGATCCGACGGCGCGTTCATCATCAGGTCCTCGGCGCGCTGGTTCATCGGGAACATGATGACCTCGCGGATATTCGCCGTGTCGGCCAGCAGCATCACGATCCGGTCGATCCCGGCCGCGCAGCCCCCATGCGGCGGCGCGCCATAGGTGAACGCATTGACCATGCCACCAAACCGCTTCTTCACCTCTTCCGGACCATACCCCGCCAGCTCGAACGCCTTGAACATGATATCCGGCTTGTGGTTCCGGATCGCGCCGGACACCAGTTCATACCCGTTGCAGGCCAGATCATACTGGAAACCGCGCACGGCCAGCGGATCGCCGTTCAGCGCCGTCATCCCACCTTGCGGCATGGAGAACGGGTTGTGATCGAAATCGAGCGCGCCGGTCTCGTCGTCGCGCTGGTAGATCGGGAAATCGACGATCCAGGCGAAGGCGAAGCGGCTCTTGTCGGTCAGGCCCAATTCCTCACCGATCACCGCGCGCGCGCGGCCCGCGACCCCCTCGAACGCCTTGGGCTTGCCGCCCAGGAAGAACGCCGCGTCGCCGACGCCCAGCCCCAGTTGCTGGCGGATCGCCTCGGTCCGCTCGGGCCCGATGTTCTTGGCCAGCGGTCCGGCGGCTTCCATGCCGTCGCCATGATCGCGCCAGAAGATATACCCCATCCCCGGCAGGCCCTGCTCTTGTGCGAATTTGTTCATCCGGTCGCAGAACTTGCGGCTGCCACCCTTGGGCGCCGGGATCGCGCGGATTTCGGTGCCGTCCTGCTCCAGCAGCTTGGCGAAGATGGCGAAACCGCTGTCGCGGAAATGATCGGACACCACCTGCATCTTGATCGGGTTGCGCAGGTCGGGCTTGTCGGTGCCATACCACAACGCCGCGTCGGCATAGGATATCTGCGGCCATTCGGCATCCACCCTGCGCCCGCCGCCGAATTCCTCGAACACGCCGGCCAGCACCGGCTGAATCGTGTCGAACACGTCCTGCTGGGTGACAAAGGACATTTCCATGTCCAGCTGGTAGAAATCGGTGGGCGAGCGGTCGGCGCGCGGGTCTTCATCGCGAAAACAGGGCGCGATCTGGAAATACTTGTCGAACCCGGCGACCATCATCAGTTGCTTGAACTGCTGCGGGGCCTGCGGCAGCGCGTAGAACTTGCCCGGATGCAGGCGGCTGGGCACCAGGAAATCGCGCGCGCCTTCGGGGCTCGATGCGGTGATGATCGGCGTCTGATATTCGCGGAACCCCTTGTCCCACATGCGCTTGCGCATCGACATCACCACGTCCGAACGCAGCGTCATGTTGCGCTGCATCGCGTCACGACGCAGGTCCAGGAACCGGTATTTCAGGCGCGTTTCCTCGGGGTATTCCTGATCGCCGAACACCATCAGCGGCAATTCCTCGGAGGCGCCCAGAACCTCGAGGTCCCGGACGAACACCTCGATTTCGCCGGTCGGCAGCTTGGGGTTCACCAGGTCAGGGTCGCGCGCCTTCACTGTGCCGTCGATGCGGATGCACCATTCCGAGCGCACCTTTTCCAACGCCCTGAACGCCGGGCTGTCGGGGTCGCACAACACCTGCGTCACACCGTAATGGTCGCGCAGGTCGATAAACAGGATACCGCCGTGATCGCGCACGCGGTGCACCCAGCCGGAAAGACGGACGGTCTGGCCGACATGCTCGGCGGTCAGGTCGGCGCAGGTATGGCTGCGATAGGCGTGCATCACGGGCTCCGTGGTCGGGGAAACAGGTTTGCCCGGATACACCGTGTCGCAAGGGCGAAGTCAAGCCCGCGCCCCGCCGGATGGCCTTGGAACGGATGGCTCAGGCGTCTGATCTGCCCTGAGCGCCAAAAAACACGCCGTCGCGCAACACCTGCGCCACGACATCGCGCTTCACCATCGGCATTTCCGCCGCATAGGCATAGGTCAGCGCCAGATCGCAAAGCTGGTTGATCAGACGCGGCACGCCGTCCGTGGCCTCGTGGATCAACTGCGCGGCCTGCCGGCTGAAAATACCGGGATTGCCGCCCGCCTGCCGGATGCGCGACGCGATGTAGCCGCCGGTCGCCGCCGCATCCAGGCGCGGCAGATGATAGCTAGCGGCGACGCGCTGGGCGAATTGCACCAGATCGGGGCGACGAACCATGTTGCGCAGTTCGGGCTGGCCGACCAGCAGCAATTGCAGCACCTCGTCGCGGCCCGCGTTGATATTGGTCAACATGCGCAGGTCTTCCAGCGCATCGCGGTTCAGGTTCTGCGCCTCGTCGATCACCAGCAACACGCGTTTGGCGTCCTTGTGGCGCGCAACCAGAAACGTCTGAATGACCGAAAAAAGATCGGAACTGTCAACGCCTGCCGGCACCTCCAGGCTGAGCGCGGCGCAGACCCGGCGCAGAACATCATTCACCCCCGGGCGGGCGTTCGAGATCACGCCGATGGTCACGTCATCGTCCAGATTGTCGATGAAATGGTGCACAAGCGTCGTCTTGCCGGCGCCGATTTCACCGGTCAGCAGGGTGATCGGTGCGCGCGTGCTCAGGCCATAATCCAGCATCGCAAACGCGCCGCGATGCTCGGGCGACCAGAAGAGGTATTCTGGATCGGGCGCAAGCGCGAACGGCCGCTCGCGCAGACCGAAGTGATCCAGATAGTAGCTCAAGGCCTGCGACATGCCGGGTCCGTTAGTTTGGGGCACCAATCCCGCCAGCGCGGCGGGGGTCTCGATGTCTGGTGATATAGGTCAACTTTGACAACAATACCAAATTCATGCGGCGCTTTCGCGGCATATCGCGCTGCGGACATGAGCGATGTCGATTCGGATTTCGCGCTTCGGTTGCAGTTTGGTCAATAATGCACCTATCGAGGGCATTTCCGTTTTCAGCCGGATTTGGACCAGACGGCCCGATTGTTTCCAGATCGAAAACGATGCCGGCAAGTCCCGCAGAATATGTGCAATATGCGACGCAATTCGCGTCGAAACCAGTGCCTACTATATTGGAAACAAACAGTTTACCGCTGATTTGAGGCGATCTGTCCGTAATCTGTTTCTGGCAGGGCCGGAAGACGGCTAAAACTTGTCGAAACTGTGTCGGCCCGTCGCCTGGGGGGGGTGCTCGCCGAACTCAGAACCTTATGGGTGCTGCCATGACATTGCACTATCGAGACCTTCCTGACCTGTCGGGGGTTCATTTCGGCCCTCCATCGGCGTCAACAGAAAACACAAGCTGGTGCCCGCGCGGCGGGGCCAACGTGGCTGCGCAGATTGCCATTGCCCTGCCGGCCCTGGACCGCCCCTATGCGGCGACGGTCAAGCGGATGTTGGACCTGGTGCTGGCCACTGTGGCCCTGGTGCTGATGTTGCCGGTTCTGGCGCTGCTGGCCGCCGCGCTGTGGGTCGAAGGCGGCAATCCGCTTTATTCACAGGAACGCCTGGGCCGGAACGGCAAGCACTTTCGCATGTGGAAGCTGCGCACCATGGTGCGGGACGCGGATACGCAACTGGCCCAATGCCTGGCGCGCGACCCCGCGCTGCAAACGGAATGGGACCTGACGCAAAAATTGAAGTCCGATCCGCGCATCACCCCCATCGGCCGCCTGCTGCGCAAGACTTCGATGGATGAACTGCCGCAGATCCTGAATGTCATCAAGGGCGACATGAGCCTGGTCGGCCCGCGCCCGATGCTACCCGAGCAGATGCCGCTGTATCGCCACCCGCAGGCCTATCTGGGGTTGCGGCCGGGCCTGACCGGCCTTTGGCAGGTCACCGCGCGCAACGAGGATTCCTTCGACCTGCGCGCCACGCTGGATCTGCGCTATGCGCAGCGCCTCAGCGCCGGACTGGATCTGCGGATCATGGTGTCGACCTTTGGTGTCGTGCTGCACGCCACGGGGTATTGAAACCCGGAGGGCTTGCATGGCCGCATCCATGGTGACAAGTCATGCACATGAGCTCACCGGTCACTGATACCCAGCGCCACGCCCCGGTCCTGTTGTGGATCGTCGGCATTCTTGCGGTTCTGGAAACCGCCTTCACGTTGCTGGGCCTGCCGCCGCTGGGCCTTGGCCGCCTGCGCAACATCGCCATCATGTATGGAGCGTTCTGGCCGGGCCTGCTGGGCGACTGGGTGCCTGCCTTCAACGGCCAGCCGGTCACCATGTTCGTGACCTATGCCTTTCTGCATGGCGGGTTTCTGCACATGTTGTTCAACGCGCTGATCCTTCTGCATCTGGGCCGCGAGTCGGTGAACCGGCTGGGTCAGGGCGGCTTCCTGCTGCTCTTTGCCCTGAGTTCGATCGGCGGCGCGGCGGTCTACGGGTTGCTGGCCACCAGTGACGCCCCGATGCTTGGCGCGTCGGGCGCGGTGTTCGGCCTGTTCGGCGCGACGATGTTCTGGGACTTTCAACGCCGCCGCGCCGTTGGCGCCAGCCTGGAGCCGGTCGGCCGGCTGTTGATCGGGCTGATCGTGTTGAACCTGTTGCTGTATTTCCTGGTTGCGGGGATGTTGGCCTGGCAGGCGCATCTGGGCGGCTTTGTCGCCGGCTTCGCTTTTGCCGCGCTGGTCACACCCACGCCGGGCCACCGGTTTCGCGGATAACCCGGGCCGGTGTTCCGGTCTGGGGCGTTCGTGAATCCGCTGACCGGCAGAAATTGCGCGCATGGTCATTGCATTTATCGGATTTTTCGCGCCTACTGCGAAAATATGATCAAAAAATTCGCGGTGCTGTCTTGACTGCCTCGACCCATGCAGCCGATCCGTCGGCTGCCCCGCTCAACGCCAAATCCGCCGCGCCCGTCCCGGTGATCGAAATCCAGGCACTGCACAAGGCCTATGGCAGCCTCGAGGTGCTCAAGGGCGTCGATGTCACGGCCCATCCCGGGCAGGTGATCTCGTTGATCGGATCGTCGGGTTCGGGCAAGTCGACCCTGCTGCGCTGCTGCAACCTGCTTGAGGACAGCCAACAGGGCGAGATCCTGTTCGAGGGCGAGGCGGTGCGCTGGAAAGGCGCGGGCCTGAACCGGCAACCCGGTGACCGGGGTCAGGTCGCCCGGATCCGCACCAACCTTTCGATGGTGTTTCAGAACTTCAACCTGTGGTCGCACATGACCGTTCTGCACAACGTCATGGAGGCCCCGGTCACCGCGCTTGGGCAACCGCGCGCCGAGGTCGAGGCGCGCGCCCGCGCCTTGCTGGACAAGGTAGGGATCGGTGACAAGGCCGATGTCTATCCCGCCCAGATGTCCGGCGGCCAGCAGCAGCGCGCCGCCATCGCCCGCGCCCTGTGCATGGAGCCGCGCGCGCTGTTGTTCGATGAACCGACTTCGGCCCTGGACCCAGAGCTGGAACAGGAAGTGGTGCGGGTCATCAAGGCGCTGGCCGAAGAAGGGCGCACCATGCTGATCGTCACCCATGACATGCGGCTGGCGGCGGATGTGTCGGATCATGTCATCTTCCTGCATCAGGGCCTGATCGAGGAAGAGGGACCACCCGACACCCTGTTCGGAGCCCCCAGATCGGCACGGCTTCGGCAGTTTCTGAGCGCCTCGCAATCGGGGTGATCCCCCCGGTTCGAACCGCCCATTCCTTTCCCCGATCACCCGGCCAGGCGCCGGACAGGTCGCAAAACCTTCAGGTGTCCCATGCGTGACTGGCTGCGCCATCACCCCAATGTCCGAACCATCCGTGTCGCCGCTGTTGACCTGAACGGTCAGGCGCGCGGCAAGCGTGTGCCCGTGCGGTTCGCCGACAAGATCGTCAAGGACGGCACGCGCTTTCCCTATTCCGTGCTGAATCTCGATATCTGGGGCGAGGATATCGAAGACAGCCCGCTGGTTTTCGAATCCGGCGATGTGGACGGGGTTCTGAAACCCACCGACCGCGGCTTTCTGCCGATGCCCTGGCTTGAGGCCCCCACCGCGCTGCTGCCGCTGTGGATGTTCCACGACAACGGCAAACCGTTCGAGGGCGATCCGCGTCACGCGCTGGCCAATGTCGTGCGCCGCTTTCACGACCGGGGCCTGCACCCGGTCTGCGCGACCGAGCTGGAATTCTACCTGATCGACGATTCCGGGCGCGAATTGCGCGTGCCGCCGTCGCCGCGCTCGGGCAAGCGGCGGTTGGGTGCGGATACCCTGGCCCTGCGCGCGCTGGACGCGTTCGACGTGTTCTTCACCGACCTCTATGAGGCCTGCGAGGCCATGGATATCGACGCCGACACCGCGATTTCCGAGGCCGGGGTCGGGCAGTTCGAAATCAACCTGCTGCATTCCGACGACGTCATGAAGATCGCCGACGACACCTGGCTGTTCAAGCAACTGGTGCGCGGCATCGCCCGCAAACACGGCTTCGCCGCCAGCTTCATGGCCAAGCCCTATCCGGACTGGCCGGGCAACGGGATGCACATGCATTTTTCGATGAATGATGATGAGGGCAACAACCTGTTCGACGACGGCTCTGCCAAGGGGGCGGACCTGATGCGCAATGCGGTCGCCGGCTGCATGAAGGCAATGCCCGGCTCGATGCTGCTGCTGGCGCCCCACGCCAACAGCTATGAGCGTTTCGTGCCCGGCAATCACGCCCCCAGCGGCATCGCCTGGGCCTATGAAAACCGCACCTCGGCCCTGCGTATTCCGTCCGGCAACCGCAGGGCGCGGCGCATCGAACATCGCGTGGCGGGCGGCGACATCAACCCCTATCTGATGATGGCGGGCGTGTTGGGTTCGGCACTGCTGGGCATCGAGGACGGGCTGACCCCGCCGCCACCGGTGACCGGCAACGCCTATGACCTGGACCTGCCGCAACTGCCCACGACCTGGCCGACGGCCGTTGATGCCTTTGCCGGATCGGCCGAAATGGCGCGCATCTTCCCGCCCGAACTGATCGAAAATCTTGTGCGCACCAAGCGCCAGGAAATCCGCTATATGGAAGAACTGGCCCCCGACGAGGTGGTCGAACTGTATCTGGACACCGTTTGAGTCCCCCCACTCTGAGCCCTTCAATCTGAGCCGCATCATGAAAATCGGAATTCTGCAAACCGGCTACGGGCCTGAACCCCTGATCCTCACGGGCGATTACCCCGATCTGTTCATGCGCCTGCTGGACGGCTACGGGTTTGACTTTCAGGTCTACCGCGTGGTGGACATGGAGTTCCCCGCCTCTGTCACCGATTGTGACGCCTGGCTGATCACCGGATCCAAACACGGTGTCTACGAGGATCACGCCTTCATCGCGCCGCTGGAGCAGTTCATCCGCGACGCGCTGGCAGCGGGTGTGCGCATCGCCGGGATCTGCTTTGGTCATCAGATCATGGCCAAGGCCCTGGGCGGGCATGTTGAAAAGTTCAAGGGCGGCTGGTCGGTGGGCGTGACGGACTATGATTTCGCCGGCAAGACCCTGCGCCTGAACGCCTGGCATCAGGATCAGGTGATCGATCCGCCTGAGGGCGCGCGCACCCTGGCCTCGACCCCGTTTTGCGCCCATGCCGCGCTGGCCTACGGCGATACCGGCCTGTCCGTCCAGCCGCATCCCGAAATGGACAATGATTTCATCGAAGGGCTGATGACCCATCGCGGGCCCGGCGTGGTGCCCGATGACCTGCTGGCGGCGGCACGTTCGCGGCTGGATCAACCCAACGACAACGCCGCCATCGCCGCGCAGATTGCCGCGTTTTTCAAAGGCGCGCAGCAGGCCGCGTGATCGGCCACCTGACCCGAAGGGAACCCCATGTCCGACTGGATGAGCAAGATCCCCGAAGCCGCCCGCGATTATATCGACGGGCGCCGCCTGGATGAAATAGAATGCATCGTGCCCGATATCGCGGGCGTGGCACGCGGCAAGGCGATGCCGGCCTTCAAGTTCGACAAGCAGACCCAGTTCCACCTGCCGACGACGATCTTCTTGCAGACCATCACCGGAGAATGGGCCGATGCGCCGGGCGGCGAGGACGAGTATCAGGAGCCAGACATGTTCCTGGTGCCCGACATGGACACCGCCACCGCCGCCCCCTGGACCGCCGACATCACCTTGCAGGTGATCCATGATGCGATGAACCAGCAGGGGCAACCGCACCCGACAGCCCCGCGCAACGTGCTCAAACGGGTGCTGGCGCTCTATGCCGACGAGGGGCTCAAACCGGTTGTCGCGCCCGAGATGGAGTTCTTCTTCGTCGCCCGCAACATCGATCCGAACATGCCCATCGTGCCGCCCATGGGACGTTCCGGGCGCAAGGCGGCGGGCAAGCAGGCCTATTCCATGTCGGCGGTCGATGAATACGGCAAGGTGATCGACGACATTTACGATTTCGCCGAAGCCATGGGCCTGGAGATCGACGGCATCCTGCAAGAAGGTGGCGCGGGCCAGGTGGAAATCAACCTGGCGCATGGCGATCCGGTCGATCTGGCGGATCAGATCTTTTATTTCAAGCGCATGATCCGCGAAGCGGCGCTGCGCCATGATTGCTTCGCCACCTTCATGGCCAAGCCGATCGAGGGCGAGCCGGGATCGGCGATGCACATGCATCATTCGATCATCAACATCGAAACCGGCCAGAACATCTTTACCGGCCCCGACGATGGCGAAACGCCGGAATTCATGCATTTCATCGCCGGGATGCAGAACCATCTGCCGGGCGCGGTGGCCTTGCTGGCGCCCTATGTGAACAGCTACCGGCGCTATGTTCCGGACTTCGCGGCACCGATCAATCTGGAATGGGGCCGTGACAATCGCACGACGGGCCTGCGCGTGCCGATCTCTCCGCCCGAGGCGCGGCGGGTCGAAAACCGCCTGGCCGGGATGGATTGCAACCCCTATCTGGGCATCGCGGCGTCGCTCGCCTGCGGCTATCTGGGCCTTAAGGAACAGAAACTCCCGCGCGCGGAATGCCGCACCAACGCCTATATGGGCGAGGATGAGCTGCCGCTGACGCTGGGCGACGCGATCGACATGTTCGAGCAGGACGAGGCGTTGATCGAGGTTCTGGGCCCGGAATTCGC
>Ga0316205_10001851_pt1 | contig 24266 bp, 25 predicted proteins | sample 3monthpyrite_MG_FD_204941 | JGI IMG/M metagenome (GOLD analysis project Ga0316205, IMG submission 204941) | Microbial mat bacterial communities from mineral coupon in-situ incubated in ocean water Damariscotta River, Maine, United States -... | ecosystem: Environmental > Aquatic > Marine >... | reverse complement strand
AGACTCCGATTGTTTATTTTTATATAGTTATTTTTAATTAATCGCACTCTGGTTCCTCTTCTTCACCTGACTCATCAGGCTTTTCAACAGGCTCAGCAGCCTGCACAGAAAAAGATAGTAAAAACAACATAACCAGTAATGACTTTAATAATAGCTTCATTTCATTTCTCTAGAATAATTATAGATACCTGACTCCACGATAAGATTTTGTTAAAACATACAAATATGCACTACTAACAGTTTCTTAACGAGAATTAACATATACCCTCATAAATGCTGTAGCAGGCACTATGCCAATTTGATATAAAACATAATATATAATTAAATCAATAAGTTAGCTATCTACAGAAATTAAACAAAGCACGTTATTAATAATAAGCATCATGAAAAGTCATGACATTGGCAGGTTTATGACATGTCATGAGTTGAAAATGTGCTCACATGACAATTTATAGCATAATTAACTAAGTCGCTTTTAATTGAATTGGTTGATAATTTACTGAGAGATAGACAAATTAAACCTTACTTTAAAGATAAAGCGGTCTTTGCGACCGCTTTCAATTATGTAAAATTACATCACTATGGCAATATTGACTCGCCTTCCAGTAATTGCTCCATTGTTTCGCGTTTACGCACTACATGAGCATTTTCACCATCAACAATGATCTCTACAGCACGCGGTCGAGAGTTATAATTAGAACTCATACTATAACCATACGCCCCAGCTGATTTCACAGCTAAAACATCACCTGCCTGTAAATTTAGCTTTCGGTCTTTGCCTAAAAAATCACCTGTTTCACACACTGGTCCTACCAGGTCATACACTCTTGATTCACCGTCACGTGGCTGTAGCGCGACAATTTCCTGCCATGCACTGTATAGAGCAGGGCGCATAAGATCGTTCATTGCGGCATCAATTATGGCAAAATTTTTCGCTTCAGAATGCTTTAAATACAAAACCTCTGTTAATAATACACCGGCATTTCCAGCTATTGCACGGCCCGGCTCTATTAATATCTTAACTTTTCTATCACCCAGACCGGCTAGCAACGCAGCTATTTGTTCGGCCGGTTGAGGTGGCGTTTCATCATGATAACGAATACCCAGGCCGCCACCTAAATCAAGGTGCTGCAGCTCAATACCATTCTCTTTTAATTGATCAACCAGCTCTAAAACTCGCTTCAATGCGTCAACAAAAGGCTCAATTTCTGTTAATTGAGAGCCAATATGGCAATCAATTCCATGCACTGCGATATTTTGCATATCATGTGCCTGCTGGTAAACCGCCAGAGCCTGCTCATGAGCAATACCAAACTTGTTTTCTTTCAAGCCTGTAGAAATATACGGATGTGTTTTGGCATCTACATTTGGGTTTACGCGAATTGAAACAGGCGCTACTTTACCCATCTCAGCTGCAATATCGTTAATAACCTGTAATTCGGCTTCAGATTCAACATTAAAACAATGAATACCCACTTCTAAAGCTCGCGTTATTTCATCAGGCTTTTTACCTACACCTGAAAACACAACTTTCGATGCATCACCACCAGCTCTTAAAACTCGCTCTAGCTCACCAATAGACACTATATCAAAGCCTGAACCTAGAGCAGCCAGGAGATTTAAAATACCCAAATTTGAGTTAGCCTTAACAGCATAACAGATCAAATGGGGATGCTCACCGAAGGCATTATCAAATGCCTTCCAATGTCTCTCGAATGTTGCACGTGAATAGATATACGCTGGCGTGCCATGCTCTCTGGCCAGCTCCGTTAAATTTACACCTTCAGCAAAAAGCTGATTATTTCTATACTCAAAATGATCCATAAAATATTTCTTACATTAAAAATGTTATTATGAACAGGTCTAACCTGTTTATTCTTGTTGGCTTGCAGGCTTATCACCTGTTATTTTTTGCGCAGCCTCTTCCTTACTCGTCTGAGATTCATCAGGTAAATACAAGGGCCCTATTTTTCCACAACCACTAAAAGCTGATAAAAATAAAATTACTAAAAATAAAGCGCTGATTCGTCTTAAAGCCATTGCTATACTCTACCATTACATTCAACTGGTACATTATCCTATTATATGCGTTTAAAAAGCAGCATTTTTCTTTGGGTTTCTCTAGCCACAATTTTGCCACTAACGGCATTAATCCTTGGCATTACGGCCTATAGTGAGCAGGTTTACCTTAAAAATATTGATAGTGATATCTATATTAATATGGAAAATATCGCCAAAGAGCTGGAGTTTCGCCTCACCTATGAAAGAGAGGTTATGCTCTCTCTAGCCAATTCACCCGCTATGAAGCAGTTTGCGCCTGTTTTAGAAACCGCCGCAGATGGTGACCTGCATATTAACTATTTTGAAGAAGTAGATAAATTAAATACTTTTCTTGCCGGATTTCAACACTCTGTACCAGGACTGGATACGGTTCGTGTACTGGACATTGATGGCCACGCCTTAATAAAAGTTCGATTCGGCAAGCTCATTCCGGCATTTTTCGAAGGCATTGTCGACCTTCCTCTAGCTGAAGAAGAGCTGGTAGATGCAGATTTTTTAAGCTGGATGTGGCAGCTAAAAGCAAATGAACTGGTGTATGGCAATTTGCCTCTTAGTAAGCGTGATTATATTAGCGGCAAAGAGTTATCAATAATGAACTCAATTGTGCCTGTTTCTTTTGATGATAATAAAGTAATAGGCTTTTTAACCGCTCGAGCACTAGGTGACCAGTTCGATCATATTCTTGAGTCATTACCTCGCACAAACAATATAAAACTTACGGTTGCAGAATATAACCCCGACACATCCCAACGGCATGGCATAATTCTTTATAGCGATGAATTACAGATTAAGTTTAGCCAACCCCTTAACCCTGATATCAAACTAAATAAAATAGTCGGTGATGCAAACTGGGAAAAATTCCAGACACAACGTTATGGCTCTTTTGTAAATAATGTTAAAAATCAACGCTACTATTTTCAGGAGTTTTACCCTTATAACAATCAACTGGTAAGCTGGATCATGGTTCTGGAATTAGACAATGATGATATCGCGGCCCCATTTCAACGTATACGCATTGGTTTGCTTGCTGTTGCCGGTCTGGTGCTAGCCATTAGCTTGATGCTCGCCAATTTAGGTGCAAAAAACATTGCTGAACCAATAACGCTTTTTGCAGATCTGCTAAAACGTTACGCTGATGGTGAATCTAAATTTTCAAAAAAGGCAGCAAAAGGCGCAGATGAACTAAAGCAACTTGATCAGTCTTTTCACTATCTAGTCGATAGCCTTGAACAAACTGAAAAGGAAAGAGATAGCGCTGAACAGATGATGTTACAAAATGCAAAACTCGCCAGTATCGGTCAGATGGCTGCAGGCATTGGGCATGAACTTAACAATCCATTAACTAACATATTGTCTTACACAACTTTAATTGAACGAGATCTTCCTCAGGATAACGAGGATTTAAAAGATGACATAAAAGGACTGAGAAATGAAGCCCAACGCGCAGTTGCGATTATTAAAGGTATCTTAAACTTTGCTCGCCAGGTACCACCTGAATACGTTGATTTTGATTTACATGTTTGGCTTAAAGACACAATATTACTTGCTCATTCACAGGCACAAAAATTCAATATCTCTCTTAAATTAGATGAACACCCTGACTTATCAATAAGAGGCGACCGCAACCAACTACAACAGGTTTTTATAAATCTGTTAATGAATGCGATTCATGCAAGTAAAGCAAACGATGAAATTATCATTAGTGCATATACTAAAAACTCAAGAATTTTTATTGTCGTATGCGATCAGGGAACCGGTATAGAAAAAGCTAACAAAGATAAATTATTTGATCCATTTTTTACTACTAAAAATGTAGGCGAGGGCAGTGGCCTTGGTTTATCAATAAGTATAGGCATTATGCAGTTTCATAACGGAAACCTTAAACTAGAAAACAATGACCGTGGTGGCGTAAATGCCGTTATGGAAATGCCTTTAACATTAAACACTAATCAGAATTAAAAACCAATGAACAAACATGTGCATTTTATTGACGATGATCCAGCCGCCGGTGATTTATTCAGGCGATTTGCCCGCAATAAAGAATATGACATTCTTATATTTAAAAACCCAATTGAAGCATTGAAAGACATTCGCGAAAACGGAAGCCATCTAGTTATAACAGATTTGAGCATGCCGGGAATGTCTGGATTAGAGTTGCTTGAAGCAATTCGACAGACTGATATTGAAGTGCCTGTAATTATGATTACCGGGTTTTCTACTGAAGATAACGCCATAAAAGCGTTACGCCTGGGAGCAACAGATTTCATAAAAAAACCTTATGATGCTGATGAGCTTTTAGAGCAAGTTGATCAGGTGCTTAAACAATCAGAAGACCGAAAAACTGAAAAACTGAAACGTCCTGGCATTAAAGACAAGCAGGATCAGTTTGGAATGATCGGTCATTCAACGGCACTTTCAAAAATTTATGAAATTATAGATAAAATTTCTGATATTCGTTGCAATGTTATTATCGAAGGTGAATCAGGTACCGGTAAAGAGCTTGTTGCACATGCGTTACATAATCACTCTGTTTTTGCCGATCAACCTTTTATTGTTATTGACTGTGGCTCACTAACAGACACTTTATTAGAAAGTGAATTATTCGGACATGAAAAGGGGGCCTTTACAGGAGCAACTCACACCAAACAAGGTTTACTTGAAGTTGCTAGTGGCGGCACTATTTTTCTCGATGAAATATGTAACATATCCGATTCGATGCAAATGAAACTAATGCGTGCTGTTCAGGCGCAAACCATTACACGCGTAGGCGGAATAACTCCCATTAGCATTGATGTGCGTTTCGTAGTTGCAACTAATCGTAATATTGAAGAAATGATAACTGCTGGACAATTTAGACATGATTTATATCATCGATTGAATGTTGTTAAAATTATAATGCCTCCATTAAGGGAAAGAGAGGCCGATCTTGAACTGCTTATTAAACATTTTATTATTGAGTTTAAAGAGCGTTATCAACGAGATATAAAACATTTTGACCAGGCCTCAATGGACAAGTTGAAGTCCTACAGCTGGCCAGGCAATATACGAGAACTTCGCAACCTGGTAGAGAGACACATCGCTCTCTCTGATGGCCCCATTTTGAGTATTGATCAGGTGTTAATTGGAAGCGATATGGGTGAGGGAATTGATGCTGATTCGCCCACACTTGAAGCACTGGAGAAACGATACATTATCAAAACGCTTGATAAGTGTAACGGAAATAAAGAACAAACAGCGTCATTACTCGGTATAAATAAATCAACTTTATGGCGAAAACTTCAGAGCTGGCAAAAAACTTCCACAAGCAATGATTAGCTATTCATTAAAAAATGTTTAATTATTTTTACTTAATTTTTTATACCGACATCATATGATGAAGAACACACAACTCGATGGTAACGAACTTTATAAACGTCAAATTGATAAACGTGATTTCAACGCTCCGTATATAGTTTGTGACGGACTGAAAACACCTGATAATCTTGGCGCTATTTTACGTGTCGCGGATGCCACAGGCAGTAAAAGAATCATATTACTGGACAGCCAGATGGACCTTAATAACAAAAAAATAACTAAATTGGCGCGCAGCGCTGATAAATTTATCACATTCAAAAAAATGTCACTAGACGAATTCAGAGTATACCGTAGCCGTTTTAAACATTTATTTGCACTTGAAATAACCAGCACTTCATCAAATGCCTTTGATTTCGATATTACTCCTTGTGATGCAATAATAATCGGGCATGAATCCGTTGGTATAAGAGAGGAAGTTCTGGCTCTCTGTGACAATACGTTCCATTTACCTATGTATGGCTTTAATGGATCTATGAATATAAGTCATGCTTTAATTGTTTTCCTATATGAATGGCGACGCCAGATTAATCTCTAAATAAAGCATACAAATTATTACTGCAAACACCATAAATTTAATCTAAACTCAAAAAATCAGGTTTTTGTAATTTACAATAAACGGAGAAATTTATATGATAAATTTTATACGAAAGTACTTAACTGCGCTTTTATTTACATTATTATGCCTGAGTTGTTTATCCATACCATCAATTGCATTATCAGATGACGGCTCAACAACAAGCACTCCCGCTGACCCCCAACCAGAAGAAGAGCCTGAGTGCGATTAAGCTACTTCATGTACTTCTAAACTTTGAAATTTCAACTATATAAAGGCGCAGGAAAATGAATCTACATTCAGTTAAACAAAACTTCATTCTAATTACTTTCTTCTTATGCCTTATCGGCCTATCCCCATTGGCATCTGCTGCAGATCATAAAATGGTTATTCAAATCAACTCCAAAAACAAAGTTACTCACAAAATGGGTTTAATTAATGCGGGAAATCTCAAGAGTCAGCTTGGAAATAAAAATATTGATGTTGAAGTGGTTATTTATGGCCCTGGACTATCAATGGTGAAATCAGAAAGTGTATTTGCTAAACGAATAAAAAAGTTGCAATCAAGGGGGGTCGAATTTAGTGTATGTGAAGGCACACTTAAAGCGATCGCAAAGAAAACAGGTAAAGAGCCTGAGCTACTTGAAGGGATGAAACGTGTAAGAACTGGCGCGCTGAGAATACTTGAATTGCAGGAAGCAGGTTATTCATACCTTAGACCTTAAAGTTTATTAAAGGCAGGTTGATCAACAAAATATTCAACCTGCCTTTTCATGAACTTATTATCTTACAAGCCCTTTTTCTACTTCATCTCTTTTGTTTTTACCTTCTAATATTTCTATTAACGTCAACGCAAAATCCATAGCGGTTCCTGGCCCTCTAGATGTAATAATTTTCCCATCAATTTCAATCGCATTATTTGTTAATTTAGTATTTTTCAATTTAGTTTCAGTTAGCGCTCCCGGGTAACAGGTAGATGTTTTATTATCCAGTGCGCCAGCCGCAGCTAGTGCCTTAGGGGCGGCACAAATAGCAGCAAGATAACTATTATTCAGCGCATGATTTTTTATTATATCCTGCACAGTTTTATTATCTCGTAAATGATCAGCTCCAGGTAATCCGCCCGGTAACACCACCATATCGAATGATCTGTTCGCAACTTTTTCAATACTAGTTTGCGGAAGAATGCAAATACCACGAGAGGCGATGACTGGCTGATTATCTAAACCCGCAGTAATAACTTCGATGCCTGCGCGGGTTAATAAATCGGTAATAGTAATTGCTTCAAGTTCTTCACAGCCCTGAGCTAAAGGTACCAGTACGCTTTTCATGTCGTTCTCCACAATTACATTTCTTTTAAATCATTTTTTACTGTTTGAAGATAATATATGCATACCTTTAAGTAAGTTTAAGGCCTCGTGAATTTTATAATCTTGCTGTAATTTTTCAGCCATTTCGTCTTCATTTTTTTTATTTCTTTTAGAGTTTTTCACTTTACCTTTTGAATTACCATTCGGATTACTTATATGTCCTGATAAATCTGATTCTTTTAACTGCTTAACAGCATTTTTAGCAGACGATGTAACCTGCATATTTTCTAAAATAATATCTGGCACGATACCTTCAGCTTGAATAGATCGACCATTAGGCGTGAAATATCTAGCGGTAGTAAACTTTACTGCACCTCCATTTCTTAATTCCTGTATTGTTTGCACCGAACCTTTTCCAAATGATTTTTCACCCATGATTACAGCACGTTTATGATCCTGTAACGCACCGGCTACTATTTCTGAAGCTGAAGCAGAACCTCCATTTATTAACACTACAATTGGTGCGTTCTTGATAACATCACCAGGGTGCGCAGTAAATTCAAAGTAGGAATCCTCAGTTCTTCCCTTGGTATAAACCAGCTTACCTTTTTCAATAAACAAATCAGAAACATCTGCCGCAGCATTTAATACGCCGCCTGGATTATTGCGCAGGTCAACGACTAAACCATTCAGTGGTGCTGTATTTTTTTCGGCAAGACTTTTAATAGCTTTTTTTAAGTGCTGTGCTGTTTTCGACTGAAAAGTGCTAATTCTCACATAACCAAAGCCAGGCTCTAAGATATGGCTTTTTACACTTTTTACTTTTATAACAGCCCTTTTCAGTTTAAATTTTAATGGCTCGTCAATACCCTCTCTCACTACACTCAGCTCAATAGTCGATCCTGGCTTACCTCGCATCACCTTAACCGCATTATTAAGAGTCATGTCTTTTACAGATTTATTATTAAGCCGGATAATTAAATCACCCGCTTTTATACCCGCTTTAAATGCCGGAGTATCATCAATAGGTGATATAACCTTAACAAAACCATCTTCCATTCCCACCTGAATACCTAGCCCACCAAACTGACCTGTGGTACCTATTTTCAACTCTTTATATTCTTCAGGGTCTAAATATGTAGAGTGCGGGTCAAGGCCGGAGAGCATACCGCGAATGGCATTCTCAAGTAGTTCTTTATCACCTACCTGTTCAACATAATCGGTTTTTATGCGCGCAAAAATATCTGAAAAGTTGCGTAGCTGCTCAAGAGGAAGGCTCTTCTGTTGTGATTCACCTTTATTCGACTCAACTGTCTCCGCATAACTAATATTAATACCACTAATCGCAGAAAAATTTAAAAGAACGGCTATGACGACGACTTTTAGTCGATTTTGATCCATGAAACTACTCCTGAATGAAATTCATCCTATATTTAAAAGATGACTTATTAATTATCTTGTAATGCTAAATGCTGAATACTGCTGGAACACCACTTTATAGGATTAATTGGCTTACCCTGTTTTCTTATTTCAAAATATAAACCCGATGTAGTCTGACCACCGCTATCACCGACAGTTGCTATAACTTCACTCGCCTCAACCCAGTCACCAACCTGCTTATATAACTCCTGAGTGTAACCATATAAACTCATATATCCATCATTATGATCAATAATTGTTATAAATCCATAACCCTGTAACCAGTCTGCAAAAGCAACTCGCCCATGGGTAACGGCTCGAACTTGAGTATCATAATCAGCATTTATAATGACCCCATTCCACTTCAGATCACCTTGTGCACGCGAGGTTCCATATTTAGCACGTAATCTCCCCTTCACAGGCCAGGGCAACTTGCCTCTTAATTGTCCAAAGGGCTTTTGATTAAGCGCTTCAGCGGGTATATCAGCCAGCAATTCACCCAGTGACATTAACAAGTCTTCTATTCGACCTCTGCTTGATTGCAAATCATCTAAGGTCAACTGCTGGCTATCTATGTCTTTATTCAGGCGAGCAAGAATTTGCTTGCGCTTACTTCTGTGTTGAGCTAATTGTTTCTTCTCATTTTTCTTGGTTTTAACAAGAATGGACAGGTTTTGAGTGGTTTTTTCTATACTTGCCTCTAAATCTTTTTGCTTTTCTATACTTGTTAGAAATGTTTCTATTTCCTTACCACGCGCCCTGTTCAGGTACGTGTAATACACCATAGCACGACCCATTTCTGTTGGATCTTGTTGATTTAAAATCATTTTTAACTGAGGCTGTTGCCCCATTGCGTAAGCAGACCTCAATTGTTCAGCCAATATCTGACGTTGTTTTGATAAATCTCGCTTTAGTTTTTTTAGCTCAATGCGTGATAATTTAAGTTTTTTTAGTGATTTTTTATGTTTTCTTTTGGTTTTTTTCAGTTTTTTAGCACTTATTGCTATTTTTACTTCCAGCTTCCTTAATTGTGTGCGTACTGAGTCACGTTGATCTTTATTCTGGCTTAAGGCAGACAGCACATTGGTGATTTTATCGCGAATACTATCCAGCCTTTGCTGGTAGTCAGCGGCCGTTTCGGCGTTAACAGCGAAAGGCAGAACTAATATAATGCTTATTAAGAGGTATATTTTAAGTTTATAAAATCTGTGCATATTGTTGAATACAGCTGTATTTTAGTGTTTACTGTTTAATGGCTCATCATAAAATCCTATATTAATAAAAAAACACTGGATATGATGATTTAATTTAGTTAAAAAGTATGTATCATTTTATGGTAGATTACTAATATTAGTGAAAGCAATTTTAGCGGGAAGGTATCAAATGGTTGCAAATATCGAAGAACCAACACAATTAATGACTCGAGAGGAAGATATCGATCGTGCTTCTCGCTCATTAAAAGCAATGTCACATCCATTGCGTTTAAAGATTCTGTGTACTTTACAGGATCAGGAAGTAAGCGTGCAGGATATAGTTGATAATGTGGGTACATCACAAAGTAATATATCTCAACACCTTGCTATATTACGTGATAAAGGCATTCTCGCATCTCGAAAAGACGCTAACCGCGTATTTTATCGCGTTGGTGATGCCAGAACATTACGACTTATTGGCATGATGCAGGAAGTTTTCTGCTCTCAACGCCTGTTAGACGATTAACAACATCTAAGTTTTTTAATAACTTAATTACTTATTTACCAGCCTCTGATCACTACAAGTGACCGGAGGCTTCAGCTTTACTGGAGTAAAAAATGGCTCAACTCATCGAGTTTGCCACTAATAATCTTATGCTTGTTTCTGCATTAGCGGTTATAGCGGCCCTGATTATTAAAACCGAAATAGGCTTAAAACTTACCAATATTCAACAACTTAATGTTAATGAAGCGGTTCGCCTGATGAATGATGGTGATGTTGTTGTATTAGATGTTCGTGAAAGCAATGAATACAATACCGGGCATATACGTGATTCGATTCATATCCCAATGACTTCACTCGTCAAGCGACTAACTGAGCTTGAAAAATACAAGAACAAGCAAATTTTAGCCTATTGTAGATCTGGCAGCCGCTCGAATGGTGCATGCCGCACCCTTAACAAACAGGGTTTTGAGAATGTAAGTAACCTTGCTGGCGGTATTATGAGCTGGTCTAGCGCGAATTTACCTGTAACTAAAAAATAATTTAAACTTAAAGAAAGTATCCATGTCACAAGCCAATATTACTGTTTATTACGCTCCCTTCTGCCCTTATTGCGGCTGGGCCAAACAACTACTTAAAAGCAAGGACGTCGAATTTACTATGATCAATGTAAATGACGCTCAGGAAATTCGTCAGGAAATGGAGCAGCGCGCTGGTCAAACCAGTGTGCCGCAGATTTTTATAGGTGATACTCATGTCGGTGGATATGACGATATGGCTGCATTGGACGACAAAGGCGAGTTAGATCCTCTAATCGCAGCAGGTTAATTTGGCCCTCATCAGTGCATATATTCACGACTTAGGCGTTTCCCGAAACAGCCCCCTTAATATTAAGGGCTGTTCTGCTTATTTATTTTTCCGATACAAGCACGGGTTTAGAACGAACATCACAACTGAAGCAGGCCTGATTTTTATATTCGCAGGCCTCTGTCTTTAATGGTATTCTGCTCTGACAAATTCATAATGGATAGTTGAATTTTCTAATATAAAGAGACATCTATTCGTTTAAACTTTCAAGACAACATTATTCATATAATTGATTTAGGTTATTACAATGAGCGAACAACCCGCACAACAATTCTCAATCCAGAAAATATTCATTAAAGATGTATCATTCGAATCACCCAATGCACCCGCTGTGTTTACTGAAGGCGAATGGAAACCAGAAGTTAATGTTCAAATTAATACAGAAGCAAAAACCATTAGCGAAGGCCTTCATGAAGTAACACTAACTGTTACTGTTACGGCTAAGCAACTTGAAAAAACGGCTTTTCTTGTTGAAATAAAGCAATCTGGCATCTTTCAAATGGTCGGTTTCGAACAGGAACAAATGGGAGGCATGCTTGGTGCTTATTGCCCTGAAACATTATTTCCATATGCCCGTGAAGCCATTTCAGATTTGGTAACAAAAGGTGGCTTCCCTCAAATGCTACTTTCACCTGTTAACTTTAACGCACTTTATATGCAGCACCAGCAACAACAACAGGCACAACAAGAATCATCAGCTGAAACAGCTCACTAAGAACTTATGTCGGACAAAGATCCCTCAAACAGGAGAATCGCTGTACTAGGCGGTGGCTCCTGGGGAACAGCTCTAGCAACTCAGGTAGCTCGTGCAAAACATGATGTAGTGTTATGGGACATCAATCCCGAGCATGTAAAAAACATGCAGTTAACTCATCTTAACCAGAAATACTTACCTGATATAGCACTTCCCCCATCACTAAAATACAGTGATCAACTTGAACAAACTATACGCGAGTCCGACACCTTACTCATTGCTATCCCAAGCCATGCAGTACGTGGTTTTTTACAAAACACCAAACAGTGGATACGCCCAGAGCAACATATTGTCTGGGCGACTAAAGGCCTTGAAGAAGGTAGTGCTAAACCGGTTCACGAAGTAGTTGCAGAAGAAATACCTGACTGTAAATCAACTGCTGTCATCTCTGGCCCTACATTTGCACTTGAAGTCGCTAATAATTTACCAACTGCAGTTACTGTTGCTGCCAGCAGTCATGCTATTGCTGATGAAGTCGCCAGCTTTTTACATTATGGTAATTTTCGGGTTTATACATCCGAAGATATGATAGGTGTAGAGCTGGGTGGCTCACTTAAAAATGTACTCGCTATCGCTGCGGGCATTGCTGATGGACTGGGTTTTGGCTCAAATACCAGAGCTGCACTTATTACCCGTGGCCTGAATGAAATTATGCGTTTGGGCATAGCAATGGGGGCCCAGGCAGAAACTTTTATGGGGCTCGCGGGCATGGGTGATCTTGTTCTCACCTGTACCGATAATCAGTCGCGTAATCGTCAAATGGGATTAGCCCTTGCAGAGGGACTGAGTATAGAAGCGGCTAGAGAAAGAATCGGCCAGGCTGTTGAAGGCGTTAAAACGGCTAAGGAAGCCTGGTTACTGGCACAAAGATATGAAGTTGATATGCCTATCATTGAGCAAACTTATAAAGTTTTATACGAAGAAAAAACGCCTATAGATGCGGTTCATGATTTACTAGGCCGAGAGGCTACATCGGAATAATTATATAACTCAGATTATTCCGATTTGACTTTATATTGTTTAGAAATACTACTTGAAATTTTTTCTGCTAATTGCACAACAAGATTGCTCATAGCTTCTGCCATATCACTGTACTCATTGCCTTTTAATTTTTCTGTAAATGAAAAGGTGTTCTCAAGTATTTTCTTACTACCCTTTCCATTTAAAATGATATAAGCACCTTCAAGAACGCTTTCGTCACCTAACTTACCATCAAACTTTCTAACATGAACTTTAACCTGATAATCAAACTTTCGATATGACGACCATGGCGACACATCTACATGTCCCGTTTTTAAATTATGCGACAACTCATTTGCAATCAATATACTAATATTACTTTCTAAACCTCCAGCCCATCGATGAAAGTCCGCAAGTTCTATTGTATAGGCGCCAGTACGAGTAACTATTTCTGGACGGTCAATTAAATCAGGCAAATTCACCTTCCAGACACCTACGGAAATACTGTCTTGCATATAAATCTCAACACCGCGCTCCGCACTTAGCATATAAAAATTTGTTTTTGGTGATGTCCCACATGCAGACAAAAACAAAAAACTTACAAACATAAATATTTTAAGTAACATATTTTTCATCCGCTTTAATTTGTAGTTTTACCTTTTATGAGTGCCTCAGGGTGACGCTCAAGATATTCTGACATCACACGAATCGAGCGTGCCGCTTTACTTAACTCATTCATTGTTTCGTTAACCTGCACTCCAGTCATGCCTCCTTCTTCCACATTTAGCGATTTGATTAAGCTATTTAGATTTTTAGTGGCTTCATCCAGGTTATCACCTATACTTTCAACGGGTAGCGATTTCAATCTGGACAATAGCTCATTCACCTGTTTTATAATACCCGTCACAGTTTCTGGCACTGTGGGCACAACAACAAAATCTGCCTTATACTCAATACTTTTATTATCAACGTCAGTAAACACATCTAGAACAATTAACGACTGACCGGTTAATATATTACTTTTTAGTTGTGCCCGCATACCCTGCCCAACCATATGTTCAAAATATTGATAAACATTTTTTATGCGTTGTTTACGACTTAAATTTTCATTAACTGCTTTAGTTGGTAAACGTTCTGGCTCAATATCAACCATTGCAAATGTAATAATATTATTTTGATCCTTATTTGATTCTACGCCTACCTCTACAACCGTTCCTAATCGTATTCCTTTATATTCAACTGGAGCACCAACAGAAAGCCCGCTTACTCCTTCTTCAAAATAAAGCTTCATGGGAGCACCAAAAGTTAATATTTCTTCTATTTCAGGTTCTTCCTTATTATGCAGTATATATAAATTATTTTCTTTTGCCTGCTGACTGTCTGCTGGTGTATTATCATTTGTAAACGCAATACCACCTGCCAGCAATGAACCTATTGATTCCATATTGAAATCAAAACCTTTCGCATCCAGTTCAACATTTAAACCTGAGACATTCCAGAAACGAGAATAGTCAGTTACAAATTTGTCATGTGGTGCCTCGATAAATATTTCTATTTCAACATGACTATGATCGTCAACCAGCGTATATCGCGTAACACTGCCAACGCTTATGCCTCTATACTTAACGGGTGAGCCCCTGCTTAATGAACCAAGCGTATCTGACTTTAAAAGATACTTTGTACCCGGGTTACCTAACTGATAAATTTGCGGTGTTTCCAAACCGGTAAATTTTTTAACCGGCTTACCCCCTACACCTGGATCAATCTCAATAAATGCACCACTTAACAAAGTATCTAGCCCACTGACACCTTCTACTCCAACACGTGGCTTTACCACCCAGAATTGTGTCGTGTCCGTTAGCCTTTCCTTTGAAACACCTGTTAACTCCATAACTACAATCACTTGTGATAAATCTTCTGAAAACTTAACTTCTGTCAGCTCACCCACCTTTACATTGCGTAATTTAACAGGGGTTTTACCGGCCTCAAGACCCGCTGCGCTTTCAAACGTAACCTCGACAAAAACATTTTCTTCAATAGCTCCTTTAAAAACTAACCATCCACCCATTAAGGCAGCAACTATTGGTATTACCCAGACAGGTGATATAGATTTTTCTCTTGTTTTCAATTTTGCTTTTGGAATTTTATCTGAAATTATTATCGATTCTTTTTCTGTCATTATTCTTCTTCCAAATTATCCCATAATAATCTAGGGTCAAATGCCATAGCTGAAAACATTGTCAAAATTACCATTGCAGCAAAAGCCAATCCGGCGGGGCCCGGTGTTATATAACTTAATTTTCCCAATTGAATCAATGAAGTTAATAATGCAACGACAAATACATCAACCATTGACCATTTTCCAATCACCTCGGCAATTACGTATAAACGTGTTTTTTCTCTTTTTCTCAATTCACTGCCTCGATGCACCATTATTAATAAATAACCAATAGAAATTATTTTCAATAATGGTAACAATACACTAGCTGAAAATATAACAAGCGCTAATGGCCAGTCTCCGTGGGCTAAAAAATAAAATATACCGCTTATTATAGTATCTGAACTTTCCTGCCCTAAAGTACCCGTCACCATAATTGCTTCTGTATTTGCTGGTATATACATAATGAAAGCACTAATTAAAAATGCCCATGCTCTATTAGTGCTATCGTGTTTTCTATAATGTATTTTTGAATTACAACGTGGACAATTTGCAGTTCTATTTTTTTCTAAGTGAATGACCTGATCACATACATGACAACTCGCCAAACCTAAATCTTTAGCTCTAATAAATTTATCCCTCACTCTGTTCACCGTTACAACTATTATCTAAACGTGCCCAAAGCATATGCATTTCAATAGACGATATAGTAGCTGCATAAAAAATAACAAAACCAACTAAGGCGCTAAAACCAATGCCTAGAACCACATTTGCTAGTGACACCAGCTTTACAATGGCAACAAGAATGGCTAGCAGATACACATCCATCATAACCCATGGCAACAAACGACTAACCCATACTAAAAGGGGTCGTGTTAAGTACCAGTTTTTATTGAAATATATGGCAAGCAAAATATACAACAGGGAAAATACACAAAAACCTGGAAACACAACACTACTCAAAGCCACAATAGTTGACAGCAGAGGGCTACCTTCTATAAAAATTACATAGGCTGTTTCAATTAGTGTTGTTTCTCGCTCTATGCCTGCAATGCTAAGTTGTATAACGGGATAAATATTAGCGATAATAAAGAATATTGCGCAAGCCACAAGTAAAGCTAACGGGCTTTCAATTGGAGATTTTGAGTTTTTAAATAAACGCACACCACAACAAATACATGATGCAATATTGCCTTTTGGTATATGAGAAACATCCTGTAGAGCATCACACGCATGACAGACTGATAGTAATTGATTTTTCTCGTGCATAAATATTTAGCTCTACTGACTTCGCTAGAACTGTAACACATGCGCTGTTAGCTTTTAATTATATAGTTTGATTTAACTATACCATCGAAAAAGGCATCTTAAATTTAGATTTCCTGAAGATATGTCACGGTTTGAGCCGCGTATTTTGTAGAGCAGGGCGTTCTAGCTGACAAAACTTAGTGTCCACTTCGCCCAGCTCCTGCTGGGGACAGAGCCCCCCATATCCACTGAAAGTGGACGACGCTCTATATCTGAGATAAATATTCTTAAACGGCGCTAGCTTACACCGCTCCATTAAAGCCTAATTGTCGCCATGCTTCAAATACGATGACTGCAACAGAATTTGACAAATTCATGCTGCGGCTTTCTGGCAGCATTGGAATTCTGATAACTTGCTCAGAGGGCAGACTATTTAAATAAGTCTCTGGTAATCCTCTTGTTTCAGGGCCAAATACAAAGGCATCTCCCGACTGAAAACTTGCCTCACTATAGTTTTGTGAACCTTTAGTTGAACAGGCAAATACACGCTTAAAATCATTCGCCAACAAACATTCATCCAGGCCTTTCCAGACTTTCATTTTTGCAAACTCTGCATAATCCAGGCCTGCCCTGCGTAGCTTTTTATCATCTATCTCGAAACCCAATGGTTCAATTAAATGCAACTGTCCGCCCATATTTGCACACAGGCGAATAATATTGCCTGTATTAGGCGGAATTTCTGGTTCATATAGAATTATAGATATCATTAAATTTACTTTAAAATCAGGTGTTTACGGGATTTTCTTTATGTAAAACACTAAATAGCCTGTATTAGCCATTGACTAAGTTGTATTTTAGGTCTAAAAACTCTCTTATAAAACAATTATTTAGGGCTTTTTTACCTTGGGCAAAATGCTTACTGGTGATATATCTGAAAACATGCAAAAGCCTACCGTATTACTGATAGATGATGACCCGATAATTACAGAAAGCATGGGCTTTATCCTTAAAAAACATTTTAATGTTGTCACGGCTGAATCACGTGCTGAAGCGAAGATTGCACTCGCCAAACTGGACTCTAAACCTGAACTGGCACTGGTTGATCTGGGTTTACCACCCCTGCCGCATGAACCGGGCGAGGGTTTTGCTCTAATAGAAGATTTACTGGCACATGACTCACAAATGAAAATACTCGTATTATCAGGTCAGAGCGATGAGGCAAATATGCATCATGCATTAACACTCGGCGCAGTAGATTTTATTCCTAAACCTGCTGATCCGGCATTACTGCAGAGCAGACTAAACCATCAACTGATGCTTAAACAGGTTGAAACAAATAGTCAGGCTACAAATGAGTCTTCTCTTATTATAGGGGATAGTGCCTGTATTTCTGCTCTTCGTGAACAAATTAGTCAATTTGCAGAAACCATCTTTCCAGTATTAATTGAAGGCGAATCCGGGACCGGAAAAGAACTGGTTGCCAGCGCATTACATAATCAAAGCAAACGCTCTAATGAGCCTTATCTTGTCATCAATTGCGCCGCCATTGCTCCTGAGTTACTCGAGTCTCAATTATTTGGTCATGCTAAAGGTGCATTTACCGGCGCCGACAAATCCAATAAAGGCTTTTTTGAAGAAGCCGGGAACGGCACCTTATTTCTAGATGAGATAGGTGAAATGGCCTATGATTTACAGGCTAAATTATTACGCGTTTTAGAGAGTGGCGAGTTTCACCGCATAGGTGAAACTCGTAGTATAAAGTCTCAGGCTCGCATTGTCGCCGCTACGAATAAATCCCTGCAGGCAGAAGTTGCAAATGGAAACTTCCGCTCAGATCTTTTTCATCGTTTAAGCATTTTAAAAATACAAATGCCGCCGGTACGTGAAAGAGAAAATGACAGTCTGTTATTATTACAACATTTTTTAAATTTCTATGCTGATTCAATCAAGCCTATAAAACTTGATGAAGCAGCAATACTTATCTGGAAAGCTTATGATTTTCCAGGCAATGTTCGCGAATTACGTAATATAGTTATTCGTTTATGTACCAAATTTCCCGGGCAGATAATAAATCCAGATCAATTAGAACAGGAACTCGAACAAAAACTTATTTCTGAAACTGAAAGCACTGAACAAAACATGTTCAGTAGCCAGTTAATACAGCAACAAATAGCCAGCGGTGAATTTAATTTAAATATTAAACTAAAAGAACTGGAAGATTTTGTTATACAACAGGCAATGCAGTTATATAACGGCAATCTCAGTAAGGTAGCTAAAGCACTACAGATAAATCGAACAACTCTTTATAGCAGGATGCAAAAAAAATGATAACCCTATACAGGTGATATATGTATCTTGAACATTTCGGGTTACAACGACCGCCATTTAAAATCACTCCCGATACCAGTATGTTTTATAGTGGCAATAAACGCGGTGCGGCTTTAGAAGCTTTAAAATATGCCATTTCTTCAGGCGAAGGCATTATTAAAGTTGTCGGTGAAGTCGGCTCAGGCAAGACTATGTTATGCCGCATGCTTGAAGTAGAGCTGGGTGAAAATATTGAAGTGGTATACATTGCCAACCCCAGCCTGTCACCTGAAAACATTTTGCACGTTATCGCTTTTGAACTGAAACTCAATATTACTTCTGAATCTAGCAAGCTTGAAGTTATGCAGGCATTGCAAAATTATCTTTTAGAAAAACACGCTCATAATAAACAGGTTGTTGTCTTTGTTGAAGAAGCTCAGGGTATGCCAATTGAAACCCTGGAAGAAATTCGCTTACTTAGTAATTTAGAAACTAATGATGACAAACTGTTGCAGATGGTTTTATTTGGACAACCGGAACTAGATGAAAAACTACGCAATAACTCAATTCGTCAGTTAAAAGAACGCATTACTCATAACTTTTACCTCGATCCATTTCCTGCACGAGATGTTTATAATTATTTAAACTTTAGAATGCGCGCTGTTGGTTATCACGGGCCCGATTTATTTTCGCCTAAAATGGCTAATAATATTGAACGTAAATCAAATGGCTTAACTCGCCGCATAAATATACTTGCCGATAAAGCATTACTGGCTGCCTTTTCAGATGGCGGCCATGACATTAAACCTAAACATATTAGCCTGGCAGCTAAAGACAGTGATTTTGGTCAGGATATAATCTGGCAACCTGCTGCGAAAGCATTTGGCGCGTTACTTATTATCCTGGCCGCGATATGGGTCGGTACACTGTTACCTGGCATTATGTCTGTTACTGATAAATCCAGAACGTCTGCTGCAGAAAATGTTACTCAACAGTCTGCTCAAGTAACACCATCACATAACACTGCTAACGTTAAAAACACTGAGCCATTAAATCAGGCAGAAGCATCTAAACAACAGGTCACTTCACTATCTTCAGCTATTACACCTGAATCACAAACACAAAGCATACTCTCTGAGCGTTTACAGCAAACAGATGTCTGGATAAATAATGCACTGGACGATAACTTTACTATCCAGTTGACTTTACTTGATAGTGGTATGGAAAGTGATGCTATTCGCTTCCTTAAAATGTCTAGCCGCTACCTGAACTCACAGGATATCTATATTTATGAAGTCTCCATACGTGGGAGAATGTTCTACAGTGTGCTATACAATGAGTATGTAGAACGTAATCAGGCTACAAACCAGTTACAACAATTGCCACCTCGTCTTAAGAAAAGTGGCCCCTACTTAAGAACCATAAGAGGCATAAAGGCAGATATCCAGAAAACCAGACAACCAGGAAACCTCTGATAACCTCATGAATGTTTACCGTATGAAAAAACTTATTTCTACACAATCGCCATCAACGCAGGCTTTACTGGCAATATTGTGTCTTTCTATTTCACTGGTCTCCTGTGGCCCTACGCGTCCACCTGAGGCTTCTGAAGGGCATCTTGATACTGTTGAAGAAAAGCAGGCAAGTATCCCTGAGCCAGTAGCACAAACAACCTTATTGCCGGTTCCTGAAGCCCGCCCACAACTCGAAACCTATACGGTTGTTGTGAGTGGAGTTGCCGTAAAAGATCTTTTGTTCTCTATGGCAAGAGACGCACAGATCAATCTTGATATACATGATGATATAGAAGGCACCGTCACCTTAAATGCAATTGATCAAACACTTCAACAAATATTAGAACGTGTTTCACAACAGGCTGACATTCGATATACGCTTGAAAATAACACTTTACGCGTTCGTGCTGACACACCCTATTTACAGAGTTATACCGTTGACTACGTGAATATCTCACGGGTATCTAAAGGAATTATTCGGGTAGCCACAAATATTGGTTCAACCGGACAAGGTAGTATTGGTGACTCGGAAGGCAGTGGCAGTAACGATAATGAAAATAATAGCTCCCTAACTGAGGTTTTATTAACTTCAGATAATAAATTCTGGCAAACCCTTACGCATAATATTATCGAAATACTGCATACGGAAGAGGATGATACCGACACTGAAAATACACCCGCGGCTACAACAGAACAAACCAGCACCCTTGATAATAATAGTGATGTCATTGTAAACCGTGAATCCGGTTTAATTATGGTACGTGCGTCATATCGACAACATAAAGAGATACAACTTTTTATTGATAAAGTACTTAATACATCTAAACGACAGGTTATGATTGAAGCAACTATTGCTGAAATAAAACTCAGTGATCGATATCAGGCTGGTGTTGACTGGACTGTTGTTGCAGAAGACCCGACATCAGGTGTAAATGTTTTAACTAATTTAGCTGGCAGTAATTTAGCCCAGTCTCCTTTTTCACAATTTACCCTGAATGACACTATTGGCGGCAACCAGGTTAGTATGACATTAAAAGCACTCGAACAATTTGGTGATGTTCAGGTACTATCCAGCCCCAAAGTTATGGCCATTAATAATCAACCGGCCATTTTAAAAGTTGTCGACAATATTGTTTATTTTGAAATGAATGTTGACACCTCTCTTTCTGATACACAGTCACTAACATCATTTGAAACAGAAATTAAAACCGTACCTGTTGGTTTTGTTATGGCGGTAACGCCATTTATAAATGATCATGAAGCCGTAACTTTAAATATTCGACCAACCATATCGCGAGTCATTGATTCAGTTGAAGACCCAAATCCAGCATTTAAAGATGCGGGTGTTATTTCTGAAGTACCTGTAATACAAATTAGAGAAATTGAGTCTATCTTAACCATTAATAGCGGTGACACGGCGGTCATTGGTGGTCTTATGCAAGATACGGTGAATGATAAGGAGTCTGGAGTGCCCATTCTTTCTTCAATACCATTTATCGGTTCACTGTTTAGATATGATGATGATTTTCGTGAAAAATCTGAACTAATTATCTTTATACGCCCTGTTGTCATCCACCATGCAAGTTTAACCGGTGACTTATCTGAGTATCAGCAATTTTTACCTAAGCCATTAAAGGCTCCAGAATCAAATAAGGCTGATTCAGATAAGCAGGATGCTTCACCAAAAGATCCAGCTGAGTAACAGGGGAAAGATATGAGTCTGTTACTTGATGCGTTAAAAAAAGCTGCTGACGATAAAATTAAAAATACAGCGAATGCTTCCTCTGATAATACACAGGGCGCAAAAACAGAACGTGAAAAAAATAGTTCTGTTAGTTTACAAGTTGATAAGCAGGTAAATACTGAAGGGACTGAAATTGATAGCCTGGAACTAGAATTAAACCTTGAGCCTGAAACAACTGACTCTACAAAAAAAGTAGACAACCCGTTAAATGATGACTTTCCAGAAGTAGATGAAACGGTAATCACACAGACAAACAATGAAACAGAAAAAAAGACTGATTTTATTGATGAAATTCAGAGCAATGATTTAGAAGACTCTCCACTTGAACTAACAGATGATAATACTGTAGTCGAGTCAGCAGAGACTATTAAAAATGAAACAACCGTTAGTAATGACAATATTTTATCTAACGATGAAAATCAGAATAAAACTGAAACTGAAGCTTTCAAAGAACCGGTTTCTGATAAGTCTGAATTGCCTCCTAATTCAATGTCAGAGGCGATTCCTGAGACGACAGCCGAGCCAACGGCGGAACCTGAAGCACCCGCTAAATCACCTGTTCAACCTGCAGACGAGCAAACGAATTATAAACAGGCGCAACAGAAAGCTAATGGAAAGATTGAAAATGAGCAGGCTTTGTCTGCGCTAATTAATAAAAGCAATCAACACAGTAGAAGTGAAAAATTGAAAAAGAATATTACAATTGGCATACTCATTACACTCATACTGATCGGCTCAGGTTTATATTTTTATATTGAAATGCAAACCACAAGCCAGGATCTTTATATTGCTCAAAATAATACCGCTGTAAATCGCCAGCCTAATATACAAAATGTAACACCGGCTCCTGCGCAACAACCTTTAAGCTCACCCAATCAAAACGTTATTCAACCTAAAAACACAATTTCTCAAATAAGACCTACAACGAAAACACCTGTTGTTACAAAAGCGCGACCTGCTCAACAGCCAAGTTCACAACCAATCAGTATTGTAAGAACAACAAAAAAAGACCCTATTCATGTGTTATTACGTGATGCTTATAATGCATTTCATAATGAAGACTATAGAAAATCAGAATCACTCTATCAAAAAGTTAAAAAACGTGAACCCAATAATAGAGATGCCTTACTAGGATTGGCTGCCATAGGCATTAAAGAAAAACGTTTTGAATATGCTCGCCAAAAATACCAGTTTATATTAAAACTAAATCCACGAGACAGTCTTGCCACAGCAGGTATGAGCAGCATAGAAAGTAGGGTAGACCCTCAGTTAAATGAGTCACAACTTAAATTTATGTTAAAACAGCAACCAGACTCTGCCCACCTGTATTTTGCTTTAGGTAGTCAATACTCATCACAGAACAAATGGGCTGAAGCTCAGTCTTCTTTCTTTAGTGCCTGGTCCGCAGAAAATAAAAATGCTGACTATGCTTACAATCTTGCAGTTAGCCTAGATCATCTTGACAAGAAAAAACAGGCTCTCGATTTTTATCGACTCAGCCTTAAGTTAAAAAAGGCTTCAAGTGGCAACTTTTCAGAAGCTGATACAGAGCAACGCATACATACTCTACAAGAGAACAAAAAATGAGTCAGAATGCGCCTGAAACTATAGCTGACATTGGCGCGGCACTTAGAGCCAAGAAAAAACGCCTCGGTGAAGAACTTATTCATCAAGGCCTGATCACAGAAGATCAGGTTAGCATCGCGCTTAAAGAACAGAAAAAAATTGGCAAACCTTTAGGTGAAGCCCTGGTATCACTCGGTTTTGTTACAGAGGCAGTATTACGTGATGCTTTAAGTGAAATGCTCGGCAAAGAAAGCATTGATCTTTCAAACGTTGTACCGGATAACGAAGCGCTTCAACTTATACCTAAAGACTTATCTCTACGATTTAATATTATACCCGTAAGTTTTGATAACGAAGAGGACACATTATCAGTTGCTATGACTGATATATATAATCTGGTTATTCTTGATAGATTACGTGCTGTTGTGGGTAATAAAATAGAAATTATTCCTTTGCTTTCTGGTGAAGGTGAAATTTCAGATGCAATCGATCAATTTTATGGTTATGAACTATCTGTCGACGGCATACTTCACGAAATAGAAACCGGTGAAGTTGATTACGATAGTTTAGATGTTGAAGGTGATGCTTATAGCCAGCCTTTAGTAAGATTAGTAGATGCTATTTTAGCCGATGCCGTTAAACACGGCTCATCAGATATTCACTTTGAACCAGAAGAAGGTTTTTTACGTTTACGTTATAGAATAGATGGCGTACTACGACAGGTTCGTAGTTTACATAAAGACTATTGGTCGGCAA
>Ga0316205_10001850_pt1 | contig 24272 bp, 36 predicted proteins | sample 3monthpyrite_MG_FD_204941 | JGI IMG/M metagenome (GOLD analysis project Ga0316205, IMG submission 204941) | Microbial mat bacterial communities from mineral coupon in-situ incubated in ocean water Damariscotta River, Maine, United States -... | ecosystem: Environmental > Aquatic > Marine >... | reverse complement strand
TAGGGGAGCAGCCATTCGTATTCCACCAGTTACATCCGCAAATAGCAAGGGATACCTAGAAGACAGAAGACCCGCAGCTAATATAGACCCCTATCTTGTATGCAAGGTTCTTTTAGAAACCGTTTGCGAATCTGAATCTAGAGTAAAAGTGTAATACAAGCCCCAGCTTTTCAGCCAGGGCTTATTTTTATAAATTCTCGATTTCAGCCAACATAGTGTCTATCTCCTTGATAGACAATGGAAGCCTTTGAACGCTCTCAGGATCTTGTACTGGCATTCTTGCCATCTGATACGCCTCCCTGATTGCAAAGTCTCTTACAACTATGCTCTTTGAGTGGTTCTTTTCGTGATAATTTATTCCAGGAATGAAGTAAGAATACGCCTCTCCCTTTTTGGTTGATACCCAATAGGAATGGGCTGTTCTTAGTGATGTAGAGTATCCTAGCTTCGCATTGGGCTTATTTACCGATGGAAGCTGTCTCTTGGAATCTACTATCTCTGAGAATACAGGACAAGTCTTTGGTTCATTGGTCTTGCGATTATGTTCCATCTTTCTTGCCCATCTAAACCAAGTCTTTGACTGAGACAGAGACTTGTTGTAATACTTGTGCAGCTTCTTGATCTTGAGGAATGTCTGGTATTCGCATGGGTAGTGTCCCCAATTTCCAGAGTAAACTTCGATTCCGCTGCTGTTCATTGTTGAGTCTTGAGTTGCCATTTTTCTTTTTCCTTTTTGTTATACTGCGTTCGCGCAAAGATTGCTTTCAGCTCCCATGAGCGGATAGCCTGTGAATAAACTTCTTTTCTCGCCAGCTACGGGCTCGCAAGCAATTGAAGTGAGTTCGTTATTTTTGTCAGGTTCTCTAAATTCGCAGAATCGAATATCCGCGGATTGTAACTTACGCATAGCTTTATTCAAGCCGCGCTCGCCGTTTACATTTAGAATTACTAAGTGTGGATGCTCATTTTTCTATGGTTCATAGAAGGCTGAACTAGCCTCAATCAAAGCATGTCCTGACTGGACAGCTTGTTGTGCGGGACTAAGGTCGCTGCGCACGAATACATACAAATAGGGGGTTTTCTTACAATATTCTCGGTTCTAGGTATGTCCCATTGTTTTTCTCCTTATCAAGGGGGTTTCCATCAGTGTAGCAGCTTTCTCTACAAGAGTCAAGCCCATTATGTCCATTTTCGACAAAATTCTTTTAGAATCAATACTATTTCACTCTTTAAACTGTTCCTACCGTTACTTTGAAGACTATTACCGAATAATCAGTAAGCGGCGATACTACGGGTTGTCTTACTAAAGCCCCTAATTGGTCTACCGCAAACATCAATGGCAATCCATCAGGAATTGTTATATCAACAAGAGCTTTTCCTGTAAGGTCTGGTTCTACTGAAGTGAATGAAAAATCTGTTCCGTTTACATATAATATTGCTGCCATAGAATTATCTCCAAAAGTGAGTTATTCTATTCAAATTATATATTATCTACGATTATTCCTCTATGCGTCTGTATTTTGACACCCACCCTCGCCACATTCGCAATCTCCGCAGCCATTTCTCATTTGCTCACGAACTTCTTCAATATCTAAATCGACCCAAGTCCATTCATCTTTAGGAAATCTGTGCAGCACATCATCCTCAGATCCCCACCAGCATTCTCTTCCCCAAACGACCTTACCATTTTCCAGAAGTATTTTGGGATTTATCCTTGCTTTATCAATCCACTCTTCTACTTGTTCATCAGTAAGGAAAAACGGTTCGCTCTCTGGCTCTCCGACAGATTCAGGATCTTCTCCACTGTTTATCCTAGCTATTTGTTCTTCGCTATAGTTAGGTTTACCTAAGTGAGAGCGAAGACTAATTTCCATTTGTTCTCTTGTTCCGATGATGTCATCAGGTGGAGACTGCTCGCCTTCATAAGTGCCTGAGCCTAGAACTCGTACCCTTTTTAGATTAGGGTCTGCATCCAAGATAGCAATTACTTTATCTCCAGGTTGATAGTTATGACCCATAATTAGTCCATCCTTCTTGTGTTTGAGCTAGGAACAGCATTGCATTCAGGACACATTGGAACAATGAATCCTTGCCATTCTACTAGATTTAATGAATCTCCATGCTTGAATTGATGTTCGCATGAACAAATAACTTCTCCACCGTAATTTGGTAGATTTTCAGAGATTACTTTTTCTGGTTTTTTGATATGAATATTTTCTGGCGCTTTAGGATACATTTTTGTTCTCCTCAATATAGGAACGTACTTCTTCTGTGATAAGATCGAATAAAGACAAATCAGCTCTCGGTGTGTTGATTAGAAGTCTATATCTATTCAGCAATGCTTCCGCTAAAAGAAGACCATCTTTAGCGTACCCTTTTTTGCTTTTTTCTGACCAATTTGCATTTTGCATGCTTCGAAGATTATGTAGACGGTCGGCCAATTTAATATAGATTGCTTCCTGATCCATTTGAGTAGCTTTAGATATAAGCATTGCTCTTTTTACATCATGCTTTTTCATGGGTCTGCAATCATTAGGCATTATTGTAGTAAGCTGGTCTACCCATTTACTTATATGATTGCCAAACCATTTATTGATATCTTCTTGAGTGACATCTGTATCTTCAACAACATCATGAAGCCATGCTGCTGCTAGAAGCATTTTGTCTTGTACTCCTGCTTCTTTTAGTAAAGAGACTACTGCTCTTGGATGAGAGATGTATGCTTCTCCACTATTTCGAGTTTGATCTTCATGAGCCATAGATGCCACATACTCGGCTTTTAAGAGAATAGTCTTTTCTTTGTCATCTAAAACTGAAATTGCTTCATCAATTCGTTCGCTAAGAGTCATCATTTTTTCTTCTTTCTGAAATGTTTATTTTTATTTCTTTTATAAACCAACGATATTCGTATCTAGCTGGTTTGACTAACACTTTCTTGTATATTACTTCGTACCCACCGCTTCTCCTGGTATTGCCATCTTCCCCGCCCTTACCATAATGGTATCTACGACCAATAGGTCTCTGCTCATATATAGCATCAGAGACTTTGACTTTTTTCTTATAAAATCGCGCAAGAGAAATATTCTTCTCGATGATTGCGCCAGCAAGTGCCTGTCCCGAAATATGAACAACATCCTCTTTCAAACCACGAGGACGAAAAGCTATTCTCTGCTTCGTATTGAGATTATACCACTCTACGCCTTTGAACCAGAGAGTGCCGTTAGAGTCTCTGTATATCTTAGAAGCATATCTTTCCAATACTCTCTTTTTAGAAGAAGAAAGCTCATCCCAGACCTTATTGCCCGTTTCTATCTCTGATTCAGCAATAGATGTGGTCATATACCAATCAGGTTTCCACCCAGAAGGCATTATGCCATCATTCTGAGCGTTTGCCACGTAAGAGAACAAAATCAAGATAGAGAGCAGTTTTAGAGCCATTTTGTATCCGTATATGAATTGCCGTCTGGATCCTCTTCGGTAAAGTCGTTCATTACAGCAAAGTATATCACCCCAATCGAGCAAAGTACAGTGATTATGTAGTTTATCATCACAGCCCACCAAGGCGATGGAACATCTATATAATCGAAGTCTTCAAAGCTTTTTCTTTCCCATTTGCCGATGTTTGAGTCAAGCCAATCCATCGTGGGGTTAATGGAAAGCTCTTCGCCTTTCATTGAATTTATTTGATTCCTTAGCTCTATTTTGAAGCTTTCTCGGTCTGTCCATGAAAATACATGTCCCCATTGTATTTTCCTAGACTCATCCACGCCTAGACATATGACCAACTCATTCTTATTTCCGCCCTTCCAATATGCCTCTTGAGCATATCCTGAATCAAGGGTTTTGTCTTGGAAGATTAGGAACCAGACTCTTATCTGCTTAGCCTTGCCCCATCTAGTATTGAACAAAGCAATGCGTCTTCCCTCTTGTCTTGTTAGACCAGTTTCTCCCATGTGGTGAGGACTATCAATTGACCATCCATTATCTGGATACTCAAATAGTTCCCATTCATCAGGATCTACTTCTTCGAAGTCAAAAACATTTGCAGTAGCCGCTACCTTGTTCTTGTAGCGATGCGTAGTCGTAAGAATGAACCTGTTTTCATCTCCGCCAGGGAAATTTGCATAGAACATATCTCCATCAATACTATGGTAGTCTCTATGCAAATCTTTGAAATCTTGATTTCCCCAACGATTGACAATTCTGTTATACTCGCTCTTGTCAATACTTTTCTCTATGCCATTGGAATCTTCAAGATACCATTTAGGGTAATGGGTATCAATACGGGTTTTTCTTACTTGGCGACTTTGCCTGTCTCCATTAGAATCTGTATAGTATTCAGTATCATAATAAACTACTTTCTCGTTCCACTTTTCGTAAAACTCGATTCGTTCAATATTACCTGTCCACCATTCAGTATCTGACGAAAGACCAAAGCTAAAAACCATCTTGATGATCAATGCTGGAATTACTGCTCCTGCAAGAGGCAACATGTACTCCCACCATGCTACATGCTTACGAAATCGTATGTAGAGTACGAGTACCGCAAGCATTGCTATCAAGATGGAGCCGTAAATAACCATGAGTATTATCCGTCGCTATCGAACAAGTCAATGTCGTTTTCTTCGCCTGTTCTAAACGCTTCTTCTGTATTCCCACTTGTTACAATAGTAATGTCAATTGTATCCTTATTGAAAATCGTAGCATACACATTGCTTGGGAACTTTTGGATATAAATTGTGTGAACCCTATTCTTTTCAAGTAAAGACTTTTGTTCTCTTTCAAAATCTTTTCTGTTTGACTCAATACTTACCTGAAGATTCTGGAAAGAAGACTGGTCAAATTGAGGGTTTACGCTTTGAATGAAGAAAAGTAAGTTATCGCTTCCTCCATTAGAGTTAGACATTACATCTGAATAGATTTCTTGGAAAGCATCTTTATCGGCTTCGGCCACTTGTGCCTGTTGCTTAATAACTTTCCATACTCTATCAAATACAACCGCATTAGCTCTTTGCTGAGTTGTTACATTGCTTCTTAGAGTGATTTCTTTGTTATAGAATCCAATGCCTGGCGCTACAACGAACGCAAGCAAAGATACAAACAATACGAGGACTACGACTAAAGTTGTTCTACCCTTCATCTGGGTCTCCTTTTTGGTTACGGAATCTTAGGCCGTTCACAGCCCAATTTCTTATTGTGAATTGAGGATTTTCAATTTCATCTATTGGACCAATCGTGATACAATCACAATTATGGGGATTGGCTAAACTTTCAAATTGTTCAACTGATAGATGCATGAATTGAGTTACAAAACATCTAATTGTAAGACCATGCGAAATGATCAATACATCTCTTCTTGGGTCTATTTTTTCTCCACTTAGTGATAGATTTCTTTCTACCTGATTCATCATGCTAATAGTAAAGCTGCAACAACGGTCATAACAGTCTGCTGGGCTTTCTCCATCTTTGAATCGGTAGTAGAAAAAGCCATGCTCTGAACGCAAGGCATCTTGCTCTTCAACATTTCCATACCCATGATCGACTTCTCTCAGTCTTGGGTCTTCGTATATTTTTGGTAGTGATGTATTCAAAGATCCAATGTCTCTCAAGACGCAATGAAGAGTTTCTCTTGCTCTCTGGTATGGAGATGAATAGATAATGAAATCATTATCTAAGTCATAGCCCTCTTCTCTCAAAGCTCTCCCTCTTTCTCTCGCCTGCTCTTGACCCTTTTGGGTAAGTTGAATCTTATGGTCTCCGATGCTGCCATGAGGGATAGCTCCAGAGTTTGCCATTGATTCGCCATGTCGTATGAGCTTGATTAGCATTCTACTTCTTCTTTCATCATATGAGGATGCGAAATCCTAATTCTATCGAGTATGTCATTCGCTATTTTTATTTCAGATTCGCTTGGCTCTCTATTGTCTCTTCCTCCGCACATAAACAAGCATTCTTTATTTATGATTTGATTCAAAACGATTATTGATTCTCTAACAAATGAATCGTGAGCATTATCTGGTATGTTCGCTATATTTGCGTAATCATCATTTATTCGATAGTACACGATGTCTGTAGTTTTTGGTCTTTCTTCTTCCCATTGCTTTGCAAACTCTTTATGCTTTCTTTCTCTTTCAAGAAATTCTTCATCTGACATTTCATTTCTTGGATCGAGTACGCGCCTTAGAGATAACATTTCTTGTTCTTCAACAGACATGATATTATAAGCGTTTATTTTTACCCATTCTTTTTGATGGGATTCTTGTATTTCTGGATTACAAGAAATAAGTCCATCAACTTTTTCTACAATATCTTTTCTAATTTCATCACGACAAGTTGTGTAACCAGTAAACATCCATACAGGATATCCGTGACTCATTTGCGTAATATATCCATCATACCATCCATCGCCGGTTCCAATTGTCAGAAGTAAAAAACTAACTATACTTTCTTTTGTTGGATACCTATCATGATATCTATAATTTGGGCTAGACATTAGATCAATCATTTCATCCATTGTCATATTCTTTGTAAATACAGATGTATTCTGAGAATCTACACAATGGTTTCCATGTCCAATCGTATTGCCCCAAGCAGAGTATATGTAGTCCATATCATCTCTGTTGTCTGTCTCATAATCCAAAATAAGATACTTGGGATTTATACATCCGTCTCCTGGATAGCAGACAGTAGTGAATTGAGCCATGAGCCATCCGAGATGTTTTGGATTATCTCTGAAATAATCAATCTCGTCAAAAGCTATTTTGACTAACCTATTCAATACAGAGAGATGGCTTAGTTTGCGTTTCATCTTAGTTCCCAAAAATTAGAGTTTCAAGGTCTTCGCTCAAGGCTCTTGCTGTCGGTACATTGCCTGGATGAACAAGACCTGTATCAAGTTGATAGCGGATTGGATCAAATTCATCTGGACGAAGATTGTTGAACAAATCTCCATATCTTACATGTACCGCTCTTCGGTTGAATTGAGCAATCATTGATAAGCCATTTTCAACGATGTCTCCATAGGTATCCCAATTACCCTCTTGAATTCTCCAAGGCTCGACGAGTACCCATTTAGGTTGAGCATATCCGGCAGATGCAAAAGCATTGTCCCATAGAGACATAACCTCGGCAACTCGAACGGGGAAAATTGGCTGATTGTCCCATTCTCTGTTATGGCCTTGAACCATAATCATACTATTCAGATTGAGCATTTCAACCAGACGAATACGAGACTCTTGAGAGATAAAGTCTATATGTCTTAAGAGATTCCACCCGCTATCGCCTTGATACCCAATGACTAAACCGTTTGGGTCGCCTTTGAGACCAACATACGCTCCAAGGACTTGAAGCATTTGTCCATTCTCTTCAATGTATCCATTAGGGAGAGATAGAGTTCCGCCGACCTGTGTATTGGTAGGATTCAAAGATGCTGGTACATCAATCTCGAAAATCTGAATACCAGGAGTTGAATCAATCTCAAAGACAGTGCCCGAACCAATAGTTCCTCGGTCTGGACGGATTTCGATTGCTGGTACAGAGTTTGGTCCTGAACGGATTGCAACTCGGAATACTAGGTCTTCATTCTCTACCCAATTATATGACCAAGGCGCATCTGTATTTGATGCAGAAAAGTTGAGTCGGTATCTTCCGAAGAATGAACCTGGTCTATTGATGTCGCCAAGCATTTCCCATTCGGATGAACCTCTAGAGAAGTGGTCTTGTGGTCCGCCATCTGACCAGTTGTTATCTGGATCAATCGCTCGGTAAATAATATCAGAGAAGCCAACATTGTTGACCATAACTCCACCTGCTGAATGGCCAGAGCTAATAAACTCTCCTACGAATGGTCCATCCCAAGCATGGTAATGAGAGGTAATCCGACCAGCCCAAGAAGTAGTTGTTTGCGAGTCTCCAACAATAACTGCTCTGAAATTCGATTGCTCGAAACGTGGTTGCACCTTTGCTCTATAGATTGTCGAAATCTCTCTGGTATCAAAAATAGATACTTGAGCAGCAGCAGATGTTGTGAAAATGGTTAGTAAAATGATTATTTTTGCTAGCATGTTGATGTTTCCTTAGTTAAAACTTGAATGTTGATTCCGTTGCAGTCTTCTAGTTTTGCCCAGAATCGGGCAGTCTTTTTACCTGTCTTTGGTGGATTCGGTAGTTGCTTGATGCGGAACGTCAAGCTGTCAAACTCGCCTGCGCCATTGCGAATATAGATTCTCTCAAGAACAAGTATCGTGCCTTTGGGCAACTTGACCTGAGTAGGAGGCGGAGTAGGTTTGCCCCAGTTACCCCACGAATCCGTAAAGGGCAGCTTAAGTAATTCAAACAAGGTCTTGTTGCGATGCTCGTGATACAGGTCGAATGTCCATGCAGTCGTGAGCTTCATTTCTGTCTTGAGTTGTGGAATGAAAAGCTTCATCGACGACCACCGCCATCTGAAAGCATGTCGGAAGCCTCGAAATCTTGCATGCGAAGGCTTGCCCTGTCTCCACGAAGTAATTGATCCATAGTCTCTACTTCAATGTCTCCGCTTTTGATAAGCTGCAATTTTCTGTCCCACATAATAGTGGAAACTGCTGTTGCTAAATTCAAACAATGTCTTACAGGTATGTAAACGAACTGATGACATTGACGAGCTAACCGATTAATACTTCCATCTTCTGGACCAAAGACATAGATAGCATTTTCTGGATGAACAAAATCTTGCAAAGGCATTGCTCCCTCTCGAAGTTCAATACCGATAACAGGTATATTCGTTGGGAAACAATCAAACGGTCGCTGATGATGACAGATATCGACTTTTTGATATCCCTTCATTCGTTCCTCACGAGGAAGACGAGCTTTGCCCTTCCCTTTCTTGCCTCTGTTTTTACCAGAGCGTCCGTCAAGATTTTTTGAAGGGTCTTCTAAATCCACTCGGTTGCCTGTAAAGTAGACCTGTTCAATATCGTATCCAGAAGCAAGGCGAACAATCTGAGACACATTGCGAGCGTACTTTGGGTCTTCAAGAACGATAGATGGAATTTTACCTTTTTGAGTGGCATTCTTGCCAACCATTTTTGATTCAATATGACTTGTTGGATTCTTAGAGGGCATTCTGTATCTCTTCTGCTTTCGCTGTTAGAGCCTTCGATTCGGCAAGGCATTTCTTTGATTCTTTTCGTTTGCTCTTTGCCATATCAAGATACATTTCAGCCTTGAGCTTCTTCAAAGCTAAGCGACCTGCTTTTGTATCTGGGAAAACTTGATCAGCAGGAACCGAATCGGATCTATCTATTTCAATGTTGATTGTAAAATAAGGGTGTCCTTTGCTTGTGCAGCAGGTAGTTTCAAGAGCAGGATTGAACCATCTAATCGTGCCTTTCATTTCGGCCAAAGTTTCCCAGTTAGACCAAGTGTTACTAATGAATACAACTTTGCGACCTTTTTTGATGGGCCACTGGTCTTGAGGGAGTGGGTTGAAGATGGTAACAGGTTTAGATGGGTTGTATGTCATTTGTTTCTCATTATAGTTCGTTTGAGTTTTTTCCAAAGACCGTTTTCTTTATCTAGTATTGCTTGTTCTTCTTTTGTTATTTTTCTATGAAAAGCTTCTGTGTAGTAACCTTCTGTAGCTCCCTCTACAATCACAAGGACATGACCTGGTCTTCCGCTTTCAAGAACTGTTGTGATTTCTGCATCATCAGTATGTCCCTGAGAGATTATTCTCATTTGTATTTCTCGATTTCGGTTTCAATGAAATATCCAACAAGCCCCTTGACATATTTTTGAGCTTTCCTATTAGTAATAAGAACGATCATGCTTTCATGAATAGCTTCTAATCGTTCTTTGACAAATTGTCGTTTACCAATTTTTTCTATTTGTTCTAACGCATATTTATACAAGTAGGAATTATTTAAATGTAAAACATTTTGAATATAGTTTTCATCAAAACCATATTCATTAATAAGCCTTTGTTTATTTTTTCTTCTTCTTTCTTGAGACTTTTCTTTTTCTATTAAATGCTCTTCATAGGTTGTCTTACTCATATTTTTCTCCAAAATGCCCTGAGCGGGACTCGAACCCGCACAAAGAGATTTAGAATCTCCGACTCTACCAATTGAGCTATCAAGGCCATACATAACGATCCCAAATGGGAATCGCATGTGAATAAGATTTCTAAAAAGCCCCGAACGCCTTAGCTCGCTCAAGGCGCAATAACGCCACATATGCTGGATCGTCACTGAAAGGCTCCATAAGAATATCTAGTTCAATCTTTAAGGTTTCAATCTCTTCTGGAGTAGAAGGCAATTCATTCTTTAATTTGAGTAAATATTCTTCAGCGACCGCTATCATCTTTTGATGTTTCTCTTCTCGATCATTTTCTTTTTTAAGCTCTTCATTTTCTTTTCTAAGAGTTAGAATTTCTGTAGTAGCATCTTTAAGAATTTGCGCATCAGAGCCGCCCAGGTAATCAGCAGCCTTTGGTCTTCGCTCATACAATACTTCACACAATTCATCTAGATTGTCTTTCATCTTTATTCCTCAAAGATTATCGTATCAAGGCATGATTTTGCCAAAACTCAACAGATTTCAGGTATGCATCTCTATCAAGTTCGTACCCACTACCACCTTCTTCAATACCAAGAGCATTACGCATCATAGTAATAGGAATCATAGGCTGTTCTTCTGAATCTCTTTGTCCCAGGAAAGCAACTGCTCCCCAATCAGATGATATGACCTGACCTTCTTTAGCTAATTGCTCTTTGTCGTAGCATACAACGCAAAGTATTTTTGCTTGAGGGGCAATGATATCTTCAAACCACCGACTAAGAACAGGTAGTTCGCCGTCCTGTCGTTCTTCGTATCCAGTTTTGAGCATGTAATCATTATCTTCAGTTACAGCCACGCAACCTAGAGTAGCGTTTGTCCAGTTTTCGAAAAAGAATAGCTTGCAGAATGGAGCGTACCCTTCTCGGATAGCTACAGGTTCTTTTGAGGTAAGACCGTATTCAACTTGTTCACGAGAGTGATCAGTTATTTTTGTGCCTGACTTTCTTGGGTCAAAGGACTTGGCCCCGAAATCAGTTATCTCAATCGAATTACTCATTATTGTCTCCGGTTAATATGTTCTGCCTCGAAAGGCGTGAATGTTTGCTCTCGTGTTTCTTCCCATTTGTTTATACTTTTCCAAGAATGGTCTTTTGTATGCAGGCATTTCTTCTATGCTTTTATCTAGGTCGCTTATTACATTCCCAAATTGATGTATGTCGTACAGTGCTGAAAGCAAGTCTCCGTACCTTGGACTGAACTCTCCGCTATCTAATAGATAAGACCTGTTTTCTTCAACGATTGAAATTTCCAATCCTTTTTTACAGAAAGTTCTTATGTAGTCTTCTGCTGCTCTTTCTACAATAGAAAGAATGAGTGGAACAAAGATAACATGTTCTTTACATTTTACATCAATGATGACAAATGTACCATCCTCTTCTCTATTGACGAGATAAGGCCACCAGGTCTTTCTGTTAGGTGTGTCCCATAGTTTTTGTAGTTTTTCTTTTTCGCCTGCCATTATGATTCCTCGCCTTCACCCATTGTACTCGAAAATCTTTCACCCGAAAGGGTTTGCTCTGCATCTTCCTCAGATTCGTTGTTCTTTTTCCATCTCTTTTTGCCTTCTAGCGGGTCTTTCCATTTGACCTTACTAAATAGTGTCTCAAGGTCATCAAAAGCGACAGGATAGAAGTTGTGGCAATCTACTCCAACATCCATTCTATATTTACCTGGCTCTGTTCCTAACTGCTTTGTCATACCTCCGTGAACATGACCATAAAGATGCCAAGACTCTCGGTGAGATTTATTCCATGAACTCATTGGATAATGAGACATTGTAATCATCTTCTTTCCTTTACCAGGAATAATAATTTCTTCTTCGTAATATCCGAATACATGAGTGAACGGCATTTTACGATAGAACTCAAGAGACTCAAGATATGAAGGCTTCTTTCTGCCTCCTCTGTCATGATTGCCCATAACAAACCAAACATCTTTGCAATTTATTAGGTCTAGATAGTGTTCTACCTTAGTTCCCCAGGCAAAGTCGCCTAAGATAATAAATCTATCTTCTGGCATTATTTTTTCGTTTATATTATTGATTATTGTTTCATCCATTTCTTCAACTGAAGAGAATGGCCGGTTGCAGTACCTAATTATATTTGTGTGTCCCAAATGTAGGTCTGCTGATGTATGTGTCTTTTTCATAGTTTCCTTTATATAAATTCTTTAATCCAATGTGGTATTTTTCCCTCAGGCCAAACGCAGAAATCTAATTTATCTCCGATGTAGAAATTTCTATAAGATTGGACTGGGCATTCTTCTATATATTCTTCAGGCATGCATAGTGCGAATGGCGTAAGACTTTCTATCGGTAATGAAAGAGTCTCAATATTAGCCTGGCACCAATTTATCACTTCTAAAGATTTGTGAGTTTTATTATATCTTTCTGTATATTCTTCTGACAGGGCTTTCCCATGTCTTATGAGCCATTCGTAGTTTTTCCTTGATGATCTAGACCATATGCAACAAGGATGGTTATAGTGAGTTCTTCTATATGGCGCAGTCCCTGGTTCAAATGAGGAACATAGAATTTGAGCCGTTTCTAATATCATTTTTACAACATGCTTATTGCATTGCATTTGAGCAGCTATAATTGGGTCTTCATCTAGCAAGAAAATGTTCATGACGCTATTGTACCACAAATTGCTTCGATATTCTATCACTTAAAAGAAAAAAGCTCGGATAAACGAGCTAATCTTTTTAGACTTGCAATTGGTTTTCAATCGAGTGAAAATATAGACTTAGGTTCATCTTCTGATTTTGCTTCAATCATGATAGAACCAAAATCTCCAGACCTCAAAAATAAATGGTCTTTGCGGAATGTATTCAAGTAGTATCTTACTCGTTCAAGTTGGCCCATAGTTATATGCTTTGTATCAGCGCTTGTATAATTCATTATATTGTTATATGTACTGTACGGCTCTTCGCTAACCCAGTCGCATTCGTCTGTTGTATCTTTTACGAAGTCTCCCTTTTTAGAGCCTTCATCGAATGTATGCCAAAGGCCGAAATAGTGTCCTATTTCATGAGCTAGAGTAAAATGGTCTGCATGGCTTCCATTTATTAGCATACCAGTTCTGTCTTTATCCCAAGGAAAAGAAGAGAGTCCATGAGGAGTTAACCATTTATGCCCAAATATGTAATATACAGACATTATACCAGGACTCATCATTGCGTCTAAGCGATAGTCTCTTTCGCTAGGAGTCTCGTCTTCTATAGATATAGTTTCTTGACTCAAGATAATAAAGCTCATATCTATTTCTCCGAATAACTGAACAGCTACATCGAAGTCTTTGAGTATATCATCTGTAGACCTACATAGTTCGCCTTCTGCATTGGCTTCTATGACAACTTTTACTTTTATTATATAAGGGGGCGAGGGTATATCTTCTTTATCATCTACTATAGATATCTTTTTGGCCTCTTCTGCTTTTTCAATAATTGATTCTTTTAGATTCCAATTAACATCTTTGATTTCTTCTCTTGGACCAGAAACAGATTTGGTTGGAGGGAGTTCTATTCTTGAGTGAGAGGAACAGCTTATCGCATTTACTGAATAAAAGGTAACAGCGAATAATGTTATAAAAGAAAATATCTCTCTATAAATCACAAATGTATATACTGCAATAGATTATAATAATCCTTCAAAATCTATGACGAAATATAGTTTGTTCTCTTCCCGGCCCTACAGATACCATTTTTATTCTTATGCCAACAAACTCTTCTATTTTGCTTATATAGGCCTTTGCTGTCTCTGGAAGGTCATCATAGTTGCGTATTTCTGTTATATCTTCATCAAATCCCTCCATAGTTTCAAATACGGGAGTGACTTCCGATAAGTATTGATTATTTGTATTGAATTTGCTTGTTATCTTTCCATTTCTATCATATGCGACGGCCAATTTGAGTTCTTTTTCTCCAGATAATACATCTAATAGAGTAAGACATATCTCAGTTGCTCCTGAAATCATTACTGCATACTTGAGAGCAACAAGGTCTAGCCAGCCAACTCTTCTTGGGCGACCAGTAGTTGTTCCAAACTCATTGCCTCTTACTCTTATTTCATCTCCTGTTTTATTCAGAATTTCAGTAGGCATAGAACCTGAGCCTACACGAGTCGAATAGGCTTTGGCTATTCCTATTATTCTTTGAGTTTTTTGCGGAGGAACTCCAGAACCTGGCCCTATGCCAAGGGCTGAAGAATTAGAACTTGTTACATAAGGGAAAGTTCCATGATCAATATCAAGCATTGTAGCGTTAGCGCCCTCAAACAGAATAATGCCTTTATCTTTCTGAATTTTATCAAGGTAGTATGCAGTATCTATCATGTGATATTGCAATAATTCCCCAAAAGGAATCAGCTCTCTTAAGATTTCATCTGGATCAAATTCATCATTGAATTCAGGATAAAGAGCCTTCAAGGTTTTGTTTTTTATATCACATATTGATATAAGTTTTTCGCGCAGATAGGAATGATTGAGCAAATCTTCCATACGGATAGCATTAGTCCTATTAGCCTTGTCAGCATAGCATGGACCAATACCCTTCCTGGTAGTTCCTATAGAAGAAGGCCCTAATTGTTCTTCCCTTAGCGCATCTTCTTTTTTATGATAAGGCATAACAACATGAGCGGTATTAGATATCCGTAGTCCATAAGACTTAATGCCTTTTTCTAAAAGAGTTTCCATTTCGCTGAGTAGTTGCTCAGGATCAATAACGACCCCATTGCCAATAACAGAGTCTACTCCAGATAAGACTCCAGATGGAATAAGATGAAAAGCGTATCGCTCTCCATCAACTACTATAGAATGACCAGCATTGGCTCCCCCATTGTATCGAACAACAGCATTGAACCTAGGAGATAACAGATCAACAATCTTTCCCTTGCCCTCGTCTCCCCATTGGAGACCGACGACAACGGCGTTTTCTACTTCTTTCATTATATATCCATTTTATAAAATATCAATCGTCGTCTGAATCAGTAGACCAGACGCTTTTGGAAGTGACAGATGGATTAGTAACTGTAGATGTACTAACAGTTACAGGTACATTTAGGTCAACATTTCCATCGCCATTGATAGACCTTGGGCCTTTACCTTTTTGGTATTGAGAAAAGTTGACTTCGATTGCATGAACACCTTTGGCTCCATCATCATCGAAAACTTCTACAGTAATACGACCCTTGACTCTTACTTTACCAAAGCCCTGGTTCGTAAGGTCTTGTCCTAACATGTTTAGCCGACGTTCAATAGAAACTCTGTTCTCATGAACTGTCTGCCCTAGTTGCTTTCCGCCCTTCATGGTCGGTTCTCCTAAATAGGCACAGAATTATAATACAAAACTACGCAGTTTCATACTCTACAAGATAACGTAAATTGATATGAGAAGTATCGTAAACGATCCATTCGTTATTCGCTACTCCACTATGTCTTTTCAAACCCGCAACGCTATGATGACCAGGTGGCGGGGCTGTATAGCCTCTTGGACCAGGAGCTACGTGAGGATTACCTAATGCGACATCAGATATGAACATGAATGCTCCACGACCAGATACATGACCTGCGCCGTTTGACCAATATCCTTTAGGGTTCGATGTATATCCATCGCTCTTTTTCCAGTCATCTGCAAAATAGCTACCAGGACCAAACATAGCTCCAGTAATCGCTACGCCAACAAGATGCTTTGGTAATCTGAGTCCCTCTCTTAGAATACCAGGTACATTTACAGAGCGTGTTCCATGAAAGAGCATTGCAGTATTCGTTTTATCGAATAGCTTAGCATCAGTTGTTCCAAGGTCTAATCTTTCGCCAGGTTGGAAATCAGCTCTTTCTATTCTCTTGCCGATTTTATCTTTGGCAATATTTCTTAGCTGTTCTGTGAACTTTTCATTTTGAACAATCTGTCTGAAAGCCCACATGTTTTTGATTGTCATAGCTCGCACGTGGTTATGTCTATTACCTGTAGCCTTTGGTAGCCATTGAGAAATGAACTCGCCTTCATTTGTACTTTTTGGCATATGCTTCATTTCGATTTTTACGCCTGGGAATGGGTCGCTAACAACCTGAGCAGAATTGTCTCCCACTTCCATAGCAATGAGCGCATTTTCATAAGCATCAAGGTCTTGTCGCCAACCCGTAATATTATTAGAGCCAAGAATCCAATCTTCATCTCCGACTCTTTTGATCTTAGGAACAATGCCATAAACGGCGCTTGTTATATCAACCAGATCTGAATCTGATTTTTGATCCTCACGGTCATCGCCAATCTTCCCTACTCTCTCCTGCGCTGCATCTAATAAGTCCCTTGCTTCTTCGATGGCTGCACTAGTAGGAACATGGCCTCCGCTAATGCTTGCTCTGGTATAAGCAATAGAACCTTGATTCATCGCATCAAGCATTGCGAGAGTCTTTGCGTCGAATCTTTTCTTAGGCTTCTTTGTAGCCTTCTTCTTAGCTACTTTCTTCTTAGTAGTTTTGGCAGTAGAGCTTGCTTCTACTTCAAGTTTTTCATCAGTATCTTTGTGGACAATGTTTTGAGCATCAGGCAGGCCAGTATCTCTTTTTGCAGCAGGACGAACTCGATAGCAATCTTTACCAGGCTTTCCACATAATACCTGTCTTCCGCCAATATCTTTGAAGATACCACGAGATACATTTTTAGATTTACATTGTTTGGCGTAGGTTCTCTTGGCTTCATCTTCGTTGCCGCATTGGTAGAATTGGAAATCACCGCTTGAACCAGTTCTTCCCCATTGAAGGTAAACATACCAATTGGAATCTATCTTACTTTTTACAACAGAAGCATGGTAGAATTTATTACTGTCTTTGCCGTCCTGATTGAAGCAGCCAAAGTCAGCAATCATAGTGCCTTCAAACTCACCGTCTTTCAGGGCTGGCGGGCCAAAGCACTCAAAATCGGATAGAGAATGACCAGACGGAATGACTTTTCTACTCAGCTTTGTTACTGCCATCGCTAACCTCAACTCTTGAATAAATTGTATTACCAGTTTTGGGATCTGTTACTTTTCTGCAACGAGATACCTTGAATTTGTCTTCTAACTTATCTCCGTTCTCCAGAGCGTCATGAAGCTCTTTCATAGAATCTAATAAGTTCTTTTCCAAATCGCTCATAGCTCACCGAATTGTTCGATTTGAATCAGGTCTTCTATTGTCATTGTTTCAGATTCGCTTGTCTTTTCCCAGCCAATGCTATTCTTTTTGAGAATACCCTTTGACTCAAGATCCTCGCAAGCTAAATATCTTCCGAGAGCAACCGAAAACAGCTTATATCTTCTCTCAGTTTCAATTTCTAGGGGAGTCTCTAGTGGAAGGTCATCTCTGACGATTCTCCACTTACCGAGAAGAATAGCAGCCGCCATAACTCCACTCGCTGTAACGATAGATGCGCTATCGCCAAGCATAGCTTCCGCATCGTTTCTTAGATGTACAAGTTTGTTGTCGTTTTCTTTAAAGAATGAAAATAGATCAAAATTCTCATCTAAATATTTGTGTGTCATATCATGCCTCCATCGAAATGTTCTGGGTCTGAATCTATGAAATTCTGTTCGCCTCTCTTGATAAGAGCTTTGAATAGCGTAGGCGGAACATCCACAGATATCGTCTCATCATTGGCACAAACGACCACAGAATTGGATAATTGGTCTATTTCTTGTATTTCGCAAGCGTCCCAGTCGATTTCGTTCATGTTCTTGCTTGTCATGCCGACATTGTACCACAAAGATTCTTCACCTGATTCAGTCTTTAGCCCCAATAAGTATAAATCATTGGTCTCAATTCTTGGACAGTCGTTTTCCAATCTTTCCATATTCCAAGCCAATAAGTATAGAGCATAACAGAATCGCATATCTTTGGTCTATATGACCTTTTTACCTGTTCTGCAATATCTTCCCCTCTAGATGGGCCTCGGCTTGGCAAGAAAGTACCTCTCAATCTTTTCCATTCGCCAGGATCAATATAGTGTCCTAGCCCTTCAACTTCTGGTTCATGAGGTATCTTTATGATTCCTAGATGTGGAAATATACCAGAGCTATTAAGGATATTCAATTTTGGTTCTGCATCTTGGCCCATAGATGCTTCATAGTAATCTAAGTCATCATCGTACCTATCCCATTCTGGATTTTCGACAGGTATAAACATCATAACATTCGGCAATCCGAATTCTGCATCAAAGCTATAACCTCTTGACCATCTTGTAGAGTCTATTTTATCTCCTTTTTTCCAATCTTCCCCAAGCTTCATTCTTAGTAAAATATCGAAAGTGTTAGAAAACATAAGACCTTTTGGTAATGCAGATTTGAGAACTTTAGTTGTTTCATCTTTATTGTTCAATACCCAGTCGAAGAAATCTGCAATGTCTTTTTCGAATATTTCTTCCCATTCGTCTTTTGATTCTATAAATCTAGTATCTTTTATTGCAAGTTCTTCAGTTACGACATCATTCAAACCCCATCCTAAACATTTTTTAATTCTGTATCCCATCATTCACCTTTCATTTGCTGAATCATACTATGTCCGCCATCTTTGTCGTTAGATATATCATCTATCGCATCCATGTAGTTTTGCCATACAAAAATGAGAATAGAGAAAATTATAACCATTGAAAATGCAACAACTTCTACTAGTTTTTTCTTGCGCAATTGAACAAAAACTGACAAAGCAAAACCAACAGAACCAATCTTGTAAAAGATAAGAGGCCAAGGGCTAGAATGATATACAAGACCAGCAGCGACCGTATTGCTTTCAACCATCATGTTTATATCTCTATATTGCAGAGTCATAAACAGGTCGCCAAGATTTAGCATCGCAATAGCGAATACAAGTGTTAGTACACGGATTGCTCTGCGTTTCTCTTTCAATCCTCGCCTTCTTTCTCAAGAAGAGATTTCACTTTATCTAGTTCTTCTTGAGTGTGCGGGACTCCAGCAGAGTTAAGCTTGAGGTAGAGATTAAGAATTTCTTTTCTATCAAGGTCTACAAGGCGAATCTCGAATGAGCAATCCATAAACATCAACCGGCGAGAAACTTCATCCAGGTCTTTATGCCACACTTCACGGCCATCAAGAAGGCGACCGCAAATCTCTCCATTTAGCCACATCAATGCGCTAGTCATTCTTTGCTTGCCATCAATGACTTCTGATGTTTCTCGATTAGGAGTTCTAACATTTACCCACAACGGAGGACATTCTCCGCCAGAAAGAACATACCCTATAAAAGATTCTCTTTGTTCTTTTGTCCAGACATGTTCTCTTTGATAATCAACATCTGATGTAAAATTGTATGCAGAGTCTTCCATATGCTGCCATGCAATATCAACCTTTTGGAATCTGGTTTTATCTTGAATACTTCTAATGTCAGTTATTGGATCGTTCATTATTATTTCTCCAAACATCGGCGACAGGGATCGAACCCGCATATTTATCTTTTAGAAAGACTTGCTCTACCAATTGAGCTACGCCGATAAAAAACCCGCATCCTTGCGGGTAGTTTATTCATAACATTAGTATTGATTAGAATACTAACTGGAATTGCCCACGAAGAGCAAATTCTCCATCACCCATTCCGCCGATGAAACCAGAGTCGCCGAGTGCGTCTCTAGAACTCATACCTGTAAGTCCTCTTGCGTCATCCATTGAATAGAATCCGTCAATTGTGAACTTCGCAGCATGACCAGCGATGTAGTGAGTAAAACCTGCCTTAACAAAATTCATGTCATTTTCTGGCATTGTACGAGCATCGTCTGCCATGATTGCGTCATAGCCTACGAACACTTCGTTGTTTTGGCTGATACGATAAGCTGCTTGAGCAGTAAATCCGTAATCGTCAAAATCTCCCATTGTCGTCTCGGTTGAGCGACCATGAAAAGCAGCAAAAGCACTGAAACCATTACTTTCGAAACTTGCATCAAATGTGTATCCGAAGACATCTACATCAGCAGTTCCTCTAGTCTCTCCGCCTGTTTGGTAATGAGCGGCTCCACCAATCATAAAACCAGTGTTGCTATCTCTGTCAGAAGAGAAATCATTGAACTGATCCCAATTACCAGAAAGTAACAACTCCGCACGACCAGTAACCCCAAAGTCAGCTTCTCGTCTTGATGTAAATCTGGTATTTGAAGTCATACCACCATCATTGAAAGATCCACTGAACCTGAAATTGTCGTTGTCCCATGAAAGTTCGATACCTTGAACATTCTCAATACCAAAAACGCCGTCTGTAAACGAGCGAGTGGTAAAGAGCTGTGTTTCTTCGGATACCTGGAATTCTCGTGAGAATGGACCGGCGAACTGACCAAAGCGAAGATTTACACCTTCAACAAAAGGAAAGTCTGTACGAATCCAAGCTTCATCAAGCTCGATATCTCCGTTTCTGTTATTTACATCTGTTTCAATGTAAAAATCAAAATTCTCGACTGAACCGCTGAAGTTTAGAGAGAGTTCTCCAAAATCAAAACCAATGGTGTCTTCGTCTCGAACTGGAAGAGCGCGGGCTCTATCCGAATTGTTCCACATATACCGGAATTGGATTGTAGCTCCAACTTCGATATTACTGTCATCTTCGATTAAGCTACTATGAGTAGCCGCATCTGCTCTTAGCTCTGCTGCATATGCTCTATCTAACTCCGTTGTCCCGTCATTAGCAGAAACCGATCCTACTAACAGCGAGAGAGCTGCAATGTTGCAAAAGTAATTCATATTTGATTCTCCAATCAAAGCGAGAGGAATGAAAAGCAGCCAACCCCTCGCTCAGGTCTGACTGCATGACTTCAACCTAGTTTACCCTAATATGGGTTCACCCGATTGCATTTGACTATTTATTGTTCAAGTATTCAACTTTTTTATATCCTGGTCAATTTCGTTTATACGAGAAATAGTATCGGTTCTTTCATGTTGCAACCTATCTATATCTACATTCAACCTTTCCAGGTCACCATTTAGCATATCTTTGAGATCCTGCTTGATTTCCAAGTCCCTTGACTTTTCTACTGCCTTCTCTATTTGCGAATACTTATCAGACATACAGCATTTTCGACCCTTTGAGGTATTTTTGTATACTTTCACTCAGACATTTTTCATTTTACATGCAGGTGAAAGAATTTCACGCTATACTCGTTCACATGTAGAAGTCGCAGCGGTTGCGGCGAATATAATTTATTACCTTTTTGGGGTATAAGAAAAATGAGCGATAATACAAAAGTTACTTACAAAGACGTAGGCCTTGTGCATGATGGTAAGCAAATCATTCTGCCCAGCGAACCTAAACCAATGACCATTCGAGAAGCAATGGAAATGTTGGAGATGATTGAGGAGGAGCAAGAAACAAACATTTCTCTCAACCATCAAATCAATTGTTTCCCTCTTGATGGAGCAGTCCAGTTTTATACTGCCCAGCTTCAGACATACGGTCACCCAATCGGAACAAAGACTCCACCAAAGAGTATGTTTGAAGGAGCCTCGCCTCCAGAAATCATTTCTGTAGATGTTGGTTTCGGAGAGAAGATGCAAGTCCCTTGGGGATCTGTAAAACTTCCAAATATCTCAGGGCGATTTGAAACACAGATTCCAACAAATCCTAAATCAGGTCCTGGCTTCGTCATTACTGGCGAAATCAAAAAGAAAGATGAAAAGGTTGCAGCGGATCTTGCGGAATTGACCGAGAAGCTCCTGAAAACATCATCTATCTACAAGGGTAAAGCTATTCGTGTCAGCTTTGAATACCTGCGAGAAGAAAGACCGTTTGATCCAAAGATGGATTCCCCTACCTTTATTGATACACGGTCAATCGACCCAAGCTCTTTAATCTTCCCAGAAGATACTCAGAAGCTTATCGATCAAGGTCTCTTCCTTCCAATCGAAAAGACTCAAGAATGCCGTAATAATGGGATTCCACTCAAGAGAGGTATTCTTCTTGAAGGTCAATACGGTTGTGGTAAAACATTGACAGCAAATGTTACCGCCAAGAAGTGCGAAGAAAATGGTTGGACATTCTTCTACCTGGATGATGTTCGTGACCTTACACTCGCTCTTGAGTTCGCTAAACTCTATGCTCCATGCGTTATTTTCGCGGAAGATGTAGATCAAGCCACACAAGGCGGAAGATGCCCAGAACTCAATAGTATTCTCAATACGCTTGACGGAGTAGATTACAAGGATGAGGAAATCATCACCATCCTTACTACCAACCATGCAGAGAATATCAACAAGGCATTCCTCCGTCCAGGTCGCTTGGATACAGTTGTTCCTGTTCGCCCACCTGACCAAGAAGCTTGCGAGCGTCTTATCAATCAGTACGGTAGAGGACTTCTGCATGAAGATGCAAATGTACCAGAAGCAGCTAAGGCTCTTAAAGGACATATCCCTGCTACGATTAGAGAATGCGTTGAGCGTGCGAAACTTATCGCACTGGGACGATGCAATGACATTAGTGGTCAAGTAACGCATCAGGATCTTATGGATTCCCTTGCTGGCATGAAGCCTCATATGCAACTTATGCATGATGCTCCTGCTGATGGGCCTTCTCAATTAGAATTCGCTACTGCTGTCCTAGGACAAAGCATTGGCGGAGCAATGGCAGAAAATATGCCAGTACCTCTACAAATGATGTTTAGTCAATTGTTCCAGCAGACAGGCGCAGTTTCTGGTTCTAAATTAGCATCAAGTGGCTCTGCCGACCCGCGAGCAAGAGATGTTATTGAAGGAAAAGCTGTTGCTGGTCAAGCCAAGATGCCTCAAGCATCAGATGGCTGGGGAGGAACAGTTTCTCATGATAATGTAAAAGCAGCCGAAGTTGTAAACGATGGAGGCACTTTGGATGACGCATCCAATGCTGTTTCTCCAGAAGATACAGACTAAATAAGCTCTCTTTCTATCGCCTTCGGGCGATATACCCCAAAGCCGTCATTGTTCTTCGGAGCGATGGCGGTTTTTTAGTGCGCATAAAAAAAAGCTCCAATTAGGAGCTAGATAGAAAATCAATAGTGCCTCAGTTATTCAAATCCTTCAGAGTATCCTTCATATGAGTAAGAACCTCTCTGATGCTTTCTTCAGTTATCTCAACTGGTTCATCATCGTCATCATTGAAATGATGATCCCATAATTCTTTCATGGTCATTTTGGATAGCTGCTCTTCAGTAAAGGCTCTTGTCATGTATTCATGAGGGCATTCTGTTGCAGGGGCAGAGTTATGATGCTCTTCGCATGCAATCTTTTCATCCTTCAGTCTTCCGTAGCATGTAGGGATTCCACAGACATAGCATTTAGTAGTAGGATCAAATGCTTTGCTCTTGCTCATGTTGCAATGCTTGCAGAACCCAAGGCCGTTCGTATATCCTCGTCGCTCAAACTCATGATTTTTACATGAGCTAATCTTTTCAAATTTATCCCAAGCTGATTGCTCTGCTTCTTCAACGGTTTTACCTTCGCCTCGTATGAAGGTGTCTGGATCTTTGGGGAACGCTTCAAAAAAAGCTGTTCTGTATGTTTCTTTTTTGCCAAATACAATGCCCCCGCCTCCGCACTGTACGAAACAGTCAGAAGGCCAGGGGCAGTTGCAATCATATGGTTTTTCAAAAGTTCTTCTAGCTTGCTTTGTCATAAGACAAGTATAGCATAGATATTACTCACCTGCTATTCTCTTCCGACAAAGAACCATGCAAGCGTCCCTACTAGAGGGAACAAAGCTACACCAATAATCCAGAGTGTTTTGCCTAGAGTCTGGATGTTCTTTGCATTCAGTATGTCAATGACAGTGAATATCCAAATTACCAAAAATATAATTCCTATTAAACCATTCATCTTATTCTCCTTATTGCAGAAATTCTGCTGGTATTGTTAAACGTGACATCTCGAAGTGGCAAGCTCATCTACTCTCTCATTTTCTGGATGACCATTATGACCTTTGATCCAATTGTAGTTGAGAGTATGAGTTCCTTTTAGTTTATCAAGGGCTTCCCACAATTCTTTATTCTTTACTGGCTTCTTAGCCGCGGTTCGCCAACCATTCTTCTTCCAGTTCTCCATCCATTTTTCTAGACCTTGAAGAACATATTTGGAATCAGAGTATATATCGACTTCGCAAGGCTCATCTAATGAAGACAGTGCCTGTATGAGTGCCATAAGTTCCATTTGATTATTTGTAGTATCAGGCTCGTGG
>Ga0316205_10001849_pt1 | contig 24277 bp, 7 predicted proteins | sample 3monthpyrite_MG_FD_204941 | JGI IMG/M metagenome (GOLD analysis project Ga0316205, IMG submission 204941) | Microbial mat bacterial communities from mineral coupon in-situ incubated in ocean water Damariscotta River, Maine, United States -... | ecosystem: Environmental > Aquatic > Marine >... | reverse complement strand
CAGGGCCGGAATCGAATTAGTAATATAACACGCTGATATAAAAGCAATAAGTATTATATATTTCTGTTTGATACCAACGCGTGTACCAGCGAGTTTTTGCGCTTTATCACAGCTCGTTCTCAGAGGAAAAAATCATGAAAATTTCTTTAAATTTTTTTTTATAATTTTCACAAAAATTATTTCCGCAAAAATATCTAAAATTTATTTTCTACAAAATAGTTTATAATTACCAGTACAAAAAACAAACAATTCGATTCCCGTTTTCACGCGTTGGGGTGCTCTGAAACACTGATTCTTTCGTTTTCAAAATTGTTATTATATTGCTTTTGGGAATCGAACTCATTGCTTTATTAATTGGTTTTTAATATCTAGCTTTTTATCAGATTTAATCTTATTAGATTGCATTCTAACTCAAATTCATTCTGATTTATGAAATGAACTTCATAAAACACTTGGGCATTCACCTGATAGCTGGTTGTCTATGCAAGATGCTTACAATCTTAGGCATGCCAGAAATAATGTAGATCTCCGTCAAGTAAAAAAATAAATATTGAGGCTGCATAACAATTGAACTCATCAGCCTATTATTATGTGCAAAAGAGGTAACGCTGTATTAATCACAGAATTTGATTGGAATACTATTCAACTTCCCGGGTTTTGCTAAACACTTTCTAGCTTCGAAAAATAGTCTTCTTCAAACTTAACGGGGTGGCACCGGTATAATCTACTAGTATTATCTTAGTTTGCTGCAGTTTCATCACTATAATCCTCGTGCAGTTATCCATATAATATTTTCGTACTATTTATTCTTATAGAAATTAACATTAATTCTAAGAATTAAATCTAGTTTATAAATATTACATCTAGAAAGCAGATTGTTTTTGTCCTTAAAATGTGCTTGCCTGTTGTGTGTATTTTTATTTTGTAAAAATAGTTGACGAAAATATTTTTACCTGGAATTTTTCTTAGATATAGATCCAATATTAGACTTAAGTACGTACATCATGACCAATTTTCAATTGACTTAAGTCTATTTTTTCATGTACTCTTGCGGAAAATAATTAAGGTAAAGGAAAAGCTAATCGAAAGACTAGTGACTTGTCTGGGATATCTATTCTAAGGCTTTTTTTACTTTACTAATAAAAAATCTTTTCTGAGTTATGCTTGGGGAATTAACACATTTAAGGAGCTGCTTGTGTTTTCTCGTACCTATTTCTTTTGGGGTATTATTTCTTTATTAATTTTACAAGGTTGTGTGGCTGTTCAAACATTTCCTACAGTTGCAAGGTCAGGAGACACTATCACTTTAGCAGTTGGTTCTCCGGATGGAATGACTAAGGGAAATACGACTGCACAATTTATTTCTGAAGATCCTGCCTTCCCGACACCGGTTGATCTAACCATACGTGCAATCGTCAAATTACGTCCAGATAATACAAGCAATCTTGCGACATACGACTCATCAGTGATCAGCAACATCGCACACTATTCAAGTCATTCCCCTTGGCTGTCAGTTGTCGTGATTGATTTGCCTGCGAGCTTGCCATTGGGTACTGGCAAAATACATATACAAACAGCAGGTCAAGTCTTCGTCGGTGACGATATTAACAACTATCCTGTGAATATCGATATTATTGACGGTGTAGGATCAGCTAATCCATTTAAACACTATAATGGTGCCGGATTTTCGGCTGACGGCAATTTAGCTGCACTAGAGCCAATGCCTCAGATTGTTGTGCGTCCACCCACGATAGATCCTAATTGGTACGCAGCACCTACCTATGGTGCTGCTGAAATTAAAATTAATTTACCTGTGCAAAAAGCCGGTGGTGGTGTAGTTGGCGCGAACCCTATGATGGTCATTCAGGACGATATGTTTATCGCGAACAACTCTACACAAACTCATATGACATGGTCTAAATCGGGTGATGTCATTACTGTTAATTTTATCAGTCCTACCGCAAGCATGAATTTTTACCAGTCCAGGTTCTCAGTGGTCTTGAATCCTGAAAACGAAATTGTTCCCGGTGCAACTCCTGCCTTAGTTTCAGTTACCTATTATGATGCAAATGGAAATATTGTTACGTTGGATAGCCCTACAGAGGCTGATTATTCAATTGGTATCGAATAGTTAGTACAAATACTGCTCATATAAGTAACGTAAAATAAAAAAATAATAACAGGGTAAACTTTATGTGGATTCGTCTGGGGCTACTGGTAACGATATTTTTCTATACCTCAATTGCAACAGCTGCTCAGTATATAGCAGGGGATCTTGCTCCTCGAGGTGTGCCCGACGGGGTGCTGGATGTCTCAGATGTGCTTGTATTAGAGCGTTTGGTCTCTGGTCAAATTACGCCGACTGCAATAGAATCCATTGTAGGAGATGTTGCTCCTGTTGGATCCCCCGATAATCAATTAAATGTCGCGGACATACTGGTTTTAGAAAGAGCCATCCGGGGGAAAGTCACTTTAGCGCCTATCACAATTCTACCACCATCACCAATCCTTAACTCGGCGACGACACCGACCACACAAAATCCATATCCTATTTCTGGTACGGCATCGCCCGAAGCAATGCTTTATGTATACGTCAATGGAATCAAACAACATCAAATAACAGCTAACGCAATAGATGGAACTTTCTCGATTAATGTTTATTTATACGATGGAATTAATAACCTTCATGTAACAGAGTTTGATGGCACTGATGAAAGCGTTGCTTCAAATAACCTGGTAGTTGAGTACACCAATACCATAGACCGCTTACAATCCGGAACTATCATTGAAGATTCAGTATGGACACCGGGTTCGCCCGCTCAACCTTATAGCTTAACTGCTAACCTATCTGTTGATCCGGGTGCTAAGTTGATTTTAATGCCTGGCACCACTGTTCAGTTAAACACCTATACCTTTACAGTCAATGGTCAAGTAGAAGTTGAAGCTGGTAGCCGTATAGAGTCGAGTGGGTATTCGACATTGAATGTCTACGGCAACTTAACTCTCAAAGGCACTGAGACTGAAAAAGTTGTTTTAACCTCAAGCCAGCTAACGCCACTAGCTGGAAATTGGACGGGTATACAAGTTTACGATGGCGGTAATGTTACGGTTGACCATGCAATAATCGAATATGCATCTTATGGTGTCCGTTTTAATTTAGGTTCTGGTGGTACTGTAACCAACAGTACGATACGTAACAATAGCTATGGTATCTACGCGACCGGTTCTACGGTAGACCCAACCAAAAATCCAACTCCAACCCTCACGAACAATGGCATTTTTGACAACGCCACCAATTTATTTGCAAATAGTTATGCTAATAATGAAATGACCGTTATAGATGCAACAAACAATTGGTGGGGTACAACTGATGTTTCTGTACTCTCTACGAAAATATATGACATAAACGATAACCTGACCTATGCGCCAGTTATAAATCTAGGCTTTATTACAGATGAGTTAGGAAACCCTGTTAAGCATTTGCTAAGTGGTGGGCTTCCTCAAGATAACTTTATTCTCTCGCATAATAGTGAATTGCTTGGGAATTTAACTGTACTCCCTGGTCAAACGCTTACACTGGCGACGGGGAATAATTTAGAGTTACGTAATCGTAAATTAATAATAGATGGTGATTTGGTACTTGAGGCAGATAGCCGCATTGAATCCGACGCATACTCTTATATATATGTATATGGAAACTTAACAGCAAATGGTACATCTATTGCACCGGTTATTTTTACCTCAAGCCGAGCAACGCCTGCAGTCAGTAATTGGTATGGCATTCGAGTTTATGACGGTGGTACAGCGACACTTGATAATGCAGTTATCGAATATGCTCGCTATGGTGTGTTTTATGGCTCAGGTACAGGTGGTGCCGTAACAAATAGTACGTTGATGAATAATCAATACGCACTTTATACCCAAGGATTAACTTCAGATCCTCTAAAGAGCTCACTACCAAATATTAATCAAAATCGTTTCGAAAATAATACCAGTTATCATCTATACACCAACGGCTATGCAAACAATAAATCCACGGTAATCAATGCCAAAAATAACTGGTGGGGAACGACAGATACTTCAATCATTGGTTCGAAAATTTATGACATCGCTGATAATGTAACCTATTCACCTGTGGTGGATTTTGGTTTCATTAATGATGATACGGGAGCACCAGTTAAACATGTACTCGGCGGAGGTTTGCCACAAGATAACTATACGTTGTCTACGAATAGTGAACTAATTAGTAATCTAACTGTTCATTCTGGCCAAACACTGACGATACCTGAGGGTATCGTGCTAGAACTGCATAACCGCACTTTAAAAATCGACGGTAATCTTGTTCTAGAGGCGGGTAGTCAGCTAGTCGCTGATGGTACAGCAAAATTAGATGTTTATGGAAATCTAACGATTGCCGGCACATCAACAACACCAGTCGAACTGACTTCCAGTCGTACAACACCAGCAGTGGCTAATTGGAATGGTATTCAAGTGTATGATGGCGGTACAGTGGCCATTGACTATGCCAATATTACGTATGCAACGTATGGAGTTCGATTCCTTATAGGCAGTGGCGGCACGATTACAAATAGTGAACTATCGACTAACCGATATGGCATTTATTCAACGGGTTCAACTACTGACCCATTGAAGAATCCGTTACCCATCGTGAATAATAATCGCATATATGGCAATACGACCTATGCTTACTATTCAAAATTTTATGCTAACAACAGCACGACCTTGTTGAATGCTAATAACAACTGGTGGGGAACCACCGACGCCACTTTGATTGGTAATGCAATTTACGACTACTCGGACTACTCAACCAATTCGCCTATTGTCGATATTGGCACTATTTTAGATGAAGCAGGTAATCCTCTTAATCAGCTATTGGGCGGTGGGCTTGCGCAAATCAACACAACATTAAGTGGAGCATATCGATTATCAAGTAACCTCTCGGTTCAAACAGATCAAACCCTCACAATAGCTACTGGTGCAGTTTTGGAATTGCATAGCCGTACATTAAAAGTCGATGGTAATCTTGTTCTTGAAGCTGGAAGTCAAATCAAATCTGATGGGGCTGCTTATGTGATTGTTTACGGAAATCTGACAATAGCGGGAACATCAACTACTCCAGTATTGTTAACATCTAGCCGAGCTTCACCCGCATCAGGTAACTGGGGTGGCATTCAAGTTTATGACGGTGGCACAATTGCAATGGACTACGCCAATATTACGTATGCAAGTTATGGCGTTCAATTCCTTCCCGGAAGTGGCGGAACTATTACCAATAGTGAACTATCGACTAACCGATATGGTATTTATTCTACAGGGTCGACCTCTGATCCACTAAAAAACCCGTTGCCCGTTGTGAACAATAATCAAATTCATAACAATACTTATTATGCGTACTATGCACGATTTTATGGCAATAACAGCAGTGTTTTCTTAAATGCAAAAAATAACTGGTGGGGTACAACGGATGCCACCTTAATAGGTAATGCAATTTACGACTATTCGGAGTATCCGACAAATTCTCCAATAATAGACCTCGGGACTATTCTAGATGAAGCAGGTAGCCCAGCTGATAATTTATTGGGTGGGGCACTCTCACAAACCAGCACCATATTAAATAATACTAGTGCACTATCCAGTGATTTAACCATACAAGCAGGACAAACCTTAACTCTGGCAACCGGCAGTGTATTAGAGTTAAACAATCGTAAGTTACGGATCGATGGTAGTCTGGTTCTTGAAGCAGGAAGCCGAATTGAGTCCAGCGCAAATTCTTATATAAATATTTATGGCAGTTTATCCGTCAATGGAACGGTAACAGACCCGGTTTTCCTAACATCAAGTCGGGCGACTCCCGCAGTGGGCAATTGGGCTGGTATACAGGTTTATGATGGCGGCACCGTTGCAGTCAATTATGCCAATATTTCCTATGCTGGGAACGCCGTTCGATTCTTTGCAGGTAGTGGTGGTTCCATTACAAATAGCGAAATATCCAATAGCCGATACGGTATTTATGCTACCGGTGATAATGTTAATGTAGATAAAAATCCCCTGCCTGTTGTGAATAACAATCGATTGCATTCTAACCAGTACCAATCTTACCGAACGGGTACTTATGTAAATAATTCAACTGTTATATTAAATGCTCACAACAATTGGTGGGGAAGTATTGATGGTACTCAGATTGGAAATGCCATCTATGATTATGTTGATCTGCCTTCACAGGCCCCACTAGTTGATGCCGGTATCGTCCATGATGAGTTAGGAAATCCAGTTAAACGAATTCTTGGTGGATCTTTAACGAGTGATATTGTCACAATAACAGGTGTAAATGAACTTAGTGGAAATTTAACCATTCATTCGGGCCAGTCGTTAACCATTGCGCCTGGTGCCGTGTTGCAGTTAAACAATCGACGTTTGCGTGTTGATGGTAATTTGTTGTTAGAAGCGGGTAGTCGAATTGAATCCAACGCGGCATCTTACCTTGATGTATACGGTAGTCTAACCGTTCAAGGTACCTCAATAAATCGTGTCGTGTTTACATCTAACCGAGCAATACCCGCTGTTAATAATTGGAATGGTATTAACGTATATGAAGGTGGAAGTGTCACTGTAAATTATGCGGATATATCTTATGCTACTTACGGTGTTCGGTTCCATCCGGGTAGTGCTGGAAGTATTACCAATAGTGACATTAGTCTCAACAAATATGGTATCTATACTAAGGGTGACACGCTCGATGTGCTAAGAAATCCATTACCAATTCTTAACAACAATAAGATTCATGATAACACTCAATTTGCTTACTACTCTAGTACCTACGGCAACAATGCCAATGTCATACTGGATGCAGATAATAACTACTGGGGAACGACAGATGCCTCATTGATCGGGGGATTAATCTACGACTTCTCCGATGCACCCACTTCATCGCCTGTAATTGACTTTGGAACCATTCTCGATCAGAACGGCGTTCCTCAACGCCGTTTACTCAGTGGCAGCTTATCCCAAACCAATGAAGTATTGTCTGGGGGAAATGAATTAGGTGGTAATTTAACGGTTCAAGTTGGGCAAACACTTACGTTACCCAGCGGTACCTTACTCGAATTGAATAATTACCAGTTGCGTATCGACGGAAGTTTAGTTTTACAGGCAGGCAGCCGAATTCAATCCAATGGATATTCTTCTATTTTTATCTACGGTGATTTAACGGTGACGGGTACGACCACAGAGCCAGTTGTTCTCACTTCAAGTCAAGATGCGCAAGCTGTAAATAATTGGAAGGGAATTGAAGTCTATCAAGGTGGAACTGTAGACATAACCAATGCGGATATATCTTATGCGAATGCTGCGGTTCGCTTTTATACTGGTAGTGGAGGCAGTGTCTCGGCAAGTACCTTAAGTAACAATAATTATGGTATTTATACCTCTGGTGATTCTGTAGACCCTCTGCTTAATCCATTGCCTATAGTCAATAACAATAGCATTTTAGACAATTCCCTCTACAACTTCTACGCAATCGGATATGCCAATAATACGAATGTATTTTTAGGTGCAAGTGAAAATTGGTGGGGAACTACGGATGCATTACAAATAAGTGTAAAAGTTTATGATTACACGGATGACGTTGCGTCTGCACCGATAGTTGATCTTGGTATTATTTTGGATGAAAACGGAACTCCTGCTAAAACTCTTGTTACAGAGATGCTGCCTCAGGCGAATATTTCACTAAGCAATTATAACGAGCTTGGAAATAACCTGGTTGTTCAAACAGGGCAAACTTTAACTCTAACGCCAGGTAGTGTTTTAGAACTAAACAATAAACAGTTGCTAATTGAGGGTGAGTTGATATTGCAAGCGGGTAGTCGGGTTCAATCCAGTGGACTATCAAGTATAGACATTTATGGTGACCTATCCATAACGGGTTCAGCGATACAGCCAGTCGAATTAACCTCTAGTAGGGGTGAGCCAGCAGTATCAAACTGGAAAGGAATTAATGTATTTGAAGGAGGCAATATTAGTGTTGACCATGCCCATATTTCATATGCAAGTAATGCTGTGCGTTTCTACCCTGGTAGTGGAGGGTCAATAACCAATAGCGAGCTCACCCTTAATCAATATGGTATCTACACGACCGGTGACAATATCGATGCTTTGAAGAATCCATTACCTGTGGTTAACAATAACAAAATCTACAGCAATAGCGCAGGAAACTATTACGCGTTTAGTTATGTTAATAATTCAAGTGTCTTCTTGGATGCGACTAGTAACTGGTGGGGGTCAACTGATGCGGCGCTTGTTGGAAATAGTATCCTCGATTATGTCGACTCATCAACAAATAGACCTGTTGTTAATTTAGGTACCATCCTGGATGAAAATAGTAATCCAGTTAAAACTTTGTATGGTGGCCTTCTAACGCAAGATGTTGTGACAATGGCAGGCTTAAATGAATTGACCGGTTTACTAACCGTACAAGCGGGACAAACTTTAACCGTCACCACAGATGCGTTGCTTCAATTATCCAGTCGTCGTTTACGCGTCGATGGAAGTTTAGTATTGAATGCAGGAAGTCGGATTGAGTCTTCAGCTACTTCTTACATTGATATTTATGGTGATCTGCAAGTAAACGGTGTTGAGAATAATGAAGTTGTTCTGACTTCAAGTAGAGTAGTTCCAGCCATGGGTAACTGGGATGGAATTCGCGTACGCGATGGCGGCAATGCATCTGTTACATATATGGATATTCAATATGCTAACATGGCCTTGCGTTTAGACGCGGGTAGCAGTGCTACAGTGACAAAAAGTAATATAACTAACAATAGTTACGGTGTTTATGCTTTAAATGGCACATTAGTTGAGGAAAAAAACCCCCTACTAGAAGTTTCAAATACTAATCTATTTAATAACTCGAACTATAATCTGTATCTTTCAAACTACACGAACCCTAGCGCCTATACGATTAATGCAAAGAATAATTGGTGGGGTGCTTTAGACAAGAATACCATTGGTATTACAATTTTTGATGCGAACGATAATTCGGCGCTCTCTCCAAATACTAATCTTTACCCCATTTTAGTTGCTGAGGTTAGCAATTTAACGCCTCCAGTAATTAGCAATTCTTCGGAGTTTACTACTCAGAAAACTTATACCTTAAGTGGTAGCTCAATTGATGGTGATTTAATAGAGGTATACAACGATAATGTATTAGTCGCCACCACTTCGCTAGATGTGTTAGGACAGTTCAGTGCACAAGTAGAGTTGGAAGTCGGTATTAATTCTCTAAGAGCCGTTGCTGTTGATGGAAGTGGTAAGAGTGCGCAATCAAATGAAGTGCTTATTGAGCATAATCCAGTTTCTTACATCCCGGTTTTGAATACGGGTGTAAGTCCAGTAAATAGTAATCCTTATACTATAACAGGGTCGGCGTTACCGAATGAAACGATCAACGTGTATGTGAATGATGTTAGTCAAGTTTCAGTGATTTCTGATGCCGGTGGTTTGTTTACAGCATCAGTGACACTTATTGATGGCAGTAACGCAATCCACGCGACCTCTAGATCTGGTACCGCGGAAAGCCCTCAATCAAATGTATTAAATATTGTTTACGATCCATTACTTTTGTTTGCACCCATCACCGGTACTGCATTGCTTACCGAGGTCATGGTGCCGGGTACAGTCTATAAAGTAACTTCAGATGTGGTGATTCCAACGGGAACTATTTTTGATATCCCTGAAGGTGCTCAACTCCGATTCGATCCGGGTGTTGGTTTAAACGTTCAAGGTACCGGTATTCTTAATATAAATGGTACAGCTGCAAATCCCGTGTTACTCACAGTTGAAGGTGATAGCGGCACAAAATGGAAAGGTATTACTTCCTCAAGTTATAGCGAAAATAGTGTAAACATTAGCTACGCAACAATTGAAAATGCAATTTATGGTATTGAGTTTGTGGGTAGTGGTTCTGGTTCAATAACTCATTCACACATTAGAAATAATGATGTTGGTGTCTTTATTCATAGTTATCTTGATACGATTTCGGCAGGTGATCGAGGTGATTTTGCCGGGCTGAATATCAACGATAATAATCTTTACAGCAACACTGTAAATATGAGGGTTTGGGATACTTTTGAGTATACTACTAGCTCTTCTATGAACTCATACTATAACCGGGGTGGTTACGACCAGGTCATTAACGCACGTTACAATTGGTGGGGCAGTAGTGATGTTCGTGTAATTGATACCAGCATTGAAGATGCGGTGGATGGTGAGCAGGGCGAAATCAATGCTCGAGAAACAGGCTATGTCAGCTTCTTACCTAATCGCACAGCACAGGATGGGCCTTTATTGCCTGGCTTAGCTTTAGCAGATGCGGTAGAGCCACTGGCAGTCGGTACTTATTATCTATCGGGGATTCACAAGATTGCGAGTGGACAGACACTAACGTTTCCAGCTGGCTCAGTCGTGAAAGCCAGCCGTGGTGCTCAACTGCGCGCAGACGCCAATGCGATTTTAAACGTTACAGGTACAGCGTCTGATCCTGTGGTATTTACTTCTATCTATATGAATCCAGGGGCCGGAGATTGGGGCGGCATTATGGTCACTGGGTCCTCTGCAACTATGGGTTCGGTAAATATCGACCATGCAGTGATTGAATATGCAAAACACGGTGTTGAATTTAATCAAGCGGGTATGTCAAATATTACCAATAGTGACTTACGTGATAATAGTATTGGGGTTTATGTACACGGATTTATCTATTCCTCAAACGGGGCGCGCAGGGGTTATTTCGATAACGTTGTTTTAAACAATAACAATATTTATAACAATGGACTTAATCTTCGTATATGGGATACCTATTTATATTCCACAAGTGAGACAATAGTTTCTTTCTATAATCGTGGCGAATACGACCAGGTTATTAATGCGCGTCACAATTGGTGGGGCAGTAATAATCCAGACTTAATTGAATCGAGCATCGAAGATGCTGTGGATGGCGAGCAAGGAGAAACCAATGCTCGCGAAGCCGGCTATGTCAGTTTCTTACCTTATCAAACCTCTCCAGATGGCCCTTCTCTTCCTGGTCAGGCGCTGAGCGATGCTGTACCGCCTTTAACTGCAGGTACTTATTATGTGTCCGGTTACCATAAAGTCTCTGGAGGAACTGGAGAGTTAACTATTCCAGCTGGTTCAACACTGAAATCTAGTAGAGGCGCAACGCTTCGTATTGAGAATGGTGCAACGCTTAATGTGCCAGGTACGTCAACAGATCCTGTTATGTTTACCTCGTTCTATGCAAATCCTGGTTCAGGAGACTGGGGTGGTATTGTGGCCACGGGCAAAATTACTAACCCAGGTACATTAAATATCAATCATGCAGTGATTGAATATGCAGATAACGGGATTGAGTTTAATCAAATAGGCGTGTCTCAAATTACCAATAGCAACCTACGCAATAACTATGTTGCGGTTTATGTACATGGTTATACCTACTCTAATACCGGTGGCGGTAGAGGCTACTTCGATAATGTTGTTTTGAACAATAACAATATTTATAACAATGGAGCAAACATCCGCGTATGGGATACCTATCAGTATTCTACTAATGTTGCAAAAATTTCTAACTATAACCGAGGTGATTATGACCAGGTTATTAATGCCCGAGACAACTGGTGGGGAACTGACGATCCAGACTTGATTGAAGCCAGTGTTGAAGATGCGGTGGATGGTGAACAAGGTGAGACGAATGCTCGGGAAACGGGATATGTAAGCTTCTTACCTTACCGAACGGCATTGGATGGCTCATCACTTCCAGGTCAGTCACTCAGTGATGCAGTGCAACCTTTAACAGTGGGTACTTATTACGTATCGGGTTATCACAATGTGATTGGGAGCTCGTTAAGTATTCCTGCAGGCTCGACACTGAAGTTTAGCCGTGGTGCAAAGATTCGTGTGGATAGTGGCGCTGCCCTTAATGCAACTGGTACAGCGACGGACCCCGTGGTGTTTACATCGGCTTACGCTAATCCAGGCGCTGGAGATTGGGGTGGAATTATGGTCACTGGTACCATTGATAACCCTGGTACAGCGAATATTGATCATGCAGTGATTGAATATGCAGAGTACGGCATTGAATTCAATCAAGTCGGTAAGTCAAACATTACCAATAGTGAACTAAGAAATAATAGTGTTGGTGTTTATGCACATGGTTATGTCTATTCCTCCTCAGGGGCGAGGCGAGGCTACTTCGACAATGTGGTGCTGAATAATAACAATATTTATAACAATGGTAGCAATGTCCGAATCTGGGATACTTATCAGTATTCTTCGAGTGCTGCAGAAATCTCCACATATAATCGGGGTGGATACGACCAGGTCATTAATGCGCGTAACAACTGGTGGGGCAGCAGTGATGTTCGTGTAATTGATACCAACATTGAAGATGCGGTGGATGGAGAGCAGGGGTATTCCCATGCTCGTGAAACTGGTTATGTCAGTTTCTTACCGCATCGTACTGCACTTGGTGGGCCTAGCCTACCTGGTCAGGCACTTGCCGATGCGGTTCAGCCTTTAACTGCTGGCACTTTTTATGTATCGGGTTATCACAAAATAGCTAGTGGAGTAACACTAACGCTTCCTGCTGGCTCAATAGTTAAGGCCAGCCGGGGTGCCCAGCTACGTGCTGACGCGAATACTATTTTAAATGTCGCCGGGACAGCAGTTGATCCCGTTGTATTTACCTCAGTTTATAATTTGCCGGCTGCAAATGATTGGGGTGGCATTATCTCTACGGGAACCAGTAGTGTACTTCTTGGCACACTTAACATCGATCACGCAGTAATTGAGTTCGCTGAGAGTGCGGTTGAATTTAATCAAGTTGGCAAATCAAATATTACCAATAGTTATCTGCGTAACAACGGTGTTGGGGTTTATGCGCATGGTTATACTTATTCTTCTGGTGGAGGTGCACGCGGCTACTTCGACAATGTGGTGCTGAACAATAACAATATCTATAACAATGATAGCAATGTTCGAATCTGGGATACTTATCAATATTCTTGGAACGCTTCAAACATTTCCGCTTATAACCGAGGGAGTTACGACCAGGTTATCAATGCGCGTCACAACTGGTGGGGTAGTAGTGATGCTCGTGTAATTGATGCAAGTATTGAAGATGCGGTCGATGGTGAGCAAGGTGAATCCACAGGACGCGAAACGGCTTATGTTAGTTTCTTGCCGCATCGCACTGCGATTGATGGTCCAAGCCTACCGGGCCAGGCACTTGCGGATGCTGTTCAGCCTTTAACTGCAGATACGTATTATTTATCTGGTTATCATAAAGTTACCAATGCAGAATCGCTAAACATACCGGCAGGCTCTGTTGTTAAAGCTAGCCGAGGTGCACAATTGCGGGCTGATGTAAATGCCATAATAAATGTGGTAGGTACAGAGTTTGATCCTGTTTTATTTACTTCAGTTTACGATGTTCCAGCAGCAAATGACTGGGGTGGCATCAATGTCTCAGGTACCAGTAGCCTAAGTTTGGGTACAGCAAATATAGACCATGCCGTTATTGAGTATGCAGGTAATGCGCTAGAGTTAAATCAAGTGGGTGCAGCTAATGTGACTAATACAGACCTTCGTCATAATTCGGTCGGTGTTTATGTTCACGGTTATTCGTACTCAATAAATTCAGATGCTCGAGGAGAGTTCCAAAACGTTGCTGTAAATCAAAATAATTTTTATAACAATGGTGTTAATGCGCGAGTTCAAGATACCTATCAGTATCGTACAACGAAGGCAAATGTTTCCGCTTATAACCGCGGTACCTATGACATGGTATTAAATCTACGTGATAACTGGTGGGGCAGCAGTGATGCTCGGCTAATAGATGTCAGCATTGAAGATGCAGTGGATGGAGAACACGGTGCAACCAATGCTCGTGAAACCGGTTATGTGAGTTACCTACCTTATCGTACCGCACTTGACGGTCCTACCATTCCAGGGCAATCGCTATCGGATGCGGTGCAGCCATTAGCAGTAGGTACTTATTATGTATCGGGTTATCACAAAATCGGCTATGCAGAAACACTAACAATACCAGCGGGTTCAGTTATAAAAGCAAGTCGAGGCGCGCAAATCCGTGCTGATTCGGGCGCGATATTAAATGTTACCGGGACTGCAGTAGATCCTGTTGCGTTTACTTCTGTTTATGATTTGCCAGCGGTTAATGATTGGGGTGGCATAATGGTGACCGGTCACAATGTTTCAAGTATGGGTACCGCCAATATTGATTACGCGGTGATTCAATATGCTGAGTCAGGGCTTGACGTGAACCAAGTGGGTGTAGCTAACCTGTCCAATAGTGACTTGCATAACAATGGTGTGGCTGTATTCCTACATGGATATCCATACTCGGTTAATCCAGTGGCAACGGGGAACTTCGATCAGGTGTCTGTAGCAAATAACAATTTCTACAGTAATGAGATTAACCTACGCGCATGGGATACCCATGAGTCTCCAACAATCGGTAATGATATTTACTTCAAAGCATTAAATAACTGGTGGGGCAGCAACAACATAGAAGCCATTGCCTCAACCATTGAAGATGCAACCAAAGGCAACCAAGGTTCTAACAAATTTGAGCGAACTTATATTGAGTACATGCCATATTTAATAGCACAAGATGGACCTGCTTCGGGTCTAAGTCTGTCTGGCACGATTACCGATGTGCAAGTGTTAGCTGCAGAAACATACTTTGTTACGACTAATGTTACAGTTGCTGTGGGCGGAAGTTTAACGATACCAGCAGGTGCTACGTTAAAGTTCACCAATGGAGCTAAGCTAACCATTGATGGTGGAACACTGAATGTTATAGGTAGCGTGAACAACTACGCACTATTAACCTCGGTTAATACCCAGCCACAGCAAAGTGATTGGTATGGTATAGAAGTGTTTGCCAATTCAACTATCAATATAGATTACGCCATTATTGAGTATGCACAGTACGGTATCGAAACACATTCTGAATTAGGTATTTCAGGGTCTGTTACTAATAGTTTGCTACGAGGTAATTTACATGCCATCTATCTTCGTAACGATGTTGGCTTGATCATAACTGGCAATACGATCGTCGATAATGCTTATGGTATTCTTTTAAATGCGTCCAAGGATGATCCACAACCCACTATTCATAACAATACATTATTAAATAACTCGATCTCGAGTTTGGTTATTCAAAGTTACGGATACAGTTCACCTATTGTGTTGGATATCCAAAACAACTGGTGGGGTACCGCAACGCCGGATACAACGACATACAATAGCAAAGATGTGTATTTCTCGGGATCCGCTACCACGGTTGCAGCTATCGATTCACCAGCTGCGGCTGCGATTCACGCACCGGTGGTGAAGAGCATTCAAATATCTCAAAGCTATCTCTCACCAGCAGGTAACTCTTCAATCAACTCGACAGCCTTAACAGCCACTTTGGATCACAGTGCAGATTGGGTTATTAATGTTAAAGATTCGACTCAGACGATCGTGCGTACCTATTCGGGTGTAGGTGTAACTGTAAACGCCACATGGGATGGTCTAAATACGAGCGCGATTGCAGTTTCGGATGGTGCTTATTCAATTGAACTGACAGCAACATCTTTAAATGGAGTCTCATTACCTGTTTCTCTGCCTACCATCGTGGATAGCACGTTACCAGTGTCAGATATTAGTGATGCACTCAATGGGGTATCCGCTCCAGCGGTATTAAATGTTATAGGTACTGCGACAGATACCTACTTACAGTCATACCACATTGAATATGGTGAAGGTCTAGCACCATTAATATTTATATCGGCTGGTGCAGCTTCCACAAGTAGTGTGTTAAACAATTCATTATTAAACTGGGCAACCACCGATAGTTCAGGCTTATCATTATTGCCTAATGGAGACCATACTCTCAAAGTGACTGTTACAGATCGTGCGGGTAATACTGCAACCGATCAAATAACCGTTAACTTTAGTAAGCTGAACATTAGTAATGTGAGTTACTCGACGACTGACGCAGACGGAGGCATTACGATAGAGCCAGGCCTAGGGGAGTTAGCAACTGTTAACTTTGAAGTAAATAGACCAGTGACGGCATTTATTCGCTGGTATACAGAAGATACCGAAACTCTAGTTCACGAAAGTAGCCGTGCAGTAGTCGCGGGTGCTCATTCATTTACCTGGAATGGTAAAGATAATATCGGTAATGATCTTCCAGAAAATGCATACATCTTTAAGATATACGTGACCGATGGAATTAATGATGTCGAGTATTACGATGCAGGCACTCCACGTACTATTGGATTCCCTGGAGGTACTACAACCCGTGACATAAATATATTTAGAAACCAAAAATATATTCAAAAGATGAATGTTTCTAATAACTGTTTATCTGGATGCCGAGTCGTACTGCATGTAAATGACTATGGCGGTTACGGCCCGTTTGATGCGTTTAGTAACGCTTTTGAAGCAAACCAACAGGCATTGGTAAGCTGGGACTTAACCGATCCTAACGGTCAAACAGTGACAGGATCGTATTTCACTTTGCTAAGAGATCTAACCTTGTTAAAGCCTAATTCCGTTATTGTTAAACACCAAGTGACAGGCTTTAAAGTGAGAGGTACTGGTCTTTACCCTGAATTGGAAGTTCAATCTGACCCTTACATGATCATCCACAGCTATGAGCAATTTAGTAAAGTGGAGTACCATTTAGATCGTTCAGCACATGTGAAAGTCACCTTGTTGCCACCCAATATTACGGATGTAAATGATCCTTCCGCAATTGTAATTATGCCTAGCACATTACAACCAGCATCAGTCGGTGGAACACCTTATGAGTTTAGTTGGAAAGGCTATGAAGATGCGCCTGGCTTAACTAATGACATTTTGGTTTCCGAGGAAGGGGCATACAGTTATGTGATAGAGGCGACTAGTGAGGCAGATGGCACCTATACCTCACATCGCGGTTATATCACGATGTATCAATAGCAGGTTAACTAAGAAATGCGTTTTTTATCTAACATAAAGTTTGCATTGATAAGTGTTGCCGCACTTGCCTCAAGTACGGTTCAAGCGACGAGTTGCATTGCCTACTTAAAGTATACCGATGGATTTTGGCAAGTGTGGGCGATGGATGCACAAGGACAAAACCAAACACTCGTATCAAAGAGTCAATACGATAAAAGTCGTTTGTCTTGGTATCCGGATGCCTCACACCTTTTATTAAACAGCAATGATGGCGAACTCTTCAAACTCAATCTTGAGACGGCGCAAGAAACATCGATAGATGTTGGTATGAAAGGTATGTTTGATGCGGTGGTTTCACCTAATGGCAAACAGGTTACATTTGGTTTAAGTACATCGGGCAGCCGAGATGACCACAACGTTTGGGTGGTCAACTTAGCGAATAAAAAAGCCAGGAAGCTTACGAATTTGAAATTTATGCAACATTTGCCTGCATGGTCGCCCAACAGTCAGTCAATTTACTTCTCATCAAAAACCGATGATCAACACAATGACATCATGAAAGCCGTTTTAGATGGAAAAAATATAAAATACATTACCAGCGACGCACTCTACAATTTTGACGCTATAGAGTCAGTCAATAAGGAAATTGCACTATCCAGTAATCGTACCGGTGCTTACAATATTTGGAAAATAAATAAATCAGGTGAAGCCAGGCAATTAACCAATCGTCCCGCACGTGATGCTCGTCCAGAATGGTCCGCGGATGGAAAACAGATTGTGTTTGAATCATCCCATGGCGGCCAGGTAAATATCTGGAAAATTAATGCAGATGGAAGCGAACTTAAGCAACTAACACGTGACAGTTTGGGAGCAAGGTTCCCTGTTTGGGCGCCGATGCAACAATCGGGGGTTTGTGACTAATGCGGTTATTAGCGTTTATATTGTTGTGGGGAGTGCACACATTTGCAGGAGCCGTTCAAATTGGTTCTGTTCACCACGATCCCGCCTATTTTCTCCCGAAGAAAGATAAGCAAGTTGAGATTAACTTTACGTTATCAGCAGATGCTAAAACCAACCTCAATATTTACGATGATCGAGATAAACTGGTTTGGAAAACCTCTAGAAAACTTATAAAGGGAACCTATACGTTTAGCTGGAATGGTAAAGATGCGTCAGGCAAGCCTGTGCCAGCAGAAGCCTATCGGTACACTATTGAAGCTACTAACACTCAAGGTGAAAAAACAGTTTATGATACCAGCGATGTAACAGGTGGAAACTCCGTTCAACCTCAAAACGTTGTCTGGGATAAACAAAAGAAAGTGATTCGTTATCAGCTGACTAAACCATCCCGTGTTATCGCTCGCCTTGGATTAAAAAATCGAGGGCCGCTTCTTAAGAGTGTTTTAGATTGGGTTCCTAGAAAAGCAGGCTTCCACGAAGAAAAATGGGATGGGATGGATGCGTCAAACGTTATCAACCTTGGCAGCCACCCTAAGCTCGAAGTGAGTATGCAGGCGTTTTCACTATCCGATAATACGATTATTGTAGGTCCTAAGCAGGATAAGGTTGAATTTATTAAAAATATGTCCTGGACCAAAGATAAACGAACCATTACCTATAAAAAGCCCAAGCGCATGTTTGCACATGCCCAACAGCCGGCAGAAACACGAGGTGATTTAGATATTCAGTTAACTTTAGTCGGCGATTATCCGAAAAACAAAGATGGCTTACCATTAGTTAAAGGCGTGATTTCAACCCGCCTGGAAGTAAAGGAGCAAGATCGACAACGTTTACTCGATCGAGGTTTTGAGCCCATCTTTTTCTTAGATGGGTTTTACATGCATGAAAATGAAATGGGTTTTCTACCTGTCACCTGGCGCTGGGATACCAAATCCGTCACCGATGGTGAGCACTTTATAACCGGTAATATTCGCAGTTACGAAGGCAACTTTGGAACTGCGACTTTAAAAGTATATGTGAAAAATAAATGAAAAATCTACTCAAGTTAACAATAAGTCTTTTTCTGGTCATGACTGCTTATAATGCGCAGGCACTAGATGCATCAAAAGCGAATCAGTTTATTGAACAAGGTGATCATGCATTTAGTAATACCTTGTATCGTAAAGCATTAATCAATTATCAAAAAGCGATGCGACATGCAGCAGACCAAGAATCAGTAAAGGTCAAAATTGCAGAGTCTTTTTTACGATTAAAAGAATATTCGACGGCCATGCAGGTAGTTGATGAAGTGCTTGGTAGTAATTCAGCTAATCCCAGAGCTTTACACGTAAAGGGCCAAGTTTTCGAAGAGACTAATCGTAACCGAAAGGCTCTTGAATATTACAACGAGGCATCTGTCTATCAGCCTAATAATGAAAGGTTAGATATTGATCGTGCCAACGCCCTTCGAAAATTAAATTTCGAAGTAGAGGCGAGTGCAATCACGCAAATGTTAGATCAAAAGCGCTTAAATAAAGCAGCGGAATAATAAGCATTAAGGTACAGATAAGTGAATAACTGGATAAAAACGTTTTTAGTAGTCCTTGCCATCTCAATGAGTTTTTCGTCTTATGCGGATGGATTTGGTGCTACTCATAACAACGATAATGTTGATAAAAAAAATGATCCGAATACAGATGATGATAACGGTAAATGTAACAAGCCCGTTTATCTAAGTAACGGAATTGAAGTCTACAACCAAACCGATATTAAAATGAATGGGTTATTTCCCATCGAGTTAAAACGCTATTACACCAGTAGTACTGACTACGATAGTTCATTAGGGTTTGGTTGGGCTTTTGCTCACAATAAGCGTCTATTTGAATATCCCGATAACTCTGTCTCTATTCGCTATGGCTGTGGCTGGACTGACCGATATGTCAAATCGGGTGGCCAATATCAAACCCCCCAAGGTGGGTTAGAAGGTACATTAGTAGAAAACGGTGATGGAACTTATACTCGTACCTATCGCGATGGCACAGTTGACTTTTATGATACAGAAGGCCGCCTGGTAAAACAAAAAAGCCCACTAGGCCACTTTCATCAATATACCTATGATCCTGCGGGTTTATTGCCTCTCACTGGTGTTTCAGAATATGCTATCGACCCCAACAAACCCATGGTCGTAGCAAAGCAATATCGGCTTATTAAAGTTGAAGAGTTTGCTGCTGATGGGCTAAGTACCGGTAACCTGGTTGAATTTAACTATCATGCAACGACTGGTCGTTTAACCAAAGCAGTTGCAAAAACTGCTTTAGATACTGTTGGTCGTACAATTACTTACCAACATGATCTTGATGGGATAGTCAAAGGGCGTTTAGAAAAGGTTATTGGTTTAGAAGGTATTGAATCAACCTATGAATACTCGAAGACAAACAGCCGTTTAGTCACGAGCTTTCAAGAGGGTGTCAATACAACACCCTATGTAAATATATATGAAGGTGGCGCGCCATATCGGGTGACGCACCAGGACTATGGTAAGAACAGTAACGAGGATGAGTCACAATACAGATTAGGTTTCTCATACCCAACGAGTATCTATCAATCGGTAGTCAGAAAAACCGTTTACGATCACGAAGATAAGATTCTCTATAGTAATGTCGCAACCAAATACGATTTTGGTGATACAGGGTACGTAGATACGATTACAGATCCCTATGGTAACCAAACTACAATTCAGAGAGACGCCTTAAATAATCTAAAACGAGAAGAATTCTGGACCAATAAAGGTACGATGTCAGCACCGAAGCTAACACTGACTAAGGCTATTGATTATGTATTTGATGCGGATGGGAATAAGCGACAAGAAACCACCCATAGTGGAGGCCAGTGGTCACGCACTACCTGGACTTATGATCACGGCTGGATAGCGTCAGAAGAAACCACATCCAACCTTCGTGATGCGAATACTTTTAGAACTGAGTTTACCTTTTATCGTGATGCACAAGGAGCACCTAGCAATATACATGAAATTAAGCGGTTGAAGGATGATGGTAGTTTTCAAACAACCACTTTAGCTTATGATTCTAAAAATCGAATTAGTAGTGTTCAATATCCAGATGGGCACATCATACGTGCTGACTATGAGCTTGGTAGTTTATACCCTACACATATTTATCATGAAGTCGCAGGGGTCGAGAGCCCATACCTAAATTATCGCTTGGCTTATGATAATTGGGGCAACATAAATAGTATCACCGATGCTAAGTCACAAACCACGAGTTTTGTATTTGATAATCTAGATCGCATAGTACAAGTGACCAATGCGCTTAATGAAACGAATTACTACCGCTATCGCGATAAACAACTTGCCGAAGTAGAAATTGGTGCAACAGTAGAAGAGGGTGAGGGCTTAGTATACAAGCTTTTATACACACCAAAAGAAAAGCTTAAACAAGTTTTGCGTAAAAATGAAGCTGGGATGTTTCAAGCTCTTTGGACTTTTAAATATGATTCCGCTGGAAATTTATTACATTCAAGTGATGCACTAAATAGAACATTGTCATATACCTATGATTATTTAGACCGTATGACCAGCAAGACCGATCCACTTGGCTATATAACGCAATACGAGCACGATATTGTAGGTAATATCACCAAGGTGACCGATGCAGAAAATCGTGATACTCAATATGAATACGATGGTTTTGCTAGAGTTACTAAAATTATAGAAAAGGGTGTTAGTCCATCACTCACAACTCAAATAGTTTATGATGCTTTGGGCAAAGTGAAAAAAGTTATTGACCCAAAATATCAAATCACAGAATACGAGTATGATTTGTTATCCCGCATGGTTAAACAAATTAAGCCATTAGGGCAAACCATCCAATATGCCTATGATGCCAGAAACCGACTCGACTATGCCATTTATGAGCGTAATCAAAAATTAGATTACACCTATGAACCTTGGGGTCCACTAAAACAAACAGACTTTTATCCAGACACAACCAGTACGGTTGCGGATAGACAAATTAATCGCAACTATGATCTTAACGGTAACCTTACATCAATTACCGATACAGCCATCATGCCCACTCCAGTATACACGTCGACTTATGATGCCATAAACCGTGTAGACACCAGTGTAAATTTATCCTTTTCTCCCTATCGACAGTTGGACTACGATTACGACCGATTTGGCAATACCAGTCAGTTGAAGGTAAGTAATTCATCGACAGCTGATGGCACCGATTGGTTAACTGAATACGTGCAACAGTACGCATTTAACAAACAAAACTTGTTAAAACAAATGACGTTTACACCAGGCCAGCCTATTCAATTGACCCACTATGCAAGTGATCAATTAAAACAAGTCTCCATGCTTCATGGAACCACTATTGAATATAACTACTATGGCAACAGTCCATTAAAGTGGATTGATGTAGCTCATAATGGTGCCCGCAAAGAAAAACACCGTTTTTCTTATGACAAAGTAAGTAACGTCAAAGAAATCGGCAATAACCAGGGTGTGCATAATTTCGATTATGATGGAATTAACCGTCTAACCAGCGCAAGCCATCCTGCACCGACTGGCTTACCCGCACAGGAAACCTTCGCCTATGATGCAGCAGGAAACCGAGAAGATTCCTCGAACAGCACAGCGTACGATTACGATGCTAATAATCGTATTTTAAAATCTCCTAATGTCGGTAGCTATGTGTATGACGACAGCGGCAATCTAATACAACGCGGTACTGACGAAAGCTTTACTTATAATCACGAAAATCGTCTTTCTCAATATACAAATTCTGCAACAGGTGTTTCTGCGAACTATACCTATGACCCGTTTGGGCGCCGAATCAAGAAGCAGGTAGCTCAGGCGGGTACAACTAAAGTCACTCATTACCTATGGGAAGGGCAAAATCTAATAGCCCAGTACGATGAATTAGGTAACAGAGAAAAACGCTATTCTTATGCGCCCGGTCAGTTTGCGCCGACTCAGATTGAAGATAACACAGGAATTTTTGATGTTCATACGGATCATCTTCAAACCCCAATACTATTAACAAACAGTGCTGGGGAGATTGTTTGGCGTGCTGAATATCAGGCGTATGGTAAAGCTCTGGTTAATGAAGATGTTGATGAGGATGCGTCGTTAGTTAGCTTTGATTTAAGAAGGCCTGGGCAGTGGTTGGATCATGAGTCTGGCTTGTTTTACAACTACTTCCGATATTATGATCCGAGTTTAGGGCGCTATATTACGAGTGATCCGATTGGGCAAGCTGGTGGTTTTAACACGTACGCTTATGTTCTTAATAATCCTCTCTATTGGATCGACCCATTAGGGCTAGAAGTTGTTTGTGGTGATGGCTCAAGGATGCCAAAGGATAAAAAGCTTAAGGATATTTTAGATAAGTTGGATAAAAAATACCCAAATAAAGATGTTGTAATATCTCCTAATACTGGTAATGGTGGAGGTGGAACAAGGACTGTTGCAGAGCAAGAGCGGCTAAGACCTAACTCAGGAACAGGAAAAGATGGAACTAAAATTAGCGATCACGTTCAAGATCAAGCAGCTGATGTTAGTATAGATGGAGTTCCACCTCGTGAAGTTGCTGACGCAGCTCAGGACCTTGGTGCATCAGGTACAATCCCTTATACTAATCATACTCATATCGATACAAATCCTATTAGACAATATCACCCTAGGCCATCAAACCTTCCGAGTTCACAATGACAAATTTAATTTACAAAAGCTTTATTATTGTTGCTTCTTTACTATTGTTTTCACCTTCATTGGCATCAGATAAAAGAACGTTGACAGTTCGATCTATTGACGGGATTTCATGGTATGGTCATATATTTAAAATGGAAATGGGGCCTTTAGACTTAAAAGATGGTATACGATATAGAATTTTACTTGTAAAGGAAGAAGCTAGCACTAATATTTTTATTGAAAAGTTAAACGAAAACGAAGAAGGACTGATTCAGTTAACGGAGACCTTTTTCGTCGACATTTATGACGTACTTAGCTCAGAGATCTCAAAACCAAGGCTTGGGCTTATAGACAAAATAAAATGGCGATCACCATCAGTCGTTTTACTAGAATCTAATAATATTTCTTTTTATTTGCACCTTGATAAAGGTCACTGGTACATAAAAATCTTAGGTGAAAAATAAGTGGGGTCAGAACACAGTTTTTGCTAATATAGTTATTTAACTCGCACATCACATACTATTCACACGGAGGTGAATATGTCTCGCAAGCCGCGATTTAATATAATCGGATTACCTCAGCACGTTATTCAACGAG
>Ga0316205_10001848_pt1 | contig 24282 bp, 21 predicted proteins | sample 3monthpyrite_MG_FD_204941 | JGI IMG/M metagenome (GOLD analysis project Ga0316205, IMG submission 204941) | Microbial mat bacterial communities from mineral coupon in-situ incubated in ocean water Damariscotta River, Maine, United States -... | ecosystem: Environmental > Aquatic > Marine >... | reverse complement strand
AGGTGAGTTTGTAAAAAACTCGTTAAATAAATCATCGTATGATCTTGAAAATACTTCAGAATTTGGTCGTCTATATTTAATAATTGACATAATTGAACCTCTCGTTTTTATTTAGTTTTAGTTCAGATTCAATGACCATAATGCAACTGATGTGCCACTAGAGTTCCGAACAAGGGTACTGTCAGCTCGTCAAAATCGAAATGAAAAAAATTCAGACCTAATTCTGCCACCGAGAAATGATGTCAGATGTTGCTTGTCGGGAAGACAGGGGAAGGCGTAATATTTGGCAGGAATCAATGGGGGATTTTCAATTTTTCAATTGAGAGTAATCGACTTTTAAATAATGAAAATTGGGCTATAGAAGCTAACTAATCGTTAAGTTATATAACCCCTAAAATAATAAAGCCCATACAAGTGTACAGGCTTTATATAAGTTGTTAAGGTAGAATTCTACCAATTTCCTACGTCCCGGTAAATTCGAGTAACTGTGTTGTTCATGTCTCCTAGGTTATTGTGCTTTTGGTTCAAAGAAATTCTTTTCTTCTTCAGTGACAGTATTTGGTTCAAAAATGCCAAAATTATCTCCTCTTTTAAACTTACCATCTTTTATACAATCAGGGGTAAGATACTTTTTTCTCTTAATTTTGCAAAAATTAGAAAATGAATGTCTTGCATAAACTTGTAAAACATACATGTTTGAATTTTCTGCTATTCTTTCTTCTAAACGTTCTTCTGTCATAAAAAGTTGCGCAAATCCAGCAGTATCTCTTTCCCAAAATCTACCGGGAATATACATAAACTCATTTCGTTTAAGTTTTACTTCAGTCGTCCTAACATTAATACCATTATCTACATGGAAATGTTCCTCATATATAAGAGAAACATGAACATCCAGTAAGTCAAAAAACCACGAATTGTTGGTCATCTTTAAGACATACTTTCCATCAAACTTAGCAATATTATCGGATATTCTTATGCTAGGCTTAAGTAAGAGAAGAATAAGAGAAAAAACTAAGGAGGTTATAATACCAGTTGTACTACCTATTATAATCGAGTTTCTAAAGTCAGATCCGCCAAAACTAGATGTGCTACTAATCGCGTAGTAATCTAAAATTATCAGACCAATAAAGATTATTCCTACCAGTAAAGTTCGTACAGGTATTTTATTCCTGTGAAATTTTGAGTCCGACATATTTATTTTTATTCCCCATAACATCTTAAAATACAATACATAACTAAATAAGTCAATTCAGTGTAAACTGATATAGTTCCCCTCAAAGAGGAACTTTCTTTCTAAATTGATCATTTTTAGACATAGCTTTGTTTCCATTCTTTGGCAACGAGAAATGCCATTTCTAAGGATTGCTGATAATTCAATCGAGGATCACAGAAAGTCTCGTAGTTCATGTCCAGGTCTGCTTCAGCTAAACCTTTTGCACCACCAACACACTCAGTAACATTGTCGCCGGTAAGCTCTAAATGAACACTTCCAAGATAACTTCCCTCAGCTCGGTGAATAGCAAACGCAGATTTTATTTCCGCTAGAATATGATCAAAATTTCGAGTTTTGTAATCATTTGATGTGGAAAAGGTATTCCCATGCATTGGATCAGAACTCCAAACTACGGGCAACCCGGCTCTACGAACTGCCTGAATCAATGAAGGCAGTTCAGCTTGAATTTTATCCTTCCCAAATCGAGTGATTAAAACAATTTTTCCGGCTTCGTGAGTCGGATTTAGTTTTTCAATCAACTGCAAAGTCTCATCTATTGTATAAGGCGGGCCAATTTTTATCCCGATTGGATTTTCAATTCCGCGAAGATATTCAACATGCGCTTCTTCTAGATCACGGGTTCTATTACCTAACCATACCATATGTGCACTTAAGTTGTAGAATCCGTTTTTCCGCGGCACTCTACGCGTTTGGGCTGAATCGTAATATAAATTCAAGGCTTCATGCGAAGTATATATATCCACTTTTTGCAATGTTGTTGCCTTGTCAGGAGCAATTGCATCCATGAAACGAACTGCTTTTTTGATAGATTCAACCATTGTTTCATACTCGTGGTAATAATCGTTATTTCTCATGAAATTTAGTTCCCACTGCTCCGGATGATGCAAATCAGCAAAACCTTCATCAGAAAGAGCACGCAAAAAATTCAGTGTTACTGCCGCTTTATGATAACCTTCTACAAATCGCTTTGGATCCGGCATTCTGGCATCAACATTAGGATCGAAACGATTAATCAGATCACCACGATAGTTATGAATATCCTGGCCATTAACAGTTTCGAAATCTTTTGAGCGTGGTTTAGCATATTGCCCTGCGATTCGGCCAACCCGAACTACGGGCACTCCCATTTCGTGAATTAAGATAAAACTGGTTTGCAGAAGTACCTTTACCATGTTCACAATTTTTGGTGATCGTGTCAGATTAAAACTCTCAGCACAATCTCCACCATGTAATAAAAAAGCTTTACCAGCTGCCACATCGGCTAATTTATTCTTTAGCTTTTCGATTTCCCAGGAAGTTACTAGAGGAGGTAAATTTTTTAAAGATTCAAAACTTTCCTCTAATACTGCTTTATCGGGATATTCAGGTAGTTGTTGTACCGGTTTATCTAACCAGCTCGTAGGGGTCCAATTGTCTTGAATAATTTCTTGCATGTCGATGAGTTTTGAGAAGCGCTAAACTTAGTAGTTTTTGTAATAAGCTTTTATATAAAATCTAAATACTAATGATATGTGGTATGTCCTATATTTCACGGGCTTATTAAAAAGAACAGATGTTACATACAACACCACGAATTCTTATTGTTGATGATTATCCGGCGCTTGTTACAATTACACGGCATAAATTACTTAAGCAGGGCTACGAAGTAATAACGGCTCAAAATGGGCAAGATGCATGGGAAATTTTGCAGGACGAATACCCTGATTTAGTAATCAGTGATGTAGAAATGCCCGTTATGGATGGGTATGAGTTGTGCCAAAAAATTAAAAGCGATTATAAATTTCGAAAAATCCCGGTGATTTTGGTCACCTCACGCATCCACACAGAGAGTTTGATGAAAGGAATTGAAGTTGGTGCAGATAATTATATCACCAAACCGTATGATGATGACACTTTATTCTCCAAAATTCATGAACTTTTAAATAATCCGATTGCTGTTTCTGATGTTAAGGAGACGGTAAAAGTACGAATTGAAAATAAGCCATATCATATTAAAGCTGATTATTCACACCTTGTAAATTTGCTCGTTTCGACTTATAAAAACGCTCTTGGTCAAAATGCACAGCTCGAAAAAGTGCAGCATACACTAAATTCTTCGAACCAAGAACTTGAGCTTACAAAACGTGAATATGAGAACTTGTTACAAAATATCTTCCCTGAGAAAATTGCGGAAAGTTTATTAGCCTATGGTACTGTTACCCCGGAGCGATATGAAGATGCAACATTCATGTTTACCGATTTCCATGATTTTAGCCGTATTGTACCTGATTTAAAACCGGAAAAACTCATTGAAAGCTTGTCGTTTTACTTCGATAAGTTTGATTTATTTGTAGAGCAGCATGGCTTAATCAAGATTAAAACGATTGGCGATAGTTATATGACGGCCGGCGGTATTCCTCAGAGATCGCACACTCATCCAATTGATACGGTTTTGACTGCTTTAAAAATGCGTGCATTTGTTGCTCATTTAAAAGATGCTTTACCTGAGTCCATACCCCATTTTCCTCTACGTATTGGTATAAATACAGGCGAATCGGTGGTCGGTGTAATTGGTAAGAAACGATTTGCCTATGATGTTTGGGGAACAGCCGTGAATTTGGCCGCTCGTATGGAGCAAAATTCTGAGAGTAACTGCATCAATATTTCTCAGTCGACCTATGACAGAGTGAAGGATTTCTTTGATTGCGAACCACGAGGTGAAATAGAAGCACGCAATATTGGAAAAGTAGAGATGTATTTTCTTCAGCGAATTAAACCAGAATTCTCTGATGATGAATATGGGATCATTCCAAATCGCCTTTTTATTCGTGATTATAACTACCTGAGTAAGGGTTAGTTGGTTTATTTTTTAATTCGGAATTAAGACTTTGATGAATGGCTTTGGTACATTCCAAGTTCCCCAAAACTTTAAAGTAGAATCCATTTGCAACATCACATCATTGTTCGAGGCGCCAGAGAACACAACCTCAAAAACTTTGATATCGATATTCCCAGAGACCAATTGGTGGTAGTAACCGGTTTATCCGGGTCAGGGAAATCATCACTCGCCTTCGATACTATTTATGCTGAAGGTCAGCGCCGGTTTCTAGAATCGTTGTCAGCTTATGCGCGTCAGTTTTTAGGTATGATGGAACGCCCGGATGTGGATTTTATTGATGGTCTTTCGCCAGTCATTTCCATTGACCAAAAAACTACAAATCGGAATCCACGTTCTACTGTAGGAACGGTCACAGAAATTTATGATTTCTTGCGCTTGATGTTTGCTAGAGTCGGAATCCCATATTCGTATCTCAGTGGAAATAAAATGGAAAAGCAATCGGCTGATCAAGTGGTTGCAGCTGTAATGGCGATGGAGCACGGCACTAAGGCTTATTGTCTGGCACCCGTGGTTAGAGGTAGAAAAGGTCATTACCGAGAATTATTTGATCAAACAGTAAAGCAAGGATTTGTAAGTGCCAGAATTGATGGTGAATTTACAGAACTGACTGACGGTTTAATGGTCGATCGGTACAAGACCCATAATATTGAAGTTGTTGTCGATCGCTTCGTAATATCCGAAAAAAGTGAAAAACGCATTGCGGATAGTATCAGGCTTGCATTAGAAATGGCTGATGGCAATGTGATTTTAGCTCTGCAAAATGCCGATGGGAAAACCACTGATAAATTATTTTCTCAAAAACTCTTCGACCTTGCCAGTGGCCTCGCTTATGAAGACCCTGCCCCAAATCTATTCTCATTCAATTCACCCTATGGAGCCTGTAAAACCTGTGATGGGTTAGGCAGCACTTATGATGTAAACTGGGATTTATTGGTTCCAAATGAATCTCAAAATGTGAACGATGGCGCAATACGATATCTGGGCTCTCCTCGCGACGTCTTTGCCTTCAAGCAACTTAAAGCGGTTTTGGAAAGCTTTAAATTTGGTTTTGATACTCCGTTCAAAAAATTCCCTGAAGAGCTTCGCCAAATATTAATGTATGGTAGTGGTGACAAGAAATACGGAGTTAGTTATGACTTTAAGGACAATTCAGTTACCTATCAGCATAAATACGAGGGGCTTCGACGAACTATCATCGACCAATACGAAAACAGTAAGTCCCCTAAACAACGCGATAAGGCAAAGGCTTACATGAGTAAAGTATCCTGCCCTACTTGTGGAGGGGGTCGTTTAAATCAGGAAGCTCTTTCATATAAAATAGATCGATACAATATTCACGATTTGGTCAGGATGGATATCGGTGGACTGCGAGATGCATTATACAGCCTTAAACTAACCGAACGCCAGCAACTCATAGGTAGTCAGGTATTAAAAGAAATTCGTGATCGATTAGATTTTTTATTGAATGTTGGGCTCGATTATCTAAATCTAGATCGCGAAGCACAGACATTATCGGGTGGTGAAGCACAACGTATCCGATTAGCAACTCAAATCGGGACGCAACTTGTTGGTGTACTTTATATTTTGGATGAACCAAGTATCGGGCTTCATCAACGAGATAATATCAAACTGATAAAATCGCTTGAAACCTTGCGAGATCTTGGAAATTCTGTGATAGTTGTTGAACATGATCGTGAAACCATTGAACATGCTGATTTTGTGGTTGACTTAGGTCCCGGAGCGGGAATTCACGGTGGTGAAATTGTATCCGCAGGAACGCCGGAAGAATTAACGCATGATTCGACAACGGCTCGTTTCCTTCGTGATGAAGAGATTATCCCGGTTCCGGCTATTTATCGAAAAGGAAACAAAAAGCACCTCAAGATTAAAAATGCACGTGGCCACAATCTGCAAAATGTAGATTTGAAAATCCCATTAGCAAAATTTATTTCAGTTACCGGTGTAAGTGGAAGCGGCAAAAGTTCACTTATCAATCAAACATTGGTACCTATTCTTTCGAATCATTTTTATAAGTCGAAGAGTGTTCCTCTTCCGTACGATTCTATGGATGGAATTGATAATGTGGATAAAATTATCTCTATAGATCAAAGTCCGATTGGGCGCACTCCACGTTCTAATCCCGGAACTTATACTAAGGTATTTGATCACATTCGCAGATTATTTGCCGAGATGCCCGAAGCAAAAATTCGTGGGTATGACCAAGGTCGTTTTTCTTTCAATGTAAAAGGCGGCCGATGCGAAACATGCCAAGGAGATGGCGTTCGGAAAATTGAGATGAATTTCTTACCGGATGTGTACGTAACCTGCGAAACGTGCAACGCCAAACGCTACAACCGCGAAACGCTGGAGATTTATTACAAAGGCAAAAACATCTCTGAAATTCTAAATATGCCTATCAGTGATGCCGCTCAGTTTTTCGTTGCTCAACCGGCTATTTCACGAATTCTATCAACATTAACTTCTGTTGGTTTAGGATATTTAACACTCGGGCAATCCAGTACCACCCTATCCGGCGGTGAAGCTCAGCGAATTAAATTGGCTCGCGAATTATCTAAAATTGGAACAGGCGACACATTGTATGTGATGGATGAACCAACAACCGGTCTCCATTTCCAAGATGTACGCATGTTGGTGAATGTGATTCAACAGTTGGTAGATAAAGGCAATACCGTGATGGTGATTGAACACAACCTCGATTTAATAAAAGCAGCCGATTGGGTTATCGATCTGGGTCCTGAGGGAGGGAAAAATGGAGGTAAAATCATTGCTCAAGGAACCCCAAAACAAGTGGCGAAAAAAGAAGAGTCGCATACCGGAAGATTTTTGAAGCAGGAGTTTGAACGGTTAAAAAAACCGGTAATGAATTAAAGATATTGCAACAATTCTGTTCGTAAATCTTGTATCAAGAATTTACCAGCAATTTCTGGCGCTTTAGAAGCGGAATGCTTTTTTTAATACCAATTAAGCTTTTAGGTGGGGTATGAAGTCTCTGGTCTTATTCTTGGTATTTATATGCTCTTTTTATGGATTTGCAATGGCACAATCTATTTACCAACCTACGTCATATTGGGATAATTTCCAGATTCGAACACTCACTATGGACGAAGGCATGCCTGGCGAACAGGTATATTATGCACTTGAAGATAGTCTTGGTTTTATCTGGATTGCTAATATTTATGGGCTTGTTCGTTATGATGGCCTCAGCCTTAAAACCTTTGATAACGGCTATAAAGGTGGCACACTGTATGAATTGCATATAAATGAGAGTGGTAATCTTTTAATTCCATCTATTGGCCAAGGATTGTATGAGTTTGATGGCGGGAAATTCTCTCAATACAAAGATGAATTGCCAACCGAGAGCGGGATGGTAAAGAGTATGGTTTTCGCCACCGATGGGCTCTCCTATTTAGGTATGTATGGTGATGGAATAGCCATATTTGATGGTCAGAAAGTAATTAAACACATTATTGAAGAAAACGGCTTAATAAGTAACGAAGTTTGGAAAGTGATCGAAGACAGAAATGGCAGAATTTGGGTTGGAACAAACTATGGTTTGAGCATAATTGAGAATGGCTCGATAACAAATTTTACTGATGAAAATGGTCTTCCGTATGCTAAAATTAGAGGATTAACTGAGATGAGTAATGGCGACGTTTGGGTTGGTACTGACAAAGAAGGTATTGTCATTTTCAGAAATCAGAAACCTTATAAATACCTTCACACAAACGACGGATTAAGTGGTTTATTCCCTCAGTACTTTGCAGAACACCCTTTTGATGGGTCTATTTGGATTGCACATCACGGAAATGGAATCGATGTTTATCGAGATGGAATCATTGAGAACCTTTCTGCTAAGAACGGTTTACTAAGCGATTATTTAACGTTCATTGGTTTTTCAAAAGATGGAACCGCCTATATCGGTCATGAAACAGGGTTGTCTGTAATCCAAAAGAAAATGGTGCAAACATTCGATGAAAATGTTGAAGGCATTATACAATCCGCAATGGTTACTGTGAATGAAGATGTTCACCAAACTACTTGGCTAGGAACCGATGGCACCGGCTTCAATTATTTTAAGGATAATAAATGGGGTGTTATTGAATTCCCTACGCAATTCACAAATGGCTACGCTTCTACCTCTGCAATAGACAGAGACGGAAATATTTGGTTTGCTTCTCAAGGTAACGGCATTGTAAAAGTTGAAGGAACCAAAGTTGTTCAGCATTTTAGTGTTTCTGATGGCCTTTTAGACGATTTTGCCCGTGGAATAGCCTTTGATAGTGAGAACAATGTATGGCTGGGTTCTAATCAAGGGTTAAATGTAATCCGCGACAACGGCAATATTATAGAAACCATTACTACAGAAAATGGCCTAGCAAATAATTTTAGTATGGTTATGTATGCAGATTCTAAAGATGGGATTTGGCACGGCTCCTACGGCGGTGGTATTACTTATATAAAAGACAACCAATTCAATGTATTCGATACTACAAACGGGCTAGGAAGTAATGTTGTTTTTTCCATTATCGAGGATAAAGAAAATAGGATTTTAATAGGATCCGGAGGGATAGGAATATCGTATTACAAAAATGGCATAATGTATTTGTTTGGTGCCGAACATGGTTTCCCTAGTGCAAATATTTCCGGAATGGATGTTGATGAAAATGGGCGAATTTGGTGTGCAAGTAATAATGGAATTTTTGCGTTCAACCCTCTTCAGCTGGATGAAATTCTTAATGGGGAGAGAGAGCAAATCGAGTTTATTCAACTTTCCAGAGAAGATGGTTTGTCTTCTATGATCTATGAAACGGGGAATGGTAAAACGGTGAAAACACTCTCTAACGGTGAAATTTTATTTGCTTCAGTAAATGGAGCCGACATTTTACACCCTGATAATATTCAATTTAATACAAAAGGGTTTTTTCCTTACATCGACAATTTTATTGTTGATGAAAATGCCCTCGATAAATCGAATTTGAGAGATTTGAATCCGGACGATCAAAAAATTGAAATTTCGTACTCAGCTCTAAACATTCAATCACCCAAAAAAACCAAATTCCGAATTAAACTTGATGGTATTGATGATAATTGGGTATACGTTGAAGAAAGAACAACCGCCTACTACGATTTCTTACCTGATGGCGAATATACTTTCTCCGTTTCGGCTATTGGACCGGATGGGATGTGGAGCCCAAAAACAGCTTCAATCAATTTTTCAGTGCTCCCCCCATTTTATAAAACATGGTGGTTCATAGCTCTTTATTTGATCGCCTTTGGCGGAGTTATTGCCGGCGGTATTCGAATTTATTATAGAGCAAAAGTTTCTGCTCTTAATCGAGAATTAGCTTATCAGCAACGAATTCACCTCGAAAGAGAAAGAATTTCTCGTGATTTACACGATAATGTAGGATCCCAAATCACAAACCTGATTACCGGGCTAGAAATAAGCCAACTTCATTTTCAAAAAAATGAAAAAGATAAGGGCATTGACTTAATCGCTGATCTTGATGCGGATGCCCGAGCAGCAATGACTGAATTGCGCGAAACTATCTGGCTAATCGACAAACAGGAAATTGTGGCTTCTATATTTAAAGATCATTTGAAAGGATATATCCATCGGCAGTCTCGTTATTTACCAAAAACCAAGATAGAAATCACAACCACTTCAGAATTGGGGAACGTGCTAAAACCGGCCGAATCCTTGAACCTTATGCGGATTGTTCAGGAAGCATTAAATAACACAAAGAAGTATGCAGGGGCTGATCATTTTAAAATTAACTTTGAGCAATTAAACGGGAAATTTCACCTAACCATTGAAGACGATGGGGCAGGAATGGATATGAAAACTTCAATGAATATTGGTAACGGGTTAGGAAATATGAAAGCTCGTGCCACCGAAATTGGAGCTGACTTTGAAATTAAGAGTGCTCCCGGCGAAGGCACTAAAATTTTCATAACATTATAATCTACCCGAAATTGGGTATTTTTTGAATCATCAAGAACACGTTTCTTCCACTATGAGAATAACCATCGGCATTATTGAAGATCAGGCGCGTGTTCGAGATCACCTCAGAAAAAGATTGAGTTTCTTTGATGACATTGAAATTATTTTTGAAGCAGAGAATGCTCAAAAAGGGATCGATATTCTACGAAAACTTTCTAAAAGTAACCTTCCACAGGTTTTATTGATGGATATCGAAATGCCAGGAATGACCGGTATCGAAGCCACAGGGATTGTGAAAAATCAGTTCCCTGATATTGATGTTCTTATTCAAACTGTTTTCGAAGACGATGAACGAATTTTTCAATCCATACAGGCTGGTGCTTCAGGCTATTTACTCAAAGACGATCCCATTCAGAGATATGTAGACGCTATTCGAGAATTAGTTAATGATGGAGCAGCACTATCACCTGCAATTGCTCTAAAAGTGATGGCCTTTGTTCAACAAACAAAAAAAAACCAATCCCAAAAAGCCGAAAAAATTAAAGAAACATTCTCTTTAACCGAAAGAGAATTGGATATTTTGAAAGCCATTGTTGATGATTTAACAGATGATCAAATCGGCAAAAAATTATTTATTAGCCCTCATACGGTTCGAACTCACATCAAAAACATGTATAAAAAACTGCATGTCCATTCTAGGGCTTCGGCTGTAAAGTTCGCCTATTCTAAAGGATTAATTCAGTAGCATTTTTAATCAAAGTTGATGTATGATGCTTACATTAAAAGAGTAGTATAATTAAATACTTCTATCATTTAGAAATTTAAAAATACCTTAAACAAGGTATATCTGTTTTTGAGAATAATTCCTTTTTTGAGTCTGCCCCAATAAACATGAAAAGGTATCAAGATGAATTATTCAGAACTCACAAAAGCACTTTCTATAGTAGTTTTTGCAATTTTGTTAACCATAACTACAACCTCCGAAAAAATCTATGCTCAGGTTGCTACCGGTGTCGATACATTACAAATCGTCTCAGGACAGTGGCAGTATTATGATTTTACAAGTTCAAAAGCTTTCACAATTGCGGATACTGCAACCTATACCCCTGATATTTGGGGCAGCTCTAATGAAGGCGTAAACTTTGGTAAAGAGTTTTCTTCCATAATCCCAAACCGAAGAATCTTATTACATGGTGATGGCAATATCGATACTGTTACCTCGGTTCCTGAATGGACCGATTCCGCCCCTTGGATTGACACTAGCTGGGATTTTACGCATGGCACACTTGGTCTACCGATTTCCAGCGGACAACTCTGGGTAGTTTATACTTCTGAAGGGCTATATGCAGTAATGCAGATCGATGAATTGCCGAACGGCGACTTCGGTGATAGCTTCACTTTTAAATTTAAATATATGAGTGAGGGTGGCACTGATCTTGAAGTAACTAATCTCAATGAACAACAAAATTTACTCGCAGGTTCTGCTACAAGCACACTGGGCACCGGCTTTGATTTTTCCAGAGAAGAAGTTGGCGATAACGAGGACGCGGGAGACTACGAACTAGATTTCGCTTTTGTAAGCAACGAAGGTGTTAATTTTGGTAATGAAAGCAGCACATCACTTGCAAATACCGGTCGGCGCTTCTTACTACTTGGTGAAGGTTCCTTGGATACGTTACAAACAGTTCCTGAACGCGTGGATGCTGCTCCTTGGGTCATCGTTTCTTATGACTTTACCAATGGTACGGGTGGCCTACCGATTTCTGTTGGACAACTTTGGGGCGTTTACACTCGCGAAGGAAATTACGCAGCAATGGAAATTACCGGTCTCCCCGATGGCGACTTCGGCAACTCATTCACTTTTGATTACATATATCAACCTGAAGGGAGAAGATTTTTTACCTCAGATTCTACGGTGGTTTCATCAGAAGAAACCTCACTCGCACCAACAGAATTTTTATTATCCCAAAATTATCCAAATCCATTCAACCCGGCTACACAAATTGAGTACTCATTAAGTAGTAATTCAAATGTTTTACTCCAAGTTTTTGATCTCAATGGCAGAATGATACAAACGTTAGTAAACCAGCAACAACAAACAGGAGTTTACACTGTTTCTTTTAATGCTCAAAAGCTTGCCACCGGTATTTATCTTTATCGAATTAAAGCCGGCTCAAAAACTATTACCAAAAAAATGATGCTGATTAAGTAACAATTTTATCGCTTGATGCCCGCAGTAGAACATGTTGCGGGCTTTCTTTTTTTAAGGGTTTCTAACATTGATAATTCATGTTCTACTTCCCTATCTTGCAAGTCTTCATGAAATTATTTCGTTTACATATCACCCGGATTTATGGGTTCTTTTTACTTCTCATTGCGATTGGATTAAACATTGCCAATATCACTGAGCAAAAAGCTCATCATGAAGCTTTTACATCATGGTTGGGCTCACAGCTTAAAAATGATGACAGTGAAGCGCGTTTAAAAATAGATAACCTATCTAACGACCAATCAGAGTTAGAAGTAGTTATTCGTAAAGCTTCTGAAGTGGTAACATCGTATGCGGATGATTTCAAATTACCTGTCGGAACTGAGGATGAAATACCAAACTCTGAGCAGGTTTTTCATCTATTATTAACACAATGGAATCAATTCCGGAATACTGAAGCCGGAATGAGTAAAGCTGTACTTGTAGAGTCGGCTAAAGCTCAAACTATCCTACCAAATGATGGAAAAATCGTTATTAGCAGTACAACTAATCAGCGAAAAACAGAACTAAAGAATCCATCAACTTATTTAGTGAATGCAGAAAATTCACTGAATTTATCTTTTTTCTTATCTCCCTTAGAAAGTGGAACGGCTATAGGCGCTCCGTAGATTTTGTTATCGGTTAATCGTTTATCGATTCCTTTAACTCATCTGAATTTTATACTGGCTTCCTTTTTTTATTGAAGCCCAATCAACCTACTAACAAATAATAATTAACGAACTTATGCAAGGCAACGGATTTAAAATATTCCTGATTGTAGCGTTTCTCGGATACTTCTTATACGAGCTATCGGCAACTGTGATCTGGAATCTTGAACAAAAACAAATGGAGGAGCTCACTATAGAAGAACGAGCTCAATATGAAGCGGATAATGCCGATAAACTGACTAACCTGCGTGAAAACATACTTTCATTAGGACTTGATCTTCAAGGCGGTATGCACGTAACACTTGAAGTTGGAACGCCTCAACTAATTCTTGAGCTCGCCGGAGAAAATCGAGATGAGCAGCTAAACCAAGTTGTACAAAGTGCAATTTTAACTGCAGAATCAAACGACACCGATTTCATCGATGAAATGCTGTCTACTTTCGAAGCACAAGATGCGAATGCCCGTCTTAGCCGCTATTATCGCAGCGATGCCGATGAAATTACACGCCGATCGACCAACCAAGAGATCGTTGCATATTTAAAAAACCAACGTGATTCAGCCCTTGATAGAGCTATAGAAATTATCAGAACCAGGGTTGACCGTTTTGGTGTAAGTGAACCATCAATCGTAAAACAGGGAAACAGCCGTATTGTGGTTGAGCTGCCTGGCGTTGATGACGAAGATCGAGTAAGAAACCTTCTAAAAGGTACTGCACGATTAGAATTCAGAACCGGTGCTGATGCTCAAGATTTCAGTACATTCAGAAATCAAGCCGTAGAGTTTTACAATGTAATTCCTGATACAAGCGATACGCTGTTATTGGACGCTTCAACAAATCCATTAGTTGATGTACTTGGCTTTGTTCAAGGGCAAACACCGTACGTTTTTGGTTATGCCGCAGCTGAAGATACTGCACGCGTTATGGAGCTTCTAAAAAATGAAGAAATACAACGCATGTTACCTCGAAATACCGAGGTACTTTGGGGAGCTAACTCGGTTCAGTTTGCTGATGGAAATGAGCAATTCACACTTTTTGGTGTAAATACTGATTTAGAGTTGACCGGTGAAGTCATCGAAGAAGCATCCATACAATTCGATCCGGTAACTAACGCTCCGGAAGTAGCTATGGGAATGAATAGTGAAGGTGCGCGTGTCTGGAGTCGAATTACAGGTGCTAATATCGGAAAACCGGTAGCTATTGTTTTAGATGGATACATCGTTTCTTATCCGAACGTACAGACCAAAATCTCAGGTGGTAATTCAACCATCACAGGTTTAGAAAGTGTAGAAGAAGCAGAGGATTTAGTCAATATCCTGCTTTCAGGTGCACTTCCGGCTCCACTGGAAATTCTTGAAGAACGTACTGTTGGTGCTACTCTTGGAGAGGCATCGATAAGAGCCGGGTTTAATTCTGTGCTCTTTGGATTAAGCGTCGTTGCTATCTTTATGATCGTGTACTATCGAAAAGGTGGAGCAATTGCTGATCTCGCACTTTTAATAAATATCATTTTTATACTCGGTGTTCTTGCCAGTTTTGGTGCCGTTCTTACCCTTCCAGGTATGGCAGGTATCGTGTTAACAATAGGTATGGCAGTAGATGCAAATGTGCTGATTTTTGATCGAATTCGTGAAGAACAACGCGGTGGAAAAACAATGAAAGCAGCAATTTCAGCCGGATATGCAAACGCATGGAGTGCCATTTTTGATGCGAATGTTACAACCGGTTTTGTGGCATTAATCCTCATGAGTTTTGGAGTAGGCCCGATCAAAGGTTTTGCAGTTACCCTACTTGCCGGAATATTCTGTTCCGTATTTAGCGCAATGATCATAACCCGAGTAGTTGTAGACTACCTCACTCGAAATCAGTCCGACACAATGAGTTTCGGATAATCTCAATCAAAGAAATTAAATTTAAAAGGAATCCATTATGAGATGGTTTGAAACTCCAAACATCAATTTTCTACGTAATCGTAAAATTGCTTACGTAGTGTCGGGTATTTTATTCCTGGCGTCTTTAGGTCTAGTTGTTACAAAAGGCCTCCAATATGGCATCGACTTCAAAGGTGGCAAAGAAATGGTAATTCAATTCGAAAATCCGGTTGATGTAACTGAAATTAGAAGTGCACTTACCGGGCCACTTGGTTCAACACCTGAAGTAAAACTATTCGGATCAGATCGCGAAATTCTAATCCGGACCGACAATGAAGGATCAATGGACGAAGTTCAATCAACGATTGGATCAACACTCGCCAGTTTTTTGGCAGATAACCCTTCTGATATTATCAAAACGGATAGCGTAGGTCCTCGGTTTGCAGAAGACTTGAAGTCCTCTGCAGCACAATCTGTAATTTATGCAATCGTAATTATATTCATTTATATTTTAATTCGTTTCCGCAATTGGACATTCTCTGCCGGTGCAGTTGCAGCTCTCATTCATGATGTGGTAATAACGCTCGGTATTTTCACGCTCCTTAGCGATGTTGTGAATTTTAGTTTATTAATTGATCAGAATATTATTGCAGCATTCTTAACCATTGTAGGTTATTCACTAAACGATACAGTGGTTGTATATGACCGTATTCGGGAAAATAGTATGGTGCATAAAGGCATGGAATTACTGCCGATGGTGAACAAGAGTCTAAATGATACACTAAGCCGAACGATAATTACTTCACTTACGACCTTGTTTGTGGTGCTGGTGCTGTTTATTTTCGGCGGTGAGGTGTTGAAAGGCTTGTCTTTTGCCCTTATAATCGGAGTAGTTCTTGGTACTTATAGTTCACTATTTGTGGCTAGCCCTCTGGTACTTGAACTGGACAGACGATCCAAAAAATCTTAAAGAATATCAACAAGGAATCTTATGAGCTTTAATACTTCAGAACGCTACGGATGTGTGGTTATCGAATTTAAAGGTAATGTAATGGGCGGCCCAGATGCGGTAAGCCTTAATGAAAAACTTCATGAGCTGATTGACGCAGAGAAAACCAACATTGTGGTTAATCTGGGCAAAGTTAAGTTCATGAACTCTTCAGGTTTGGGTATGTTAATTGGCGGTCTTACTACCATGAGAAAATCAGGTGGTGATCTTAAGCTTGCAAATGCTACTGATAAAATTCAGAGTTTATTAGTAGTCACAAAATTAATTACCGTATTCAAGAATTTTAATTCTGTTGACGAAGCAGTTGCATCGTACAATGAAGAATAAAAGGTTCATTTAACAACTAATTTTAAAGGGGTGTACATAATTACACCCCTTTTTTATTTCTATTAATATGGCGGTTCGTGTGGTTATTGGCGCCCAATGGGGCGATGAAGGTAAAGGTAAAATAGTTGACCTTTTAAGTGGTGATGCGCGTTATGTTGCTCGTTTTCAAGGCGGAGCTAATGCTGGTCATACCTTAAAATTTGATGATAAAGAAGTTGTGCTCCACCTGGTACCATCCGGTATTTTTAATGGTGATGCCAAATGTATCATTGGAAATGGTGTGGTTATAGATCCTACGGCATTGGTAAATGAGATTGAAGGTGTGAAAGCAATGGGCTTTTCACTTGATAATCGGTTTTATATCAGCCAAACTGCACACGTTATCCTGCCCTACCATAAATTGCTGGACAAGTTGAAAGAAAGCCGTAAGGGGAAAGATGCCATTGGTACAACCGGTCGTGGAATTGGACCGGCTTATGTGAGTAAAATCTCTCGAATTGGAATTCGAATGGTTGATCTTTTAGACCGTAAATTACTGGGCGAAAAAATCCTTCAGAACATTCAAGATATAAATTTTGCTCTTGAAAATTTATACCAAGAACCAGCCATTGATGCCGAAGAGTTGATGGATTCTTTACATAGCGCTATTGATCAACTGGAACCATACATCTGCAATACTTCAAACATTTTACACGAAGCTATCGAAGCAGGAGAAGAAATTCTGTTAGAAGGTGCGCAAGGGTGCTTGCTGGATGTAGACCATGGAACATATCCATTTGTGACTTCCTCTTCACCGACCTCAGGTGGAGCTTGCACTGGAACAGGAGTGCCACCAACAGCCATAACGCATGTGATGGGCATCACAAAAGCATATTGTACGCGAGTTGGTAATGGTCCATTCCCAACAGAATTATTAGATGAAACCGGCGAAGAACTCCGCGAAAAAGGCCATGAATTTGGTGCTACTACCGGTCGTCCTCGTAGATGTGGTTGGCTAGATCTGGTTGCTCTAAAATATGCAGTTCGCATTAATGGAATGAATGAAATTACTCTCACTAAAATGGATGTGATGGACGGTTTCGATACTATCAAAGTTTGTACCAGCTACATTATTGATGGTGAAAAAACTACCATATTCCCTCTTTGTCTATCTGAAATTGAAAAAATTGAACCGGTATATACTGAGCTTCCCGGCTGGGACACCGATATCTCTGGACTCACAAATTGGGATGATCTTCCGGAAACGGCAAAATCGTACATCGAATTTTGTGAGAATTATCTTGGTGTGAAATTTACCATCATTTCAACCGGACCAAAACGTACCGAAACTATCATTCGCTAACTATGTGTGGTCGATACGCTTTATTCAATCTTTTGGATGAAATCGATCACTTTTTAGGAGTTTTAGAGAGGAAAGGAAACATCAGCCCAAACTTCAATGTAGCTCCTTCTCACCAAATGCCGGTAGCTTTTGTTAACAAATCCGGTAAAAGAGTTGCCGAGAATATGCACTGGGGGTTTTTGGGATGGAAGCCCAAAGAAGGCCAAAAATCATTTATGCCCATCAATACCCGCGATGATAGCCTCACAAAAAAACCAATGTGGCAACGTGCATTTTCTTCCGGAAGATGCTTGATTCCCATGAATGGTTTTTATGAATGGCAAGGTCCCAAAGGAAAGAAAATTCCGCACTATATTTACCCAAAAGAAGGGGAATTGTTAGTCGCTGCAGGTATATTTTCTGAATTGAGTCCTCTGGATGGAATCCGTTCTTATTCGGTAATTACTACTTCGCCTAATCATATTATGGAGCCTATTCATAATCGGATGCCAGCCTTTCTGCATCCATCTGAATTCGATGATTGGCTAAATCCCGATCAACCGGAAGATTTGTTACTAGATATGATTCAACCCTATCCTGATGATGCCATTTCTGAGCACATTGTATCAAAAGCAGTCGGTAATGTCAGGAATAATTACCCGGAATTAGTGGTTCCGGCTACGTTGTTTTGAATGGAAAATCAGATGCTAGAAATATTAACCTGACTAGTTCGTCGACTTTTTTCTTGAGTTCTCGTGACTCTTTTTTCGACTTCGAATGCTCTTGTTTTATAATATCTTCTATCTTCATTACTATATACTTTGATATGTCTTTTATCGACAGGTTACCGCAGACATTAATCTATTGTTGCTTTCTTTTTTTGATGCTAATTGATACGCCCTAAATAGTAAGGGTATTAGTTCCCTTCTACTTTGTTCTGGTCGCACAACTTGTGTCTTGCAGAATTAACCGAACCAAATCATCCATTTTTTTCTTGAATTCTGAATTGTCTGATCCTGTTTGTTTTTCAAACACTTCCCTTCTCTCCTCTATCTTCATTGCCTTTTGTGTATGATGTAATTGTCATCTTCTTGATGCCGTAAATATGACTTTAATCTTTCTTCCGTTCCCTTGAAATCTCTGTTCTCTTTTTTTCTTCAAATAACAACGAAACTAATTCATCGACTTTTTCTTGAAGTTCGTGATTAGTTACTCGCCGCTTCGGTTTTCGATTCTTTCTCTTGTCTTTATTGGGACTGTTTTTCTTGCTCATGATTATCTTGTTCATGATCAGATGATTTATAAGTGATGTTTTTTCGCTTCTCCTGATACACTTTGCTAACGGCAGAATTGTTCCTTGAGTATACTGGCCGAATTCTAAGAATTAGTTCGGATTATCAATTTCTTCGCCTCAAGGCCAAAAGAATATCTACATATAACCAGACGATAGAGCTGTATAGAGCAAAAGCTGAATACCACTCAAGTTCAGTTGGTCTCTTTTTCACTATTTGATAAAGGACAAACTCTACATTGGCAATCATTGTAAATATTGAACCGAATAAAACAATTAAGATTGGAATGGCTAGTATAATTTCTCCTTCATGGGGATATAGTATTTTGTACTGAAATAGATTCAGAACGAATATCGATGCATACAAAACTATAATCCCAAACAGAGCACCTATTACCCCAATCCAAAAAACTCGGACTTTATGTTTAGCGATAAATTGATACATCAATAAGATTCCCTCAAATATTCCAAGGGTCAAGATGAGCGTAATTATTACAATACCTGGTGCACTCGATTCAAGACGAGCTGCTAGCGGGGCAATAGCAAGTCCCAAAAAAATTGCTACGAGCGGCGCTATATACTTAGTATTGTTTTTAAAAAAAAACGCGAAGAAACCTACACATACTGCTGCCCATAGGGAGAGCAGTGATACTGCTAATAAGCCTACTTCAGAATCATTAGGTACATCTTGATATCCTAAATAAGCTAATCTAGCTGACAGAATAGTAATGAGTACCAAGAAGTACATTTTATTTATAACTCCTCCGAAAGTCATTTCTTTTTTAGATGGACTTTCAACCGCATTGAAAGCTACTTCAAAGGCGGAATCTCTTAGAAGTAGGTTGGTAGAATAATTTTCAAATGGTAGAGTTACGTTCTCTAAACTTGTATCGGTATGATTTTGAGGCTCGTTCAATTTTCAATTAATAACTTAATTAAAATAAATTGCTTATTAATTTACTGATTATTCAAATCATTGAGGAATATTACTTCGACCGCACAAACAAAAACTGCTCGTCCACTTCCTGCATAAAACGCCAATCGCCCTCATCCAAAATGTAAACTAAATGATAAAAGCGTCCATCGGTGTCTTCGGCCACATAGTGTACATGTTTGGTCACCATCACATTTTCCAAATGCTTCGTTTCTATACGTTTTACCTGAACTGAGACTTTCGCTTTCCGAAATCGGTACGGTTGCATCCGATCCACCAGCGCCAACTCAATCGGACTTTTACGCTCCATTTTTTCTTTGGGGATGAGCTCAAACCGTAGAGGAATAATGCGATGAGAATCCGAAGGCAAGTGCTTGTGCCGTTTCACGTACACCAACAACCGATCTACCACATATCCTTTAAACGGTTCGATGGAATCCAGCCCCCAAATCATTTCTTCCTGATCTAAATTCAGATTTAGAATTTCACCTTCTTTGGTCTCTACTGTGTAAAACGACTTCTTGATCCCGCCTTCCAGCTTCGTATGACTGGATCGAACTCTCTTGGTATGACGCACAAATTCCTTCCTCCATGCAGGAGTTTCCGGCCGACTAAATCGGCAAAAAAAAGCGACCATTTCTACCAAAGGAAATTTATTCATTCGTCAATTGGGTTTGGTCGTTTTAATTTACACACATATATTATACATATCAATTAGAACTAAAAATAAATGCCTAAAAAGAGAGGAAATCCGAGTCACCACGAGAATGATGTCCACCGCATCACGCTGTACAACACGGTGTATCCAGAACACCAGCATCGGTCCAAAAAAGACCGACTTTATCTGCATTTTGATTTCGCCTGTTACTACGCGCAGGTAGAACAACTTCGCAAACGGATGTACGGAATTCCGCTCATCATCGGTGGATGGCGAAAAGAAAATGGAATCGTAAAAGGGATTGTAGCCACTGCTTCTTATGAGGCTCGGGCCTTCGGCATTAAAACAGGAATGAGTGCTCTGGAAGCGTACAAAATCTGCCCGTTTGTGTGCATGCTTCAGGTGGATTACGCCACTTACACGGCCATTTCAAAGCAAGTGCATCACATTATGAAAAAATTTTCCCATCAGATTGAGCGCTACTCGATGGATGAGTATTTCATGGATCTCACCTTCATGAAAGATAAAAGCGAGCAAGAAATTCGAAAGTTTGTGGCGCGCCTTCAAAAAGAAATTTATGACGTCACCGGACTTTTTGGCTCCATTGGCATTGCCCGATCAAAAACCTATGCAAAACTTTCCAGCAGTCTGGACAAGCCCCGCGGCGTGAGTATTATTGTTACGGATGAAGATGAGCGTGCCTACATCCATCCTCTTAATCTGGACGAGGTTTGGGGTGTGGGCGGTAAGCGCTACGAGCACTTGCGGGCTGAGGGCTACCAAACCATTGGAGATGTAACCACGAAGGGAAATATCCGGACGTTCATCCGACTATTCGGAGCTAACTTCGGGCGGATGCTTTTTCAGACGATCACAGGAAAAGATCAGGGGCGCATCCTCGAAGAAAACGATGAATATTCCCCAAAATGGGGTGTGAGTTATGGTCACACTTTCTCGGAAGGCAGCGCGGATGTGGAACGAGTAAAAGGCGAGTTCGCCATCGGCATAGAGATGATTTGCTACCGGATGCGTGCCTATGGAATTCGTGCCAACAGTTTTAGCGGGATGTTTGGCTTCAACAACACCGACTTGCCCTGGGTAGGTTTTCGATTTGTGACCGATGGATTCACGAACATCAACAAATATGTATATAAGGCCTGCATGGAACGGATCCTTCCTGCCATAAAAAAAGCAGGAGCTGACGGAATGGAAATTCGGAATATGATGATCGGAACCCACACCATCGACAAAACCAGCCAGATGAACCTTTTTTTTCAGGATGAGGCGGAACATGTGGCTCGCTACGAAGCGCTCGACGAAATCAACAACCGATATGGCAAAGGAACAGTAATCAGCGCCAACACGCTACATCGTGTGGAAGGAAATACGCACTTTTTGGAGAGAAACGCGTGATCAGTGATCAATTAGAAATAAGGAATAGGTAATATTCAACCAGGAATATTACCTATTCGATTACTTGAAATATTTTGAAGTATTATAGGAGGGCAAGAATTATTCAGAATCAATTCCAGACTAAACTTATAAAAATCGATGAATGTCCCTGCTACCATGAAGCACGCGCACGATTCTAATGTGATTTTTAAAAACTCTATAAAATATGACATGAGCATCTTTTGGCAGACTTCGAAGTCCCTCTCTAATCTCATTTCTTTCTCTGCCAGAAAATGGATGTTCAGCCAGTAAATCAAAGCTCTCTTGAAATTCCAACGTGTACTTTTCTGCTTGCTCAATTCCGAATTCAGCAAAAGTGTAGTCAAAAACGCTTTCTAGATCTTTTTCTGCTTCAAGTGCAAGTTGAACATCAAGCATCAGAAAGTGCTTTCTTCTTACTCTCCACAATATCTTTTACATATCTCATTGAAACAGGCCCTTCCCAACCCTTCTCGATCTCTACTCTAAGATCAGATAAAACCTTTTCTCTATAGAACTCATGCAAACGGAGGGCATCACGAACTAATTCACTGGCATTCTGAAAATCTCCAGTTTCGATTTGATTGGAAATATACTCTTCTTGTTTTTTGGTTAGGCTAACGTTCATAGTGACAAGTTTGTTTATATAGGCTAAATATAGCCAATGGTTAAAAATTATCAATTAAGAATTGTTCAATATCTAACTAAGGAAAAACTAAACTTCCAGTCATTCCTGCAGAAGCAGGAATCCGAATAAAACTATCTAGAAAGCACTTCTATTCAACTAGCTCTCGGTAACACTTCTCACTCTCCTCAAACAACTCTTCCAATCCTTCAGGCAGCGGCACATTTTTAGGTTGATACGACTGAAATCCTGTGGATTTATGCACATTCTGGTACCAGTGTTTTGCCCAAATTCCGTCTTCAGGTCGGGCACCGGCTTCCCAGCTCAGCATGTTTTCATCAAAAGGAATTCCAAGATGCTCGCAAATTTCGGCGAGTTTCTTTCGGGGATTTAGTAGTACATCTTTGGAGTCAATTACAATGGGTTGTTGACCAATTCCTCTCAAGAATTCCATCAATTCTAAATGTTGGGGATACCCGGTATCACGCAGACTTGGGTTGGGAATTTGCTTAATGAAGGAAGTAAGCATTTCCCCGGGTTCACGGGTTAAAATCACATTGATGGTATTTTTCATGAAACTCCCATCCAAATCTACCAGATGATGTGTCATGTGTTTGATGAAAACAATCGGTGTTTCATATTCCCCGAAAATCACATCCTCAATTACTTTTTGTCCGTCATTCTCCTGATCAGCAATTACTTCATCCGCGCCGGGGTGATATTCATCCGCATTTGTTGAGGTGAGATAATGAGCATAGAGAGGCTCATCAACTACCGTAGTATCGCTCCTCTGGGCAAAGGAGTACATCAATGCCGTAGAGATATTACGTGGACCGCTCCAGATGCAGATTCGTTTTGTCATTGGAAGGAGTTAAGAATTAAAATGAAAGGCCTCCCTTGAGGAGCCTGTGCTGAATTTGATTTAGTAAGGTGGATACCAACGAACGTCGGGATTCGGAGGCTGTAACACTCCTCCCGCTTTGCAGCGCTCCCTTTACGGGGAGATTCTACCCAATCAAAATTATTCGACTTCACTTTCAATCTTGCCTTCATATAATTTCTGAAGTAATCCGGTCATGGTTCCGGGAACTGATTCAGAAATTTGTCTTCCATCAATTATTGTTACCGGCGTCAGACCACCAAAACTTCCGGTTACAAAAGCTTCCTCTGCTCCATATACATCATATAAAGAGAAATTTTTCTGAAAGCACGGTATGTTATTCTCTGCACAAACTTCAATCACTTTGCTTCTGGTAATTCCGTTCATACAATATTGGCCAGTAGATGTCCAAACCTCGCCGTCTTTCACCATAAAAAAGTTCGTGGCGTTGCATGTACTTACAAATCCGTTGATATCTAGCATCAATGCTTCGTCGGCGCCTGCTTCAATTGCCTGAACGAGTGCTTGAACTTCGTGCAGCTTAGAGTGACAATTTAGGCGCGGATCCAGATAATCCGGAGAACCTCGACGAATAGTGCTAGTAAAAAGTGTGACGCCTTTATTTCGAGTTTCGGGATCCGCTTTTTTGTGTTCGGCGATAATTACAATATTAGGTCCGGAAATTGTTAATCGAGGATCTTGACTTGGCGTTTTTTTGATACCACGTGTGATCATAATCCGAACATGAACACCATCTTCCATTTTGTTGGCTTGCAAAACAGTCTCAACCTGTGCTCTAATTTCATCACGTGTCAACCCCATGTTCATTCCAATAGCTTTGGCTCCTTGAAACAGCCTATTCATGTGATCATCCCAAAAAACCAAGGTTCCTTGATGCAGTCTCAATCCCTCCCAGATTCCATCTCCTACTAAATAACCACTA
>Ga0316205_10001847_pt1 | contig 24286 bp, 21 predicted proteins | sample 3monthpyrite_MG_FD_204941 | JGI IMG/M metagenome (GOLD analysis project Ga0316205, IMG submission 204941) | Microbial mat bacterial communities from mineral coupon in-situ incubated in ocean water Damariscotta River, Maine, United States -... | ecosystem: Environmental > Aquatic > Marine >... | reverse complement strand
ATGAGTATTTGGGGAAAGATGAAGCGATGATGGTCTTCACCTTTCCAGAAATACTCGAAAGAAAACGGGGCGCGGGCGGGCGCCCCGTTCGTGGTCCCGGGGTCGGTTTTCAGCCGATGATGCTGTTGAGCGTGGCGCTCGGGCGCATCACGGCGTCGCGTTTTGCCGGGTCCGGGCTATAGTATCCTCCGATGTCGGCGGGCGCGCCCTGGGCGGCGGCCAACTCGGCGACGATCGTGGCCTCGTTTTCGGCCAGTGCCCGGGCCACGGGGGTGAATTCCCCGGCCAGGGCGGCGTCGTCGGTCTGCGCGGCCAGCGCCTCGGCCCAGTAGCGGGCGAACCAGTAATGGCTGTCGCGGTTGTCGGGTTCGCCGACCTTGCGCGAGGGGGAGCGGCCGTGATCGAGGATGCCCTGGGTGGCCTCTTCGACGGCGTTGCCCAGCACGCGGGCGCGCGGGTTGTCCTGGGCAACGGCCAGGAACTTGAGGCTTTCGCCCAGGGCGCAGAATTCGCCCAGGCTGTCCCAGCGGAGGTGGTTTTCGGCCACCAGCTGTTGCACGTGCTTGGGAGCCGAGCCGCCGGCGCCGGTCTCGAAGAGGCCGCCGCCATTCATGAGCTTCACGATCGAGAGCATCTTGGCGGAGGTCGCAAGTTCGAGGATCGGGAACAGGTCCGTCAGGTAGTCGCGCAGCACGTTGCCGGTGATGGCGATGGTGTTCTCGCCTCGGGTGATCGTCTCGAGGCTGGCACGGGTGGCGCGGGCCGGGGACATGATCTCGAAGCGGTCGGCCACGCCTCGGGCCTCAAGGATCGGTTTCACGTAAGCGATGAGTTCGGCGTCATGGGCGCGGGTCTCGTCCAGCCAGAAGATGGCGCGGTACCCGGTCGCCTTCTGCCGCTCGATGGCCAGGGCCACCCAGTCCTCGATCGGGGCCTTGCGCGCCGAGGCCGAGCGCCAGATGTCGCCCGCCTCGACCGCATGTGCGTGCAGCACGCTGCCGTCGTCGAGGACCATCCGCACGGTGCCCGCCTCGGGGATTTCGAAGGTGGTGGGGTGGCTGCCGTATTCCTCGGCCTTCTGGGCCATGAGGCCAAGGTTCTGAACGGTGCCCGCGGTGGCGGGGTTCAGTTTTCCGTTTTCCTTGAAGAACTTGATCGTCTCGTCATAGACCGGGGCGTAGGAGTTGTCGGGGATCACGCAGACCGTGTCGGCCTCGGTTCCATCCGGGCCCCAGCCCTTGCCGCCATTGCGGATCAGCGCAGGCATCGAGGCGTCGATGATCACGTCCGAGGGCACGTGCAGGTTGGTGATGCCCTTGTCGGAATTGACCATGTACATGGGCGGGCGCGCGGCCGTGACCTCCTCAATGGCGGCCATGATCCCGGGCTCGCCCGCGACCTTTTCCAGCAGCGCGCCGAGCCCCTGATTGGGGTTCACGCCAAGTTCGGCCATGCGCGCGCCATGGGCCTCGAACACGGGTGCCAGCCAGGCCTTGACCGCGTGGCCGAAGATGATCGGGTCCGAGACCTTCATCATCGTGGCCTTCATGTGCAGCGAGAACAGCACGCCTTCGGCCCTGGTCTTCTCGATCTCGCGGGCGAGAAAGTCATCGAGGGCGGCGGCGGACATAAAGGTGGCATCGACCACGGTGCCAGCGGGGTAGGAGAGCCCCTCCTTGAGCACGGTTTCACCAGACGCGGTTTCGAGCACGATCCTTGCCGTTGCCGCCCTGTCCAGCGTGGCGGATTTTTCGTTGGAGAAGAAGTCGTTGCCGTCCATGGCGGCGACGCGGGTCTTGCTGTCGGCGCTCCAGTCGCCCATGCGGTGCGGATTGTTCTGCGCGAATGTCTTGACCGCGGCGGCGGCGCGGCGGTCGGAATTGCCTTCGCGCAGTACCGGGTTCACCGCCGAGCCCTTGATCGTGTCATAGCGGGCGCGGATGTCTTTCTCGGCGTCGCTGGCGGGGGTTTCGGGATAGTCGGGCACGGCAAAGCCCTGCGCCTGAAGCTCTTCGACGGCGGCCACCAGCTGGGGCACCGACGCCGAGATGTTGGGCAGCTTGATCACGTTGGCATGGGGTGTTTTCACCAGTTCGCCCAGCTCGGCCAGGTCGTCATTGATGCGCTGGCCGGCGCTCAGGTGGTCGGGAAATGTCGCCAAGATCCGGCCCGCAAGCGAAATGTCGCGGGTGTCCACGCTGATGCCCGCCGCGGAAGCAAAGCGCCGGATGACCGGCAAAAGCGAGGCGCTGGCAAGCTCTGGGGCCTCGTCGACCTTGGTGTAGATGATGTCGGGCGTGGATGTGTTGACCATGGGATGGGCCTTTCGATCAGTGGATGACTCGGCGTCTTTGGGGTGCTCTTAGCCTATCCGGGCGGTGGGGGAAAGAGTTGTATGCGATTGTATACCGAAAAACCGGGATGCGCCAGACTGGATCGGCAACGGGTCGTCAGGCGGTCTCAGGGATCGTCGTCCGGAATGCCCCGCATCAGAACAAACGCCAGAAGAACGGCGACAAGGCTGCCGATCATCAGGGGCAGAACGGTGCCGTTGAACATCAGGCCGATGGGCACGGTCAGGATCACGGCCCCGACGGTGGCCAGCGCGCTGAAGACGGACGTCGCCATGCCCGAGATATGACCCATCGGTTCGAGCGCGATGGCGTTGAGATTGCCCAGGGTCAGCGCCGTGTGCACGAAGACCGCCACCTGCCAGAAAAAGTAGAGCGCAAACGGCAGGCCCTGATCGCCGCGCATGAGGGTGGCGGCAATCAGGATCACGCTGAGGGTGATCAGCAACGTCATCGCGCCCAGCACCACCTTGCGCATTCCGAGCCGCTCGACCACCGCCGCGTTGAAGAGGCTGAACGCCCCCGAGATCAGCGCGATGACCAGGAACCACCACGGAAAACCAGCGGCGCGGTCGTAAATCACGTCGAAAATCTGGTGAATCGTGCTGAGCGAGGCAAAGAGCGCGGTCATGCAGAGCGCCTGGATCGCGGTAGAGCGGCGCACAACCGGGTGGGCCAGCACCTCGCGCGCACCGTCCCGGAGAGGGCCTGCGCGAAACGGCCGGCGCGCGGCAACGGGCAGGGGTTCGGGCACGCGGGCCCAGAGCCATGTCGCCCCGATCAGGGCAAAGAGCGCGAATACCGCAAAAAGCCCGCGCCAGCCTGCGACCGCGATGATGAAACTGCCCAGAAGCGGGGCCACGGCGGGCACAAGGGTAAAGGCCATCATGATGAAGGACACGATGCGCGCCATGCCGCGGCCCTTGAAGTAGTCGCGCGTGATGGCCATCGGCACGACCCGCGCACCGGCGGCCGCGATGCCTTGCAGGACGCGCGCCGCCAAAACCAGTTCGAGCGAGGGCGCGGCCCAGGCCAGAAGGCAGGCGAAAATGTAGAGACCCGAACTCCAGATCACCACCGGCACGCGCCCGTAGCTGTCCGAGAGCGGGCCTGCCACGAATGTGCCCAGCCCCATGCCCAGCACGAAGCTGGTGATCACAAGCTGGACGCGGTTGGGGGCCAGCGGCGCAAGCTCCCGGGCCATGGTGCCCATCGCGGGCAGCATGGCGTCGATGGAAAACGCCACCGTCGCCACGAGCATGGCCATGAGCGCGATGAATTCGGGCCGGGATACAGGCGGCGGGGGCAGGGGAGCGGCGGTCATGGGCCGTCGCTATACCAGCGGCACGACAGGGTAAATCGGTATCCGCGCACGCAGGATGTGCAGGGATCGTTCGGGGGTATGCGCCGTCAGGTATCGGGGTCCTGTGCCGCCTGCTGTTCGGCGATCTCGTCGATGACCTTGAGCCAGAGCTCCCGGGGCTGGCAGCCGGGCAACGCGTGACGGCCCGCGATCAGGAAAAGCGGCACGCCCGAGACGCCCATCTCGCGGAACTGCGTATCGCGGGCGCGTATGTCCCCGACATCCGCGTCCCCGTCCAGAAGCCGTTCGGTCATGGCCGCATCCATGCCCGCCTCGCCCGCGATGGCGGCAAGGGTGGGGCGGTCGCCGATGTCGCGGCCCTGCTCGAAATACCCCTCGAAGAGCTTTTGCACGACGGCGGGTTGCACGCCCTCGGCCTCGGCCCAGTGGATCAGGCGGTGCGCGTCCACGGTGGAGGGCGTGCGCCGGATGGCGGAGAAATCAATGGTCAGCCCTGCCGCCTCGGCGCGTTCCAGAACCGGGGCGTAGGCCTTGACCGCGCCCTCCCTGCCGCCGAACTTGCCCTCGAGATAGGCGCGCCGGTCCATGCCGCCTTCGGGCATGTCGGGGTTCAGCATGAACGGGTGCCAGATGATCTCGAACGGGTGATCGGGGCGTTCGGTCAGCGCCTGATCCAGCAGTGTCTTGCCGATATAGCACCACGGGCAGATCGGGTCGGAGATGATGTCGAGACGGACCATGGCGGGGCTCCTGCGCGGCGAGGGCATCTGGTAGCAGGTCGCATCGGTGATGACCAGTCGGGGTCGCGGGCGCGATCAGGGCTTTGCCAACTGCGCCTTGACGCCCGGAAGCGCGGCCAGCCTGCGCCGTTGCAGCTTGCCATTGGGGTTGGTGGGCAGCGCATCGACATGAAAAAACGCGCGCGGGCATTTGTAGCGGGCGAGGCGCTCGGCGGCATGGGCCTTGAGCATGGCCTCGTCCAGCGGCGCAGGGGCGGTGTAGAACCCCATGATGAGCCGCGTGTCGGCCTTGACCTCGATGTCGGTGACGGCGATCTGTGTGAGGCCCGGCACGTCGCCGAACGCCTTTTCCACCTCGAGCGGCGACACGCGGTAGCCGCCGGCATTCATCATGTCGTCATCGCGCGCGAGGTAGGTGACGGCGTGGTCGGCCTCCATGACGCCCTGATCGCCGGTCACGAACCACTCGCCCCGAAACCGCGCGCGGGTTTCCGCCTCGGCCCCGAGATAGCCCAGCATGAGGCCCGGATCGTCGCGGTGCACGGCAATGGTACCGTGCTGCCCGCAGGGCACCGGGCACCCGTCGCTCCCGAGAATGGCGACGCGGCGGCCCGGCTGCGGATAGCCCAGCGTGCCGGGTCTGGCCGGATGCGCGGGACATCCCGAGATGAAGGTGGAGCATTCGGACATACCATAGGCCTCGTAGATCGCGGTGCCGGTGGCGCTCCGCCATGCGGTCTCGATGGTCTCGGAAAGCTTTTCGCCCGCCGAGAGCCCGTGGCGCAGCCTGGGCAAGTCGAGGTTCTCGCCTGACGTGAGGAATTTTCGGTAAACGCCCGGGGCTGCTGCAAAAATCGTCGCGTCATGGCGCTTGAGCAAAAGTGGAAGCGCGGCCGGATCGGTGCCGGCCGCCGGGATCAGGGCCGTGGCGCCCACGCTCCAGGGGTCCATCAGCCCGGTGCCCAGCGTGTAGGTCCAGTTGAAGGCCCCGGCGTGCAGAAGCCGGTCCCCGGGTCCCAGCCCGTACCAGCCCTGATGCATCATGCCCCGCGCCCAGATCGCGCGATGCGCGTGGATCACGGCGCGCGGCACGCCGGAGGTGCCGGAGGTGTAGATGATATAGCCCGCCCGCTCGGGATCGCCCATGGCATAGTCGGCGGCGGGACGGTCGTGCATGGCCAGCAGCGCGTCCTGATCGATGCAGGGGACCGCGGTGCCGGGGCAGGCCACGCCCGGCGCGCGCAGGATCGCGGCGGGGGCCAGCCCGGGCAGCAGGGCGTTCACCTCGGGCTCGGTCAGCTGCGAGGAGGTGGGCACCGGGATCAGGTCCACCGCGAGACAGGCGAGATAGGCGATGGGAAACTCGACCGTATTGCCCAGCCGCATCAGCACCCGGTCGCCGGGGGTCAGCCCGGCCTCGAGCAGTCCCGTGGCGGTGCCCAGCACGGCGGATTTGAGGCGATTGTAGCTCCAGCGATCGGCGCGGGCGGGGCCCAGCACGGCGAGCGCGATCTTGTCCGGCGCGGCATCGGCATGGGCCAGCACGTGGGCGGCCATGTTGAACGGGGTCGGCGCGGGCACGGGCGGGCCCTGATCGAAGAGGCTCAGCATGGCCACAGGGTTAGCAGGCACCGTCGGAGTTGCAAGAGGCCGGGCGGCTTTCTATACCTGTGGGCCATGGAACATCCGAACCCCGAGAACCTGATCCGGATTGCCCGCAAGAGCGGGACGGAGGAAAGCGCGGAGCCGCTGAACCTGGGCGAGCGGGTGCGCGAGCTGCGCAAGGCGCGCGACTGGACGCTGGAACAGGCCGCGAAACAGGCGGGGCTGGCGCGCTCGACCTTGTCCAAGATCGAGAACGGGCAGATGTCGCCCACCTATGAGGCGCTCAAGAAGCTGGCCGTGGGGCTGGAGATCAGCGTGCCGCAGCTGTTCACCCCGCCGCAGCGCGAGCAGGTGAACGGGCGGATGAACGTGACGCGTGCAGGCCAGGGCAAGGAGTACCTGACCACCACCTATGAGCATACGCTGCTGTCGGACACGCTGACCAAGAAGAAGATGCTGCCCTATCACGCCCGCATCCGGGCGCGGGACATGGATGAATTCGAGGGCTGGGTGCGCCATGATGGCGAGGAGTTTCTCTATGTGCTCACCGGTGTGGTGCGGCTTTTCACCGAGTTCTACGAGCCCGTCGAGATGCGCCGCGGCGACAGCGCCTATTATGACGCCACGATGGGCCATAACGTGGTATCGGTGAGCGACGAGGACGCGACGATCCTGTGGGTGACGACGCTGACGTGACGGGTTGGCGGGTTGAAACCCGCCTACACCTGGCCCCAATGGTGGTGTCTAGATGAGAAGGTCCGCGCGGGCCGGTGGGGGCAGTCCACGCCCTGTGCAGGCATTGCCGCCGTCACTCCTCCCACCACCAGACCTCGGGCAGAAAGTTCACGCTGTCGCCGTAGATCGGCAGGCGGTCGGCGGGGTAGCGCAATTGCCGCACATGCGCGATGCGGCCCACAGCATACTGGTGGATCGGAATCACATAGCGGCCGGTGGTCAGCACCCGGTCCAGCGCACGGGTGGCGTTGATGAAATCCTCGCGTGTCTCGGCAGTCAGCATGGCGCGGATCATCGCCTCGGCGGCCGGCGAGTTCATGCCCATCAGGTTGCGGCTTCCGGGTGTGTCCACGCCCTCGGACCCCCAGTAGAAATACTGTTCGTTGCCGGGGCTGAGCGAGAGGGACCGGCGGATGAAGGTGAGGTCGAAATCATAGGCATCCTCGCGCGCGCCGTATTGCGCCTTGTCGATGCTTTCGACCGTCAGCCTGATCCCCAGCCGTTCCAGCGCGCGGCCATAGATGGCCATGATCGCGCTGGCCTGCTGGATCAGCCCGTCCTGCTTCAGAAGCACCGTCAGTTCCAGCGCCTCGCCCGCCGCGTTGCGCCGCACGCCGTCCTGCACGGTCCAGCCCGCCTCGTCCAGCAGCGCGGCGGCCTTGCGGATGTTCTTGCGGTTGCGCGCGGTGCCGTCGCTGACGGGCAGGGCGTAGCCGTCGAACGCGCCGGGCAGCAGCTCGCCGCGGAAGGGTTCGAGCAGCGCGGCCACGGGCGCAGGAGCGGGGCCCTCCTGCATCGACAGCACCGAGCCCGAGAAATACGAGGTGATGCGCGGCTGGCGGCCGCCGGTGAGCGTGTCGTTGATGAACTCGAAATTGAACGCCTGGATCAGCGCCTCGCGCACGCGCCAGTCGTCCAGCGGCGCGCGGCGCGTGTTCATCACGAAGCCGGTGATGCCCGACGGTTTCTCATGCGGGATTTCCGACAGCACGATGTCGCCGCGCTGCACCGCGGGGAAGTCGTATTGCGAGGCCCATTTCTCGGCGTTGAATTCGCGCATGTAGGAAATGGCCCCGGCCTTGAAGGCCTCTTTCATGATCGCGTCATCGCCATAGAACTCGATGCGGATCTCGTCGAAATTGGCCATGCCGCGGCGCACCGGCAGGTCGTTGCCCCAATAGTCGGGATTGCGGGTCAGGGTGACGTGGCGGTCGATCTCGTAATCGGTGACCACGTAGGGCGCGGTGCCGAGGGGGATGTCCTCGATGGCGCCTTCGGCAAAATCCCGGCCCTCCCACTGGGCCTTTTGAATGATCGGGCGCAGCCCGGCGAGCAGGGCCAGGTCGCGTTCGTCGGTGTTGAAGGTGAGACGCACGCTGCGCGGGCCGGTGGCCTCGATGCGCCCGACCTTGTCCCAGAAGCCGCGATAGCGCAGGTGGCCGACGCTCCCGATGGTCTCGAAGGAAAAGATCACGTCCTCGACCGTCACCGGGCTGCCGTCGGAAAACCGCGCCTCGGGGCGCAGGGTAAACTCGACCCATTCGCGGTCCGGACCCGTCTCGACTGATTCGGCCAGGAGGCCGTAAAGCGTGAAAGGTTCATCCTGCGAGCGCAGCATCAGCGATTCGTAGGCCATGAACCTGAGTTGCCAGGGTGGGGTGCCCTTGATGATGAAGGGGTTGAGCGAATCGAACCCGCCCACATTGCCCGTCACCACCGCGCCGCCGCGCGGCGCATCCGGGTTCACATAGGGCATCGACACAAAATCCGGTGGCAGGGCCGGGTCGCCATACATAGCTATGCCATGAGCGGGAGCGGCCATGGCAGAACCGGCGGTGTAAAGTCCCGTCAAAACCGTTAAAATCAGCGCGCCACGTTGGAAAATGTCTGGTCCCATATTGGCAACAATACCCCACTGCCCTTGTTTGATTGAGCCTGAACGTAGAGACGGATTTCTGTCTTTTCAAACTTTTAGCTTGGAGAGCGGCGCGGGAACGCTTATAAAGGTATCACTGCTCGATAGGTTTCTTGCCTGTATGAAACCTGCCTCAATAACTTAACGCCGGCCTAGTGCCGGCGTTTTTTTTGTGCGTGGCCTTCGGCGCGGCCAAGGCCGCATGGAGGTCCGGGGCGGGGCATGTTATGCCGCGACTGCACAAGTTGACGGAGAGCATATCATGGAATTGACAGGCAAGACCGCGGTGATCACGGGATCGACCTCGGGCATCGGGCTGGGCATCGCGCGGGGCCTCGCGGGGGCCGGGGCGGATGTGATTCTGAACTCGTTTACCGACAGCGAAGAGGATCATGCGCTGGCCGCGGAGCTGGCGCAGGAATTTGGTGTCACGGCGCGCTATGTGCAGGCCGACATGTCGCGCCCCGGACAGTGCCGGGCGCTGATCGAGACGGCGGGGGCCTGTGACATCCTGGTGAACAACGCGGGCATTCAGCACGTGGCCGCGATCCCGGAGTTTCCGATGGAGAAATGGGATGCGATCATCGCGATCAACATGTCCTCGGCGTTTCACACCACCGCCGTGGCCCTGCCGATGATGCGGGCCGCAGGCTGGGGCCGGGTGATCAACGTGGCCAGCGCCCATGGCCTGCGCGCGAGCCCGTTCAAGTCGGCCTATGTGACGGCAAAACACGGCGTGGTCGGGCTGACCAAGGTGACGGCACTGGAAACGGCCCGCGAGCAGATCACCTGCAACGCGATCTGCCCGGGCTATGTGCTGACCCCGCTGGTGGAGGCCCAGATCCCCGCAACGGCCAAGGAATACGGCATCTCGGAGAGCGAGGCGATCGAGAAGGTGATCCTGCTCAAGCAGCCCTCCAAGGAGTTCGTCACGGTCGAACAGCTGGCCGGGATGGCACTGTTTCTGTGTTCCGACGCGGCCGCCCAGGTGACCGGCACGCAGCTGACAGCAGATGGCGGATGGACATCGCAATAGCCCGTGCCGCGAAGGACCTTGATCCGGGGCGCGCGCGTGGCTCCTCCGGTGTTTCGAATGGCGTTGCCATCCGACCCCGTGCGAGGGGCACCGCCCCTCGCGCTCCCCGGGATATTTCCGGCAACAGGAAAGGCATGTCATGGCTGAGGTGAAGCGGATCAATCTGGCCTTGCAGGGGGGCGGCGCACATGGCGCCTTTACCTGGGGCGTGCTGGACCGGTTGCTGGAAGACGAGCGGCTGGAAGTGGCGGCGATCTCGGGGACATCTGCCGGGGCATTGAACGGCGCGGCGTTGAAATCGGGATGGGTCGAGGGCGGACGGGACGGCGCGCGGGCGCGGCTCGACTGGCTCTGGGCGCGGATGGGGGCGGTCGAGGACCTGCGCTGGCCGGACTGGATGGCGGCGGGCTGGTCGGCGACGGGGCTGAGCCGGGCGATGGAGCTGTCGCTGCCTTTTCTCTGGGCCGACGCGATGAGCCGGGCCGTGTCGCCCTATGCCTACGGGGCGCTTTATTCCAACCCGCTCAGGCCCGTTGTGGAAGGGTTCGAATACGACAAGGTCTGCACCAGTCACGGGCCTGCCTTCTTCGTGAGCGCGACGAATGTGCGCACCGGCAAGATCCGGGTCTTTCAGGGGGCGGAGATTTCCACCGATGCGCTGCTGGCCTCGGCCTGTCTGCCGACGCTGTTCCAGGCGGTTGAGATCGACGGCGCGGCCTATTGGGATGGCGGCTATACCGGCAATCCCGCGCTGTTTCCGCTTTTTGTACCGGACCTGCCGGCCGACATCGTGGTGATCAACATCAACCCGCTGGAACGTGCCGAGGTGCCGCGCACGGCACAGGACATCCAGAACCGGATCAACGAGATCAGCTTCAACTCGTCGCTGCTGCGCGAGCTGCGCGCGATCCGCTTCGTGCAGCGCCTGCTGGACGAGGGCGTGATCGGCACCGATGCGATGAAGCGCATCCACATGCACATGATCGCCGATGACGCGCTGATGAGCGAATTGTCGGTGGCAACCAAGATGGTGCCGGTGCCCGAGCTTCTGCTGCGGCTCAAGGCGGCGGGCCGGGCGGCGGGCGAGCGGTTTCTGGACGCGCATTTCGACGATCTGGGCGCGCGCGCGAGTGTCGATCTGGTGGACATGTTCGGCTGAGGCGGCGCGGGCCTTCAGTCCCCGTTCTCCTCGGCGGCGGTCTTCTGGCCGGGATAGACGAGGCCCGCCGAGATCACCAGCTTGGCCGCGTCCTCGATGCTCATGTCCAGTTCGATCACGTCTTCGCGGGGCAGGAAGAGCAAAAAGCCCGAGGTGGGGTTGGGCGTGGTCGGCACGAAGATCGACAGCAAATCGCCGGAGGTTTCCGCGCGGTCCGAAATCTCGCCCTTGGCGGTGGTCGAGATGAAGCCGATGGCCCAGATGCCCTTGCGCGGGTACTGAAACAGGCAGGCCGTCTCGAAGCTGCGTTCGGATTGTGCGAACACCGTTTCGGAAATCTGTTTGACGCCCGAATAGATCGAGCGCACGACGGGCAGGCGATCCACCAGGCTCTCGGCCCAGGCGATGAGCGAGCGCCCGATCAGCCCCTTTGCGATCCAGCCCACGACAAGCGTGAAGATCAGAAAGACCAGCACACCGAGGCCGCGAATGTTGATGCTGACCCAGCCGGCATCGTCGGGCCGGGTGTTGCCCAGCAGATAGCGGTTGATCAGGTGTTCGGGCGAATAGGCGTCGGGCAGGAAGGGCAGGACCACGCTGTCGACCCAGCCGATCAGCGACCACACCAGCCAGATCGTCAGCGCCACAGGCGCGATGACCACGATGCCGGTCAGAAAGCTCGCGCGCATCCCCGAGAAACGGCCCGGGCGGCGCGGCGGAATGGGGTCTTCGTCGAAAGGTGTGTTCATGTGGCGCGTGTTCCCGAAATCGCCGGACCTATGTAGGCGGAAATGTCGCAGGCGGCAACGGGGATGATGTCCGGCCCGGGGTGAGGCGTGCATCACCGAGGCGCGCGCGTCGGGACGGCTGCGTTTCGCCTGAAACCGGGGCCTTTGGACAAGGCTGGGCGCACATGAGCAGACTGCAAATCGCGGGGTCAGCGGCGGTTGATCGGGGCCGAACAGCGCCGCATCCCACGTCCGGCAGAACCGATTTTCAGGTCGGGATGCCGCGGATGACGCGCAATCCGCACTCAACAATGCCCGGGATCAAGGGCGCGACGCCAAAGGGCAGGCTGCGACAACTGCCCGAGGGGCCTCACCGCGCGCGCCCGTCCAGGCTGCTGATGGCCCCGTAAAGGTCAGGGCGACGATCGCGGAACAGGCCCCAGTAGCGGCGCGCCTCGGCCACCTCATCCAGATCGAAGGACGCGGTCAGCACGGTTGCATCCTCGCGTCCCGCTTCGGTCACTTTCTGACCGAAGTGGTTGGCGATGAACGAGCCGCCGAAAAATTCCATCCTGAGCGTGTCATCCTCGCTGGCGACCTCCTGTCCGACCCGGTTGCTGGCCACCACCGGGACAAGGTTCGCCCCGGCGTGACCGCACATGACGCTTTGCCAATGCGGTATGCAATCGGCATCCGGGCGCGTCGGCTCGGACCCGATGGCGGTGGGATAGAGCAGCATCTCGGCCCCTTGCAACACCATGCAGCGCGCGGCCTCGGGGAACCACTGATCCCAGCAGATCGCCGCCCCGACCCGCCCAAAGGCGGTGTCCCAGACCTTGAACCCGGTATCGCCGGGGCTGAAATATTGTTTTTCCTGATAGGCGACATCATTTGGGATGTGCGACTTGCGATAAACGCCAAGCACCGTCCCATTCGCGTCAATCATCGCCAGTGAGTTGAAAAAACACGGGCCCGCACGTTCGAAAAACGAAATCGGCAGCACGACGCCCAACTCCCTGGCCACTTTTGCAAAGTGGATGACGGCGGCGTTCTCCTCGGTCGGGCTGGCCAAGGCGAGATGCTTGTGCGCCTGCTCGATGCAGAAATACGGCGTCTCGAAGAGTTCCTGGATCAGGATCACATTGGCGCCCCGGGATGCGGCGTCGCGGACCATTGCCTCGGCGCGGTCGATGTTGCGGGCCGTGTCCCAGGTGCAGCTCATCTGCGTGGCGGCAAGTGTCACGTTACGCATCGCTCGTTTTCCGGGCCTTGGGTTGTTGCTGGGTGATGCAGTGGATGTTGCCACCGCCATCGGCGATGGTGTTGGTCATGACGCCGACAATTTCGCGATCCGGGAACAGGCGGCCCAGCACGTCCAGAGCCTTCTGGTCATGCTCGGGAAATCCGTATTGCGGCACGACCACGCCGCCATTCACCGTGTAGAAATTGATGTAGGACAGGAACCTGCGGGTTCCGTCGGGATGACGCGTGACCGGCGGGGCCGTGACCTCGTGCACGGTCAGCGCGGCCCCGCTGGCATCCGTTTCGCCTTGCAGGATGGCGCGATTGTCCAAAAGGTTCTGATAATCGGGATCATCGGGATCGGCACTCACCTGACACAGGACGCCACCGGGGACAAAGGCCGCGACCACATCGACATGCCCGTTGGTCGAATCGTTTTCCAGCGTCCGGTTCAGCCAGATGACCTTGGATTGTCCCAGCGTCCCGCACAGTTCGGCCTCGAAGGCCTGCTGCGTTGGTCCGCCATTGCGCGTGCGGTGCTCGAAACACTGGCGCGTGGTGACGATCGTGCCCCTGTCGTCGATGTTAAACGCGCCGCCTTCGAATATCAGATCGGACTTGTGGCGTTCGGCCCCGGCCAGCGCGATGACCCTTGCGGCCACGGCATTGTCCTTGTCATGGGGCCAATCCCCGCCCCAGCCATCGAATTCCCAATCCACGCCCGCAAGGCGACCGTCATCCCCCACAACAAAGCTGGGCCCATTGTCGCGCATCCAGCTGTCGTCGAGCGGGCAGGGGATCAGGTCGATGGCGGGCTCGTCTCCGAGCGCTTCGATCCCATCACATTTTTCGGGGTCATGGAGCATCGACACAGGCTCGAACCGGGCGATGGCGCGCGCCACATCTGCAAACTCCTGTCGCGCGGCCTCCAGCGTGGCCCCGAACGTTTGGTCCGCACAGGGCCAGGACATCCAGGTTCTCTCATGCGGGGTCCATTCGGCGGGCATTCTGTATCGGATCATGGGATCATGGCTCTTTGCTGAGGTAAATGACAATCATCCTGCACCAAACGTTAGAATAGAGATCGGTCGCGGTCCATCACCTTGAGGCCCGGGTCGTCGTGGGCGATACCCCCTTGCGCCCGCGCCCCGCCCGCTCTATACGCGCGCTACTTGTAAATCCGCAGGGTTGGGCGGGCCGATGGGGGAGACATCCCCATGGGTCCACCGGTTGAGGCAGCAGCCTCGTCCCCATCCCGAGGCGAAAACCGGAAAAGGAAACGAACATGGCTCTTCCCGAGTTCTCCATGCGTCAGCTGCTTGAAGCGGGCGTTCACTTTGGCCACCAGACGCAGCGTTGGAACCCCCGTATGGGCGAGTTCATCTATGGCGCGCGCAACGGCATTCACATCATGGACCTGACGCAGACCGTCCCGATGCTGGACGCAGCGCTGAACGCCGTGCGCGAGACCACCGCCAAGGGCGGGCGTCTTCTGTTTGTCGGCACCAAGCGTCAGGCCTCGCAGCCGATTGCCGAGGCGGCCGAAAAATCCGCGCAATACTACATGAACCACCGCTGGCTGGGCGGCACGCTGACCAACTGGCAGACCGTGAGCCAGTCGATCAAGCGCCTCAAGGAAATCGACGAGGCGCTGAGCACCGGAGCCGAGGGCCTGACCAAGAAGGAGCGGCTGGGCATCGAGCGCGACCAGGGCAAGCTTCAGGCGTCGCTGGGCGGTATCCGCGAGATGGGCGGCACGCCGGACATGCTGTTTGTCATCGACGTCAAGAAAGAGGCGCTGGCCGTGGCCGAGGCCAACAAGCTGGGCATCCCGGTCGTGGCCGTTGTGGACACCAACTGTTCGCCGGACGGGATCGACTTCATCATCCCGGGCAATGACGACGCCAGTCGCGCGATCTCGCTCTATTGCGACCTCATGGCGCGTGCCGCCCTGGATGGCATGACCGCACAGATGGGGGCCGCCGGCGTGGACCTCGGCGCCATGGAAGAGGCGCCCGTCGAGGACGTCGTGGCCGAGGCACCTGCCGAAGCGACCGCCGCAGAGGCACCGGCAGAGGCACCGGCAGAAGTGGCGGCAGAAGTGGCGGCAGAAGTGGCGGCGGAAGCCCCCGCAGAGGCACCGGCGGAAGCGGCGGCAGAAGCGACACCCGCAAAAGCACCGGCAGAAGCGCCTGCCGAAGAGGCCAAGGCCGAGAGCTGAGCCTGCCACGGCACTGAGACGAGGGTCGGGGGATACCACCCCCGGCCAGGACAACATATTCGAGGAGAGCCACGATGGCGATTACCGCTGCAATGGTGAAGGAACTGCGCGACAGCACGGGCGCGGGCATGATGGACGCCAAGAAGGCGCTGACCGAGAACGAGGGCGACATGGAGGCGGCCGTGGACTGGCTGCGCACCAAGGGCCTGGCCAAGGCGGCCAAGAAATCCGGCCGCACGGCCGCCGAGGGCCTGGTGGCCGTGAAGGTCGCGGGTGGCCGCGGTGTTGCGGTCGAGGTCAACTCGGAAACCGATTTCGTCGCCAAGAACGCCGAGTTCCAGGCGATGGTCGCGGCCGTGGCCGATGTGGCCGTGTCCGCGGCGGATGTGGAGGCGCTCAGGGGCACCGACATGGGCGGCAAGACCGTCGAGGAGACGATCACCGCCAAGGTCGCCACGATCGGCGAGAACATGAGCCTGCGCCGCATGGCCTCGGTCGAGGGCGACACGGTCGTGTCCTACGTGCACAACGCCGCTGCGGACGGCATGGGCAAGATCGGCGTTCTGGTGGCACTCAAGGGGGGCGATGCGGGCTTTGGCAAGCAGGTCGCGATGCATATCGCGGCCACCAACCCCGCCGCGCTGAACGAGGCCGAGCTTGATCCGGCGGTGGTCGAGAAGGAACGCCTGGTCCAGATGGACATCGCCCGTGAAAGCGGCAAGCCCGAGCAGGTCATCGAAAAGATGATCGTCGGCCGCATGAAGAAATTCATGTCCGAGATCACGCTCATGGGGCAGTCCTTCGTGATCAACCCGGACCTGACCGTCGAGGCCGCCGCCAAGGAAGCCGGGGCCGAGATCACCGGTTTCGTGCGTCTCGAAGTGGGCGAGGGGATCGAGGTGGAGAAAGAGGATTTCGCCGCCGAGGTCGCCAAGGCCGTTCAGGGTTGAGCCATTTATCTCGGACGGGAGCGAGGGGCCGGCCCCTCGCGCTCCCCGGGATATTTTCAGCCAGAAGAAACACTGGGAAGGCCTCGGGATTGTGCGTGGAGCACCGACCGGGGCCTTTTGACTGTTTTAGGGGAGGGGACCGATGGCCACAAAGACCGTCGTCAACAGCTGGAACGAGTGGGACCCGCTGAAACATGTGATCGTGGGCCGCGCGGATGATTGCCACATCCCGCCCGAGGAGCCCGCGCTGGATGCCAAGGTGCCCGAAGACAGCGACATGCGCGGGCAGTGGGGGCGGCGCCCGCAGGAGACGATCGACCGGGCCAACGAGCTTTTGGACACTTTCGCGGCGTTGCTGGAAAAGCGCGGGGTGCGGGTGGATCGGCCCACGCCCATCGACCACTCTGAGCCCGTCACCACGCCGGATTTCCGGACGGGCAGCCAGTTCGGCTGTATGCCGCCGCGCGATGTGCTGCTGACCGTGGGCAGCGAGATGCTCGAGGCGACGATGTCCTATCGCTGCCGCTGGTTCGAGTATCTCAACTACCGCCCGCTGATGCAGCGGTATTTCGACGAGGACCCGAATTTCCGCCACGCCAGCGCGCCCAAGCCGAGGCTGACGGATGCGGATTATCATCCCGACTATCTCAGCGACAAGATCGGCGTGGAAAAGCGGCTCAAGTGGGCGGCCGAGAAGTTTTTCGTGACCACCGAGGAAGAGCCGCTCTTTGACGCCGCCGACGTGCTGCGCTTTGGCCGCGACCTGGTGGTGCAGCACGGGTTCACCACCAATCTCAAGGGGATCGAATGGCTGCGCCGGCATTACCGCGATCACCGGGTACACGCGGTGAATTTCCCGGGCGATCCCTATCCGATCCATATCGACGCGACCTTCACGCCGCTGCGCCCCGGGCTGATCCTGAACAACCCGCAGCGCCGTCTGCCCGACGCGCAGCGCGAGATGTTCGCCCGGAACGGCTGGGAGATCGTGGACGCGGCCCAACCTGCGCATAACGCGCCGCCGCCGCTGTGTTATTCCTCGACCTGGCTCAGCATGAACGTGCTCGTGCTCGACCCCAAGACGGTCTGTGTGGAGGCCTCGGAGGTGTACCAGATGGAGCAGATGGACAAGCTGGGACTGGAGGTCGTGCCGGTCGAACTGCGCGATGCCTATGCGTTCGGGGGCGGCTTGCATTGCTGCACGGCGGATGTCTACCGCGAGGGGACGTGTGAGGATTATTTTCCGGAATTGTGATATAATAGGTGTAGCAAGGTAACGTTTGGACCATATCTTTGTACCATGAATGCAAATTTTGAGAATCGGGCCTTGCTGGGGACTGGGGTTTACTCAATCCCTGAAGCTTCGCGGCTAATTGATGCGCCTCAAGGTGTGATTAGAAACTGGCTCGGTTACGGACGCAATTCTTCGCCACTCTGGGTTCCCGACTTTCACGGCATCGGTGAATATCTCGAAATCAGCTTCCTTGATCTGATGGAGATACGCGTTGTCCACACGCTGCGCAAGGAAGGGCTATCTCTACAGTACATCCGCAAGGCACTGCAAAAGGCACGAGAGGAATTCGATCTAGAACATCCATTCTCCACCGGTCGTTTCCGCACCGATGGAAAACGAATTTTTTGGGAAACCGCGAAGGAACTCGCTGAGCACGACCCAGACCTGGAGGATCTGCTATCTGGCCAGTTCGTCTTTTGGCCCATTGTCGAAAAGACATTCAAGTCGGTCGATATTGAACAGGGGCTGGCACGCAGATGGTGGCCCCAACAGGGCAAGAGGACGATTGTGGTTGATCCGCATCGCTCCTTCGGGCAGCCCATTCTTGCCGAAAGCGGTATTCCGACAAGGCGAATTTGGGAAATGGCTCAATCCAACCAGTCCGAGAACACCATCGCGTTATACTTTGAAATTTCCAAGAAACGAGTAAGTGAAGCGATCAAATTTGAGGAAAAGCTGCTTCATTGAGATTTCCTGTAGATCACAATTTGTCGCCTCGCTTGGCACGTTCCTTAAACGAAGTAGTAGATGCGGACTTCGGCGATCAAGTAGTGGCGCTCAAGGACAAGTTCCCAGTTGATACTAGCGATGTAGATTGGATGAACTCTCTGGCAGCGGAAGGCAGTTGGTGTTTCATCTCCGCGGACTACCGGATCAAGCGCTCGCCTGTAGAACGCGCCGCGCTGAGGAAATCCCGATTGACTGGGTTCTACCTTTCCAAGGGACTGCGCAAGAAAGAACTTGCTGTTCAGGCAGCCAGATTGCTTTTGCAGTGGAAAACCATCTCAACCCAATCGAGACTGGTCAGCGGAGCCGCTCTGTTTGAAGTTCTGGAGCGTGGCCGATTGAAGCAGATGCCTTTCTAAGCAGAAACGGTGCCGCCTGCCGGGCGGCACCGCCTGATTGACCGGCCGATCCAGGGATGAGTCGACGATCAGGAAGCGCCGGTGGCAGATCCTGAACATAAGAACCCGCCACCGACATCCGGATAAACCGGCAGATCGCAGAGCCTCGCAATCACGAGGGGTTTCGACCTGGCGTTCCCGGGCCAAAAAAAGCCACCACTCACGGAACAGGATCAACGTGCCAAATGACGTTGCGTCACGAAAGTAAGGGAATCCGTACCCACCGCGGAAAAGTAAGGAATACCGTACCTTTGGCGCCTTGAAACCGAACGGCCCGGTTCAGACGTCCATGGTGAAAATCTGGTTCTGGAAACTGGCCTTGAGCACCGCCTGGGCCGTGGTTTCGACACAGAGCGATGCGCGCGCCAGACGCAGGTGCTTTTCCACCGTGGCCGGGGTGAGCCCGAGAAGAATCGCGATGTCCTGGACCGTCTTGCCGTCGCCGACCCAGCCCAGCACCTCGCGCTGTCGCATGGTCAGCGTGCGCACCGGGTTGGTGTAGGGCAGGGACAGGATGCGCAGATGCGCGATGGTGTTCCAGGCCAGGATGTCCTCGCCATGTTCGTCCCAGACCGCATCCACATCCTCCTGGGCCAGCCCCTCGCGGGCGGTCAGCGCGATGGCGCCCTTGGTGCGTGGCGACACCGAGCGGAAGGAGATCGAATAGCCCGCCGTCACCCCCTTGGAGGCGTTGAACTCGAAGACCTTGCGTTCCTGCGCGCTCAGGGTCCCGGTCTCGGCCATCTGGCGCAGCACCGACCACGAGCAGGCGCCGTCATGCTCAAGCGCCCATTTCACCATCGGCGCATGAAAATACAGACCCTCGCCCAGGAATACATCCGTGTAATCCCTGCCATGGTTGGTGAGGATCACGAAATCCTCCATATCGCCCAGCGAATTGGCGGTGCGATAGCGCGTGGCGCCATAGATCAGCCGGTCAAAGCCGTATTGCGCCATGCGCCGCTGATGCAGGTCCCAGAGGTCCTCGATCTCGGGTGCATTGAGCAGCGCATTGAGATCGTCGGTGGCGATCATGACGCGTTCAGATAGGTGCTGAGCGCGTCCATGGCCAGCGGATAGCCCGCCGCGCCAAAGCCGCAGATGATCCCCACCGCGACGGGCGCGATGTAGGATTTGTGGCGGAACTCCTCGCGTGCGTGGATGTTGGACAGGTGCAGCTCCACCACCGGCAATTCGACCGAGGCGATCGCATCCATCAGCGCCACCGAGGTATGGGTATAGGCGCCCGCGTTCAGGATGATCCCGTCATGTTCGGACCGGGCCCCGTGGATCAGGTCGATCAGCGCGCCTTCATCGTTGCGCTGTTCGAACCCGAGCCGGATGCCCATCTCTTCGGCCCGCGCGCGGCACATCGCCTCGATATCCGCCAGCGTCGTGCTGCCATAGACATCCGGCTGGCGCGTGCCCAGCAGGTTCAGGTTGGGACCGTTCAGGATCAGAAGTGAGGTCATGACATTATCCTTCTCCAGCAACGTTTTAGCCAGACCGGGCCGCGCTGTCGAGCATCGGGGTGTTCTGCGGGGCAGGGCGGCGGGCAACTGTGGCGCGGCTGCCCGGCGGCGCATCGGTCCAATTCGGTGTTTTCTTCCCGGCCGTTTGACGCCATCGTGAGCAGAACGGTGATCACACAGGGAGCATCCGATGACCAAGTGCGTTTTCGTCCAGATCCGCTGCAAACCCGGCGCAACCTACCGCGTGGCCGATGCAATCGTGCTCAGGGAAATCCATTCCGAACTCTATTCGACCAGCGGGGCGTTCGATCTGCTGCTCAAGGTCTATGTGCCGGAGGATCAGGATGTGGGCCTGTTCGTCAATGACAACATCGCCGGGATCGAGGGCATCGAACGAACCTTGACCACGCTGACCTTCAAGGCGTTTTGATGGAAAGGCATAAAATACTTTTTTATCAATTGAATAAGGTTCGTTTCTCACCTTATGATGTCATCATTATATTTACATAATACTGATTATGCGCCTTTTGGATGCGCCCGGCATTGGGTCAGGGAAAGCACCGGAAGCCGACTGCATGGCTGCCTCCCCCGCAGGTCCGGCACCTCGAAACCGATGGCAGGAACGCCATCAGCCGGATATACTGATGCCACAGCGCTTTCTTTTCACCCTGAGGCCACGGACACAAAGGAGCAGCCGATGAGCCGGATCTATCACGATCCCCACCGAACCCTTCAGGACCAGTTCGAGACGCGCCATCTCGCCGACAGGCTGGAGGCTGAGGATGTGCTGGACACGCTGGACGACCATGCGCGCAAGCTCGTTTCCCGGGCTTCGATGTTCTTTTTGTCGACAATTGACCCGGACGGACAACCAACGGTGTCCTACAAGGGCGGCTTGCCGGGTTTCGTGCAGATACTGAGCGACAGCGAGATCGCCTTTCCCAATTACGATGGCAACGGCATGTATTATTCCTGCGGGAATATCGCGCAGAATGGCAAGGTCGGGCTGCTGTTCATCGACTTTGAAACGCCAAACCGGCTGCGGCTTCATGGCGATGCCCGGATATCGCATGACGAGGCCTTGTTAGGTCAGTATCCCGGCGCGCAGTTCATGGTGCATGTGACGCTGCGCAATGTCTTTGACAATTGCCCCCGATACGTACACCGCATGACGCTTGAGGAACATTCGCGGTTTGTCCCTCGGCCCGACGGCAGTGCCCCCCGCCCCAAATGGAAGCGGCTTGACTATCTGCAGGACGATATGTCGGCCAGCGAACGCGCGCAGACCGATCTGGAAGGCGGAACCATCACCCTGTCGGACTACATGCAGGGGCTGGAACGCGGCGAACACTGAACCCTTCATGGTGTCAGGTGGTTTTGGATGCGCGCCGGTCCGGGCGCGACATCGCCTGGCACCCGATCCGGCACCGCCCTGCCGCCTCGGTCTGATCTGCGGGCGCATCGCCTTATGGATCGGCGCGCGAGCGTTCGGCCCGGCGCGGGCCGCGGGGCTGCCGGTCCTGCGCGGGCCCGGCCGGAGACGCCCCTGCCAGCGCGGCGCGGACCCGGGCCAATTGCTCGGCCAGCCGTCCGAGACTGCGCTGCATATCCGTCACCAGAGCCAGAACATCCGCGGGTGGCTGGTTTCGGGTAAGCGGTCCGAACCCCCGGTGCGGGCCGGCAAGGCCCGGGGACAGGGTCGCGGGCGTAATGCCGAGGTCGCGCTGAAACAGGGCCTCGCAGGTCCGCATCTGGCGCGCGGCATCATCCGGGCGGCCCATGCGGGCATAGCTTCCGATCATCGCCGCGTGCACGTCCTCGCGGTACGGGTCGACCCCCAGAAGCCGCCGCCCTGCCCTGATCGTTTCATGATCGCGTCCGTTTTCGCGCAGATAGCGGATCTGGTGATCGAGACCCTGGCAATAGATGTCGGAGAATTTTTCGCGGTCCGCACGGACCCAGTCCGCATCCACCCCGTCCAGAAGCGGCCCGCCATAGCGGCGCAGCCAGCGGTCGAGGCGGTTGTATTCGGTATCCGTCATCCGCGACACCGGGGCCGAGCACAGGTCGCTGACCACCTCATCGAACCGGTCATGGGTCAATGTCACGCCCGCCGGCAGGCGCAGCTCGATCAGCTCGCCGCTGCGCCGCACCATGCCCCGCGCCCAGTCCGGCAGGCCCTGGGTGAGCCGCCAGAGCGCGGTGCGCATCCGGGCCTTCTGGCGCGGCTCAGGGCAGTCCGGCCACAGGTGTTCGCCAAGCGTTTCCCGGCGCACGGGACGCGTCACGGCCCTGAGGACAAGAAGTCCGAACAGCGCGGTGCCGGTGGGTGAAAGGTCAAGCGCGGTGGAGGTTCCGCCGTCATGTGTTGCGGTCGGACAGCCGAAAATGCTGATCTCCACGTCCCGCATGGGACACCTCCGGAAATAAATTTGGCGCCGTAAATCACGCGCGGCGACATGGGTATGGCCACAGGAAAATGGCACGATAGGAGTAAGGTCAAACAACCAAGGCGAGTATGCCACGGCACCCGGTTTTCTCAAACTCCGGGCACCCCTACTTCGGCGGAATCACGCCTTTGCCTTCGGGGATGCTAGAGCGTGGTGCGCTCCATGGTTGTGGCGTAAGTTCCGTCATGCAACGAGATTTCGCCATCGACCACGTCGGCACCACGGGCGATGGCCGATGCGCGAAAGAGCGCCAATGTCAGGATGTCCAGCAGGTCGGGATCCACCGGCGAGATGACCCCCCTGACCGAGCGCCCGCGAATCGACGGCACGAAGCCCGTGCCGAAAAGCGTCTGCGTGGCGGTCAGTATGGCGGGTGCGTTGGGGTCCTCCCCCCCTGCCCCCGTGCCGACATGGGCCATGACAAAGCCCAGGTCTTCGGGAAGCTCTTCGCCGAAGCTGGTGGCGATCAGCGCGCGCAAGGTATCGAGGTTCTGCACCACATAGAGGCTGACCCCGGTCGAATCGCGGCTGATCGCGGCGGCGAACATCGAGCGGTCCCCGTCCTCGGTGATCTCCAGCGTCACGGGCTGTGTGCGGTTCATCGGCAGGCCAGACGCGTCGGCGGCCAGAGCCGCCATGGCGCGCATCAGGGCATAGCCGGGCAGGTCTTCGGAGATCAGGCGGAACCCCACGGGATCAACAGCTTGGCCCACGAGCCGGGCCAGCTTGAGCGCTTCGACGGGCCCCATGTCCCCGGCACGTCCCCTGGTCCGGTCACAGAGCGTCTCGGCCCCGGGCGGCACGGTCCACTCGTCATCCGGCACAAGCTCGGCTGCAACCGCGAAGGCCGACTGGCAATCCGGGGCCCAGACGGTTTCGACCGGCTCGCCCGGGGTGCAGACCATCACGCCGTGACGCACCTCGCCCGCCAAATGCAGCGGGCCGATCGGGAAAAGAACGGGTGTCAGGGCCATGCTATGTGTCATCCTTCCGGTCACTGGCCGCATCCGGGCCATCGGTCGTTTGCTGCGCCCCCGTCTCGGGATCAAGCTCGGGCAGGACGATCCTGATCATCTCCGCAATGATCCCTTCCATGAAGGCCTTGCGCTGATCCGCATTCAGATTGGCGATTGTTTCAGGATCGCTGGGCAACCCTTTGTCGATGAGATAGCGCTGGATCGCAAGGTCGAGCAGCTTGTCATAGCGATCCAGGATGGCGCGCGCGATCTCGGAGGTGCTGCCGGGATTGTCAGAGTCCACCTCGCCGCCAGCCAGTTTCCGGGCCGGGATCCGGGCGTCGAGAAACTGCGGCATGGTCGGCACGAACAGCCCGCCGCCCAGAACCTGGTTCCCGCTGAGGTTGAGCGCGAGTATCTTCGCGAAACTCTTGAGGTCACCGGGGCCAAGCCCGGCCTTGATCAGCGCGTCGTCATAGTTGCGGTTGACCACATGCGAGGCGAAGGCACTGATCCGGGTGCGGCGGAAGAACGCGTGGCCAAAGAGTATTTGCGCCGGATAAAGCGCGTGCCCCGCCTCTCCGCCGCCGGTCCCGCGCCCCAGCCCGCGCATTGCATAGAGCGACAAGAGCAGCGACGGCAGAGCCATCTCGTCGCGCAGGATTTCCGAGCCCGCCGCGATGGTCTTGAGCAGTCTGAAGTCGCGGATCGTCCTGGCGTCGAGGCCCAGCTCCCTGAGCGTCGCCCCGTTGGCGAGTGCTGCCATGAAATGCTCGATCAGGCCCGACCGATCCGCCGTGCCATCGCCGGTGAGATTGGTCAGAATCCTGTTGATCAGCGGCGGATAGGATTCGCCGCCAACGGAACCGAAGGTGACGTCATAGGTCGGCTCGCCCTTTTTGGCGGGGGCGTCGCTGGCGCCCTCCGGCGTGCCGGTGTCCGCGGCCTTCTTCACGTCGATGGTGATCGACACGTTGGTGCCGA
>Ga0316205_10001845_pt1 | contig 24310 bp, 25 predicted proteins | sample 3monthpyrite_MG_FD_204941 | JGI IMG/M metagenome (GOLD analysis project Ga0316205, IMG submission 204941) | Microbial mat bacterial communities from mineral coupon in-situ incubated in ocean water Damariscotta River, Maine, United States -... | ecosystem: Environmental > Aquatic > Marine >... | reverse complement strand
GCAATATCACCTAAATTCATGCGCCTTCCCTGTGGCGCATTTAATATATCCTGAAGGTTAATTTTTAAATTATTCCAGCCCGGCATCAGGCTAACCTCACGGTTAAAGCGATCACTATACTCATAACCTGTTTGTCGATGTAAGCGATCATAAACTTTCACTTCAACATCCAGATTCCGTTTCTGATCATTATGAATACTGATATTTAAATACTGATAGGCCGACCAGTCCGGATAAATAACCTCAAGTGCAACCCCTGGATAATATTCCTCATATTCATCACTTAACTCAAATTCAATATAAGCAGACGACTCCCCTTCTACATAAAGCTGATGGTTTATCTCAAATTTTCCTACATACTCGTTGTCCCAACGCGCCAGAACATCCTCTGATTCAAAGTTAGCTATTACGGGAAAATCAGCTTCAATTTTCAAATTATCCCGAACAATACTAATCACCGGATAAAATGCAGCCAGTAAGACAACAATTGATAACAACACTATAACGGGTCTATTGAGTGGACGACGGTCTTCAGGTGCTAAAAACTGCACCGTCAAAAAACCAAGTAGCGCACCTAACATATCAGTGAACAGGTCTTGCCACTCCATGTATCGGCCTACAATAAACTGTAAAACTTCTATTAAGCCACCCAAAAGCAGACTAAATAACAGACTGACAACCAGTATCCTCAACCAGCTCCGTTGAATTAGTGGCGTATGGGTAATAAAAATCCAGGTTAAAAAAGCAAAGAAAAACAGATGCCCTGTATTCCATAAACCCTGATACAAACGGAAGGAATCATCAATAGGGTTACTGATAAAAAGCATAACCGACATTATGAGTGTTAAACCAATTATAATTTTTCGCATGTTTTTTCTACATATCCCCCTGATCATTTTTTAGATATTTCGAACAATATTTATAATTTTTACAATTTTACTTAATTATTCATCTATCAGACAATATATCATTATAATTCAATGTTTTACAAAATATTATTATTTATTAAAACAGTGAAATAGCACCTCCGTTCGGCAGTTAATTTGTAGATTTGTTCACAAATTTATTTAATTCTGGTATTTTATTTTTTTATACCTATTAAAATACAGATCAGCTAAGAACACCAACAAGTAAATAAATATGAATAAAACCAATAAAGCCCAAGATGCCTTATCAGTTCAGCCTGAAGCCTATACACCGGTTTCCAACTCAACTGGCCTATCCGATTTACAGAAATATACCACAGGCATCCTTAATAACAGTTCTCAATGGGGATTTGGTAGCAGTAAGTTAAAAATCAAAAGACATAAGTTAGATAACAACACCTGGCAGCTCACTGTTGTAAACCCTAAAACGCTTAAAACCATCCTTCAAGCTGAAGGCCATGGGGATGCAGTATTTGCCAATGAAGACAACCTTGCTCGAATGGCGGAAACATTAATGGCTCAAGGTTTAACAATTCGCACACAATTCAACGACTAAACACGAATTTCCTCTCCGATCTGTGCACCAGATCACACTCTGTACACATAAATAAGAATTTGATTATACACAAAAAATTCCATAACTCATTGTTTTATAAGTATTTATACCCTAATTATCGTTAATATCCCCCAAACGTGTGTAGGATTATTCTGACACGTGTTTCAGCCTGAATAACAACCCAAAGCCATAATAAGACATTAAAATACCCTCAAACAAAATGTAAATAGTGAGGGCAAAATGGATATCACAAACAAACTACAGGAATTACAAAAAGAAATTCTAAGTTTTGGCGAAGTTGTAAGCCACGCGGAAAATCCTGCAGATATAGATTTTAAAAATGCCTGCGACTTATTTAGCCAGCATCTCAGTTATGAGCTTAAATCTATCAATGCAAATATATGCCTGAATGATATACGTCCTGAGACTCAGCAAACCACAGCTCAGCTTTTTGAACTGAATGAATTAATTACGCCTGTCACCTCTGACAACAATGATGATTATCAATGGTCAGGAAAATTACTCAATTTTTGCGCCCAACTACAGGAACTTAAGAGTATCGCAGCATGAAAGATCGCTTGTCATCAGTAAAAAACATCAAGAACAAAGACTGCTGTATCGATGAAATGGAAGATCTATTAGACCAGATCGCCGATTTCAAAAACTTTATCAGTAAGCCGCATAAAGCATCTGACCCCCGCTATATTCAGGAATATAAATTATTCAAACAATATGTAAAATGGGTTAGCGAAGATCTGGTAAGCACTAGTTACATTTGTAATTCAAAACTACACTCTAAACATTAATTTAGTGAGACAGATATTATTGTTTAAATTATTTTACGAATTTTATATTTTAAGCGACTTGTTTTAAGTGCAGGATTTAATTTAGGCGTTTTAACAAGATTTTTACGTAACAGATTACTGCTTACATTCGATCTAGAATAAACTCCCACAAAATTCTCGTTAAGGTTATTACTCAACTGATAAACTGAGGAAAACTTACTGCTAATGTTTTGATTGCTAATACCCGCTGAATCAAGCAACTCTTCTTTACTCACAAAATTTCTAACTATAACGCCGTTTTTATGCAGATGCTTCAACATACATGAAAACCACTTACCGTTTGCATTTACCACTGAAACAGGTTCACCATCTTCCTCAGCAAACAAATCATCAATAATCATATCAAACTTATCACCTCGATATTTTTCTAGCCATGTAATAGCATCTGCCTCAATTATTTCTATTGATTTGTGTTTTAAATTAAAAAAACGACGTGCTACTGATATATGAACCGGGTTTAACTCAATACCCAATATTTCCTCAGGTGAAATAAAATAACGCAGCATATGTAAAACAGCCCCTCCCCCTACACCTAAAACCAGTACTCGTTTAATAGTATTTTCAGGATAAAAAAACGCAGGAATCATTAATAAATCCCAAACATGCCCAGTTATCACTTGTTTAGGATTGTATTGGCTATGAAAAACACCATCAGTATATAGGCGTTTGCTACTTCCGGCAGAACGCACTTCGTAACGAACACCGGAAACTTGTTTGCTCCAGATTAATGCCATGTAAAATTGAATACTTATTTAGAGGTAATATAAACTAACGGAACACCGCGTTTTGACGGTTACATACAGAGAAAATATAAACTTTTCTCTGTATGTACGTACTGACGATATTAGTTAACTTTAGAAACCATATAATCAACAGCAGCATGCAACTCTTCTTCACTACACGCACCACAGGTTCCTTTTGCCATCATAGCTGTTCCCGGTATACCTTTTAATGCCGATAAATACAAAGCATCAATACCTTTATCAACTCGAGGTTTCCAGGCAGCAGCATCCCCTAACTTGGGCGCTCCAGCAGCACCTGAAGCATGACAGGATTGGCAGGATTTCCTGTATATCTGTTCACCACTCATGCTAACTTTAACTTCAGGTTCTACCACCTTTACCTCAGCTACAACTTTTTCAATTTCAACTTCAGGTGCAACTTCCTTCTCCATTGCAACCGATGCAGACTCCACCGGTGGCGTTACCGTATTATTGATAACGGACTTCTCGACAGGTGATGTTTGCGTCTCCTGATTCGAGTCACAAGCAAGCACCAACAAAGTAATGATGGGTAAGATTAGAACTAATTTATTCATATAAAACTCCTGTTATTCAGCAACTGTTGATGCTTCCACACCAAACATATTTCGATAGAGTATACCGTAAACAATCATCATCATAGGTAATGTCCAGATCATCCCCAGGCCTAATGGAATCATTGATATAGATATTATTATTATCATAACTATAAACAAACCAAATACAGAGAACCAACGATGAGTAATAGCTTTACGAGAGGTTTCCATTGCTTGCCACGGACTCATGCCTTTTTCTACAACAAGTGGCATTGCCATATAGTAAGCAATCATCAAATAAATACCTGGAATGACTAGTAGTACAAGGCCAATAAATATCATTATGTACATAAGAATCATTGTGGCAAATAAGGGCAACATTTTTGAAAAGTTATTAAAAACCATGCTTGCACTAAAAGGTGCATCAACTGATCGTTTTATACCCATCATGACAATACCCATAATCATTGGCATAACAATCAGATTTGTACCCAATTGAGTCACAAGTTGCACTAGCACTATAACTCCTGGCTCTTCAGTAACAGCCATTAGGCTCGCCATAACAAGACCCAGCCCCATCATAACGGCAATAATCACTAAAACGTAATAAATGAAACTAAGAATAAATGGCCATTTGCTACCACTGGTTTTTTCCCAGGCCTCACTTAATACACTTCCAATTGAAAACTCATACTCACCACGAATCGCTTTTTCAACCGAGCCATAGTCTCCTGTAGATAAGTTTTCATTCACTAAATTTGATTCCGGTGCTTTATATGCATTGGACATACATCTCTCCATAGTATTTATTTTTCTTATAATCAAATCAATGTATAGCAGATTAACTTAAAATCAGCCACAAATTAATAGCCCGCAATTACCTAAATACCAATTTAACTTCGATTTAATTCTAATAAATGATTCAGAGCTAAACGCAACATTGAATCTGCCTGCGCTTTACCACTAACCCCCGTTTCATTAATTATCGCTTTCCAGTCATTCATATGCTGGACACTTAAACGGATTATTAATAACTCACTTTCACTTAGCTTATTCTTTATATCATCTGAAAATGGTCTCATAGCATTAATATATCGGCAGATCGCTGGCATGCAGGCATCATAGTTTCGATTATAGCGAGCATAAGACAACACATCTTCCAAATCAAATTCACTTAAATGATCTACTTCATCATATTTAGCAAGCACAGACAAATACTCTTTAATTTCAACAGACACACCTGACAATGGACCTTTTAACCAGAAAAAAATATTCTGCTTAAACTTTAACAGCAAGTCTTCTATTACTTTTTCACCATTTGATGTTAATGCTTTTGCTACGACAGCCGAATGAGATGCAGTTACATGATCGCGACTAAAACCCATACGTAACATGGACAGACCAGCACGATTCCAGAATTTAAGTAGCGAAAGAGTAGCTGAAAAACTACTACCTATCACATCCATTCCCAGATTTTTCTCTTTGATCAAAACCTGATCTAGCATATAACTGCCTAACCCCTGTCGCTGTATTTCCGGATGAATAGCAATACGCATAATTCTACTGTATTTTAACGTTGCCGCCAGTTCATAGCCTCCGTGAAAGCACAGAGTCTGCGCCAGTAAATGGCCTTTAGGTCGTCGCTCACCTCTATAAATTGCGCTAGACAATGACGAATCAAAACCACCTTCCTGGTTTATAACAGCAACACCTAGAACTTTCTCCTGATACTCAAGACTATAAATTCTAATTTTGTCATCATCTAATAAATATTTAAAATCAGAGGGACTGGTACGGTAATGAGCAAAAATCAATAATGAAAATAAAGCATTAATTTTTGCTTTATCATTTAGCAGAGCGACTCTATCAATTTCCAGTACCCTGCATGCTGATATATTTTTTGGTAACTCAGGTTTAGTATCGATCTTTACATTAAGAAACAAGATCTCTTCAATCCATTTTTCAAGTGGATCATTATTAGACCAACGAATAGGCTGGTGTAACTCAATTTTATCCCAGCCTGGTTTAACGTCATTAAGTAACTTATAAAATTTAAGTATGAAACCTCGTCCGGTTCCCTCATAACCATGAGTTGTTGTAGAAAATATAATTCGTTTATAAAAATTTAGTAGCTCTTGCAACATAGAAAGAGGTATTGCAGCCGCCTCATCAATAAACAAAACGTCAGCTTCGGGCTTGTTTTCTAAAAGAAGGTCAGGCGCAATAAACCGTATAGAAGCGTTATTAAATTTAAACTCACCTCTGCTCACTTTACCATTTGAGCACTGCGCATATAAATGCTCAAATAGCGGATTTGAAACTGTTAATTTTGGCGCACTTATCAATATTTTATAGTTATCCTGCTTCAATAATCGAGACGAAACAAAACCTAAAGCCGATGATTTCCCTCTACCCCGCCCTGAAGTTAGTACAGCACAATACTCTTCTCTGCTCTGCAATGATTCGACAATTAACTCAACAGATTCTTTCTGATCTGATGTTTTATATGGCGATATATTTTTTTCTTTTTCTACAGTGTCTTTTACTATTGAAATTTCATCTGGAATAGACTGACTATTTTTAAAATAATAAACAGCAGACTGATTACTTATTAAGTTATTTACACGACTTAAAAAAAGACTCTCATTAGCAAACCATTTTTTTTCTTCAGGTAGCAACAAAAGCAAACACCCTCCACCACAAAGCACGCCTGAAACAACGCCTAAAGCATCAGGATTAAATGATTCACGCACATCAAACACAACTAGATCATACTCTTCTCCAAGTTTTTCAGCTGATCGAGTTGCAATTAAAGCGCCTTCAATTACAGACGAAATAATCAGTTTCCTACTATAGGGCAGGTCATTTATAAAACATTCTAATTGCTCATCATCATCTAACACATGTATAACCACAGCTATTCGATGCTGCGATTTTTGCAACTCACTAATGTGCGCTTTCAGAAACGAAGTAATATTATTGAGCAATATGGATAAGCCTTAAAGATAATTAATATTTAATCAATTTTTTATCACCTGCAACTTAACTTAAAACCTTGTTATTACAGGCATTCTTACCTAGTATATAATAAATATGATAATTCAATTGTTTTTTAATTTAGATTTATAACTAAAATGAAGAATAAGGATATAAGTCCATGACAGATGCCAGTGTTACAGGTTCTTGCTTATGTGGTTCTGTTAAATATACTGTTAGCGGAAGAACTAAACGTTTTTATCACTGTCACTGCCAACGCTGTCGAAAAGCAACGGGAACGGGGCATGCCAGTAATTTATTAATTACGCCTGACACAAGCATCAACTGGTTACAGGGCGAAGAAAAACTTTCTCGCTATAAAGTCCCACAAGCAGAGAGGTTTTATAACTGTTTCTGCCAAAACTGTGGTAGCCCTATGCCACGTGTGGTACCTGAATTAAATGCCGTATTAATTCCAGCTGGTTCTCTTGATATGGAACCGCCTATTTCGCCTCAGGCTCATATTTTCTGGGATTCACGAGCAATGTGGTCATGTCAGGATGATTTACCCGTATTTTCTGAGTATCCCCAACCCCATAAAAACTAACCAGGAAAGCATCCGCAAAACTATAATGAATACTCTTTCTAAAATCACAATTTTTGTCATTGTTACATGTTTTTTATCACCCACGTTATCAGCCGGTCAGGCTGTAATTGAAAACGTAAAGGCTGAATGCAATCACAAACGATTATGCAAATTTGATGTCACAATTAGCCACGCAGATGAAGGCTGGACGCATTTTGCTAATGGCTGGCAGATTTTTACTACACAAGGCGAATTGCTTGGCCACCGAGCACTCGTTCATCCACACGTTAAAGAGCAACCTTTCACGCGCACAATGAGAAACATTAAAATCCCACCTTCGGTAGACACCGTTTTTCTCAGGGCAAATGACTCGCTACATGGGGCAAGCGATAGAAAGTACGTGCTTAAGCTACATTTTTCAGAATATTAATCGATAGCACGTCTATTTACACCATCGTTTTATACAAAAGCATCACTCCACTTATCATCAGCAAAATGCTAATCACCTGATTGAATTTTTTCTGATCAAATTTTACATGTAAATGATGGCCCACATACATTCCAATAAATAACACCGGAAATAACATTAACAACATCCACAAAACCTGAGCTGTATATAAACCATTTAAAGCATAGCCAATAATTCGCACGCCTCCATCGAAGAAAAATATCATCGCAATACTTGCTCTAAACTGAGCTTTATTCAATTGGCGCATTTTCAGATAGACTACATAAAAAGGCCCTCCCGTTCCAAAGAGAGCACCGACCATTCCTCCCAGCCCACCTCCAAATATTGCCCATTTACGGCCACCATTAAAATCAGGCAATGGTAGAAGAGAGTAAATTGAATAACATAAAACAAAACCGCCCAATATACTGACAAGCATTTTTTCATCAACATTCACTAATAACCAGATCGCAATAGCAATGCCCGTTAGAGTAAAGGGAATTAATGGCAATATATCTTTCCATGAGACCTGTTTTCTTAAATGAAAGCTTTGCATTAATGTTCCACTATAATTCAGCAATCCTAAAACGGGTACGATAAATGTAATCGGGAAAATAAAGGCCAATAAAGGAATAGCGATTAAGCCTGAACCAAAGCCGGACAGGCCTTTAATGATGTATGCCAGAAAAATAACTGCTATAGAAAAAATGATCTGCAGAGTGCTTAATTCAAGTGACTCAATAAACATGGGTACAAATAAACCTGATAAATATTCTATGGATTTCTTAAACTGATTAAAAATCTATCTCGATATAAAAGAAAATAAAACGCCCATGCTCTATATCAATTTTTAATGTGGCCCCATGATACAGGGCATAATCAATATATCCGGGTATAGCACTGTTCTCATGGCATTCACTGGCGTGTTGCGGCGACTCGAAATCTCTGTCTCTGTCATACCAGGCTATTAACATGGAGTCATCATAAATCTTTAAAACTTCGCTATCAGCCAGCTTCATAGCCTGAATATAATCTTGCAAAGGCTGATCTGGTGAGACTTCAACTATCTTTACACCTGTATAATCTGCTTCTGTTGGGATATTACAGTGTGACTCTTTTGACATAATGACGTACTTCTAATTTATATATAAATGGAAAAGTTATTAAACTTACAATAACATGCGTTTGCACCGCTTACGACGGGTATGAATGAATATATACCACTTACTTATGTAATATGCTGGAATGCCCAGTTTTCACCTATTTATAGACGCTAATTAATATGACACAGCAAGATAACGCAATAAACAATCAACACGAAATGATTAAACAGGGCGGACAAATTGAAAAATTTGCCGAAGCTATGGCCCTGTTTTGTAAAGCAGAAGGCTGGAAAAAGCTTAACGATGAGAGCGGTAATGCCTTTAAAACATTACGTCACTATATAGAAGCTGAACCACCCTTTGGCGCGGGTTATCCAGGTAAAAGCGGTATGGAAAAAATAGAAGCCTATTTATCTTTAAGTCCAGTTATAAAAGATTACTTCCAGCATTGCCACGCAAACTGTTTATTTGAAATGGCCAAAGATGAAGGTATTTCACCCAATGTGCTGGCCAAACGTGAGTTTGATGATGTTAAAGGCGCCAGCCTTGCACGCGCTATACAGGAAAATCCTGAAGAAATATATCTTGAAAAGGCTGCTGCTTACGTTGAAGGTAAAGAGCGAGTAAAAGCTAAACCACGTGTAGTACCAGCAGCAGCACCTATTCGCTTAAGCGCAACATCCGCACAACCTTACACGCTTGTGAAAAAGATGAAAGAAAGCTTCAGCAACGAATTCATTAAAAGCTTCCTAAATGGTTTTTCCATTGACTCACTCGACGAAATGATAGAGTTAGAAAAGAAATTTTCATTAGCAATAGCCGCTTTTAATAAATCAAAACAAGCTGACGGCTGGGGTACAAAAAATATTAAAGCCCCTGTCTCACTAATGAAAAGAGAACCTGTACTGGAAAAATCAAATTTCATTGGAGACGAAAACGAAGAAAACAATGTTATCTCATTAAAAGATGATGAAGGAAAAATAGTAATTGTTCGGTTTCGTGGAACAGGTGTAAGTACTTTATCATTTGATGAAAAAGACTAATATCTAAAGACGTCTAACTATAACTCCACTTAATTTAAAAAATGGGAGTTATAGTCATTAAAAAATCACACTAATCTCTTCAATGCACCTGTTTATTAACACTAAGACTCGTCATAAATACGATAACAGTGACATTTTAACACCGCAAATACCACAAACTGCTAACTCACTGACAAGCTCTTATTAAAGCCATATAAAACAGGCCATAAAGGCATGTTTTGTTCATATAAATCAGTAATATAAAACAGGAAAAACTCCTCTTTTATAGATAACATCTGCAAACGTACATTTATTTTCTTTTACATACAGATTTAATTAGTAGATTTTTTCATTATTTACTCAGTTTTGTAACCAAATCACAGAAATATCCTTGATAAATTGTGATAGTTGCCGCCCCCACAAAATCAGCATTATTATGGTGCTAACATGACAATAAAACTTTATCTACAGATAACATTAGTCAGTTTGTGTTTAATATCATTAAACGCCTGTTCACTAAATAGTTTCACAGCGCGTGTTTCATCATTTTTTATTGAGGACAGCATAGCTCTGTTGAATACAGAAAAAGATCTTTCGAAGGTAAAAAAACAACTACCCGAGAATATTGCGCAACTAGAGAAAATGCTAGGTAATGATGACAATAAAAACCTGCATATTTACGCAGCTCAGGCTTATTACGGTTATGCTTTTTCTTTTGTTGAAGACAGTAATAAAAAACAGGCCATTGACCTTTATTACAAAGCATATAACCATGCGATATCAGCATTGTCTTATCACGATATTACCATCAAAGATCTGCAGGGAAAGTCACCAAACCTAAAACGTAAAGTTAAAAAATTATCTAAGCAGGCGGTTGATGCTCTTTACTGGACGGCTATCAGCTGGGCAAAGCTTATAGAAATCAAACAACCAGAGCTACTCCTATTCACTCAACTTCATAAAACAGCTATTCTCATGGAACAGGTTGTTGAACTAGACAAGGCTTATCACTCTGGTGGCGCTTTTCTATTCTTTGCAGTCTATTATGGTGGTCGTCCGAGCTTTCTTGGCGGCAATGATTATTTATCTAAAAAATATTTTGAGCGTGCCCGAAGTTTCAACAACAATAGATTATTGATAGTAGATTTTTTACAGGCCAAATATCTTAATGGCCGACTTCACGGAAGGGAAAAATACAACCAGCGCTTATTAAGCATTATTAACGCGCCTGACGACCTGTATCCCGAACAGGCTTTAATGAATGCAGTTGCTAAACAAAAAGCGTCTATATTATTAAAAAGGTTATAAACATAGTTAATAATATTGCTTCTCAAAATAAACCTATATTATAAAAATTCATTATTATTTAATTTTCTATCTAAAACATATGCATTTATATCGGTATAAAAAAATGACACTATACGATTATCAGTATATATTCTATTGTTAATGAAATATTAGTTATGGGTTAACTAAATGAAATTATTTATTAAAAACATGGTTTGTGAACGCTGCATTATGGTTATTAACGACATACTGCAAGAACTTAACCTAAATCCATACTCAATCATATTGGGTGAAGTTGACTTCGGAAACATCAAACTTCAGAATAAAGAGGTGGCAGCAATAAAATCTTCCATCGAAGCAATCGGCTTTGAACTTGTTAGTAATAACAAGCAAGCACTGATTGAACAGGTTAAAATTTCTTTAATACAGCTCATTAATAATGAGAATGATCTTGAAAAAATAAAATTATCTGCATACCTGAGAAAAAAAACAAATCATGATTACCAGTCATTAAGCCAGCTATTCTCATCAGTGGAATGCTTAACCATCGAAAAATACTTTATTAAATTAAAAATAGAACGCATAAAAGAATTACTTATTTATGATGAATTATCCTTAACTGAAATATTTAATCGTTTAGGGTATAGCAGTCTGGCACACTTAAGCTCACAATTTAAACAGGTCACTGGTATGTCTCCCAGTTCATTCAAAAAACTTAAAGACAATAAACAACGTCACTCTCTAGACAGTATTCAATAAAATTGAATTAATACTATCAGGTTAATTCTATAAAAATATACACTAATTATATAACACTATAATAGGCATTCAGGCGTATCATGATGTTAGTTATTCTTCTGGAGACTTAGCTATGTCTAATGAAACACTTCGCCTATCCATCTCTGGCATGTCATGCGCAGGGTGTGTTTCAAGCGTTGAAGATGCATTAAACCATGTTGAAGGCGTTGCCACTGGTAGCGTCAACTTTGCAGAACATACCGCTACTGTCTCTGGAAATGCAACTGCTGAATCACTTATTATTGCTGTCAGAGACGCAGGTTATGATGCCGCCTTACTTACTGCTGACGACGCACAACAATTAATTAATAAAGATCAACAGGATAAACTTCATTATGAACAGTTAATGAAAAAATCAGCCGCTGCTGCATTAATTGGATTCCCTTTATTTCTAGCAAGCCTGTTTGGCATTCTCCCTGCTCTCGATAGTTCTTTCGAAAAACTTTTCTGGTATATAACCGCCATTCTGACTTTAACTGTAATGATTTATTCAGGTATGCACTTTTACCTTGGCGCGTGGAAATCTTTTCGTTCACATAATGCTAACATGGATACACTTATTGCCCTTGGTACGGGTACTGCATGGATTTACTCTGTATTTGTTCTGATATTTACCAACTACTTACCGATCACTGCGCAGCATGTCTATTTTGAAGCTACTGCTATTATTATTTCTTTAATAAATTTTGGCTCCGCACTAGAAAGTAAAGCAAAAGGAAAAACATCAGAAGCAATTAAAAGGCTTATTGGTTTACAGGCGAAAACGGCTCGAGTGCTACGTAATGGTAAAGAGTACGATGTACCCATTGAAGATGTCGGACTAAATGAAACCTTGCGTGTTCGTCCGGGAGAAAAAATACCTGTCGATGGTTTAATAATCGAAGGTAATTCTACAATTGATGAATCTATGCTTAGCGGTGAGCCTATGCCTGTAGTAAAAATAACCGATGATAAAGTTTCTGCTGGTACGATAAACAAAAATGGTTCCTTTTTATTTACTTCAACTCATATTGGAAAAGATACAACTCTCGCACAAATTATTAAAATGGTACGTGAAGCTCAGGCTAGCAAACCCGCCATAGGCAGACTGGTAGATAAAGTATCCTCAGTATTTGTACCAACAGTATTAATCATTGCAGTTTTAACGTTTCTTATATGGTTTAACTTTGGACCCTCGCCAAGTGTCACATATGGTCTAGTCGCAACTATGACGGTTTTAATCATTGCCTGTCCTTGTGCACTCGGTCTTGCAACACCCATTTCCATTATGGTTGCTGTTGGTAAAGCTGCAGAATCAGGAATTCTGATTCGCAATGGCGATGCATTACAGCAAGCAGGAAAACTAACCACTATTGTTCTAGATAAAACAGGTACTGTTACTGAAGGCAAACCATCAGTAACTAATATCAAGCCTTTACCACATTCAAGCGAAGAACAATGCCTGTCTTTTGCTGCCAGTATTGAAGCCCGTTCAGAGCATCCATTAGCTGATGCCATTATTGAAAAAGCAAACAGGCAGAATATTAGCTTCTTGAAGGCAGAACATTTTCAGGCTATCTCAGGACAGGGAGTAAAAGCAGACATTGATAACCATCAGGTTTTGCTCGGTAACCAAAAATTAATGCAACAATATGATATCAATATTGAAGAACTAAAAGATGAAGTCATAAAGCAATCATCAGAAGCTAAAACATCTGTATATCTTGCTATTAATAGTAAAGTGGCAGGTATTATTACAATAGCAGACTCTATAAAACCTGACTCTTCTCAAGCGATCTCTCGTTTAATAAAGGCTGGTCTTAGAATTGTGCTGTTAACAGGTGACAACAAATTAACTGCACAGGCAGTTGCTAAATCAGTTGGTATTACTGAGGTTATTGCTGAAGTGATGCCTGACCAGAAAGCCGAGGTTATAAAACGACTGCAACAAGATGGAAATATAGTAGGTATGGTTGGTGATGGTATTAATGATGCTCCCGCACTTGCAGGGGCTGATGTCGGTTTTGCAATTGGCACAGGCACTGATATTGCAATTGAAAGCTCTGATATAACTTTAATGCGCGGTTCACTGCATGGTATTGCCGATGCTATTTATATTTCACGAGCTACGCTAAGAAATATTAAACAAAATTTATTTGGTGCTTTTATTTATAACAGTCTAGGTATACCTGTTGCAGCGGGCATTTTATACCCGCTACTCGGTATACTTTTAAACCCAATGATTGCGGGGGCAGCTATGGCCATGTCGTCTGTTACTGTTGTTACTAATGCTAATCGTTTACGATATATAAACGAATCACAGGAGTGATAAATATGATATTACTTACCAATCTAACCGGAATCATTCTAATTATCAGTATTATCTGGTGGTTCTGGTTATCAAACTACAAAAAATAAAACTCTAAGATAAAAATAAACATCGAATAATAATTCTGATATAAAAAGATGTCTGTTAGTTAAATTATTATAGCCGCAAATACATCTGTTATTACAATCCACTGACTTATTTTACTCTTCTCTCACAACAGCCATAGCAGCAATTTTAATAGCGCGAGCTATTTCATCACTAACCTCTTGAGTTTTTACTGCCCGCGCCATTGTAAGTCCCCCAATGAGTATAGCCAGCAGTGCCCAGGCTTTTGCAATACGCTCGTTTGCATCATCTCTTTTCAAACCTTTCGCTATCAACTCAGCAATAATCTTCATCTTGTTTTCATAATTCTCATGTAACTCAACGCCTGCTCGCACCACCTCAGGTGACAATGTAGTCATGGCGCAGCCACAGGCCAGATCTTCACGGTGTACCTGACCAAGATAATAATCAACAAACTTCTCAAGCCAGTTGTCACTCGACTCATTTTGCATTTTGGGTATAACATCTATAACTTCATCTAACCCCATATCAAGGGCCGCTTTAAAGGCTTTATCTTTTGAACCAAAATGAGCATAAAAAGCGCCGGATGTGACACCGGCGGCTTTAGCAATGCCATCTACACCAATGCCAGCATAACCATTACTTCTAAAACTCATGCTTGCAGCATCAAGCATTTTCCTGTGAGTTAGCTGCTTTTTAGTCAGTACTTCATGCATAAACCCCTCCCATAATATAACGATCGCTATTTATTGATTGACAATATAACGATCGTTATGTTTATATATTTATAACGGTCGTTATATTTTATAGTATAACGCGATTCGAGGCTTAATGCGAGAACCGTAAAGCCGCAAAACCAGTTGTCCTAACAACCTTAACTACGATAAAAAGAGGAATCCAACATGCCATTAATAAACGTAACAGCCCAACAAGATACATTAAATGTCGAACAGCAGCATACATTGATGTCTCGCTTATCAAATGCCGTTTTAATATCTGAAGGTGCCGACATTAACGATGCAGGAGCCCAATCTCTAGTTTGGGCAACCTATACAGAGCAATCACCCGGTACCAGTTATGTGGCGGGTAAACCCCATCCAAAAGCCCCTCTGATAATTGCCGTAACAACGCCTCAGGGTGCCATGAATGCAACATCACGAGAATCACTCGTTAAAGATATAAGCGAAATAGTGGATGAGTTAATTGGTAAGTACGACAACCGGCTTAATCACTGGGTCAATATGCATGAAGTAGACGAAGGTAGCTGGGCTGGAGCAGGTCAAATATTTAATCTTATCGGCATTCAACAGGCAATGAACATCAAAGCTGCTTAATTTTTTAAAAACCAATACGACGACAAAGGTGACATCATGTTAAAAAAACTATCTCATAAATTAATTATTTCAACTCTGCTAAGCGGTTCAATTTTATCAGCAGTACAGGCAAGCCAAAACTGTATGCCTATTGGTGGAGTTGGTATGCCGAATTTTGTACCTCAGGAAGATGGAACGATTACCATCGTTGCTCCTTTAACAGGCAGTGTAGCTAATGCCTCAGGCAAGGTAACGGCCCAGAGAAAAACACCAACTGGATTAGAAATGGATATGGAGCACTACTTCATGACTGAAAAAGGCGGTTTCATGCACACTAAAGATCTAGGCATTCTGACAGCAGTACCCGGTAAAAAAGACCGTTTCATGATTGAAATATCATATCAGGTTCAAGCCAACTCTACTTCTGGTGCTCTCGCCGGGTATAGCGGAAAATTTAATAGTTTCGGTCTGGTCGATCTGGCAAAACTGAATGGATTAATCCGATACAGCGGTGAAATCTGCAAGTAGACATTTTAGTAGTGATTGAACTAACTATTCGATCACTACTTTATTAGATAACGGGAAAACAATTATGAAATCGATTAACAATATTCATTCAACACCCAGAAGTATTCTTTACACAATGATTAGAGTGACTGATCTGAATCGTTCAGTTGAGTTTTATCAAAAAGCATTAGGGATGAAAGAATTACGCCGTGAAAACTTTACTGAAGGTCGCTTCACACTAGTTTTTATAGGTTATGGAGATGAAAAATCTGCTACAGCAATTGAACTAACTTATAACTGGGATCAGAACCAGTATCAGCATGGAACAGGCTTTGGGCATATAGCACTCGGTGTATCAGATATTTATGCCAGTTGTAAATATCTCAACAAAATAGGCGTAAAAATAGTACGTGAGCCAGGCGTTATGACTTATGCAGTTGATGAGACAGCACATAAAGAAGAAATTGCATTTATTGAAGACCCTGATGGTTATAAGATTGAACTAGTACAATTAAATTAACTCACTCACGTATAACTTCCTGTTAACAAGTTACAACCTTTGCTGGAAATCGCCTATAATGTTTGTTCATTAAATAAACAACAAATTTTAAAGACAAACATCATGAGTGAAATAACTGAATGTGACTACAGAAAGCCAAAACGCTTAACTTTCATTGATGATGAAAAACGATTTGCGTGGCTGACAACGCTACTGGATGCATATTCAATTATAGATGATGGAGTTAGTGCTGCTATCACTCGTGAGCACAAACAAGGTCGCGAACTAGCCTGTGCAAAAGGCTGTAGTAGCTGCTGTACCACTCATCAGGATATACCCGTATATCCTTTAGAGCTCATGGGGATGAGCTGGTATGTAATAGAAAAATTAAAATCCCCCTTACGTGAACAACTTAACAACCAGTTATTGAATATTGATAAAATAGATACCTGCCCTTTTCTACTCGATGGTGCCTGCAGCATACACCCGATGCGCCCAGCAGCCTGTCGACAATTTAATGTTTTAGATACACCCTGTGCCGCTGGTGAAGATGCATATCACACTCGTAAGCAGGATGTTATGATCCCAATACAGCACTATATAAACAATGCCTTTGATACCATGCTGCCCTTTTATGGCATCAAGAAAAAAGGCGAACGTAAAAAAGCAATCAAACAGGGCGCTTTACACTCTGTAGCAAAAGCAATGCGTGAGTGTAATTGGCAAACATTGCCAGAAAAAATGGATAACTTTAATAAATCAAACTGAAGTAGATCTTAACCTTTACACGAAATAGATCAATATAAAGTCATTCATCTACAAAAGGATGTAGCTTTTTGTTTTATGATTAAATTTTTTATACATTAACTTAATATTAATATAACCATTCAAAAACTACTCACGTTATCAGTTGTCTATGTTATACCGTAGAAACTATATGTCATATAAAAAATAGGCCGAATCTGAAATGAGATTAAATTTAAAAAAATATCCTGTATTATTTATTGCCATTGGATTAGGCATTGTTGTTGCTATTATTCTAATAAAATCTAAAAATTCCATGCAGCATGATTCTGTAAAAATGCCTAATAAAGCAGTAGAAACGATAGTCGCGTCTAATATACCTTTTAGAACACGTATCACGGCTTATGGAAATGTAGAGCCCGCTATCACATTAAACGGAATGGCTGAAGTAAGCGGCAAAGTAAGTTATATACACCCTAACTTAAAGCCAGGTGAAACCATACCTGCTGGCACACTAGTCGTTAGAATTGAAGCTAAAGACTACACCGTTGGCCTGAAAAAAACCGAGGCGGATTTAAGTGTTAGCAATTCTTCATTAAAAGAACTCACAGAAAATGAAAAATCTACTCAACGCTCTCTAGTACTTGCGAAGAAAAATCTCACCGTGGGTGAAGCCGAATACTCACGCATAAAAAAAATATGGGAACAACGAGTCATATCAAAATCAACTCTCGATGCAGAAGAACAAAAAGTATTACAGCTACGTCAGCAGGTTGAAGAGTTACAGGGGAAACTTAATACTTACGATAGCCGAAAACAATCTGTTGTATCACAAATCGCTCGCGCTGAACAGGAAGTGAAAAATAGCCAGACAATATTGGGGCGCACCGAAATCACACTGCCTTTCGATGCACGCATAGGCACAGTAAATATTGAGAAAAACGAGTTTGTTTCAGTCGGCTCTATTATGTTTGAAGCCATTGACCTTAAAGGTGTAGAAATTAATGCTCATCTTGCAATAGACTCGATGCGAAAACTGGTAAACCATCTACAGGACACACCCGATGCCAGTCAACAAATTGCACACGGTGGTCGTATTAATGACAGCCTGGGTTTAGACGCGACTGTTCGTTTAGTAAATGGTATGCCTGGCGCCGTATGGGATGCACGTGTACTTCGCTTAAGTGATTCAATTGACCCTACACGACAAACACTCGGCATTGTCGTGGGTGTAGACAACCCTTATGAAAAAATTATTCCCGGCGTTCGACCTCCTCTAATTAAGGGTATGTATACAGCTGTAGATATTCGAGCACCTAACCACTCTGCTTTAGTTATACCTAGAAATGCAGTGCATCAGGGACGTGTTTATATTGCCGATGAAAACAATAAGCTGGTTATTAGAAATGTTGATATTCAGTTAGTACAATCCGATCTGGCGATAATTAAAAAGGGCATCAATGAAGGTGAGCGCGTTATCATTACAGATATGATTCCGGTAATTGAGGGTATGCCTTTATCCGTAACTCATGCTAACGAGTTTGAGAAAAAGATGAGAGTACGTGCCGCGGGTGAGCAGTCGGGGCTGAATCAATGATCCGTTTTTTCGCGGCACACCCCACCGCTGCTAATATTCTTATGTTCATCATCTTATTACTAGGAGCCGCTTCACTGCCCAGTCTTAATAAAGAAACGTTTCCTGAAATCTTCTTTAATCAGGTACAGATTACTGTTGCATATCCAGGAGCAAGTGCGAGTGAGGTTGAAGAAGGAATTTGTAATCGTCTGGAAGATAGCACCGATGGTATTAGTTTTTTAGAAGAACGTCGTTGTGAAGCCCGGGATAATGTCGGCATTATGGTGCTGGATATGCAGGAAACCGGCAACCTGAAACAGTTTATGGATGATGTTATTAGCGAAGTTGACGCTATAGATGACTTTCCCGATGACGCAGAAGAACCTGTTTATAAAGAACTTGGCCGAACCAAACCTGTCGTTAGTGTCGCCATTAATGCGAATTTATCACAACCCGAACTTAAAGCTTTAGCTGAATATTATCGATTACGCTTACTGACTCTACCTGACGTACCCATGGTAGAAGTCAGCGGTTTTTCTACTCATGAGTTTAGCGTTCGTATAAAAGCGGAAACATTACGTCGTTACCATCTCAGTATTACGGATATAGCAAACTTAATACAACAACAGGCCATAGATTTACCCGCGGGCATACTTGAAGCAGAACAACGCTCATATCAAATTCGAGTAGAAAACGAGCGCCGTAGTATTCAGGAATTATCTGAACTGGTTATTTTAAATGATGAAAAAGGTGGCCGTTTAAAGCTTGGAGATATCGCCACTATTGTAGATGATTTTACTGACGAAGAAGTGCGCGTGGAACTCGATGGTAAACCCGCAGCGTTGCTTAAAATAAGTAAAAATACAACTGATGATACGTTAAGTGTTTTTAATGCTGTACATGATTTTGTAGAACGTGAAAATGCAATATTACCTGAATCTACCAGACTGGTAATAACTCAGGACTCTGCCTCAATTGTACAGGACCGTCTTAACTTATTACTCACTAATGGCTGGCAAGGACTCTTATTAGCAACAATCTCTCTATTTCTATTTTTTAGTTGGCGTTACACATTCTGGGTAGCACTCGGGCTGCCTATCTCTTTTGTCGGCGGTCTGATGGTAATGAATTTATTTGGCATCAGCATTAATATGATTTCTATGGTAGCGCTATTAATGGCTATAGGCATATTAATGGATGATGCCATCGTTATTTCAGAAAGCATTGAACACGAACATCGAAATGGTAAATCTCCTCTGGATGCAACTGTAGATGGTATTAGTAGAGTAGCCCGTGGCGTCTTCGCTTCTTTTGCTACATCAGCAATGTTATTTGGTAGCCTGTTATTCCTTAAAGGCGATATGGGACAGGTAATGGGTGTACTACCCGTTGTTTTATTATCCGTGTTAACTATCAGCCTGATCGAAGCTTTTTTAATATTACCTCATCACCTGAAACATTCACTTGAAACTCACCAGCAAAAAGAAAAAAGTAAGTGGCGATTAAACTTCGAACACAAGTTTGATACGCTGCGTGATAATGTAGTTAAACTATCTCAATTAGCGATTCAGTATCGCTATTTTACGGTTGGTAGTGCAATTGGTTTACTGGTCATAACCATCAGTTTATTTCCTTCAGGTTATATAAAATTCAAAGCTTTTCCCGACCTTGAAGGCAATGTTCTTGAAACTCGTATCATCATGCCACAGGGTACACCGTTTGATAGAACAGAAGCAGTTGTAGCCGAGTTGCTTAACAGCTTACAAAATGCTGTTACGCAATTACCTGCCGAGGAAATAGTGTTAGATGAAAATGGCAATGAAAAACCTGGAAAGTTAATAAAACACATACAGGTATTTTTCAGCACCAATGCAGACGCCGGCGAAGAAGGAGCACATCTCGCGACCATTAGCCTTGACTTACTTGATGCCGAAATACGTAACACATCTCTGAATGAGTTACGTCGTTTATGGTTAAAATCAACACCTACCATAGCCGATGCTATATCGATTCAATTTAAAGAACCTACTATGGGTCCTGCGGGCCAGGCTATCTCTATTCGCTTACAAGATAGTGACCTGCAACAACTTTCCAAAGCTTCCTGGGAATTACAAACCTGGTTAAAAGGTTATCCCGGCGTCTCAAATATAATGGATGACCTGCGCCCCGGTAAACCTCAGTTTACTGTTAGCCTACACCCAGGTTCACTTACCTCTGGTCTTAATGCACAACAACTTGCACTACAACTTCGTGCCGCCTATCAAGGAATAAAAATTAATGATGTGTTTAAAGACCGTGAAGCATATGAAATAAACGTTAAACTCGATACTGACAGAGAACATGCTCTGCGTGACTTTGAACAGCTTGCTTTATTTAATAACCAGGGCATGGATATTCCACTGAATGCGATAGCAGGAATAACTGAAAAGCGTGAGTTTTCCACCATCACACGTATCAATCACCAGCGCACTGTCACCATTTCTGGAGACATAGATGCGGCAATATCTAATACTAATGAAATTATTAACGATACCCGCAAACGCTTTTTATCAGATTTACAACAACGTTACCCCGGCATGTATATTAGTCTGGAAGGTGAAGTAAAAAACAGTAAGGAAACGAACAGCTCCGTATTATCTGGTTTTGTTTTAGGCATTATCGGTGTATATTTTTTACTTAGCTTTCAATTCAGAAACTATCGTGAGCCCTTTGTCGTATTAATGAATATTCCCCTGGCCCTTATCGGAGTAGTCTGGGGGCATAAACTAATGGGCCTGGATATTACAATGCCTAGTATGATTGGCTTTGTATCACTTGCGGGTATCGTAGTTAACGATTCAATTTTATTAGTTGAGTTTGTAAAACGACGAAGCCTCGAAGGCATGTTATTACATGATGCAGCGAGTCAGGCTGTGCGTGATCGATTCAGAGCAATATTACTCACATCTGTAACAACCGTTGCAGGTATGTTACCTCTGTTGTCTGAAACCAGTTTACAGGCTCAAATACTTGTACCCATTGTTACCAGCGTTGTATTTGGTATGTTGTCTTCTACCTTTTTATTATTACTAGTATTACCGGCCGCTTATGCCATTATGGAAGACCTGGGATTACGCGAAAATTGATGACGAGACATATTGATTAATTCATAAGCCAATTGTTGAACATATACAAACACTAAACATGCAAAGTTTAGTGTTTGTACAACAGTCAAACTATTTACGTTTATGCCCTAACTCATGCATAGCATTAATAAACTCACCAACCACCCACAGATAATTATCTATCTGATCATTATGTATATCATCAGAATTTCCATGCTCAAATTCAGGAGGATTATCAATTAAGTTTTTTAGATTAGCCGTGTAACGAATTAAACGAACTTTATACTGAGTATCATTGAATGAAGTAGGAGTGGTTAGTGATTTGTTTTCAGGTTTTATTAATTTAGACTTATCACTTATATTGTCAGCATGAAAAGCCAGGGGAATATTTACTATTTGTGCAGTGTGCTCGGATTTAAAATTCACTAGATAATCTCCAAAAAAAGTTAGATATCAAAACTACGTTCATGACTGATTTATCTTTTGAATGGATTATCATTTAACTTGAAAAAACAACCTTATAATTCAGTACGAATGTTAAACGTGTTTACATCCTACTCTTACAGAAAAATAAACTACGTTACATACGTCACAAAATCAAATACCTCTACTAAAAGATTTACATTTCATTTTATGTTTTGTCAATAATAAGTTTTTAACATTTAACTCAATAATTTATATAAAATTAATCATTTACTTATATTGCTTATAATTCATATACATGATTTTATTAAGAAAAATTAATATCTGGCGAGTATTGAGAGCACTCAAAAAACATCCTGTGCAATATTCAAGCTGGATTAAAATAAGGAAACTTTCCTGCATTAGATATTTGTCATCTGTAGAAAAAGCCTGATTACGTACACTTAAATCAGTATTATTGAGCCAAAAAGAGTTTGTAGGTGTACAGGGCCTGATACTGACAAATGAAATGAAACTCATAATTGCTGCACAGGCATGCATACCTGTTTTAAAACCTGAACTTAAATTTTACTCAAGTTTTATACAAATTACAGTTTATCCTTCTGATTTCTGGGTTAAACGTAATGAAATTGATGAAGCTGGTGTGGTACACCTTAAAAAAGTTCTACTTTCAGGAAAATCATGGACTCGGGGGCCGGTCATTCTGTCATGGCAGGATATCAAAAGTGATATGAAAAATGATGCAAATGGACATAACGTCATTATCCACGAGTTCTGCCATAAAATAGACATGTTAAATAGAGGTGCGAATGGCGCACCACCTATCCCCGCTAATAGCAGTGAAGCCGAATGGAACAGTATATTCAATGATGCATATACAAGACTACTAAAACAGCTCCACAGTCAGCATAAAACCAGCATCAATATCTATGCGGCACAATCTCCGATAGAGTTTTTAGCCGTGTCCAGTGAGTTTTTTTTACTGCACCTGAGCACTTACAGCATAATTTTCGCCATGTTTATGACGAGCCAGCCCTGTTTTTCAACAGAATCAGGCAAAACGTTTAATAAATTCTAAAAAACACAGTTATTAAGATCCATTCTTTAAAAACAGCCTAAAAACAAAATTCATTTTTTAAATGACCTTAATGCGGACATAAATCGGACAATAGCCTGTGATTTGCAGTAAAAAAGTAGAATTTATCGCTAAATACAGTCAAAAATAATTATTAATGACTAAAACGGACGTTATTAGTCCGTTTTAGTATATTCTGATTTACGTATATATCTTATCTTAACGTAGGATCCACTTTAGGATTTTGATAGCAATATTCATAAATGACAAAGTGTTTAAAAAGGGACCACATGGTAGTGCCTAATAAAAAGCTTACAGATTGTTTAAGAGTTTTAATAGTTGATGATAACGAAAGTCTAGCTGAATACTATAGCGACCTATTAACTTTAAACGGCTGCAAAACCACTGTCTTTAATAATAGCCTTGAAGCACTTAGCAGTTTTAAATTCAAACAGAATAACTACGACTTTGTACTATCAGACATTTCAATGCCAAATATGAATGGTGATGAACTTGCTGTCGAAATGTTAAAAGTAAACCCCAATATCCCTATTGTCTTATGCAGTGGTTTTCATCCGCAAACAACAGACCAGGAACTTTTAAATCTGGGCATCAAAGATTTTCTACCTAAACCAATTGATAGCTCAAAATTACTTAACATTATTAATGAGTTAAAATTATGCTAATCTCATTATATAAATTTTCTAATCACTAAGGCATTTAAAACATTGAGGTTTTAAATAGATGGAAAGCAATGGGATATAAGAGTGAAGTAATAGATCGATTACATATTTTACAAAATGAAATAAATGCAAATAATCAGGAATTTAAAAAGATTCTCTCTAATGTAA
>Ga0316205_10001844_pt1 | contig 24317 bp, 24 predicted proteins | sample 3monthpyrite_MG_FD_204941 | JGI IMG/M metagenome (GOLD analysis project Ga0316205, IMG submission 204941) | Microbial mat bacterial communities from mineral coupon in-situ incubated in ocean water Damariscotta River, Maine, United States -... | ecosystem: Environmental > Aquatic > Marine >... | reverse complement strand
TTTGGCAGTTTTTTTGGTTCCGCAATAAAACCAGATGCACCTCAGGCAACAAGCGAACTAATTATCTCTTTAAAACTCAGGCACAATACACCCATATGCTGCATAGGCGGTATCACCTTAAACAACCAGTCACAACTACTCGAAGCGGGTGCCGATATGCTTGCTGTAATTAGTGATATATTCTCTCAAACTGACAATGAGAAAATTGCCAGTCGATGCCAGCAGTATAAAAAAGCATTTAATGACAGAAGCGCTTAACTTCGCATACTACATTTTATGAACTTAAACACATTTTGATGTAAAATACCCGGCCTTGTAAAATTCGGCTTCAGGAAATCCAACATGGTCCAGAAAAACTCTCAGACAGATCTTTTTAACCAGGCACAACAGGTTATTCCGGGCGGAGTAAACTCCCCTGTAAGGGCCTTTAAAGGTGTAGGTGGTGATCCTGTTTTTATTGATAGAGCAAATGGAGCCTACATATGGGATGCGGATGATAAACGCTATATTGATTATGTGGGATCCTGGGGACCTATGATTTTAGGCCATGCTCACCCTGAAGTTATAAACACCGTAAAAAAGAGCGCTGAAAGAGGCCTTAGCTTTGGTGCGCCTACAGCAATCGAAACGCAAATGGCTGAGCGTATATGCCAGCTTGTACCTTCAATTGAATCTGTCCGTATGGTTAGCTCTGGCACCGAAGCTACCATGAGCGCTATACGTCTGGCCCGTGGTTTTACGGGTCGTGACAGTATTGTCAAATTTGAAGGCTGTTATCACGGCCATTCTGACTCACTTTTAGTTAAAGCTGGCTCTGGTGCACTCACGCTCGGCGTGCCAAGTTCACCCGGCGTTCCCGCCTGTCTCGCTGAGCATACTATTACCCTGACTTACAACGATATTGAGCAAGTCAAAGAAACATTTAAAACAGCTGGCGATAAAATTGCCTGTATTATTGTTGAACCAGTCGCCGGCAATATGAATTGTATTCCACCGGTTGAAGGCTTCCTTGAAGGATTAAGAGAGGTTTGTGATGAATATGGGTCAGTTTTAATCTTTGACGAGGTTATGACCGGTTTTCGCACTGCATTAGGCGGCGCACAATCTGTATACAACATCAAGCCAGACTTAACGACTTTAGGCAAAGTAGTTGGCGGCGGCATGCCAGTCGGCGCATTTGGCGGACGCAGAGATATTATGCAATTCATTGCACCAACCGGCCCTGTTTATCAGGCAGGCACCTTATCAGGCAACCCGATTGCAATGGCTGCAGGCCTAAAAACGCTGGAATTAATTTCAGTCGACAACTTTTTTGAAGACCTAAATACTAAAGTCAATACACTGGTAAATGGCATACTTGAAAAAGCTACAAAACATAACATCCCCATGACAAGTAATGTCGTTGGAGGCATGTTTGGTCTGTTCTTTACTGATGCTCAGAAGGTAACTAATTTCACTCAAGCAACTCAATGCAACAGTGAACGTTTTCAAAAATTTTTCCATGGCATGCTCGAGCAGGGAGTTTATCTTGCACCTTCAGCTTATGAAGCTGGCTTTGTTAGCTGCATGCACAGCAACGAAGACATACAGGCAACAATTGATGCTGCAGACAAAGTACTGGGAGAAATATAATGTCTGCTAACTGTTACATTTATCGCTGCTCGGCGAAGCAAGATATGTACATTTACCTTGCTGAAGAAAATGATTTCGACTGCATCGATGAGAAATTAAAAAGATCTCTTGGTGAGCTAACTTTCGCGATGACTCTGGAATTAAATAAAGACACTAAACTTGTCAAAGAAGACCCTGTAAAAGTTATGGCTAATTTACAATCTCAAAAATTCCATTTGCAGTTACCGCCAGAAACATCAATTGAAAAACTGATGTCTAAACTAACTAAATAAGGCCTGTTTGACACTGGCAGGCTTTTAATTTTTTATTATAATAAGATCACTTTTTTATTATTCGTTTTTTAACAAACACGGTTATATCATTAAAATAAAATACTTTTTTTCACTACCGTGAATTACATTAGCATTAGGAATCTTTATATGAACACTGCTTTTTTTCGCATAATTACAATCAGTTTATTAACATCAGCTATCGCAACTGGCATATCTACACAACTATTAACCCTTGAGAATTTTTCTACAACAACCGGCCTGCTGACACTTGGCGCCTTAATTTTCGCTTCAACAATAGCAGCTTCATTAGCCACCTCTAATAGAGGTACAAAAAAATCAGTCAAAAGTGTGCAAAAAGACGCAAATTCTGATAATTCCCGTGAATCGGGTACGGTAAAGTGGTTTAATACTAGCAAGGGCTTTGGCTTTATTACTCGGGATGCGGGTGATGATGTCTTTGTTCACTTCCGCTCAATACGTGGCCAGGGTCATAGAACCCTGTTTGAAGGGCAACGCGTTGAGTTTAATATCACCGAAGGTGATAAGGGGCTACAGGCAGAGGATGTTGCCATTGCCTCGTGACGTTGCGTCTTTGGTATGTTTAGGAAAAACATATTAAGTAAAAATGATAACTAAAAAGGTAAAAGTAAATGTCTGATCGTGAAATAGGAACTGTAAAGTGGTTCAACAATTCAAAAGGATATGGTTTTATAGAGCGTGATACAGGTGATGATGTATTCGTACACTTCAGAGCGATTCGAGGTGATGGATTCAGAACACTTAAAGATGGTCAAAAGGTTGAGTTCAACCTGATTGATAGTCAAAAAGGTTTACAGGCCGAAGACGTTAGTAATACTGAAGCTGAAGCATAAATAAAAAAGGCTGGTTTTTTAAACCGGCCTTTTTTTATGTCACACTCTTTCTGTATCACTTTAGAACATTAAAAATATGCTCGTTTATGAGTATATGCATATTTACTGAGTCGTTCTATAGCTTTGCAAGAGTACGCTAAAACGTACAAGCTACTCTCCCCACTTAGGCTGCAACTCTTGTTTAATACCTAGGTGATCGAGTACTCGCGCCACCATAAAATCAACTATGTCATCAACACTTTGCGGTTTATTATAAAAACCTGGGTTTGCTGGCAGCATAACAGCGCCCATTCGTGAAAGTTTAAGCATATTTTCTAAATGAATATCTGAAAATGGCGTTTCTCTCGGCACCATCACTAGCTGCTTACGCTCTTTCAAAATCACATCAGCAGCTCTCTCCAACAAGTTCGCACTAGCCCCAACAGCAATAGATGATAACGTCCCCATTGAACATGGGCATACCACCATAGCATCAACTGAGGATGATCCACTTGCAATCGGTGATGTCCACTCTGATTCACCACACACTTTTAACTGCTTATCATCAACACCATAACGCTTACACAATTGATCGTGTAATTCATGATTATTAGCCGGCCAGGCCAATTCGGTTTCCATACTAATAACAACGTGTGCGGCACGAGTAACTAACAGATAAACTTTATGTTTATGGGTCAGTAATTGTTCTAATAGCCGAATTCCGTACTGCACGCCGGAAGCACCACTGATAGCAAGAATGATTGTTTTCTTATCCGAATTCATTATGAACCTTTTACAAAATAAATCACAAATAATGACTCATATATCAAGTGACATTTCAGGCATAGACCTTCACTTTCACTGTTATTGAACTTGTCATTATTTATTTTTATTTTTTAGTTAGTGCATCCAGTATTTTTTGATGTATCCCACCAAAAGCACCATTACTCATCACAAGTATATGATCGCCGGGTTTACTTTGCTCAGCTAACAGATCAACGATACCTTCTATCGATCGTTGTAACGTCGCAGGTCCGTTAACACTTTCAATAACGGCCGGCATATCCCAGTCAACATCTTCAGGTTGATATAAAACGACTTCGTCGGCTAGCTCTAATGAGGGAGCCAGTTGTTTTTTGTGCACGCCAAGACGCATGGTATTTGAGCGCGGCTCCAATATCGCCCATATTTTTGCCTTACCCACAGCATCTCTTAAGCCTTGCAAGGTTTCAGCAATAGCGGTTGGGTGATGTGCAAAATCATCATAAACCGTTACCTCATGCACCTCACCTGTCACTTCCATGCGTCGTTTGATGCCTTTGAATTCTTTTAAAGCTCCTACTGACTGCTCTACCGGCACCCCAACATGGTGAGCTGCAATAATAGCGGCTAAAGCATTCATACGGTTATGCGGACCAAGTAAATTACTTTTTACTGTGCCGACTTTTTCACGCTTATGCAGAACGTCGAAACATCGACCGTCAGATGAAACATTATCAATCATCCACAGACTTTCACCGTTATTCGCAAAGTCGGCCTGTTCACTCCAGCAACCTTTTTGCAAAACATCCTGCACATTTTTATCATCATTATTGTGCACAATTAAACCTTCACCGGGCACTGTTCTTACTAAATGATGAAACTGTTTTTTTATAGCGTTTAAATCTTCAAATATATCCGCATGATCAAATTCAAGATTATTTAGAATAACCGTTCTCGGGTGATAATGAACAAACTTTGAACGTTTATCAAAAAAAGCTGTGTCATACTCATCTGCTTCTACAACAAAAAATGAGCCTTCACCTAAACGCGCGGATATACCAAAATTCGCCGGCACACCACCAATCAAAAATCCGGGCTCCAGCCCGGCATACTCAAGAATCCATGCCAGTATCGAGCTAGTCGTTGTTTTCCCATGAGTGCCTGCGACAGCCAGTACCCATTTGTCTTTTAGCACATTTTCAGCGAGCCATTGTGGTCCCGAGTTATAGCTTAAATTTTTATTTAAAACATGTTCAATAGCTTCATTACCCCGGGACATGACATTACCCACAACCACCTGATCCTGATCTAAAAGATGCTCAGTTTTGTACCCCTGCATCAAGTCAATCCCCTGGGCTTCAAGTTGAGTACTCATTGGTGGGTACACATTTAGGTCGGACCCGGTAACCTTGTGCCCTGCCTGTCTGGCAAGCACCGCAATACCACCCATAAATGTGCCACAAATTCCCAATATATGAATATGCAAATTTAACTCCGTATTCTATTTTTATATTTATTAGTTTAAGAAAGCTCTGGAAAAACTATTTTTCTCACCAAAAGCGATATCACTATATAACAAACCGTCAAAATCATAGCCACCGGTAAACGCACCCCAAAAGACTCTCTGAAGACATGGGCATAAACGGCCAGATTCCAGCTAACAAACATTAATAACAACAACGACAGACTCAACATCGCCTCCGCGGCTTCCGGATCAGCATTAAAGTTATATAACATAGGTAAAACAATGAGTTGAAAAACAACACCAATGCTTGCCAGAGCTATAACCGTTTGCACAAAGCGCTCCAACTTGGAGAACGCCTGTAAACATGCATATATAAAGAGCAGCAAAACAATAACGTCTAATGCCATGGCAAATACTGCATGTTGAAAGTCTGTACTAATAATGAGACCGGGTATTCCTGTCACAAAGTAAGCCACTAAACATAGTCGCATTAGCACGGTAGAGTATGGTAAATCCTGAGGTCCCTTATTCAGAAGCAAAAGCCCTGATAAGGGTTTAAAAAAACTATTCATATTTAATTTGGCAATATCTGTTTAATACTCGATAATTATACCCCTAACAACCGACAACATTCTGACATTTATGAAACTCACAATTACTCGACCTGATGACTGGCATTTACATGTACGCGATGGCGACGCGCTTAAATACACCGTGCCCTTTACTGCCCGGCAGTTTGCACGGGCAATTATAATGCCCAACCTGTCTCCACCTAACATTAGCACTGAGCAAGCTTTAGCTTATCGTGATCGCATACTTGCGGTTACACCTGCAGGGCAGAGTTTTCAGCCATTAATGACACTTTACCTCACTGATAATACACCGCCTGAAGAAATTGCTAAGGCAAAACAAAGTGGCCATATTGTTGCCGTTAAACTATACCCTGCCGGCGCTACAACTAATTCTGATGCAGGTGTAACCGATATACGAAAATGCTACAAAACACTTGAAGCCTTACAAAAACATAATATGCTTTTATTAGTGCATGGCGAAGTAACTAACCCAGAGGTGGATGTTTTTGACCGTGAAAAGCAGTTTATAGAAAAGGTTCTTATACCTACTCGAAAAGCATTTCCCGAGCTTAAAATCGTATTTGAGCACATTACAACAAAAGATGCCGTTGATTTTGTTTTGGCTGAAGACCACTATACAGCCGCGACGATCACCCCTCAGCACTTACTTTATAACCGAAATGCTATTTTTAAAGGGGGTATCCGTCCTCACTACTACTGCCTTCCCGTATTAAAAAGAGAGGAGCACCGCCTTGCACTTAATAGCGCGGCCATCTCAGGAAATAAAAAGTTCTTTCTGGGCACTGATAGCGCACCCCATTCGCAGAACAATAAAGAGAATGCCTGCGGCTGTGCCGGGATATTTTCAGCTCCTCTGGCTATAGAGTTATATACACGCGCATTTGATGCGAATGATGCACTAGATAAACTGGAAGGTTTTGCCAGCTTTCATGGCGCTGACTTTTACGAAATGAAAAGAAACACGGAAACGATCACACTACAAAAAGCCGAGTGGACTGTACCTGAAAGCTACCCTTTCTCAGACGGTAAAATAATTCCATTACATGCTGGTGAAACTGAAAGCTGGCAGTTGGTATAGACCTGATATCTCCACGCTTTGCCATCTGCTCGGGGTCAAAACAAGTGACAGACCTCAAAAATCGAGGCCGTTCTCCGATGGAGGGGGGCTACCATTTGAAGGCAACGAACGACAAACTAGTAAATCGAAGTGACTTTATAGCCCTGTTGTTCTAGTAAATGCAACACCCCCGCTTTACCAGGCAAATGCAATGCACCAATAGCTATAAAAGCGTTACCATTTTCTAACATCGGCGTCATACGCTCTGCCATTCGCACATTGCGAACATCTAATAACTGATACATAAACCGGTCATCGACTTCAGAATCTTCATACATAAGTGATTGCTGAATCATTACTAATTTTTCAAGATCCCGGCTAATATACGCATTAAGCATCTGCGCCATCTGCGCAGCACTGGAATCAACTTCGTCTATTGCTCGATTTAACATCCAAAGTTGATCCTGCATACTCATAGAATCAAAAACAGCCACCTGCTCCTGAGCCGTTTCCAGCCCCGTCAACTTCATATTGCGCTGACTTGCTCGTCGATAAAGCACCATATCTAAAGCACCTGAGCCCTGTGATTGTTGATCGACTGGGGTCATCAGCAACATCAAAACAGCCCAGGGTTTCATATTATTAATAACGTCTTCAGATAAAAATATGCGTGTATTGATTAAGCTGACCAGACGCTTGTATTCCATATGGCCCATAACGCTTTTTAATGTCTGTCCATTATTAAAAAAACTAGCGCTCGTGATAACACCCATAGCCTGAAAATTCATTAACACTTCCATAGAAAAATGATCTGCCTGCATAAAGGCCTGCTCGACCTCTTTAGACAAATTTGTCACCCTGGGATCACCCACATGCATCGTACCAAAAAGATAACTATCCGTTATTCCCTGCTTTTCAATTTTCCATAACAGGCCATTGGGGTGTAGAATGCCCAACTTATCAACTGACTCTGCAAAACTATTTTGCCAAAAACTAATGAGCAGCAAAGTCAGAACTAACAATGTTTTTATATTTTTCATATTTAAAATATATTACAGCCTACTTAAAGAATCATCACCCGAATGAGTATAGACACAGACAAACCAACACCTATGTCACGCCGCTTCAGGGGGTTTATGCCCGTTGTCATTGATGTGGAAACAGGCGGCTTTAATGCTAAGAAAGACGCATTATTAGAGGTTGCTGCTGCCACACTAAAAATTGACGACAACGGTATTATAGAAATAGATGAGCAGATTTGCCGTCACATTGTGCCCTTTGAAGGCGCGAACATGGAACCAAAGTCACTAGAGATTACAGGCATTGACCCCTACCACCCTTTTAGAATGGCGATAGCTGAAGCCCAGGCGTTAGGTGAAATATTTTCATTTATCCGTAAAAGTCTCAAAGCAAATCAGTGTAAACGAGCCATTATGGTAGGACATAACACGGTAATGGATTTGAGTTTTATTAATGCCGCTGCCGAACGCTGCAATATAAATCGAAATCCTTTTCACCCATTTAGCACATTTGATACGGTTTCATTTGCCGGTTTAGCTTATGGTCAGACAGTGCTCTCCAAAGCAGTAAAAGCAGCCGGCATTGAGTGGGACAATGATCAGGCTCACTCTGCCAGTTACGACACCTTAAAAACTGCTGAATTATTTTGTACCATCGTCAATCGCTGGCGCAGATCAACGGGATTAGTATGGACTGCACAAGTGGACGATTAATGGTAATATACCTCTGATTACCCGATAATGACCTTAGATTTAGGTAAATTTATTAGCTTTCAGGGTGAATAAGTCCAGATATAATAGGGACAACAGGGAATAACTGTAAGTCTTTTGGGGAAAAGGCCGGATTAAATTTTATTTAAGCCACAGTTAAAAAAAATAGCTATACTTCACTAAGGCCACTATCATGGAACCAGCTTATGCTCGTCTATCTTATTTAGACAGCTATTATAAAAACAGGGCTCGCAACAAAGCACAGATGTCGAACAAAGACGTATCCATCATTATCGTAGATGACATGCAATTTAGCCGCGTGGTCATTCAGGCCGCCCTTAAAAAAGCAGGATTTAGCAATATACGCGTTGCATCACGCGCACGTGAAGCACTGAACATGATAGCTGAGATGCATGCCGATGTCGTTTTAGCTGACTGGGTTATGCCCGAAATGGATGGTCTGGAACTCACTGATATTATTCGTCAGAAAGATGAAGAGCTCGGCGTATATACTGCCATCATTTTATTTACTGCGCAGGAAGGCATAGAACCCCTGGTTGAAGCCTTTGACCGAGGTGTAGATGACTATATCTGTAAGCCACCCAACCCTCATGAACTGGCTGCACGCGTTAATGCTGCAGCGAGAATAGCATCGCTGCAAAATGACCTTCTGGAAACATCTCAACAACTTGAAGATACTGTAAAACACCTCGAAGAAATGGCTCTTACCGACCCACTAACCGGTGTTGGTAACCGCAGACTACTTACTCGACAACTGGAATATCATTTACTTGATGCTTCTGCTCGTCATGGTGGTGTCTGTTTTGTCATGCTAGATATTGACCACTTTAAAAAGATTAACGATACCCACGGGCACGATGTTGGTGACGAAGTTTTAATCGGCTTTACACGCAGAGTGAGACGCACCGTACGTCCAACTGATTTAGTCGCTCGAATGGGCGGCGAAGAATTCGGCATTATTATGCACTACACACGTGCAGAGAACTTCCGTCACTCAACCCTTGAACGTATGCTTGCCAGTATAAACCAACGCCCATTTAAAACATCAGTTGGCGATTTAACTGTAACCGCTTCAATTGGTGTGTGTTTTTATAAAGGCGAAGGCGAACAGCCATCAGTTCAGGGATTAATCAAATGCGCTGACGAAAAACTGTATAAAGCAAAAGCCAATGGCAGAAACCAGATTGTTTTCTAAATAACCTGATCATCGGCTTTACTGATTTTGCATCAGACATAAAAAAACACGCTTTAAGCGTGTTTTTTTATGTCTGATGCAAAATGAGAAACTTAAGCAACAGCTTCATCGATCATCTTCTTAAGCTCACCCTTCTCAAACATTTCAAGGGTAATATCGCAACCGCCAATTAATTCGCCATTAATGTAAACCTGGGGAAATGTAGGCCAGTCAGCATAACGAGGTAAGTTTTGAAAAACTTCTGGATCTGCCAACACATTGCAATAGCCAAATTCTTTTTCACACTTTTTCAACGCATCTACCGTACGGCTAGAAAAGCCACAAGATGGAAACTGTGGTGTGCCTTTCATAAACAAAAATACTGAATGGCCTTTAACTGCTTCGTCAATACGATCCATTACGTCCATACATCACCTCTATAATCTGTTAAAAATTTATTATCACTACATTGGGGCTATTTTACGGTATTCAAGTGGTATATATACATGATTGTTGAAGGGGATTTGAACATTGCGGTTATTCAAATTGATAAACTGGTGAAGCATTACCCTGTTCAGGCTCATCTCCATCGGGGACTGAGCATCTTTCCCGCTCTGTCCCCTGTTGTGATGCCACTAAAAATAGATAGTGTAACGAGCCGACTCCGTAGTGCTCTTGATGGCATCACAACAGGGGACAGGGCGCAGAAAGCAGCGACCTTTCCCCGATGGAGAAATGCCACAGCAGTGCGCGGCCTTACCAGTTTATGAACCGTAAAAACATCCATAATCCACTAACTTCAGAAACTCAGTAAAAGTTAGTGTGCACCATCGACATTTCGTTGCAGCCACATTTCCAGCAGGGCCAGATGCCACAACTTACTACCCTGAAGTCGAGTATGATAATCCTCAGGTTTTGCTAATAACTTTTCTACATATTCAGGCTGAAACAAACCGCGCTGCTGCGCAGCCTCACTGTGTAAAACTTCTTTCATAAAACCGAGAAACTCACCCCTCACATACTTTAGAGCAGGCACCGGAAAATAGGCTTTTGGCCGATCAATTATGGGGTCAGGCACTATTCCACGGGCAATTTTTTTCAATACATGCTTGCCCTGACTTTGCAGCTTCATATGCGGTGGCATGCTTGCTGCCAGCTCTACTAATTCATGATCCAGGAAAGGAACTCTGGCCTCAAGACCCCACGCCATGGTCATATTATCAACTCTTTTTACCGGATCATCTACAATAAGTGTTGTTACATCCAGCTTTAAAACCTTATCTAAATATTCATCCGCATTACCTTTAGCCAACAGGTTTTTAACCAGTTTTCCTGTATAGTCGTCACCTTGAAATTGTTGACTAACTGTTTGTAAATACTCCTCATGATCACGGTCAAAATAACGTGATGAGAAACGATTTAATTCATCTTCACCTTCTGCTTCATGCATTTGTGGGTACCAGAAATAACCAGCAAAAACCTCATCAGCACCCTGACCACTTTGCACTACTTTTACTTCTTTAGATACCTGCTCAGACAACATATAAAACGCTACCGCATCTTGCCCAACCATCGGCTCAGCCATAACATCCACGGCATTTGGCAGATAGTCCAACACTCTGTCATTACGTATAAAAAACTTGTGATGCTCAGTATCATATCTATCTACGATTTGATCAGAAAACTCAAACTCATTGCCTTTTTCTTCAGGCTGGTCTTCAAAGCCGACAGTAAAGGTCTTTATATTACCGACGCCCGCTTCTGCTAATAACGCAACCAGCAGACAGGAGTCCAGGCCACCAGACAATAAAACGCCTACCGGCACATCGGAGATAGTTTTACGTTTTTCTACTGCGGACTTTAATGACTCATGAATAGCTTCAGTCCATTCCTGCTCATCCATCTTCTCCTTGGGCCTACAAGCATTTAACACCCAGTATTCACGCTCACTAAGCCCACCATCGGCACTAAAACACATACAGTGAGCCGGGCGCATTTTCCTAATGCCGTTTAAAATTGTGTGGGGGGCAGGTATAACCGCGTGCAGAGTTAACTGATGATGAAGGCCTACTGAATCAATGGAGGTATCAATATCACCCGTTGCCAGTAAAGCCTGTGCATTTGATGCGAACAAAAGTCGCTTATTATTAAAACTATAATAGAGAGGTTTTATACCTAAACGATCACGCCCTAAAAATAATCGCTGCTTACGCATATCCCAGATAGCAAAAGCAAACATACCATGAAGCCGTTCTACACAGGCTTCACCCCATTCAGCATAAGCTTTAAGAATAACTTCCGAGTCACCGCTGGAAAAAAAGTGGTAACCCTTATCCTGTAACTCAGATCGCAAGGCGGGAAAATTATAAATGGTACCGTTAAATACAAGTGACAAACCCAACTGCTGATCAACTAGCGGCTGATTGGCGTGTTCAGATAAATCGATAATTGCAAGCCTGCGATGCCCCAGAGCTATTGGCCCGTCTGAATATGAACCTCCATGATCTGGCCCTCTTCGTTCTAAACGGGTCATCATTTTATTTGTTCGTGCTAAATCAGGTGCTGAGCCATCAAACCTGAATTCTCCGCAAATACCACACATAATTTATCTCGTAAGTTGTATTTTTTAATATGCAATTTAGTATAAAACTATCACGTATAGTTTGCTATTTCAGGAACTGACTTTCACTTTCTTGCTCTGCCCTGCCGCTGATCCATAATAGAGTTTTACGGAGTAAGCTAACTACTCTGTCAGCTTTTGGTGATATGGGTTAAGGGGACAGGGCGCAAAAACGCGACCTTTCCCCGAGGGAGATGCGCTCAAACAGTGTACCTCCTTACAAAAAATAATACGCTTAAAAATTAAAAAAGTTGTTCGGGAATGTCGCCTTTATTACCTGTGTTTGAGGGTAATGATTCCGCATTTTCTTCTTTTGGAGCTAACTCTGCTCTAAATATTTCAAAAACAACATTTTTATCAGATGCACTTGCCAATTCACCAGTTTCCGCATTTATTTTTACGTTTACCAAACCTTCCGGGCGCTGCATTCTAGTTTCAGGCACACCTTTTAAAGCTGTTTGCATAAACTCTATCCACATAGGCAATGCTGCTTTTGAACCTGTTTCATAATTCCCTAGTGAATGTTGCTGCTGGTCGAAACCAACCCAGGCGGTTGCCACCAACTTGTCATTAAAACCGTTAAACCAGGCATCTTTCTGGTCATTTGTCGTGCCTGTTTTACCATGCAAATCGTTTCTGCCCAGTGCCCGAGCGCGCCGACCTGTACCTCGGTTTATAACGTCCTGCAAAATGGTATTCATAATATAAACAATACGTTCATCTACCGCTCTTTCTGCCTGCTTAGGGAGCTTATAACCGAAATTGGCTTCCTGTAATTCCGTACCGACAGCATCAACATTCTCAACTGCTTCAGCTCCCTGTTGAGTATTCTGTTGCTGCTGTAACGTCTGGCTAAGCAATTGCTCCTGCCTTAACATTTCAGCCGCAGCATCTTCAGAAACAGTATTCTGTAGTTGCTGTGGTAAAACAATACCTCTGGCCTTTAATTCACAACTGACACAGGCAACCTCGGGATCAGCTTCAAATAACACATTGCCATCAATGTCCTCAATTCTCTGAATAAAGTAAGGCTTTATTCTATATCCGCCATTGGAAAAAACAGAAAAACCCGTAGACAGTTGTAAAGGACTCAATTCACCACTACCTAAAGCCAGCGATAAATCATGTGGCAGTAAACTCGAATCAAAGCCAAACTGTCTTGCAAAATTAGTTGCGTACTGAATGCCGATTGAACGCAGTATTCGTATTGAGACAAGGTTACGAGATTTAAACAGTGCCACACGTAATCGTGTTGGACCAAAGAACTTTCCACTATAATTTTCCGGGCGCCACGTGCCTTCTAACACCGGATCATGAAACACAACTGGCGCATCATTAATTAAAGTTGCAGCAGTATAATCACGGCTTAAAGCCGCACTATATATGAAAGGTTTAAAACTAGATCCGGCCTGCCTTTTAGCCTGCACAGCCCGGTTAAATTTACTATGATGAAAATCATAACCACCTACCAGTGCCTGCAAAGCACCGTCATTTGATCGAACAGCCGTTAAGGCGCCCTGCACTTCAGGAATTTGCCCTAACACCCATCGTCCACCATCTTTATATATACGAATGATGTCACCTGGCTTTAACACATCACTTGCCAGCTTTGGCTCCTCTCCCTGGGTGTTTCTGTCAACAAATTTTCTCGCCCACTTGATACCGTCCCATTCCAGATTGATCAGGCGCCCGCCTCTGAGATATAGACGCGCACTTTGCTCCGCCACTTCAAGCACCAGAGCCGAATGCAAACCACCGACAACACCCAGATCCTCCACCGCTTCACGCCATAAAATTTCAGATTCTTCACTACTTAGTTCTACACCATCCGGCTTTAATTCTATAGCTTGCTCAGCCCCCCGATACCCATGACGGATATCATAAGCCCGTAATGCATGCCTCAGACTCTGGTTTGCGGCTTTTTGAAGACGCCCGTCAATAGTAGTAAATACATTAAGCCCTTTGATATAAGCCTCATCACCGAACTGGTTGGTAATTTCATGTCTCACCATTTCAGCCACATAAGACGCAGAAACATCAACCGGTGAATCATGAAGGCCCGCAGTAACGGGCTGCGCTTTTGCAAAACGCATATCGGGCTCAGTAATAAAACCAAGCGCTAACATACGATTTAAAACATAGTTTCTACGTAATAGAGCACGCTCTGGGTTCACTATAGGGTTATAACGAGAAGGCGCTTTTGGTAACCCAGCTATCATCGCCAACTGAGACAGAGTCAACTCTTCCAGTGTTTTTCCGTAATAAACTCTGGCAGCTGCTGCCACACCATAAGCTCTATTGCCTAAATAAATTTTGTTTAAATAAAGCTCAAGCACCTGATCTTTAGTTAGTTGTTGCTCTATTTTTAGTGCCAGAAAGATTTCGTTTAACTTACGCGCAAAGGTTTTTTCTCTGCTCAGGTAAAAGTTTCGAGCCAGTTGCATTGTGATAGTACTTCCGCCCTGCCCGCGCTTTCCTGTAGTAGCTAATACAGCAACGGCTCTTAAAATACCTTGATAGTCAACTCCCGGATGCTCATAAAAACGATCATCTTCTGCCGCTAAAAAAGCCTGTCTTAATGCAATAGGTATATCATTTATTGCCTTAGGCGCACGGCGCTTTTCACCATATTCTGCAATTAATCCGCCTTCTGAACTATAAACGCGTAGAGGAACTTGTAGTTGTATATCACTTAAACCCTCAATAGACGGGAGTTTAGGCTCCAGATAAAGATAAAGACCGAGCAGACAGGTAACCCCAAGCGCCACCAGACCAATGAAAATTTTAGAACTAATTCTAAGAAATTTTAAAAATTTTTGCATATTATTCATTAACCCTTTGGCAATCATTTAATGATCACGAATCCTGTTTGAGCGCTTATATATAAATAGATAATTCATCCGAAAAACTGATTTATCCCATGAAATTGACTTATTTTTCAGACACCTAACTATAATCTGAACTCAATTAAGTGAATAAGTTGCATATATTTTTAAGCTATAAAGAAGATAAAGAAGCTTCTTGCCGTGCATGAATTATAGTCTCAGAAAGCAAATCAAGCGACAGTATTTTTAAAATAGACTAGTATTATTCGATACTTGCAGCTAATATTTAATGCAAATACACACAAAAGAGCTATAACTACTTATACTCAAAGTGGATTAAGGGGATTGAGTCGTGTTTCAAATGAAACGCAAAAAACCATCATTACTGGGAATAGACATAAGCTCGACATCTGTCAAGGTGGTCGAGTTATCTAAAACTGACACTGGCTATCGAGTAGAAAGTCTGGCAGTTGAACCATTACCCGCTAATGCTGTTGCTGAAAAAAATATTCAGGATGTTGAAGCCGTTGGGGAATCTCTGGTTAAGGCCTTAAAGAAATCAGGTTCCAAGTGCAAATTAACCGCGCTCGCTGTTCCCGGTTCATCCGTTATTACTAAAATAATAACAATGCCTTCAAGTTTAACTGACGCCGAAATGGAAACGCAGATTGAACTAGAAGCTGACCAGTATATTCCATACCCGCTGGAAGAGATCAATCTCGATTTTCAGGTGCTTGGTGAGACAGCCGGTAACCCGGACACAGTAGATGTTTTACTTGCAGCTTCTCGCAGCGAAAACGTAGAAATGCGTACAGCGGTTGCAGAGATTGCCGGACTGACTGCAAAAATTGTCGATGTTGAAGCTTATACAATTGAAAAAGCAACAAGTTTAATACCAGGCAAACCTCTAAACACCGACGATGAAGATGAAGAGCCTGAAGCATTTGTTATAGCTGTGCTGGATGTTGGAGCCACTATGACCAGCCTCAACGTTATTGAAAATAACGAATTAATTTATACCCGAGAACAGGCCTTTGGTGGCAAACAGCTAACTGAAGAAATTATGCGCCGTTATGGGCTTGCCTACGAAGAAGCAGGTCGACTGAAAAAGGTGGGTGGCCTGCCTGATAACTATATTCCTGAAGTGTTAGAACCCTTTAAAGAAAACATGGCACAACAGGTCAGTCGTTTTTTACAGTTTTTCTATACTGCTGGTCAACATGAGTCTGTTGATATGATTGCACTTGCCGGTGGTTGCGCATCAATTCCCGGAATAGATGAATTAATCGCCTCGCAGCTAGGAATTGAAACAATAATTGCAAACCCTTTTGCTGAGATGGATCTTTCTAATAAAGTAAACTCTCAAGCATTAAGCAATGACGCTCCGGCATTAATGATTGCCTGTGGATTGGCCATGAGGAGTTTCGACTAATGGCAAATATTAATCTTTTACCCTGGCGTGAAGAGCTGCGCAAAGAACAAACCAATCAATTTTGGACCATGACTGGTTTGGCTCTTATGTTAACAGCGTCGATAATTGTGTTAATTCACATGAATATTGCTCGAATGATTGACCATCAGTTTAGTAGAAATAACATTCTCAAGACTGAAATTAAACAATTAGACGTTCAGTTGTTAAAAATTAAAGGCCTGGAAGACACCAAAGCGAAACTGTTATCTCGCATGGAAATAATCCAGTCTTTACAACAAAAAAGACCTCAGATAGTTCACCTGTTTGACGATATTGTGAAAACAATCCCTGAGGGTTTACATATTATCGATATTAAACAAACTAATAATAATGTAACCATTAATGGAATCGCTGAATCTAACGGACGGGTATCAGCTTATATGCGAAACATTGATGCTTCCGAGTGGATGACAAAACCTCGATTACAGGTAATAGAAACCACCCGTAAAGATGGTCGCGGCAGTAAGTTTACCTTAATTGCTCAGCAGTCAGCCCCTAAAGCTGATGGTGACGAAGATAACGCTGAGGGGTTATAAGCAATGGATTTATCAAAATTAAATGAGATAGATTTAAATGATATTGACTTAAACGATATCAAAAAAATTGGCTCTGCTTCCACACCGGTGAAAATCATTTTCATTGTAATTCTGTGCCTGATCGCTGGTGGCGCAGGCATTTACTTTGATACAAATAAACAGTTAGAAAGCCTAAAAGCTGCTGAAAACGAAGAATATAAATTGCGCACAACCTTCGATGAAAAGCAAAGTAAAGCCGCCAATCTTGAAGCTTATGCTCAACAACTAGAAGATATGAAACAATCTTTTGGTGCTTTACTGCGGCAACTACCAAATAAAACAGAAATAGAGTCCCTGCTTACAGACATCTCACAAACAGGTATTGCTAGTGGTCTGGAGATTGAATACTTCAAACCTGAGGGTCTGTCACCTAAAGAGTTTTATGCCGAATTTCCTATTAAACTGAGGGTTACCGGCAGATACCACCAGTTTGGAAAATTCGTAAGTGGTGTAGCCGCTTTGCCTCGAATTGTAACTATGCGTGATATAAAAATAAACAAACCGAAAGGCAAAACAGGCGTACAACTGGAGATGGAAGTAACTGCTGTCACCTATCAATATTTAGACGAACAAGGGGATATTTAGAAATGTCCTTAAAGCTTAAAACTTCACTCTTAATTACCATGTCAATCGCACTAAGTGCCTGTACTCAAAGCAATGATGACTTAATGGCATTTATTGATGAAACTAAATCAAAACATTTAGGCAGTGTCAAACCCTTGCCTACATTTGAACCTTATAAAAATTTCACCTATTCAGCAGCTGAATTAAGAGACCCTTTCGAGGCTGCCTTTGAAGCTGAGATAGGCAATGAAGCTGCCAATTCTGGCCTGCGCCCGAATGCTAGCCGCCCTAAAGAGCCATTGGAAACCTATCCATTAGACACTTTAAGAATGGTCGGTATTTTAGTGCAACATGAAAACACCTGGGGATTAGTAAAAGACCCTAACAATGTTGTACACAGGGTACAAACCGGCAACTATGCAGGGCAAAATGAGGGCCAGATCATTTCGGTCACTGAAAAACAAATTGATATTATTGAAATAATTCCGGATGGACTTGGAGGCTATATTGAACGTACAGCCTCTCTAGCCATTGGCACAAAATAAGAAGAGTATGGAGCAATCATGAACAGCCTAATAACAAGCATTAAGAGCTCAATGCATAAGAAGATTTTTTTTAGCTTCATTCTTGTGATGCTAACGGGATTTAACTTTCAAACAGCGTATGCAGAGACCAATAACATTGAAGAAATAAGTTATTCGTCTTTACCTGGCAACCGCTTACAGATAAATATCCGTCTAACTGAAGCAGGTGAAAAACCATTAAGCTTCAATATAGACAACCCTGCTCGCATTGCATTTGATTTTAATAACACCAAAAGCAAACTACCTAAAAGAAAGCAGCAAATAGGTATTGGCGTTGCTCAATCTTTAACTTCTGTAACAGTTAAAGACAAAACACGTGTTATTTTAAACCTGTCCGAGACGGTTCCTTATGATATTTCCGTAAATAGAAACACAGTTTCTATTACACTTGAAAGTGAATCAACCAACACATCAACATCAGGTCGATCAGGTGGTATTGCCGCAGTAAATAACTCTAATCAGAGCAACGGCAGAGCGGTTACAAAAATTGATTTTCGTCGTGGTGATAAAGGTGAAGGCCGGGTTTTACTTTCTTTAACTGAAGCCAGTATCCCTATGGATATTAGTGAAGAGTTTGGAAAAATTATTGTTAGCTTTTCAAACACGAACCTGCCTAAAGATCTTCACCAACGACTAGATGTATTAGATTTTGCAACACCTGTTAAAACTATTGATAGTTTTCAAATTGATGGTAACTCTCGCATTCTTATTGAGCCTAGCCATAAAGACTTCACACATCTTGCATACCAGACCGATAAATTATTTACGATTGAATTCATCCCTGTTTCTAAAGATGATTTAGAAGAACAGAAAAAAGCTAAATTTGGCTATACAGGTGAACGCCTGTCTTTAAACTTTCAGGACATACCTGTTCGAGCTGTTCTACAGCTTATAGCTGATTTTACCGGGCTTAATGTGGTCGTTAGTGACTCAGTTGATGGCAACCTGACCTTAAGACTAAAAAATGTTCCATGGGATCAAGCTCTAGATATTATTTTAAAAGCTAAAGGTTTGTCCAAACGCGAATCCGGCAATGTAATGTTAATTGCTCCAAGCGAAGAAATTGCTGCACAGGAAAAAATTGATCTGGAGGCACTTGCCCAGGTTACTGAACTTGCTCCTATCCGTAGCGCATTCTTCGAAATAAATTTTGCGAAAGTGTCTGACCTTGCACAGCTTTTCGAAGGCGGCGGTGAAGAAGGTAACTTAAACTTATTATCACCTCGTGGCAGTGTCATTATGGACGAGCGCACTAACACACTAATAGTAAAAGATACCGATACCGTTATTTCCGAGATAAGACGTACTTTGACGAAGCTCGACATTCCAGTTAGACAAGTTCTTATTGAGTCACGAATTGTAATTGCGGTTGATGATTTCAAGAAAGAGCTTGGGGTTCGCTTCGGAGCAACGGGTGTACAAGCAAATGGTTCAGATGGTTTGAATGCAACATCAGGCACAATTAGTGGCACTAATACTATTTCAAATAGTGCAATAGATAATTTACAAAATAACGGCACAGTATTTCCTGTCGACTCACCTGCGGGTGCTGACAGGTTAAATGTAAATATGCCCGTTGTTGGTGCAACCGGCAGTATTGCATTTACAATACTCAGTGGTGGTAACTTATTGGATCTCGAGCTCTCTGCATTACAGTCTGAAGATGATGGCGAGATTATTTCGAGTCCACGAGTTGTTACTTCAGATAGGCATGAGGCATTCATTGAGCAGGGTGTTGAGATACCTTATTTATCTGCAACATCAAGTGGTGCTACTCAGGTTGAATTTAAAAAAGCGGTTCTAAGTATAAAAGTAACACCTCAAATTACACCTGATGACAGAATTATTATGGACCTGTCCGTTAATAAAGATGCTGTGGGACAGGTGTTCGCTAATATCCCAAGCATTGATACTCGCCAGGTAACAACTCAAGTATTAGTTGATAACGGCGACACAATTGTACTTGGTGGAATATATGAAACCGAGACACGTAATGAACTGGATAAGGTTCCCGTTTTAGGAGACCTGCCATTAATTGGTAGCCTGTTCCGACATACGTTAGAAAGCGTTGAGAAACAAGAACTACTGATTTTTGTAACTCCTAAAATATTAAAAGATTCACTGAGCCTGTAATTGATATGGCCACAGGATATAAATTATGAAGAATACATTAACAGTTCTCTCTTGCACTATTATTTCCAGCTTGCTAATAGGGTGCGGAGAAAGCGACAGTCCTTTTGCAGCGGGTGGTATTAGTTCAGGCACCAATATTGTTTCTGAGAAAAACTTTAATCTTGCATACGATAACGGCAACCCTCCAGTACTATCAGGGACTGGAATCGATACAAGCGTGCAGGTTGTTGCCACCTTTTCTGCTGCTGACAAATCTGGCCTGGCAGCTTCTGGTGCAACCGCTTATTTAGAAGTGGACTGGGGCACCTTATCTGCTAAAAGTTGCACCATTAACGCAAGCGGTAACTGCTCTATTACCTGGACTGCAAATGCCAATAACAACACTCAGTTTATTCCGGGTGATGAGCGCATAACCTTTACTGGCTGGGTACTTGGTGAAGAGTCTTATAGCGATTTAAATGGTAACGGCACTTTTGATGACGGTGATATTTTTATTAATGATTCATCAGGACCATTTCTTGACCTGGACCATAGTGGTGACTTTAGCGCTGGAGACCAGATCCTTACTCCCGGTAATTTAAATGGACAGTTAACTGCTGCCGACGGTCTGTTTAATGGTACCGATTGTAATCATTCATCGCTATGTAGCACTACAACTCAAATATACATTTCTGATCGTGATATATTATCCATTAGAGAAGCCCCGTAAAATTACGGGGCGTCAGAGTAATTAGCTTTATTATTAGTAAATGCTTATCCCGTATAAGCATATTGACAGTTTCAAGCTACACGCTTTTTAAACAGATTTAAACTTGGTTAACTCATGCTTAAAGTAATTATTTTTATAACTGCAATATCAATGCAAATGCTCGCTTGCTCAAACGATGAAAGCCCGTTTAAAGGAACTGGCACGAGTGGTGGCTCTACACCCAGTGGTGGTGGTGGTGGCGCTGGTGGCGTTGGTGTAACAATAGGTTTTGGCAATTTAACTAATGAATCTCACTTCACTATTGCTGACTCAATAGTGCAGGCCAACTCAATCAGGCTTTCTGAAGATGGCAATACCATTGTGTTCGTATCATCACAGGATTTAACTGGTTCAAATTTTGATGAGGTAAATCAGGTTTTCAGCATTATTAATGGAACAATGACTCAGGTAACCAATTTTACAACTGCCACGGACGATCTTGGAAGCTCAGCTGCTGATTTAAATAATGTAAAATTCATGTTTTCAGGCGACGGTTCAACTCTAATTTGGATAGGCTCTACTAGTAATGAGATATTCATCAGCGACTTGTCTGGTAGCATTACCCAGTTAACCAGCTTATCCGTTAACGATTTCAACAATATAGACATATCTAATGATGGTAGCACTGCGATTTTTACTTCATTTGCTGATCTCGACACAGGGCAGAACAGCAGTTTTACTTTGCAAATTTTCGCAATTAATACAGTGACAATGGCCATAACCCAAGTTACACCCGCAACTAGTTTTGGCAGCATTATAAATACCCTTCGTATTTCTGGTGATGGCGCATCAATAGCCTTTACCAGCACTGATGACTGGCTTGCTGGAGGGCCAGCACAGGACACCCAGGTATTCACCATTAATACCGATAGATCTGGATTGACGCAGCAAACTTCAGCTACGGAAGACCACGAAAGTGTGCGTATTAGTAACGATGGCGCCACTGTTGTCTTTTATTCAACCGGAGACTTAACCGGGTCAAATACAGCGGGTATTTCAGAAGTTTTTTCAGTTGATACGGCTACTCAGGTTATAACTCAACAAACAACAAATCGAAATGTACCTGTTGCTGGAACTCTTGGTTCGGATTTCTACGATCTTAGCGGCGATGGCACTCAATTAATTTATGCAGATGGTGATGGCGCTAATAACCCAATAAGTCTAAAAAGCGTGGATATTGCAACATCAGTTTCTACAACTATTTTACAAACAGATTCTGCAACTGGCGCATCATTTTATGTAGACCATCCATTTACTAATGTAGATGGCACCATAAGTGCCTTTGCTTCAAACTATAATTACAATCTTACCCTTACGGGTGAAATTAATGAGCAAATTTACTCTCACCAATAATTGAAACCTGAAGCAATAATTAGACTTCCTCTAATTATTGCTTCAGTTACTTCAAAGTCAATACTGTATAAAACTCAAACATATACTCTTCCATATTTTACATCCAATCTATTTTTAAATTATACAAACATTTATTTCACCCCTAAAAAAATCAACAACTTCTTATAGAAATGATAAACTCAGCGGTCTATGACGAACAAACATAACATCTTTCTGATTGGTCCTATGGGTGCAGGCAAAACCACTATGGGGCGACAGATTGCTAAGCGACTTAATATGGATTTTGAAGATAGCGACCATGCTATTGAAGAGCATACTGGCGTTGATATACCATTAATTTTTGAAAAGGAAGGTGAAGCCGGTTTCCGTAAAAGAGAAGCCGCCATTATTGATGAATTAACACAAAAAACTCAACTGGTATTAGCAACCGGTGGTGGGGCTATACTTGCGAAGGAAAATCGCCAGCATTTGAAAAACCGTGGCACGGTGATATATCTTCACAGTGATATCAAGCATTTACTTGAGCGAGTAGGCCACGATAAAAACAGACCCCTGCTGCAAACATCTGACCCTGCTGCTACGCTTAGGGAGATCATGAAGATTCGTGAACCATTATATCGAGAAACCGCCGATATTATAATAAATACGGGGCAACAGTCGATTAGAGCAGTAATAAACGTTATGCTAGACAAGATAAAAGCATTCAATAACACTTCAGGCTTAAGATGATATCGTTAAAAGTTAATCTGGGAGAGCGCAGTTATCCAATTTGCATTGGTGATAACCTGTTAGAACAAAGCGAGCTACTCACTCAACATATACCAGGCAATAGCGCACTAGTTGTTAGCAATGAAACCGTTGCTCCTTTATATATGGATGCGGTAGAACAATCTTTAAGCAATATTCGCTTTAAAACATTAGTGCTGCCTGACGGTGAAGAACATAAGAATCTGAATGTACTCAATTCTATTTACGATAAGCTTTTAGAAAACCGTCTCGATAGAAATACCACATTAATTGCCCTGGGCGGTGGTGTTGTTGGTGATATCACTGGCTTTGCCGCAGCCACCTATCAAAGAGGGGTACATTTAGTACAGATTCCAACTACATTATTATCACAGGTTGATTCATCTGTTGGTGGAAAAACCGCTGTTAATCATCCTATTGGTAAAAACATGATCGGTGCTTTTTACCAACCCAGAGCAGTTATTGCCGACACTAACACCCTTAATACTTTGGAAGAACGTCAGCTTAGCTCTGGATTAGCCGAAGTCATTAAATATGGTTTAATTAGAGATGCCAGCTTTCTGGAATGGCTAGAAAGTAATATTGATAAACTGCTCGATAGAAACCCCGACGCACTAGCTTATGCCATTGAGCGCTCATGCAGAAACAAAGCGGAAATAGTAGCCGCCGATGAAAGAGAAAGCGGCCAACGCGCACTCTTGAATTTAGGTCACACTTTTGGCCATGCCATCGAAACCGGTATGGGTTATGGCGTATGGTTACATGGTGAAGCCGTTGCCAGTGGCATGGTGATGGCCGCACGTTTATCTAATAAACTTGGCTGGATATCTGAAAATGATGTTAGTCGCGTAATTGATATACTTGAACGAGCAAACCTGCCCATAACTGCACCAGAGCAAATGAGCGCAGATAAGTTCATTGAACTCATGTCATTAGACAAAAAAGTATCTGATGGGGTTTTAAAACTCGTATTATACAAATCAGTAGGTAATGCGGTTATTTCCAAAGACTATACTGATGCCATTTTAAGAGAAACTATTTCAGAAAGTTACTGAGTTTAAAGAGATGATAAAACATGCAAAAAGGATATGATTTACGCAACCTCGCCCCCTATGCATGTAGTGAAGCAACCTCTAAAGG
>Ga0316205_10001843_pt1 | contig 24343 bp, 19 predicted proteins | sample 3monthpyrite_MG_FD_204941 | JGI IMG/M metagenome (GOLD analysis project Ga0316205, IMG submission 204941) | Microbial mat bacterial communities from mineral coupon in-situ incubated in ocean water Damariscotta River, Maine, United States -... | ecosystem: Environmental > Aquatic > Marine >... | reverse complement strand
TTAGCCCTTAAGCAACGAATGGTAGAAAGCGATACCTTATTTCAGCTTGCAAACAACTAGAAGAATAAACTTTATTTTTTCGTCCACTCCCATTGAACATTAGAATTAACAAGCCCAGAAAACCTAAACTACCTCCCCCAGAACTATTACCTGGTGGTGGCTGAGTTTGTGGATCTTGTGGTGCTTTAAACCCCGGTGAACCATCATCCACCAATCGAACAGTTCGATCAATGCCGCCAAAATCTTCAGCCTGGCCATCATCGGATTCATATCCGCTCCAGGCCCCATCAACCCAATCAACCACCGTAGAGGGTGATGCGTCGATATTTTGCTGAGCCAAATCAGTCGTTGCGATTGACAGTTGTACTAAGGACGCTCCAATCACCGACGAATTATCATCTAATTGAAATGAAAACAAAAAGGCATCGTCGGCATAATTTTTATAACCGCTGGGTGAACCGCCGGGTTGATTAAGCCACATCCCCGAAACAGTCTGTAAGCTTTCAGAATAGGCCGACCCCGAAGTGGCAAATCCTTCAAGGTTTATTTGTGGATTCATGGTGACACTTTGTCCAGGGTAATTGCCTAATACATTATTGATCCGCCAGCGCATCGGCTTGTTAAAAGCGATCCAAAAATTATAACGTTGTCCAGTTTGTAAATTATCGTTAACAATTTCCTGCCATTGCCTTCGATTGGCATTATCGGCAAGCCATTGGCCTTCAAATACTACATCGCCGGTATCGGAATTTGAAATAACAATATGCGAGACTGATGGTGGCCCTGCCTGTAAGTAATAACCTAAAATCGATGCGTTGGTTAGCTCAGTTGTGACTCGGGTGATTTCTGAATTGGGTAAAATAAACCCATCGTGTGAAATACCAAATCCACCATAGTCAGTTCCGCCGCCTTGCCCTGGTTCTGTTTCTAGCGTGTAGGACGGGATCTGATAGGTAACGGCAAAGTATTCGTCGGTTAAGCCGATACCGGCTCCTGCATTTGACGGTCCAAAATCATAACTATTGTTATTGACGGCTCGCATCCGAGCGACCACTTCGGTGGTAATGTTGTTGCGTCTTGAATTAGCCGTGAAGGGTGTAAAATAAATTTTGGTAAATGAATGGGTATCGATATAAAAACGCAAGCGGTCTTCCCCGGCTAATACTGCGGCTGCTTGAAGTGCCTGAATTTCTGGTTCCGATGCAGGTCCAGAACCATGATGAACTATCGAACTAACGCGGGCAGAAGAGTGCTGCGGAGCGGACGTTGCCCAAAAAGGATCATTATTGCGATTCAGATCAACGCCGCCTAAAAAATCGGCTTCTGTGGATAAATCTGTATCTACATTGCGCATATTCTTACGACGCATTCGGCCATCTCTGGGGGAGTTACTAGTATCATCAATATCAGTGCTGCGATTAGCATTTATCGGAAATCGTTGGGTTTGCCTGAAACCACCGATGTTAAGGCTGGGGATTAGAATGATTTTGTTATTTTCTAACATATATTGATAAAAACCATTGTCATTTTGCTGTTCCGAAAAGCGCTCCATAATGCCAGTGATAACTTCTGGTGTTTGCCATTCCCGGGCATGTATCCCTCCATTTTGTATCATAGAAGGTTCAGGAATAACCAACTCATTATTAAAGTCATCGCTATCACTTAAAACGTAAGCCCAGATATTTTCGCCATCGATGGTTTGCCCAATAATGCTTCCATCAATCAATGGAGAAGCCATCATCAGGCTTTGATGTCTCGCTAACAGACTGTCATAACTTCTAAATCCAGCGATTGGCGTTTGTGAGTCAACGGGTATTGGTACGGGATATCCCAGAGCAAGTTCGTTCGCTGAACTTGTGTTTTCGGTATAGGTGATTTGTACTGCACTGGCTGAAAAGACACTAGCGGCTAAAATCGTTTTCAAAATTATTCGAACCATGCTGAAACCTCCCTAGCTAAATTTTCGCCAATAAGTTGTTGTTCATACATTCGATGCGCTTGTTCGAAGGCATATTGGTTTCGACTTAATAACATCGCTAAAAAAGCATTTTTCCGAGATAAAGTAAATGATTGAGATTGAACGATGGCGGCTAATTCATCGACCAGCTCTGCTGACATCTGTTTAGATAAAATAGCGGCGCTTGTGCTGCCAGCAGTTTTGCTGGCAAGTGTCTGAAGCAAATAGTCATGTTTTAGTTGTTCATCTATTTTGAGTTTAGCAATTTGGTAAACTGATACAGAAGCATAACCTTCAATAGTGGCTATTTGTTTCAAAATTTCAAATTGTTGACTAGCATCCCACCGTTTATCGACAGCCGTAAAATATCGATGCAATGGTAATTGAGAAACTGATATTAACGTGTCGACTAAAACTGATACTTGTGCGGATTGAATCGCCAGTTGCAAGATCGACTCTGAGTGCAGAGTTTGATTGTTTTTCGCCCAAAATAATAATTGTTCAGACTGGCTTTTATTCAGTTGATTGATTGCAGGCCTAAGTAAATTAACCTGTCGTGATGCTTTGTCAGGAAGTTGGTTGATAAGTTGTTGGTATTCGCCATCATTAATAAGCGCCAAAAATGATATGGTTAATGAAATATCATCAAAAAAATCTAATGTGGATTTAGCTGACTGCGCAAAAGGGTAGGCAAAAACCTGCTGGTCATGTCCATCCGAATAAGTCGTTAGTATTTTGCTATGCATTTTTGATAGTGTTTTAAGAGTTTGTCGATAGGAGTCAGGCAGGTTTTCTTCCGCCAAACCTTGTTGGCGGAGAAGAGTGACACTTAACATCAACAAATGTTCTTTTTCGACCCTGGGCATTTCTTCCTTGATTATTTTGTTAACCGAATCAACTAGTTGATGACCTCTGGAGTCTTTTAGTTTAAAGAATATTTCAGAATTGACGATTTTCTTATAGATAACTGCGAATTCTTCTTCGATAATGGTCGTTTTACTGAGTTCTGCCTTCGATGATTGGGTAGATGGATTTGCTGAATTGGCAAGTAGGTTAGGTGAAGAAAATGCTATACAATTTAGGATTAAAAACAACTGAATATAGCTGGTCGTGGCCGTCTGGACAAAACGAAAATGACTCATAAAGACTCCTATTGCAATCAATAACTAAATTTTCATTGCTCAAAAGATACGCTAGTTTAAACTCGATAACAATGTGCACTAGTACCGCTATGTTGATAATAGGGTAGAAAGAAATATAGCGATAAGTCCTTGATTGTAGCTGTCTCTATTGACAAAAGGTTTTTTTGATTGCAGTGCCAGCATCCAAATAAGCAGTAACCACATAGTAAAAAGCGATACAGATATCATAATTACAATCACCTGCGTCTGTCAAAAACAGTGTAATATTTTCATAACCCCATGTCATTCAGGCAAAGAAATTAAGGAATAAATGGCGTCATATTCGTTGTTTTGTGAATACCAAATTAGTTGTATGTGAGGCACATGCGGGTAATCCTTCATTTTTTGTTTAATACCTACATTTAGGCCTCCTTCTATCGGCAACATCGTGTAATAGTCATTGTCATCATTGGGAACAAATATTACCTCAGTATCCTTAGGGGCTATTCCACTAACCAGCGTTCCGTTTACAAAGAGGCTGACATAGGTCGGTACGGCCAAGGTGGCTCTAATGCCTCCCTTAAATAATAATTTTCTAATTTCTTCGTGGCCAACTTTTCCTTTAAAAGGTGTTTGCTCGAAATCTAAAACTGATATTTCTTTAGCCTGTACTGTTGTGTTTGCTAGAAAGACCAAACAACATAAAATAATTATTCTTGAGATTAACTTCATATATTTCCTTTTAATATTTATTTAGCTCTTTCGTGAGCCAATACTGATTGTTTTTTACTGAGTAACAGTTTGTTTATAAAGCGATAGAACTGAACTGTTGAAGATAAAAGTAATTGCAATTTTTGTCTGTTATTGCTTTACTCAATAGTACAAAAAGTTAGAGGTGGTCACAATGATTAAAAAAGCTAACTCGATTTCTAGTGCCAGTTTATGGTGGCTTCTTTCTACCTTGGCAATTTATCAACCTTTAAACGCAAAAAATAACTTCCAGGCAAACGAATTAATAAGCCAATATCAATTAAAAGAAAGCAAGGTCCCATCTCGCGATATGTCCGGTTGGAAAAAGCCTGAAAAAATAGTTTTATGGGGTAATAGTAAGCAATTGGAATACTTTCAAAAGAGTTTTCCTGAAATCAGGTTTTTCGCCAGCACTGATGTTAGTTTGGTTACTCTGCAACTAAAGGATGCAGATGTGTTTATCGGTTATTGCATTCCAAAAATACTGTCTCAATCGCTCAATGTAAGTTGGATACAGTCACTCGCTGTAGGAGTTGAAAATTGCATTAATGCGGATAGTGTAAAAAACAGCGATATTATCATGACTAATACTCAGCGACTGTCTGCTCCCGAAATAGCAGAACATGCCATCGCGATGATGTTCTCTCTGGTACGTCGTCTCGATCAATATGCTCAAAGTCAAAACCAATCCAAATGGGATGGCCAGCTTGCCGCTGGAGCAGACAAGGTTTGGGAAATTGAAGGTAGAACAATGCTCGTGGTAGGGCTTGGCGGAATAGGATTCGAAACCGCAAAGCGTGCCCATGGACTTGGTATGACGGTGGTTGCGACTCGTAATAGTAGTCGGAACGGCCCAGATTTTGTGAGCTATGTGGGGCTTTCTGATGAATTATTTGAATTGGCTGGTAAAGCTGACATTATAGTTAATACTGTTCCGCTGACGAAAAAGACAAACGGAATGTTTAATCTCGAATTTTTTAAAAAGATGAAACCCAACGCTTATTTTATTAATGTGGCACGGGGAAAGAGTGTGGTGACGGAGGATCTATTAACCGCATTAAAAAATGGCAACTTAGCGGGCGCAGGATTAGATGTCACCGATCCAGAACCGTTATCCGCTGATCATCCATTATGGAAACAGCCGCGAGTGATCATTACACCCCATGTGGCTTATCGGTCTGAAAAACTACGACAAAGAGTTTTAGCTTTGGCTAAAGAAAATTTACGTCGATATATTGAAGGTGAAAAACTTCTGTCGGTAGTGAATATTGAAAGAGGATATTAAATCTAGGAAATCTATCGTAAATTTCTTTGAATAAGTGCCTTTTGAATACTCTGTTTTTGGTGGAGAACCATATGAACTCTCACTTGTTGGTTGTTAATAGAGTAGATTAATCTAAAAGGTTTAGCCAAAAGCTGTTTATATTGGATTACGCCGATGAAGACCAATTCATATACGGAGTTTCCTCGTTCAGGGAATTGAGCAAGCGCCTCAAATCCGGTCTCTATTCGTGTTATTAGTTTTTCTGCAATCGAATCTGTTGCAGTGAGAATGTAGAAATCTGATATGACCTGTAAATCTTTGTTCGCTGCGCTTGAAACTAAAACCTCAAAGCGATTGGCAGCCATAAATTCAAAGACCTCGGTGTCTTTTCATATTTTCTAAAGCATTTTTCGCTGAAACAAAATCCCCGTTTTCAAAATCTTTTTCGCTTTGATTCAGCATTTTTAACATAGCGAGAGATTCCTGAGTATGTTCATACTCTTTGACCGATTGTACGACCATTGCTGCTTCACCATTTTGGGTGATAACGTAGGCTTCTCCATCCTCTTTCAACTCGTTGGCAATTGCAGCAGCGTTGGCCTTCAAATAACTTATGGGTTTAGTATGATTTGATAGAGACAAAGTAAACTCCAGAACTAGAGTAAAAAGTAGACTAAATATAAACTATATTCAGTCTAGTCGCTATGTATTTTGTGGCTTATTTCCCTTCAACCCAACCAGCCACCACATCCACCCAATCGGGATGGTCATTCAAACAAGGAATAAGACGAAGCGATCGCCCGCCGGCCTGAATAAAAGTCTCTTCGCCCCGAATAGCGATTTCTTCCAGAGTTTCCAAACAATCGGTAACAAAGGCGGGGCAGATCACGACCACATCTTTTATTCCTTTTTCGGCTAAGGCCTTCAATTTATTTTCGGTGCTGGGTTCTAGCCATTTGGCTCGGCCGAGTCGCGATTGAAAACTGACGCTGTATTGGTCGGGTTTTAATCCAGTACTCTCGACAAACAGACGAGTCGTTTCCATCACCTGATGTCTATAACAGGTTTTATGGGCGGTGGAAGGTGTTTTGCAGCAATCTTTCACTTTTAGACAATGTTTACCGGTTGGATCGGCTTTGGTCAGGTGCAGTTCTGGTAAACCGTGATAACTAAATAACACATGTGGTCCAGGATTGCTGGTTTGCTCGTTCTTTACCGCCCCATCTTGAGAGGCTCGTTCAAAAATATAAGGGGCACTACTTTCCACCAGCGCTCGAATATAATCTGTTTCATTGTAAAAAGCTGGATTGATTTTTAATTTAAGATTCAGTTGATGTTCTGCGATCACTTTTTCAACTTCGTTAACTGATGTGGTAAAAGTACTCTGTGCGTAATGAGGATAAAGCGGCGCAAAAATAATTTCTTCAATTTGCTGATTTTTGGCGATTTCCAATAGCTGACCTTCGATACTGGGATTACCGTATCTCATTGCCATATAAACCGGTGTATCATTTCCTTGTGATTTAAGTTTTTTCCTTACGGCTAATTTCAATTTGTCAGAAAATGACACCAGTGGAGAACCGCCTTTTGTCCAAACACTCTGGTATGCGAGAGCGGAAGCAGCGGGACGTTTAGGTAAAACGAATAAGCTAACGATTAATCTTCTGACAATCCATGGGAGTTGGATCACTAATGGATCCATCAAAAATTGATCTAAATAGCGCCTGACTGATTCAGTATCAGGCTCATCGGGTGAGCCTAGATTAGCTAATAATAATGCTGTTTTTGTCATAGAGAGGCAATTTTTAATTGGGATCATTTCTGAATGTCGCTATTTTAGTGGATGTGCCGCCGGATGAGAAGCATAAAAATATTACTGAAATATCCTAAATTAAAGTAAAAACCTGAAATTAACTCGTCCGACCAGTTGTAAAGTGACACATTTACTGCCAGAATAGGCGTTAGCTAATAAATAGTATAGATATTTCTCCAAGGTAAAAACTCATGATTAACTACACCGCACCCGCAGCAGATATAAAATTTGTCATCGAAGACCTATTCGATTTCTACAGTCATTATAAAAAGTATCCCGCTTTTGAAGAAGCCACACCAGATCTAGTGGATATGATTATTTCGGAATGTGCCAAATTTTGTGAAGCGGAATTGGCCCCGTTATATCAAAGTGGTGACAAAGAAGGTTGCCAATTTGATGATGGAAAAGTGTCCACACCAAAAGGTTTTAAAGAAGCTTATAAGCAATATGTTGAAGGTGGTTGGCATGGTTTATCCCACCCTGTTGAATACGGTGGACAAGGATTACCTCAATCGATTGGGTTGATTAGAACAGAAATGACTGGTACCTCCAACTGGTCTTGGGCAATGTATTCTGGCTTGACTCTTGGCGCGATGAATACTTTGCTTGAGCATGGTAGTGATGAGCAAAAAGAAACTTATTTACACAAACTAACTTCCGGCGAATGGACTGGCACCATGTGCTTGACCGAGGCACAATGTGGCTCAGATTTAGGTCAGGTAAGAACTAAAGCTGTTCCCAATGATGATGATAGTTATGACATTACCGGTAGTAAAATATTTATATCTGCAGGTGAACACGACCTGACAGACAACATTATTCATATTGTCCTTGCAAAACTTCCCGATGCACCTAAAGGTACTCGTGGAATTTCATTGTTTATCGTACCAAAAATGAATATCAACGCTGATGGTTCGGTAGGCGACTCTAACCATGTTACTTGTGGTTCGATTGAAGATAAAATGGGAATAAAAGCCTCATCCACAGCTGTCATTAATTTCGACAATGCTAAAGGATATTTAATTGGTGAAGCTAATAAAGGTTTGGAATATATGTTCACCTTTATGAATACCGCTCGTATTGGCACCGCAATGCAGGGGGTTTGTAGCTCCGAGCTGGCTTATCAAATTTCGCTCCCTTACGCCAAAGAACGATTATCTATGCGGTCGCTTTCAGGCACTAAATTCCCTGATAAAGTCGCTGACCCTATCATCGTTCATCCCGATGTTAGACGCATGTTGTTGACCCAAAAAGCCATTTCTGAGGGCGGTCGGGCAATGGTTTTTTATACTGGAATGATTGTTGATCGTTTAGAGCAGGCCAAAGATGAAAAAGAAAAGGCCAAACTAGATGATCAGCTAGGGTTTATGACACCGATTTTAAAAGCCTTTTTAACAGAGCTCGGTTTAGAATCTGCTAATCTTGGTGTGCAGGTTTTTGGCGGACACGGATACATAAAGGAATGGGGCTTGGAGCAAATCGTACGCGATGCTCGAATTTCTACCTTGTATGAAGGTACTACCGGCATTCAAGGACTCGATTTGCTCGGTCGCAAAATACTGATGCAACGGGGTCGAAGCCTTAAGGCCTTTGCAAAAGAAATATTAACTTTTTGTAAAGACAACAGTATGATTTCTGACAATGTCCATAAAAGGCGGATGAATAAATTTATTTGGCCTCTAAGTAAAGCAGTGGTTAATTGGCAGCAATACTCACTTAGACTCGCTCTTAAAGCGAGAAAAGACCGTGATGTTGTTGGTTCTGCGTCGGTCGATTATTTGATGTATTCAGGATATATCACAATGGGCTATATGTGGGCAATGATGGCGCAAAAAGCGAATGAAAAAATCGCAGAAAAACCGGATAATATTGAGTTTTATCGCGCTAAAGTCAGAACGGCAGAATTCTATTTTGAGCGAATATTTCCAAGGATAAAAACCTTGTCGACTACCATGATGGCAAATCCAAAAAGTTTGATGAGACTGGATGAGGATTCATTTTCTTTCTTGTAGGGTTATGAATTTGATGATTAGTTTTGATAGACAGGTAGAGTCGCGGTTTTTGGCGTGATTTAAGAAGGTTTCGCAGCGATGCGAAACCTTCTTTGATCTTAGAATCTGACGACTAGAAAGACGATACCATCGATGTCACGACAGGCAATTATCACTCTTCGATTATTCTTATTTCCAGCTCTTCGTATTTAACAACCTGACCAGCAATAATCTTACAACGCTTGCGGGTTTCAACAACTCCATCTACTTGCACAAGCCCCGCAGCAATCATTTGTTTAGCCACACCACCACTTTCGCACCAGCCTTCACATTTAAGTAAATTATCTAATGTGATATGTGGATGACCGTCTAGTAAAAATGTTTGCATTGTGGCTTTGTCCAGTTTGATTGTCATAAAATATCGACTAACTCGTTTTCGTGATTTTAACAGAAATATCCAAACAGAGGGCTAACCATCTCTAAATGGGCTTTGAGAATCACACAAAGCTTGGCATAATAGCGGCCCTTTTTTCAGTAACAAGTTTGGTCGAATTATTCTTATGTGGTTCAAAAATTGTCATATCTATCAAATACCAACCAGTTTTACCCTATCGGCCGATGAGTTAGCTGAAAAACTGGAAGCTCAAAGATTCAAACCTTGCGCTCGAATGGCCGACAAAACCATTGGATGGGTATCTCCGATACATCGTAATAAAGATTATCTGATCCATGCGGCGGGTGGTTGCATTCTATTTTGCATGCGAAAAGAGCAAAAGGTGATCCCATCTAGCGCCATCAAAGAAGCATTAGAGGAAAAAATAACCGCAATGCAGGATGATTTAGGCAGAAAAATTTATAGCAAAGAAAAACAGACCATCAAAGAAGATCTCGTTAGTATGATGTTGCCGAATGCGTTTCCACGCTCCAGCCACATAAAAGCCTATATCGATATCAAAAATCGGTTATTGGTCATTGACGCGACCAGTCCAACTCAAGTCGATGAATTTTATGAGCTTTTGCTGGAATCAATCGGCTCTTTCGGGGCTATACAATTTATTGCAGATGAAAACCCAGCGTCCATTATGCATCAGTGGATCTTTAATGGTGCGCCCCAGGACTGGTCATTGAGTGGCGAATATTTACTTAAAGAACCTAAAGATGAGCGGGTCGCTCGGTTTAAAGATAACGACAGCGAAAATCACTATGTAGCTGATTTACTAAAAGATGGTTATTTAATTAACCGTCTTGGAATTCATTTTAAAAGCCTGCTGCAGGCCACTGTTCAAGACGATCTGCAGATCAAAGGCATTAAATTTAATCATGAATTGTTAAAAGAAAATGATGAATTAGGTAGCGAAGATGAAATAGTTAAATTCGATGCTGATTTTGCTTTGATGACTGCGGCATTGGCAGAATTTATCGAATCTATTCGCGAAATATTCAAAGTGAAAAACATCGCAGCTACTTAGTCGAGGCAATGGTAAAGAGCTATTGGTTGCTGATTTACGACCTTTGGTCCAATAAAAGTGATTATTCACACTTCTCAGACTGAGATATTCTTTGTGAAGCGGGCCATTCTCATGTAGCATGCCCCCCCTATGAACGGTGGTTAAAAAACAACCAGTCAAATATTGATTGAAATCGAAGTTCCAAGTAGTAAATTTGAGCAAGTAAATATGTCAGGCAGTAACAATTTAACCTTTATAGTGGAAGAAAAATTCTTATCTCTCATTGAGCAACAAGAAGTAGCTTCGAGCGCGGATCAATTTGATTTGAGTTCAGAAAATTATATTCGATTGGCCAACCTTTATCACTTTCATAAAGATTTCGAAAAAGAAGAAAGCATTCTCAATCGTTTTGCCGATTCAGAACGTGCAGCTAACGATGATCTGGTGGAAGTCTATGAGCGGCTTGAAAAAGTTTCTAACTTGCGTCACTTACAAACAAAAGTGAAGATGCAAGAATTTTCCAGCGAAGGTGATTTAAAGCTAATTAGCATTGAATCTGATCCCGACCCCGTTGTAGATGAAATAAGTAGCAGAAAAAAGGTCAGCCAACCAATACGAAGTGATAAACGCCCGCTGATCGGACAAACTATCACCGCACTTGCCGTGTGTGCAGTTTATACTGGCAAGAGCTTTGAAGATGAATTAGTGCAGTTGGCATTGGTACTGTTTCAGTATAGCGCTGGTGAAGAAAAACCCTTCAAAATCTTAGGTAATTATGTTGGAAATCGCAAGCCGTCCTACTCTGTTGCGGATGAAATTTACAATCGATTTTGTATTCGACCTACGGACCTGAGAGATATCCCTCTCAACAAACAAAAAGTTGCTGAACTGTTTGAAAGAGCGGATTACGTGATTAGCCACAATAATGCCGATATTGAACGACAACAAATTTGTATGTTCTACCCAGAAGCGCGTCAAAGTAAATGGTATTCAACTCAAAAAGATATTCCATGGCGAGCGCTGGGGTTCGAATCGAAAAGTCTTTCAGAGTTGTCTCGAGCACAAGGTAAAACAAAACCTCGTACCAGCTCCGAAAGAGCCATGGCTATCTGCAATTTATTGCAACAAGAAGAACCTTATGCTGGTTATCCTTTTATGGAACGGATTTATTATATGCAACCTATGAAGGAATTAGTCTGGACACCGCAAATGGATAAACGAGTCAAAAAATTAAACCGTAAAACTAGTTTATTAAAAATAATAGGCGGGACTTTTTTGACTTTATCTGGCATTACAGCTGGACTGGTTTATGCGGGAATGATCCCGTTAAGCTGATAGAACACCGTTTCTAGTAATAGGTTATTTCAATTTCTTCCGCTGAAAGCGATTGCTCAGCCAGTAAGCCGTTGTTACGATTAACGAGATAATGATCAAAAAACTGAGTGGTTATTTTTGAAGTTAGTTCTATCGCTCGATAAGCATCCACTTTTCCCAGGCCCAAATCTAATTCGTCGTGATCCCATTGCCACCATAAAACATGATCGGTAAAACTAACGTGTTCAAATTGTTGAAACCGAATTTTGTAGGCATCATTTCCGGCTAAATCAAAATCGAATTTTGGTTTGTGATCTTTAGAAAGAATAAATGCAAATGGTTGCTCAATGTATCGATCTTCAAAATCAAAAATAGTGCCATCAATATCAATCACGGCCTTTATTCGAGGATCTCTCGAAGCGCTATAATAAGAAGCGGCACCGCCATAAGAGTGACCGAAAACTCCTAGGTTGGCTAAGTCTAATCGATTGAAAAACAGACTGTCGGGATTGCTATTAATTAAGCTGAGTTGTTCAATGACAAATAATTGGTCGTCAGACCAAATTGGCAAATAGGCACCAATGGAATCCGATTGTAAAGGTTGCGCCCATACTAGATTGTCACTACCAAAATCCGATGGGTTCGCCCCATAAGTATGGTTGATTGAGACAACAATGTAACCTTGGCTGGCTATTTCAGCAGATAGTGCGGAGTAAGATTCTGCGCTAAAACCATAACCATGAGAAAAAATTAATACTGGATAACTTGGTTGATAAGTATCCACCTCGGCATCTAAGGTGATGTCCCATTTTGCGTTGTGATAATTGTCAAAACGCAACATTTTCCCTTTTATCTGGTTAGGGCCAACCAGATAGTCCCAGGCATCCTGGGCAATAATTGGCAATTTCTTCTGTTCATTGGTGTTGTTTGCAGGCGCGTTGGTCGGATAATAAAAACGAATTTGCAATTTACGATTCTCGACTGAATCGGGGGTAAAACGTTCGATTCGAGATTGATCTGAAAGGACTATTGAATGGCTGGCGACTTTAAATTTTCCGGCAAATTCGGGGTAACTAAAAACGGCTTTTGTTCCATAGGGGCTGCCTGTTTTTGAGTGGGTTTTACTAAAACTGGCTTCTTTATGTATTGGTGATTGGTCTGTTTGATTACAGGCACTTAGTACAATTAGAGTTAAAACGATAATTACCCAGCGATTTAGCTTGTCAATATGACCAAAGCACCAGGCATGTTTAGGCAGCAGTTTGGTTATATTTGTGAGATCGATACTGTGCTTGGTTAATGTCATTATTAGATTGGTATTGATTGGTGCTGCTTCGTCAGCAAATATCGTTATTGGCATAGCGCTAATTCTAGCATTATGTAGAAAGACAAACTGTAGAATAATGTACTATTTATTTTGGAATTGAGGAAATTTTGCAAATAATAATTTAAATATGGCTGTATTTCTGTGAAGAATCCCGAAAATGCTAGTTTTGCCTAGTCAAAACTCTAATAGGTATAATAGCGTGCAATGACATTAATTGTATCTCACTCAAGACATACAGTTTTGTGGACATAAGAATTTCCGAATATATCAATAAATTTTTTACGGCTAATTGTTTCCTTGTAGCTTGCACACGGTCCGACCCCAACCAAGATTTTCAACTAATTAACGAGGAAGCTCTAGTTGTTCCCATGGCATCTGTTAGGCGTATTCTTGACTAGGCGAATTTACCAATTTGCATCTGTATTGAGTAAATATAGTTACCAATGTAATCTAAAATGAAGCTGAAATTACTGTGAAAAAAAGGTACTAATATTATTCTACTAGAGCCTTTTTATATTGCCTCGGTGATACTCCATATTGAGCCTTAAAACATTTTCCAAAATAGCTCTGAGAGGTGAATCCAATTTCGACCGTTGCGTAACTTGCACTTTTTCCTTGCTCTAACAGTTTTCGGCCTTTTTCAATGCGAAAGCGTCTAAGATAATCAATGGGTGTCATGTCAACGATACTTTTTGACTTTCTCAAAAGTTGTCTTTCACTCATTGCCAAATCAGAAGCAATCGTCGATACAGCAACATCGGAATTTAAGTAATGTTTTTCGAGGACCCTATTGAGTCGATTTATGAACTTTTCCTGTAATTGCTCTCTGTGTTCATTAATTTCTGAGACGGTTGTTGTCAGCTTTGTTTCATTAGAGGATAGAGTGTTTGTCTGAAAGGCAAGTTCAGAAAATCGTTTTTTTAGAATGTTTCTTATTCCGAGTAAATTGTTTAATCGTATTTTTAGTTCTTCCACATCAAAAGGTTTGGTTAAGTATTCGTCTGCTTGTTCGTACCATCCCTTTAGGCGACTTTCTCGGTCGTCTCGAGCTGTCAGCAAAATTATTGGGATGTGATTTGCTATTGAGTTTTGTCTCAGCTCATAGGTCAATTGATAACCATCTTTATTTGGCATCATAATGTCACTGATAATAAGATCGGGCACTTCCGCTACCGCCAAATTGAAACCTTGTAGGCCATCCTTAGCGGTAAGAACTTGATAGTCATCTTTGATCTGTTCCACAATGTAGTTTCTCATGTCCTGATTGTCTTCAATCACTAATACGCTTGGTTTGTCATTGCTCGGTTCAAAACTCAGCATTTTCGATTCTTCAGTAGAGGTTGTTGCCTGGCCTGTGATCCCCATTAACTCCATCGCAATAATTTCTTGATTGGCATGAGTTTTTACTTCGCTCTCATCAACTTCGTTAATGATCGGTAAAATGACCGCCACCGTCGTACCGACGCCAACTTCACTTTCAATGTTTATTATTCCGTTATGCGCTTCGACTAAACTCTTAACTAAGGCCAATCCAATACCGGCGCCCGTTACTTGTTCGCTATTTTCATCCAGTACCCGGTTATAACGTTCAAAGATAGAATCGATTTTGTCTGCTGGTATACCTATACCGGTGTCTTCGATCCGTATCAGGAGTTCGTTGTTTGGTGTACGAGCGGTATGGATGTTTATTTTTTTGCCTGCCGGCGTATATTTAGTCGCGTTAGACAGGAGATTAACCACTATTTTTTCTAGTGCATCATTAGTGAACTCAAAATTGATGTCTTCCATTTTTCCAATATGAAGTTCGATTCCTTTATCATTAGCGAGATCTACAAATGCTTCTGCCAGTAGTTTCACCGTTCGTCCGGTAGCTTGCGAGCTTTTCTGGGTGATTGATTTGACTCTGAATGTTTCTAGGTTAAGCAGTTGGTCTACCATTCTTAAAAGACGATAACCATTTCTTTGTACGATGTTAAGTCGGCTAATTTCCTCTGGATTTTTGTTGGTTTTCAGAACTTGCGACAGAGGGCCTAGAATTAGTGTGAGAGGTGTTCTGAACTCGTGAGAAACGTTAGCGAATTCTTCATTTTTATTGGAGAGTAGTTGCTCTACTTTTTGTTTCTCCTGTGCTAACTCTTCGGTTCTTTCTGTAACGCACTGCTCAAGCTGTTTAGATCGTTCTGTCAGGCTCTTCGTCCGAAGCATAACTAGTATGTAAATCGAAAAAATAGATAATAGAACAAAACTGATATAAGCGAGGTTGGTTTGCCACCAGGGGAAAGCGATATTGATTCTTACTTTTGTTTCGTTGTCAACCCATGCTCCGTATTTGTTCGACGCTTTCACTTTGAATATGTAATTGCCTGGAGAAATATTTGTGTAATTTGCATAGCGCCGGTCCGAGCTAACTGTATTCCAGTCTGTATCGTAACCTTCTAACATAAATCGATAGTTAATTTGTTCAGGGTTGAGGAATTCTAATCCAGAAAAACTAAAAGCGAATACGCTTTGTTCATAACTCAACTCGATCCGATTAGTGTGACCTATCACTTTCTTGAGAGGTGAGTCTGAAGAAGGTTTTACTGGAGAGTAGAATAATTCAAAACTCGTAATAACAGCCTTATTTTGCACGCTACTTTTTCTAATTGCTTTAGGACTAAAATGATTAAATCCATTTATGCCGCCAGTAAACAATAATTCACGTTCCGAATCAAAAAAACCTGCTGTTGTAAAAGCATCTGCCTGTAGACCATCATTCTCCAGAAAAGTATCTAATCTATTGCCTGCTTCTGAAAGCCTCGTCAATCCTTTATCAGTAATAAACCAAATGTCTCCTTGATTATCTTGTTGTATATTCATAACAACATTGCTCAGCAAGCCGCTGTCGATGGAGTAATTTATGACCTCGCCTGACTTAAGATCGTAACGATAGGCGCCTTTGCCTTGAGAACCTACCCATAAATGATTCCGGTCATCCAAATTAACAGAGAAAAGTGCGTCGGGTAATTCCATTCGTGCACTTTTCTTGGTAATAACTCGTTTCATTTGCTTGGTGCCAGCATCTAATTTCCAAAGTCCCTCAGAGTCTGTCGCAATCCACAAATTATCATTTTTATCATATACTAATCCATTAATCGCTTTGACCGGCTGGCCTGAACTTTCCTCAGTTGAGGGCACTATATTTTTTAATGTTTTATCTAAAAAATCAAATTCGAATAAACCTTTGTTATAGGTAGCTAACCATATCTTCCCTTTCCCATTACCGGTAATTGCGGTCATAGCTTTCAATAAGAGCTCACTATTGTTATACGAGTTTTTGTCAAACTTTTGAAATGTATTGGTATTCTTCTCATATTTTATGACACCGGCTTTTAACGTGCCAATCCATATGTCGCCATATTCATCCTCGTACAAAGAAACAACGTATTTAAGAATGTTATTTTCTGAATCGCCAATTTTTCCAGAAAACTTAGTACATTCACCTGTATTAATATCAACTTTGTGCAGGGTTTGGCCAAATGCACCAATCCAGAGATTATCAAATGAGTCAGCTAAAATTGCGTAGATAGTATTTCCAGATAAGCACTCAATATAGTTGTCGTTCAATTTTATATGACCGAATACTTGTTGCTGTAAGTCCACAATATTTGTGCCTAAATTAGTCGCTATCCAAATGCGATTGTCCTTGGATTGAAATATCGAATAGATCTGATTATCAACTAAGCTATATTTGTCCGATGGCTTGTTTTCGAAATGAACCGTGGACATATTGGCTACGTTATATAAATATAGTCCGGATCTTCTCGTCCCGAGCAGCACATTTTTCCCGTCAATTTTTTTTATAGCAGTAATTATTGTTTTAGAGAAGGTCTCAGGCAGTATTGGTAAATAACTGTCGTTTTTCAAATCAAATAAGAATATACCTTTTGCAGTGCCTATGAGTATCTTATTTGGTTCTAACTCTAGTAGCTTGATTGTAATGTTATTCAGCGCTTTAGATGTTGATTTATTGTTACTATCAATTCGTTTAATTTTCTTTCTGTCATCTCTAAATTGAAAAAGACCCGTCTTAGCCGCAATAAGAATAAGACCGTCGGAGGTTTCAATGATATCGCTAATCAATGGAGTGTGAAGTTCTTTTTGGTTACTTTCAATATCAATTACTTCATTTGAAAGACGGTCAGCACTAACCAATATCACTCCATGATTTCTTGTACCAATCCATAGGCGTTTCTTTGAATCTTCGAATATTTTTACCACATTTAGTTTAGTGGAATCTATATTCTTTATATCGGGTTTTAGAGTCAAAGTAAAAGACTCAAATATGTCAAGCTCAGCGTTATATTTATCTAATCCTCCTTTGGAACCGACCCAAAGTGTACCCGAACTATCCACAAATAGGCAATTAATCGAAAAATGACTTAATGAATTTTTTAACAATCTAGATGGACGATAAATCGAATTGTTTTCACCATCATAGCGATTTAATCCGTCACTGGTGGCAATCCAAATATAGCCTTCTTCATCCTGAGCGATGTCTTTGGTAACGAGATTGGATAAATTTTTACTATGGAGTGATTTTTGGAAACGAAATTTGACTTTAAGCTCGTCTAAAATATTAGCATGAACTGACGATGCCAATAAACAAGATAAGAAAAAAAAGATGAATTGGAAATAAAGCTCTCGATTTTTCACAATTCACCCTTTTAACAAAAAAAACCAGCTATTCTAGTTACCTTAGTCAAAAATAAAGACATATTAGGCGATTTGGTCGAACCAACAGGTAACTAGAAACGACGAATTAGTATTTAGCCTTACGGATCTATTTCGCCCCTACCAGGTCCAGGGCAGCCACAAGGCGAAGACGCGCCAGTATTAAGACCATTATATATAACGACATACATATCTCCTTCTTCAATTTCCGTTATAGAAGTGCAGTTGTATTCTGTACAAAAATAAGTGACTTCATTCCATGAATACAATGTGTTGTGGTCAACTAATTCCGGACAACTTTTTATAAAAAGCCTCATCCTTCTGTTTCGGCGTTAATCCGAAGTTAGCACTATGAGGCCGCTGTTGATTAAAGTAGATCATGTAATAATAACTGATCGACTTTAATGCTTCGTCGAAATTTCCATAACCAAGCTTTGGCATCCACTCAGTTTTGAAACTTCTAAACGTTCTTTCCATAACGGCATTATCCCAACAATTTCCGCGTCGACTCATACTTTGAGTGATCTGACAGCGCCATAATAATTGCTGGAAAGCCAAACTTGTATATTGCACACCTTGGTCAGAATGGAACGTCACACCAGTTGGCTTACCTCGACTTTCAAAAGCCATTGTCAACGCTTTCTTAGTCAACTCCGTATCAGGTGCGTCGGAAAATGCCCATCCAATAACATTGCGACCATAAAGGTCGATAACCAGAGCCAAATAAGACCAATCACTTCCCGTCCAAACATAGGTGATGTCGCCGCACCAAAAAAGATTCGGAGCCACCGCATCGAATTTCCGGTCTAAAATATTCGGAATTTCAACATGTGGTTGATCCACTTTTTTATAGGAATGACTACCTGGCTGACAACTCTCCAAGCCAAGCTCTTTCATCATCCGCCTGATTTTATAGAGGCCTAATGAATAGCCTGTATTTTCCAGTTGTGTGCGCAATGTTCGAGAGCCTGCAGATCTACTGCTCAAGTTAAATAGTTCGGTTATTTTACTCTTCACCTGAAACTCTTTAATCTTTTTTGACTTTACCGCCTTCAAGCGGTCAAAGTAGGTGCTCTTCTTAAAATCAAAAGCTCGAAGACAATCAACCAACTTATAACCGCTCTGCACAAGGTTTTCAATTATCTTGAAAACTGGTTGCCGTCTGTCATCAGCAGAGCGGTAGCCTTTTTTAGAATTTCCTTTTCGATCTCCAATTGTTTCACACGACCTTCTAACTGTTGAACCTTTTTCTGCTCTTCAGTTATGGCGTTTGCACCAACGGGTGTTTCGCCATTTAATTCTTTCTTGAGCTGACTAACCCAGTTTCTTAGCGCTCCATTGCTGACTCCTGTTGCCTCTTGAGCCTCTCGATAGCTATAACCTTGCTTCAGGATTAGATTCGCTGCATCCAACTTAAATTCCTGGCTAAATGTTCTTCTTTTCATGTTCAACTCCTATAGATTGATATAATATCATCTAAAAAGGAGTCCGGTTTTATTAAACCACTTCAATGTTACTAAAGCAGCTTTACTGGAAGTTGACAAAAATGTCCCTAACACTAACCCAATAGTCAGCGCAAAATATTTTAACGTTTTCATTGTATTTCCCCTTTATTATAATAACTCTCATAAACCACTCCTTATTATGTCAATAATAGGATCCTTTGCATTATAGATCAAAAATAACGACATATTAGGTGATTTGGTCGAACCAACAGGTAACTAGAAACGACGAATTAGTATTTAGTCTTACGGATCTATTGGGTCCCTACCCGGACTGGGGCTAACTGGGGCAGGATATGTAGATGTAGTATACCTCACCCAAAACTCGACGACCCCAGGGCTCTCAGTAACCATCATGATTCCAGTACAAGATATGTGCGACTGGCTGCAAAAAATTTCTGCTTCCGCTTCAGTATCGAAACTCTCGATCGCTGCGTTAATGGTTGTTGACAAACAGACCCCGAACACTAACCCGATAGCTAGCGCCAAATATTTTAACATTTTCATTTTATTTCCTCTTATAATAACTCACACAAACCACTCTTTTTATGATGTCAAAAATAAGATTCATTGCATTATCTAGCTGAATGAAATGAATGCACTATTGATACATCGAAATACTCAAATTGCACCTTTTAACCAATCTTGACATAAACAAAGGGCAGCAATCCGTGATTTCTGTCATGTTTGTTCCAATAATTTAACGAGCAAATCGCTGAGCACTCGCAATATTAGCTCAAATGCAGATGAGACCGTTGAACATATCACAATCGAGAATCTCATAAAGAGTATTAGGCATTTATTTTTCAAACACCAATCATTTCTCAATAGGTGTGGTGAGCTTTGACGGAAAAGGCTAGCAATATTCAAACAGAATAGCTTATTGAACTTTAATCGAAAAATCGAACTTAAGGTCGTATTTATAGACCAATGATAGTGTGGTTGTTTCTGGCGATTAACAATCAAAGAACGGTTACATGTCAACCCCAATCAAGACAATTCGAACTTCAGCACTATAGAGATTTATATTTCCAGAGCACAAAAATAGTAATCTTACTCGATTCAAATTACTAACCTGCCATAGCCCTAGATAGCTGCTTAGCCACTCAACGCCATCAATATATCTCACACAATATCACTTTAAATCCTTAAATTAACTTCTGAAGGCCAATAAACACAGGGCTTGGCGGTTTAGGGGTAGTTTTTGGCGGTTTAGAGATAGTTCAGTTACTAGTATTTTGACAGTATATCAGGCACACATTTTAGCGCTCTTCTTTTGGATATTAAATGTACTTTGCTTCGGTTCTCTCTTTGATTCTAGCGACGATTGAAGTTTCAAAAAAGTCAATTGAAGATATGAACTGGATACACATATTTGTTGAGGCAAACTATTGATGAACGAAGTTTTTCCACAGAATATAAAATTAGGAGCCCTCGAAATCTTCCGGGAAGATCTCGAGCCTTACTTTAATGAATGTGTTCAAGATAAGAATCGGTTTTTTATTGACCGACAAGACTCTAGCGCTATAGCTGCTTTTTTGCCGCTTCTTCTCAATAAGATCTTTGATTTAAGCAAAATGTCTCTGGCAACTATCTTAAACAAAACAAGTAATCAAGATAGCAATACAGAAAAAAGCAATGCTGAAGTAAAAAACGAAATCAATTCGAAATACCCGGTGCTAATACAAAAAATCGAAATCGCCTCTCAAAACTGGAGAAGTAATACCAGCAAAATAATCCAACGTTGGCAACGTGATAAAAAAGAAATTGCTCAGCTATTTTTTGATTCAGATGACATTGGTCATATTGTTTATTTGGGTTCTAGTCAGGGAGACGAGCATGAAGGTGGACAGCAGACGCTATTAGTAGAGCTTAGTTGTGGCCGCAAAATCGCTTACAAACCAAGAAATTTAGAACTTGAGGAAAATTTTTATCGATTTTCCACGCAATTGGGATTTTCAGAACTCTATAATCCTAAATATTTATTGCGAGATAATTATGGTTGGATGGAATATATCCCCCACAAGGAATGTGAAAATACAACTCAAGTAGCGGACTATTATTATCAGGCAGGATTAATATTGAGTTTGCTATATGCGCTAGAAGCAGAAGATATTCATCATGAAAATATCATTGCCAGAGGCGCTCAACCGGTCATTATTGATTTGGAGACACTCTTTCATCATCGAGATGATTCGGTCAAAACAAAGGACAGTGAAACTATCAGTTTGGCTCTAGGCAATCATACTGTTTTAAAAACTCACTTTATTCCCCAGTATTTAAAACTAGCACCAGCTAAAGAACTAGCAGCGATATTTCCTGTATTTGAAAACGAGACGCCTCAGATAACTTCTATTCCACGATTCAACCAGCAGTCGATAGCAGTTAATGAGTATGTTGACGACTTTATTAAAGGCTTTGAAGCGGGTTATCGCCGAGTAGTTTCGTATCAGTCAGCATTATTAGATGTTAATGGGCCACTCAAGGTATTTGATGGATGTTGTGCAAGGTATGTATGCCGTCCTACTCAAGTATATTCGCGCATTATTCAGGCTTCATCCCATCCAAAATATCTGCATTGTTCTAATGAGCAATCGTCATTATTCAACAAACTTAGACTAGATTTAGCCGGTAGAAAGTTTCTGGGCGTTTTAGTGGGCTCTGAAGAAGCTCAATTATCCAGAGCAGAAATCCCACTATTTACGCACATAGTCGACAAAAAAACAGTTTATAAAAATGGACAGATTGTTGATAGCGACTTTTTTTCGATGACAGGACTAGAGCTTGCACAGTACAAAATCGCCAATATGAATGAAGATGATTTGGCTGGTCAAGTCAAGCTAATCAAACATTCATTTGAACTGGTGAATCCAACCCCGTCAGTTAGTCGACCAAATATCACTATTAAAACTGAAATGGATTTTATAGAACTATGCGAAACCACTGCCTATTCGATAGGCGAATTTTTGTTGCAAGAGGGAATGCAACACCAAAAATCTAAGATATGGCCACTTTTCAAATTCGACGGCGTTGAACGTACTTGCCTTGAGCCGACTAATAGTTCGCTCTATGACGGCTATTTGGGTATCCAGCTTTTTTTAGCTCATTTACAAAAACGCTTTCCAAATTTCTGCGAAAGACGGGAAATGATTAACCAAACTCAAGCTCAAATAAACCTGGCGATTAGAAATTATAGTGAACATGACGGTTGCGGATTTAGTGGTCTAGGAGGTGTGCTTTACGCCCTGAGTCAGTTTGGTAATCTCTGGCCAAATGAAAAATGGATTAAAAACAATGGACAAAAGGTCCTCCACTTAATGCAGCTTTTGCCAGCTAAGGATGGCAAGCTCGACGTCGTTGGCGGGAGTGCCGGAGCCATCCTTTCACTCATCAGTTATTTCAAGCAGTCGGGAAAGCAACAGGCGCTCAATGTTGCCTCGAATTTCGCGGAAAAATTGGTTAGTCGTTTTCAACATAAAGGTCAAATCGGATGGCAAACTAACGATGGAAACGTACAAAGTGGTTTCGCTCATGGCAATGCTGGGATTGGATTCGCCTTAATGCAATTGGCTCGGTTAACTCACAATAAACAGTTTATCAATTGTGCACTTGCCGCAATGAAATTTGAGAGTAATGAGTTCAAACAAGATATCGGCAACTGGCCCGATAGACGTTTTGGCACTGAGGATGAGCAAAATAAACATGCGATGACCGCCTGGTGTCATGCTGCGGTTGGTATAGGAATGAGTCGTCTTCGATTGAAAAAAGATGCTAAGTCGACGCTTCCTGGCTTTATTGACATCGACATTGAAAGAGCGCTGACTCATTTATCCGAGCGACCCGTTATTAGTAACGAAGGATTGTGCCACGGAAATTTCGGTAACTATGAACTGCTTATTATGGCAAAACAACAAGGTTTGTTAAATACCAAAGAGGTGCGTCAAGTTCAGTTCACAATAGCTAAACGAATTGAATTGATAGCTGAAAAGGGCATCACTCAAAATATTGAAAGTTCGCCTACGTTGCTATCGTTAATGAACGGCTGGGCTGGAATCGGTTATCAATTGTTAAGATTTTCACAACCTGAAAATACGCCGAGTATTTTGCTACTGAGCGCCTAATCACGAAAATTACTTTGACGATTTTCGATTGGTCGTCGTCAGAGTCAATTTAAATGACCAATCACAACTAAATAAGGTACTAAAAATGAAACAGGAAAATAACTTTGAAGTAAAAAACATCAATTTAGAAGAATTGAATGAAATCGTAGAAATTAAAGACGAAGAGCTAAAAACAGTCACAGGCGGAAGTTGCCATACAAATATTAAAGGAAGTCGTGATCCTGATTGTAGAGAATGTAGACTTTTTTAATCTAGAGTCATTTAATACCAGACTCTTAAGCTAAAAGTAGGCCTTGGCGTTTTTCGATTGTTCGTCGTCAAGGTCAACCAAAGTCCTTCCTTGACTCGTTCGTAAGGATAGATCAAAGTTTTTATTTTATTGCATGGTTTCCAATGTCAAAATTATTTCCTATCATTCGTCAACTAGACTTCATGGATTGCGCCCCAACATGTGTAAAAATGCTGTGCCAATTCTATGGTAAGCAAGTCGGTTTAGACAAGCTACGTGCGTCATGTTGCAAGGGGCAGCAGGGGGTTTCCCTCTTCGGCATCAGTAAAGCCTGTGAAGATTTAGGATTTAAAACCTTTCCCGTGAAAATGAACGTTGATACTTTTATTGAACAGGCTCGGCTACCATGTATAGTACACTGGAAGGGCGACCACTTTGTCGTTGTCTATAAAATTAAAAGTAACAAGATTTATGTCGCTGACCCTGACGCTGGAAAACTAAAACTATCTGTTGAACAATTTAAAACCTTTTGGTCACAAGGTGGTGAAAATGGTATAGCCCTTTTTGTTGAACCAACGGAAAAGTTCTGTCAGCAAGATGACGACAGCCAACAGTCAAAAAATGGTATACGTCGTTTACTAACCCACCTATTTCGTTTTAAAAAATTCCTTGGCCAATTAGGCTTAGGAGCGTTATTAGGCTCAATTCTTAATCTAATATTCCCCTTCTTAACCCAGGCTCTAGTCGATCATGGCATCGGTAATAGAGATGTTAATTTTGTTTATGCCATTTT
>Ga0316205_10001842_pt1 | contig 24351 bp, 9 predicted proteins | sample 3monthpyrite_MG_FD_204941 | JGI IMG/M metagenome (GOLD analysis project Ga0316205, IMG submission 204941) | Microbial mat bacterial communities from mineral coupon in-situ incubated in ocean water Damariscotta River, Maine, United States -... | ecosystem: Environmental > Aquatic > Marine >... | reverse complement strand
GAATGAGCGTGAAACTGAGTGGGAAAATAAAAAAAGAGAACGAAAAGGACTGGAGTTAGTTGAAGCATATTTTACTGTGCAGGATGCGCAGGATGCTATGAATCAATTTTCGGGTATCAAATATAATATAAAAAAGAAAATCTCCTCAAGTATATCTTTTAGATTGCTGAATGCAGGTCATATTCTAGGCTCTTCTATTGTAGAGTGCTGGTTAACGGAGAATGACGTCACTAAAAAAATTGTTTTCAGTGGTGATCTTGGTTTTCCAGACCGGCCAATACTGCAAGATCCTGCCATTGTAAAAGAGGCAGATCTGGTGTTAATGGAGTCTACTTATGGTGATCGTTTACATAAAACACCGGAACAGACATATCAGGAAATGACAGACATTATCTGTCAGGCAAGAAGTGAGAAAGGTAATATTATTATCCCGGCATTCGCTGTTGGGCGAACGCAGCGATTAATTTATGAATTTGCAAAACATTATCAAGACTGGGGTCTTGATCGCTGGCAAATATTCTTAGACAGCCCAATGGCTATCAGTGCAACAGAAGTCTACACAAAGCATACAGATCTCTATGATGAAGAAGCCTGTTCACTATGGAGCAAAAACTCCGAAACACCATTATTACCCAACTTTCACTTAAGCCGTACAGCCAATCAGTCTATGCATTTAAATGCTGTACGTACCGGAGCCATTATTATTGCTGGTAGTGGAATGTGTACAGGAGGCCGAATCAAACATCATCTAAAGCATAATATCTGGCGTCATGATTGCCATATTGTTATCACGGGCTTTCAGGCAAGAGGTGCGCTGGGTCGCTCACTGGTCGACGGTAGTAAATATATAAAACTCTGGGGTGAGACACTTAAAGTTAATGCAAAAATACACACAGTCGGCGGACTGTCTGCACATGCTGATCAGGCAGGTCTGACCAGCTGGTTTAAACACTTTGTAAACCAGCCAAAACTGATGCTAGTTCATGGCGAACTAGGAGCGCAAAATGCACTGAAGCAGGCCTTAGAGAACGAAGGCGTGCCTGATATAGCAATCGCTAAAAAAGGGCAAAAGCTCGATTTATCAACTATAAATTAGCCAGTAACCTGAAAATTTCTAATAAACAGTATTTCTTATCTATGGCTTGCTTGTTGAGCTGAGACACAATATTTGTAAAACCAGTATCTAATCAAATAGTTAGATACTGTTTATGAACCGATGACAGGGCTAATTTAGCCGATTATGGTCAGAAAGATCTGGCTTTGATCTAGTACAATTAGTGATGAATGTTTCTTGTGTGTATTTTTCACGATTTGTTTACAGATTATAGTTAAGTATCAATCTATGAAAAAAATTAGGGCAATAGTTACTTTAGCAATTTTAATGTGTTCGCCGCACTCAGTCTTTTCTGAAGCGCTTTCAAGAGAGCAAATCAAAGGTCTGGATGAGCAGGTGCAGGACATTAAGAAAGATGTGCTGGCAATATCTGCCGAATTGTCTTTATTAGAAGAAAAACTGTTATTTCCTTCTAACACTCAGGTCTCTCTTTTTGTTTCTGTTGAAAAAGGTTCACGCTATGTTCCTGATGCAGTGCAAATTAAAATCGATGATAAAACTGTCGCCCATCACATTTATAGCTTTAAGGAAGTTGAAGCACTCCAGCGTGGCGGTGTACAGCGAATTTATACAGGCAACTTAAAAAGCGGAGAGCACAAACTCGATTTGAATGTAATTGGAAGACAAAGCAGAGGGGATTCACAGGTGGAAAAAGGAACATTTTCCATTACCAAGAAGGTTGGAGCAAAGCTGGTTGAAATACGTTTAGGCTCATCAGAAACATCACTAATAGACATTAAAGAAAGATAAAGTGTTTCGGTTTATGTTGATAATGGCTGGGTTGATAGCTTCAACAGTTATCACTACAGCAACGGCGCTCACTGATGAAACGGATCTTTATTTCAGCGAGGGGCTTTTCTATGCTTATCAGGAAAATTATTTCGATGCGATAAGTCGTCTCGATGCAGAGCTGGGGCAGTATCATGGTCTTGATGAGCCTGAATTAAATTCACTCCATAAATATATTAATCATGCAGAATTCTCTGTCGGTGATTTTGAGCTTTATTACCGGATGCATAAGCGTGCTGGTCGCGCCATTAAATCTGTTATTGAAGGCAATGTTGACGATGAGACGAGAAACAATGCAGCTTATCGTTTGGCAAAAATATATCACCAGAAGCAGCAGCCTGAAAATGCACTACAGACAATAGAAGGTATCAAAGGGAAAATACCTGAAAAAATTAAATACGATCTCGAATTATTAAAAGCCCAGATTTATATATCCAATAAGAAGTTTCAAAAAGCGATCGCTTTACTGGAAGATATCGAAAATGTCAGTGATGTACTGGGTTTCTCCGGTTATAACCTCGCTATTGCATATGTTGGTAACAATCAGTCTGAAATGGGTATTTTACAACTGGATAAGGTAGGCCAGATTGTTTCCAATGACAAAGTGGTTCTGGCGATTAAAGACAAGGCCAATCTCGTTCTTGGCTACAAGCTCATGGAAAATAATAACCCTGATAAGGCCAGAAAATATTTTGAACGAATACGTCTGGACGGGCCTTTTTCAAATAAAGCATTACTTGGTCTTGGATGGGCCAGTGCAGCACTCAATAATTATAAAAAAGCACTGGTTCCATGGACAATGCTATCCAAAAGAAAGGTAACAACCGCGCCTGTACAGGAAGTTTTGTCAGGGCTGCCTTTTGCATACGGAAAATTAGATGCCTTTGGAAGATCGGCTGTTCTCTACGGTAATGCGCTTGAATCATACAGTCGTGAACTTGACAGGCTTGATGCATCTATAAAGAGCGTTCGTGAAGGAACGTTTTTAAAAGCAATAATCAGGGAAGAATATAATAAAGACAAAAACTGGCTTGTTAATCTGCGCGAATTACCCGATGCACCTGAGACACATTATTTAATGCATTTATTGGCATCGAATGATTTTCAGGAGTCTTTAAAAAACTACTTTGATCTTGCCCAGCTGGACAAAAAGGTTGCTTCATGGGATGGGTATCTTGATTCGTACTCAGAAATAATAATACAAAGAAGAAATTACTACGCACCTTTGTTACCTAAAATACAGGATCAGTTCAGATCACTGGATTCAAGAATGAAACTGCGTGTTGCACAGCAAAAGAAAGTCTCTAAGCGTCTGGATAATATGCTTATTGCACCACGCCCAGATTATCTCGAAACTGTTGATGAAAGAATCTATCTCAATAATATATTTTTGCTTGAAAAAAGCTTAAAAGGCAGTAAAGATTCACGCGCATCAGAGCTACAAAAACGTATTGACTATATCAAGGGTGTGATTAACTGGAATATTGAAACAGGTTATCAGACCAGATTTATTACTGCCCATGGGAATTTTCAACAGCTCAATGAAGGCTTTGAAAATCTGGATGCTATATACAGATCATTTGTACGTACAAGGCAGGCAGCAACACAAAGTTATATTGGATATGAAAATACTATTCGACAATTAAAAATCCGTATTAAAAATGCGGATGAGAAAATTAAGCTGTTGATGGCCAGACAAGGTTATATGCTTGAAAGAATGGCTGAAAATAGCCTGAAAGATCAGCGTAAGCGCATCGAAGAATTGCAAATAAAATCAAGATTTGCCTTGGCTGAGAGCTATGACAGAGCGGTAAAGGCTCAGCAAAAAGAAGATCTGGAAAAATTAAAGAAAGCTGTACCGGTTAAAGAGGGGGGGGCAGTATGAAGAGGATTTCTCTTGTTTCTCCGTTATTTACATTGTTACTTGCTTCTTGTGCCAGTAGTGACCACAAAACCATAGCAGAGCTTCATGATATTGAGATACCTGTAAAGAATATAAAAATTGAAGGTGGTGTTGAAAAAGCAATGCTTAGCTATCAGAAATTTCTGGAGCAAACGCCTGACACTGCAATCACCCCGGAGGCAATCCGACGTCTGGCAGATCTAAATATTGAACGTGAATATGGTGTCATAGAAAACCCAGAAAAGCCTGATCTTAAAACTTCCACTAGTAATGTACCCGAGGCCATACAAGGAACGGGTTCTGCTGCAACTCTGACCACGGCTAAATTAGAATCAGAGGAGAAAAAGGATAGGCAGGCAGTTGCCGAAATTAAAAATACCAATACAGAGAAAAAAACAGCCAAGAATGATTTAAAAGTGGCTGATAAAAAGCAGCAAAAGCCAGCTGATAAAGCAGTATTGCCAGATGGCACAAATCTTGAAGATTTGCAAACTGCTGGTGCACAGAAAGCCATTGCTTTGTATCTGAAGCTGTTAAAAAAGTTTCCACAATATGAAAGAAATGATCAGGTTCTTTATCAGCTATCCAGAGCATACGAAGAAACAGGTGAAATTGAAAAAGCGATGAAAGTTATGAATCGCCTGATCAAAGAATATTCATACTCACGGCATTTTGCTGAAGTTCAGTTCAGAAGGGGTGAATATTTCTTTACCCGTAAGAAACTGCTGGATGCAGAAGATGCATATAAATCATTGCTTCCTTTAGGTAAAGGGACAGGCTTCTATGCGTTAGCATTGTATAAACTTGGCTGGTCTTTTTATAAGCAGGAACTTTATGAAGACGGTTTGATTCAGTTTATGGGGTTATTTGATCATAAGCTTGAAATTGGTTATGACTTTGCACAGACTGAAAATAAGGCGGAGAAGAAACGTATTGAGGATACTTACAGGGTTATCAGTTTAAGCTTCTCAAATCTTGGCGGTTCGCAAGCTGTGATAGATTTCTTTAAAAAAATTGGCTCAAAAAGTTACGAAAGTGAAGTCTACAGACATCTTGCAGAATTCTATCTGACAAAACGACGATATAGTGATGCGGCCAGAACATATAATGCTTATATCGAAAATAATCCGTTTAATAAAGCGTCGCCACATTTTAGTATGCGTGTTATCGATATATATCAAAAGGGCGGTTTTCCTAAGCTCGTTATAGAAGCTAAAAAGAATTATGCATCAACCTATGGGCTGAAAGCCGAGTACTGGAAATACTTTGATCCAAAACAGCATGAAGAAGTAGTAGCATTCTTAAAGAAAAATATAGTTGATCTGGCGAATCATTATCATGCTGTCTATCAGGATAAACGTCACGCACGAAAAAGAAAAGAACATTTCACGCAGGCTGCTCACTGGTATAAAGAATTCCTGCTTTCGTTTCCTGTAGATAAAAAATCCCCCGGTATTAATTACCAGCTGGCAGAATTGTTACTTGAAAACAGAGATTTTCTAGCGGCCGCTATAGAATATGAAAAAACAGCGTATCAATATGCTTTAAATGAAAAATCATCTAAAGCTGGTTATGCTGCGGTATCGACTTACAGGCAGTACCTGAAAAAAGTACCGGAGTTTGACAGGAACAGAATTAAACGCGAAACAATTAGAGCCTCTTTACGCTTTGTTGATGTCTTCCCAAAACATAAAAAGTCAGATGTTATTTTATCAGCAGCTATTGATGATCTGTATGCGTTAAAAGACTTTCAGATTGCAATAAATACGGCACATCAGTTAATCTCTAATTATCCTCATGCTGATATTGCTTTAATGCGTTCGGCCTGGCTGGTGATTGCCTATTCATCCTTTGATTTGCATAAATACAGCGATGCAGAAATAGCCTTTGTTAATGTACTTGCCATCAAATTAAAAAGCGTTACAAAAAGCAAACGTAAAGAGCTTGAAGAAAATCTGGCTGCATCAGTTTATAAGCAGGGTGAACAGGCAGTTAAGCTGCAGGATAACAGAGCTGCAGCTGATCATTTTCTCAGAGTGGGAAAACTGGTGCCTCGATCTAAAATTCGTTCAACATCCGAATATGATGCGGCAACAGCTCTGATTCAGCTCAAGTCATGGGAAGAAGCGGCAACAGTATTGAATAGTTTCAGGTCTGATTATCCTAAAAATAAATTGCAGCCAGAAATTACGAAGAAATTAGCCTTTGTATACAAAGAAGATAAGAAGTTTAATAAAGCGGCATCAGAGTTTGAGCGGATTTCCAGGGAAACAAAAGATGGTGTAATCAGAAAAGAGTCAATACTGATCGCTGCTGATTTGTATAAAGAAATTCCTGATAAAGATAATGAGCTGCGTATATACAAAACATACGTAAAGCTTTTTCCAAGGCCAGTTGAAGAGGCACTTGAGATCAATAATAAAATTGCTTTGATTTATGAACTGAATAAAGACCGTAAAAATTACATTAAAACGCTCAGGCATATAATAAAAGTTGAATCCATGGCTGGTAAGGCGCGTAATGATCGTACCCGTTATCTGGCGGGTATGGCGTCACTCGCTATTATAGAGCCACTGTTTGATAAATTTGTTGCAATAAAACTGAACATCCCGTTTAAAAGGAATCTTAAAAAGAAACGTAAGCGGATGAAAGCGAACATCAAACAATATAACAAGCTGGTTAATTACAATGTAGGTACGGTGACTGCGGCCGCAACTTATTATATTGCAGAGACCTATTATGAATTTAGTAAATCACTAATGCAATCTGAACGGCCCAAAAAACTGTCAGAGCTTGAACTTGAGCAGTATAACGAAATTCTTGAAGAGCAGGCGTATCCGTTTGAAGAAAAGGGCATTAATATTCATAAAAAAAATATCGAACTGCTCTCAGTCGGTGTCTATAGTCAGTGGATAGATAAATCACTTAAAAAACTGGGACAAATGGTGCCTGGACGATATGCCAAATACGAAATTAGCACGGGTGTTCTGGATTCTATGCTCAGCTATAACTATATAGCTGAACTACCGGTACCTGTTCCCGTGGTTGAGTCTCCGCCGGATAAACAAGCAGCTCCTGCTGCAGATGATGCTACTGTTTCATTAAATTCTCCGGCTGAGCTGAAATGATGAATCAGATTGGTATGTTAATACATGGCAGGTATTTTAAACGCTCAATGACTGCTTCTCGGTGTGTAAAGCCGGGTATATGTACACGAAGTTATTTGTGTAGCATTAAAGGAAGCTTAGATTAAACAAATTTAATCAAAAACTGCTATGTTCATACTAACTAATAACTTATTGAAGAGACTTGTATTATTGCTGCTAGTACTTATGGCATCGTCATGTGTGACGACAGGCGAAAAAGGTGACAATGAAGAAACAAGAGATATTGAGATAAGAGAAGAATACGGAGTTGATGAAGATATTAGTCAAAAGTTTAAACAGGCTGTTCAACTGATTAAAGAAGAGAAATACAAAGATGCAGTGACTTTGCTGGAAGAAGTCACTAAAAGATCTAAAAAGCACAGTGCACCATATGTAAATCTGGGAATAGTGTATTTAAAACTCGGCGATGTTGAAAAGTCAGAAGAGAATTTTCTGGTGGCGTTAAAGGTAAATCCTGATCACCCGGTAACGAATAATGAACTGGGTATTGTTTATCGTAAGAGTGGGCGTTTTAAGGAGGCGAAAAAGCTGTATGAACATATTATCAAAAAGTATCCATATTTTTTGCCAGCCAGAAAAAATATAGGGATTTTGTGTGATCTTTTCATGCAGGATCTGACATGTGCTATTGAGCATTATGATGCTTATTTAAAAATTAAACCTGATGATGAGAAAGTTCAGTTATGGCTAAAAGACCTTCAGAGAAGAGAGGGGGTAAAGTGATAAAGATCAGAAAATATTTTTTTCTTGTTTTCTTATTGTCATTCTATATGGCAGCAAGTTATGCCGAAGAAGAGGTGAAGTCTCTATCAGGTATATCAATCATCGGCAATAAAGATGCTCCAAAGTCTCTGTATATTGTGCCCTGGCGAAGTGCAGAGCTTGGTATGGAAACAGATTTGAATTCAAATCTGTTAAATGAAGGTATGCAGCCGGTTGATAAAGATGTTTTTATTCGGGAACTGGATTTCTATGAAATCAGTACATCAAAATAATTTTTCTAGATAATATTCAAATTATCTAAAGACAGATATGAGGTAATAATTTATGGATTTCTTTTATACAATAATCGCATTTATTCAGGATGGCGGTGCATTTATGTATCCTATACTGATTGTGTTTTCAGTGGGTATCGCACTCGGACTTGAGAGAACGATAAAACTCTCAAAGGTAAGGAACGTTAATAAAAAGGTCTGGGATGAACTATATCCCCATATGTCAGAACATGATTTTGATTCTGCGAGAAAAATTACCTCGGAAAGTGATTCTGCAATAGCGCAACTCCTTAGCATGGGCCTTGCTCGTGAAGGAACAGTGCGTCGCCGCGATGATATTGAAATAGGTATGGAAGAGGCGATGATGGAAATCATTCCTCAGCTTGAAAAAAGAACGCCTCATGTGGCCTTACTTGCAAATATTTCTACCTTGCTGGGTTTATTGGGAACCATCATGGGCTTGATTGAAGCATTTACGGCTGTGGCCAATGCGAATCCTGCTGAAAAAGCTGATTTATTATCAGCAAGTATTTCAGTTGCAATGAATACAACAGCATTCGGTCTGATTGCGGCAATTCCTTTATTAATATTTCATGCTTATCTGGTTTCAAAAACAGGAGAAATTGTTAACAGTCTGGAGATGGCATCTGTAAAAACACTTAACTTTATTACTGATTCTGCAAGGCGTCAGGAATAGGTATTTATCATGGCAAGATATAGTCGTCACAGAGGCATGCCTAAAGAGCCACCTGAACTGGATATAACAACCTTTCTAAATTTAATGGTTGTGCTGATCCCGTTTTTGCTGATCTCGGCTGTGTTCTCGCGTATTACGATAATGGAGCTCGAAGTACCGACAGGGGCTGGCGGAGCTAAAGCAGATAAACCTGCTCTGGTTCTTGAGGTTATTGTCAGGAAAAAGGGTATTGAGATTAGTAATGGCAAAGGCGTTGTAGCCAGTATGCGTAAAGTAGATGGAAAATACGATATTGACAAGCTGTCTAAATACCTGCAAAAAATTAAAAAGAATTATCCTGATAAAACAGATTCTATTGTTTTAATGGAACCAAAGCTTGAGTATGAATTTCTTATTCTGGTTATGGACACACTTCGCAGTGCAAAAATTATGAAAGAAGGAGCTGATGGTCAGCCGCCATCTCCTGATAATCAGAAAACAGTTGTTTTGTTTCCAAATATTTCAGTAGGAGACGCGCCGTGAAGGTATCAAGACGCATGAAGCGTATGACCGGTGCTAAGAAAAAGGTCGGCAGTCTTAGTCTGGTCTCTCTAATGGATGTGTTCACTATTCTGGTGTTTTTTCTGCTGACGAATTCTGCGTCTGATGAAGTATTGTCTAACCCAAAAGAAATTGCGCTACCAGAAGCTACCGTTGAATCCAAACCACGTGAGACCATTGTTATTTTTGTCTCATTGAAAGAAATCCTGATGCAGGGTGAGTTTGTAATGAATACAAGTGATGCGCTTGCATCAAAAAGCGATGTACTTCAGGAGATTAGACAAAAACTAAAATCACAAAAAGATAATGTAATAGGCGTTTCGACAAAAGCGGTAACTGATAGTAAAGAAGTGACTGTTTTAGCAGATAAAAAAGTACCTTTCGATTTGCTGAAAAAGATAATGACATCAAGTACAGCAGCAGGTTACGGCAAGATTTCTTTAGCCGTTATTCAGAAAGCAGCACAATAAGAGATTAACTGAGAACATATTTTGAGCTTAACGGATACTCAGCAGCTAAATGCTAACATCACTAAAACTCTGCAGGAAAGTATCGCCTTCCATAAAGAGCTTGCTGATGTAAATAAACAGCTTGAAGATGCTATTGAGCATAAATCCGAGTATGTAAAACTGGTTGAAATAAGTGATCAGTTAGAAGAGCTGCATGAGTCCGGTGCGGGCAAACTTTTCTGGGGAGAAATGTTTGATACCGAAGAAGAGATGCTTGCACACATTGAAGAATTAAGAACAAAAGCGGATAATTTTTACAAATCAATAGAAACACTTACTGAAATAAAATCGGAATTAGAGGAAAAAATTACCAAATCGGAACGACGTACTGCCTTGTTTAAAGGCGATATGCAATATCGTAAAGAGCGTAAAGAAGACCAAAAAAATGAGTTCGTTATTCATCGTAAGATGGAACCGATTGTCTACCGTCCAATTCTCATGCCCTGGACATCTAAAAAGGAAGATGAAAAACGATATCGCAGGTATATGTTGCTGGCGGTTTTATACAGCATACTCAGCGCATTAGTGATTCCGAGAATAATAATACCTGTACCTGAGGTGCCAGAGGAAGTTAAAGTGCCTGAGCGTTTAACCAAATTTATTAAGCGTGAACTTAAAAAACAGGAGCCGAAACCAGAGCCAAAACCTCAGGTTGAAACAAAAGTCGCCAGTAAAAAGAAACCGACTAAAAAAGAAGTTAAGGCTGCCCGTAAAAAAGCATCGACTTCTGGCATACTGGCATTTAAAAATAATTTTGCTGATTTAATGGATGAAGCCAGTGAGGCAAAATTAGGCGCAAATGCCAAGTTGTCTAAGCAGGGTTCACGAGCAAAATCCAGCAGCCGTTCTATTATTACTAATCAGGCGAAAAGTGGCAGTACAGGTATCAATGTTGCGTCACTCAGCAGGGAAGTTGGTGGTGCGGGCGGTAAAATCGGTGCGGTTAAGTTCTCGCGCGTAACCAGTGAAATCGGGACGGCGATAGATGATAGACCATTAAGTGATGCACCGGGGCCTTCTCGTACAGATGAGGAAATCCAGATTGTGTTTGACCGCTATAAAGCGGCGCTTTACAGAATTTATAACCGCCAATTACGTAAAAATCCAACATTGCAGGGCAAAATGGTTCTGCGTATAACAATCATGCCAGATGGCTCAGTCTCGGCCTGTAAAGTCGAATCAACGGATCTGGACTCTAAAGTCTTGTCGACTAAAATCGTTGGTAAGGTTAAACGATTTAATTTCGGGGCGAAAGAGGGTGTTCCTAAGATAACCATTCTCTATCCGATAGATTTTCTTCCCGCATCTTAGTAACTAGCTACGTTTTGATGGCGAAATTTGCATATACTAGATTATGATCAAATTTCATCATTTTCTGTTTATGTAAACTCATAAAATAGCCTGCTAAATACTTGATTTTATTGTGGACATCGTTCATCAACGAATTTCAACAGATAATCTATAATATATAGCTAATATCGCTAATCCTTCCTAAAATCCTTATATAAGACAATAAGTTATTGTTTTTTAGTTATTAACCTAGTGCGTGATATACGAGACCGAGTTTGCCAGAAATGCATTTCGCTTATTCATGCAATTTCAGGCTTTGTTTAACCCAGGTTTTACCTTAGGCATATTCAATTTTAGTGGTCTGATATCTTTGATGATAAAGTTAACGAATCAATTTTTATTTTCAATAAGAATCTGTTTGCTTTTCATCGGCATTTTATTTGTTAGTGGGCATGCTTCTGCTCATGGAATCAATTGCAACACTAATCCTTCATTGCTTTCCGGTGTCATCAGTTATGATTTGACACCAGCTAACAGCTACTGTGAGTTCTGTGGACTTGGTCAGGTCCGTCTGGTTGTTACCAATCCGTCGCATATCGACATGGCGGACTTTGTTGTTACGCACGATTTTCGCTCTTCAGGTCTTGAGTATGTCCCCGGTTCAACAGTTGGTGGTGGTGATCCTGCAATATCAGGGTCGCAGTTAACTTGGACGGCGGCAGAAATTCCTGCGCTGACACAAATTGACGGATCATCGAATCACAGCTACAACAGTGTCGAAATTATCTTTCAGGTCAGAAGTATTTCAGGTACCGAAGAGGATTTACTGGCGGCAAACAGAAATATCGAAGCGGATGTTAATTATAATTTTTGTCCGTTAATTACCAATGTTCCGGCTTCTGCCAGCACGGGGCAGGTTCTGTTACCGCTTCGTGAACCATTGCCTTCCATCGTTAAGCTCGGACGAAATGTTGATGCCAGTCAGGGTACGGGATCATACAGCAATATCGTTTATGGAAATATTGAAGACGATGTCATCTGGCGAATTCAGATAAACAACAATGGTCTTGCCGGATTGCAGGATCTTAAATTTGATGATCTGATGCAAAATGGAAATTTTCAGATTAATTATGCCTGTCCCACAGAAGCAGAAGCCACTTCAATTGCGGCAGCAGATGGTGTGGGCCCGGTTGGTAATTGTCAGGCATCAAGTAATACCATCACACAAATTGTAGATAACCCGTTCGGTGATATGGGTGCATCATTTGACGGACATGAAGTCGATGTAACCGCTGGTGGTAATACATTTATTTATCTGGTCGGAAAAATAAGTAATTCATGTACCACAAATAAAACCAATACAGTTTCAAATGTGGAATGGGGTTGTGAAGTTATACCAGGTGACGGCGGTGTTAGTCAGACATCATCGGGAATAACTGCCGGCACATCAACCACCACATTAAGTTCACTGGTCACCAATAACGGTTTACAAATTCAGCGTAGCCTGACAGGTATTAATACCGCGCAGCCAGTTGGTAGTCGTGGTTTGATGACAATAACAATAACTAATGCAACCGGTGGCAGTGTAAAGAATATAAAATTAAGAGATGTGTTGCCGCCAGAATACGTTGTTGATTCAACATTTACGCCAACGCTTAATGTTACACCGCAGTACGGGAATTATAACGGGCTGATTGATACCTTGACCTGGACTAATCCTGTTGCAGGAACGTTTCCTTTAGTCAGTACGGATCCGCTCGATCCTTTAGCAAACACAGCGCCTGAATTTGATCTGACGAGTACAACGGTACACCCGGACCATGCTGATCAGTTTAATATGCTGAGGCAGGGTGATGTTGCCGTTATCACTTTCAGAGTCGTGATGATACCGCCGGCATTTTATGACAAGATTGCAAATATTGATGTTCGTGAAGAAAACACAACCGACAGTACTGACCCTGCAAATAACGTAACGCTTTCGAATCAGTTATTTGTTACCTTTGAAAACTTCTGTAACCCGGGAGCTTTGCAACAGCCATCAGCATTTCCATACGCGGATGATTTTCCTGCTTTTCCTGAAGATATTGATGTTGATATCACCGGCACAGAACTTATTTTTATTTTAACAAACGATCCCACTCAGCCTTTACCGATTCAAATTTCATTAACCAATAATGGCGGCCACTATGCAGATGATTATTCTGCCTATGTGACTTTTGGTGCCACCATGGAAGTGATTACTGCACCTGCAGGTTGCAATGTCACAACCAATCCGCCTGCACTAGAGGTCTGGGATGCCCCGACAGATTTGCCGGCAACTGCAACAGTCTATGAATGTACCAGTAGCGGCATTGGTACCATTAATCCGGGTCAAACCCGTGCTTTAAATTTTGAAGTCATTAAAACCAATGATGTCGTCAGGCTGGCGGAAGATGATTTGTCACTGCGTGCTGATGTTGTTGGTGAAATCACATTAAGTGACGGAACGCTGTTATGGTTTCCGGATCCAAGTGTTGTACCTATTGTAAATCGGGCAAATAATTATTCTCTGGATTCAATTCGCGCCAGAGTGATTGGTTTTAATCTGACAAAAAATCAGCTCGGTAACTGTTCAGAAAATAATAATCCGCTGCCTGCGTTACCGGATACGCAGGTGCAAATAGGCGAAGAATGTACAGTGCAAATTGATACTGGTGGCTGGTTTGGTTTTCAGACACCGGGCTTTACTTACATTGCAGTACAGCGAGTTCAGGTAGTTGATGAACTACCAAACGGTCAGGCATACATATCATCCTCTGATCCATCGCTAACCAGTAGCCCGACCATTACGGGTATAAGTCTCAATCCCTTGGCGCTTGCAGCTACCGATGAAGGCTTTTTTAACTGGACCTTTAATCAGGTTGTTCCGGCAGAACGAATTACAGTAAAAGATCAGTGGTTTCAGGTTAATGCAACCACACGGATTTTAAATAAACCGGTTGATAACAGTGCCTTACCCAACCGACATACCGAACAAAGCCGTAATGTTTTAAATTCAACCTTTGAGGCAGTATTTAATAATGCAATAACAGGTCTGGATGAAATATTTTTATTAGGGCAGGGTACAATTGGTTACCCAAGTGAGCCGTTACGCCGTGTTGACCTGACAATAACTGAGCCGGATATCGTGGTGACCAAGAGAGTTTGTAATGAATCTCTTTATGGCGTGGGTGATGCCTGTACAAATTTTGTTGCTCTGGCTGATGATGGCGATACTCAGGATTCATATGTATATAAAATTACTTTAACAAACGTTGCAACCAGTGGAAGTGTGGCAAGAGCCTCTGCCTATAATCTGACTTCAACAGATACATTGGATGACAGTGACTTAATGCTGGTCGAGTCATTTGCAACTGATGGTCTGGATAATGACGGTGACGGTTTAACGGATGCGCTTGATTTAAACGGTGAAGGCAGTATCAGTGATAATACAATTGCTAACGTAACGCCAGCTGTTATTACTTTTTCTCACACGCATAGTGATGCTCTATTAAAAATAAATCCGGGTACAAGCGTGGATTTCTACTACCGTATTGATCCTGATGATGCCATTTCGCCTTTACAACAATTAACGAATTCAGTCACAACGACTTATGACAGTCTGGAAGGTGACTCCGGTAATCAAACCGTTGTGCTTAGTTCAAACAGCGAACTGTCCGGTGCGCGTGTTTATAGCAGTGCGGCAACAACTGCAGATGTTGAAATATTACCTTTACAAACACAGCCAAAAGAAATTGTTCAGCTTTCTAATTCTGTTATTACAGGTAGTCAGCCGCAACCGGTGTCTGTGGGCGAAGAAATTGAATACAGACTGCGTACCCTGATTCCGGTTGCCAACTTAAAGAATTTTTTTATAAGAGATGAATTACCGGCGGAAATAAGTTGTATAGAAGCGCCGGTTATTGATCTTGATATCCCTCCATATAACGCAGCAGGTTTTTCACCTGGCGGGCAAATCACCCCAACTTGTACAGATAATCTGGTGCTCTGGGATTTTGGTAATCAGGAACTGACTGCTGCAGCTGATAATAATCTGTTTGATTTTGCAGTGACCTTTATAGCCCGTGTTAATAATAGTGCCGGGGTAAATGATACAGGACTGATTCGAAACGGTGTGCCATCAACCAATACCTTTGTGAGTTATCGTAATGAAGACAATCTTCAGATAACACAAAATTTTAGTCGTTTTGATCTGGTTATCAATGAGCCACAAATTGATCTTGTTAAAACATATGAGTCTGCTGTTAACGATGCCGGTGATATTATTACCGTTACCGTAACGGCTACAAATAACGGTACGGCAACTGCTTATAATCTTCGTGTGCTTGATGATCTCGCAGCAGTAGATAATCTTACCTTCTTGAATAATGTCGGCGGTACAGATCCACCGGACACTGTTGATACAACAACACTGGGTCTTAATCAGCCAATTTTTAGCTGGTTGCCGGCAAACCCGGATAATACAATCGCACCTAGCGAGAGTATCAGTTTTACTTTTGATATTCAGGTAGATGATGGTGCACAGCCTCATGAAGTTCTGGATAATTTAATTCAGGCAGACTGGACCTCATTACCGGATCAAAATACAGCGTTAAATGCAGGCGGAAGTATTGGTGCTGATGGCAGTGCAACAGGAATGCGGACAGGTGCAATACCAAACGCAGGTAATGCAATTAATGATTATGAAAATACAGCCACCACCTTTACCACAGTACCAGCATTAACTATCAGTAAAAATGATGTAACCCCCGCCTTATTACCGGAAGTTGGTGCGCATAAGAATTTTGAAATTGTTATTAACCTTCCGGAAGGTGTCACAAATAATCTTGTTGTGAATGACGAGCTGGATCGGTCTGGTTTATCTTATGTGCTTTCTAATAATGCCGGCTTTGATATCAGTTATACATTTACCGATATCGTCACCATTAATGGAGTAGCGCCATCGGAAGCTGCGATGAATGTATTTCCGTCAGATGCAACCAGTGGTAACGCTATCTGGGATATTGGCAGCGTTGCAACAGCCAGTGAAGATGATACAAATGGTGTGTCATCTGTTAACCCGTCTATACGGATCAAATATTTTGCGCATATTAACAACGATACCAACACCGATACTGGCAGTGATCTTGAAAATTATGTAACAACTTTTTATGCAAACGGTGAGACAGCGCTTACTGAAAGTCTGAACGATAGTGTTGCGCCTGTTGTGGTGACTGAGCCGGACTTAACTGTTAATAAAGTCGCGTCATTATTTTCTGCGCCGCCACTAACCGGCGGTGATATTGTTAAATACGAACTCACTATTTTTAATGCAGGCAACGCAACTGCATATGATATTAACGTTATTGATACGCTCCCGGCACAGGTCGTGCGTGATACCAGCTTTTTACCAACTGCTACCATAGATACGGTTGGTGTTGCTACATTTACTCAAGTGCCATTAAATTCTCCGGCCGGTCCATTGATCTGGGGTCGAACAAACGGTGATGACAGTCTCGATCTTGATGCGGGCAGCACATTGGTTATTACCTATCATGTACAAATACTCGGTGGCGCAGAGGTCAATGTTGATTTAATAAACAGCGTTTATATCGACTGGACGTCTCTTGATGGCAGTAGCACGTACGAACGTACCGGTTCATCCTGTCCGACAGTGATTGCACCAGATGATTATTGTGAAGGGCCGGCAACTTCAACCATTACGATTGCTGATAACAATAGTTTTAGTAAAGCCGTTGTTTCAGATACATTTTTACCTGCAAATGATTCAATCGTTCGTGTCGGGGATATTGTTACCTATCAGTTGTCACTGAATCTACAGGAAGGTACAACACAATCAGTCAGTGTACTTGATGTACTCCCAGCTGGTATGTCGTTTGTTGATATCGTGAGTATTAATAATGACGCAACGGCTGATTATTCTTCTCCAGTAGCTGGTGCAGGTTCTAACTACAGCTATTCGACTATTTTACCTGCAGCACTGCCTGTCGCCGGTGATACTGGTAATTTAAATTTTGTTATTGGCAATGTAACCAACGATCCTTTAGGTGATGCTACCACGGATACACTGACCATTATTTATCGCGCGCGTGTCGATGAAAATATTCTTGCGCACGTTGCTTCAACCATTTTAATTAACACTGCAACTATGTCATATAACGATGGCAGTGGCAGCCCGGTAATTGATCCGTCTCGTTTACAAAGTTCATCAGCTGTTACCGTTCGACAACCCATCATGTCTGGCTTAAGCAAAACAGATCTCAGCGGCCGAACCACAAACAGCAATGTACAAATTGCTGTTGATACCATGAATTTCAGATTATCAAGCTGTAACACTACAGGCTTAGCACCTGCTTACAGTGTTCAGGTCACTGATTTACTGGCCACACAGTTTAATGAGGCCAGTATTTCAGGTCCGCTAAACGGAGCATTGCAGCCGGATGTTTATATCAATGGTGTATTGCAGGTTTTAACTGTTGGTTATAACTACACAGCGCCGGCAGGTCGTGGTGGTAATTTAGTATTTGAGTTGCTTAATCCGGTGATGCCTGGACAGTGTGTAGATATTGATTACGACATTGGTTTCTATACAGACTTTGGCGCTAACCAGATGTGGGATAACACGGTTAACCTCGATGAATACTGGTCGCTTCCGTTACAGTCGGGTCAGGTGTATCCGGGACTTGGTCCGGTAACCTTTACCTTATTAAATAATAATCCGTTTGTGCCTCCTGCAAAAGTTATGCTGGCACCGGTCAGTGGTGAAGCAACGGTTGGTGAAAGTGTGCAATACCAGATTACGATTCCAACAAGTAATGCGGCTCGTTTTGATATTGTGCTGACTGATGCACTGGACCCGAGTCTGGAATATTTAGGCGCAACAGAAATCAGTGGTAACAATTTAGACTTGGTCAACAATCCGGCAGGTCCCAGTAATGTCAGTCTGGAGATAGATTTTATTCCTGCAGGGCAGGAAGCCATCATTTTAATTGATGCAAGAGTTGCCAATAATGCAGATGCGAATGCCGGAGTAAACTTTACCAATACATCTGTATACACACATACCAATGCGCCGGGTGATGTGGTTATTTTTGCCGGCAGTAGCACCACCGCAACCAGCTTAACAATTGTCGAGCCGCTGGTAACAATGAGCAAAGCAGTTGTTAACAGTAGTAATGTTGGTGTGCAACCTATTGCCGGTGATATTTTAAGTTATACACTTACCTTAACTACCGATGGCACTGGTCCCGGTGATAATTTTTCTGATGCATTTGATATCAGTATCGCTGATCAGTTGAGTCTGGGTCTTGTTTACCTGCCTGGTACGGTTAGCGTCAGCGGAGCAGGTAATACCATCAGTGATCCGGTCATAGCCGGTGATGGATTGACTCAAATACAAACGCTTGACTGGAGTCTGACTTCTGCAACAGCTGATATTGATATACCAGAAGGCACAAGTATTATCATTAGTTACGATGTTCTGGTGCTTGATAAAGTGTTACCAGATCAGTCACTAACAAACAGTGCGGTTGCACAGTGGACTGGACTTGATGATATTAACGGTTTAGAACGTGACGGAACCGCAACCGTGGTCAGTGATGATTACTTTACCACAGCACAAACCACGACTTTAATTTCTGCAGATAATACCAACTTAAGTAAATCAAGACGAACAGATACTTTTAATTCTGTTGATGACAATGTACGAATTGGTGATCTGGTTGAATATGAATTACGACTCACTATTCAGGAAGGACTGACGAATAATGCAGTGCTGGTTGATACTTTGCCGCAAGGTCTTGCTTTTGAAAAAGTAGTGAGTATCAACGGTGATAATGCACCGCCTTTTACTGCTGTTGCTCCTTTTGCACACAATGTTATCAGTGCAGTACCCAGTGGTGACCCTGTTACTGGTTTAAGTACGGTTACTTATACCATTGGTAATTTAACAAACGTTTCTGACGCTGATAATACCAATGATGAATTTGTTATTGTTTATACCGCACGTGTTCTTGATCTGGTACATGCACAATTAAATAACATCACACTCACAAATAATGCTCAGTTTAATTATTTGGCAGCATCAGGAATAAAAAATCAGACTGACACACAAGATATATTACTGCTACAGCCTGTATTGGACGTGTCGAAAAGTGCTGTTGCTGCCGGTGGCAATAGTGTGCTGGATGCGAATGAAACGGTTATCTATACGGTTGATATATCTAACAACGGAACAGCACCGGCTTACGATACGGTGATCGAAGATATTATTCCGCAAGGCATGCGTAACGGCACTGCAACGGTAACGCAGCTGAGTATGACACTGGTGAATGCGGCAACCAGTTTACCAAACATAACACCTGTTTATGATATTGATAGCGGGCTGGTTACATGGAATCTTGATACCGGCACTGCTGACAGTCATACCATACCTGTCAATGAAACACTGCGCCTTACCTATCAGGTTGAAACGGATGCCAATATTGGTGCGGGTATTACATTAACCAATCAGGTAACGGCTACACTTTACTATTCATTTGATGATGAAGCAGTACCGTCACTTAATGGTGTCGATGGTGTTCGTGAAGTTTACGGGCCAAGTAATACAGCAATAACCACTTTAACCACACCGGCGCCGGGCGCTTTGTTAAAAGAAAATCCTGCTGATTTAACGGTGTCAATCGGTGAAGAATTTTCGTATCAAATCACTGTTCCTGCAACGCCGATTGCCACCACCCTGCATGACGTTCGCATTCTTGATGACTTAACAGCATCGGCGGCAGTGTTGAATTTTGTCAGTGTCAGTAAGGTCAGTGGGTCGGTTGACTGGACGCCGGTTAATACGGGCACTGTAACCGATATCATTATCGAAGATTTAACCACGGGCATTGATATTCCTGCAGGCGAACAGGTCGTTATTAGTGTAACTGTACAAGTGGTTAATGATGCAATTAATGTAAGCGGATTACCTTTTAATAACACGGCTGACTATACCTATAATCAGTTTGATAATGAGATAACAAGTCAGCAGCCGGGAGTTTCATTTACCACACCAGACATGACTATTGTCGGGCCGGATACACTGGTGCTGGAAAAAACAGGTCCGGTTGATATGCGTGTCGGTATTCCGGAAACGTTCACGCTTAATATTCAAAATACCGGAACAGCACCTGCATGGGATATTACGGTTTCTGATTTATTACCAGATCTAGATCCGTTACCGGGCGGTATGTGTAACGTTTCACCAGACACAGTGACGGCGCAAATATTTCTGGCTGATGCCGCTACAGCTGTCACAGGTTTATTGCTTCAGGGTTCAGACTTTGATGTCAGTTTTGATCCTGCGCCAGCTTGTCTGTTTAAAATAACCATGCAATCACCCGCTGCTATGCTGGCAGAAAATAATCGTCTTATTATTACTTATCAGGCTTTACTGGATACAGATACGCCATCAACCGCCAGCTTAACGAATATTGCAGGTACCACGCAATGGTTCAGTCAGGACACAGCAGGTGCCGGTGCAACCAGTGAAACACGAACATACACAGAAATATTGAGTGATGGAACAACAACGATTCCTGATCATGAAGACGCTCATTCGATTGATGTAGATAAACCGGTTATTCTGATTCAAAAACGTGTTGTTAATTTAACAACTGGACAGGACCCTGGCAGTAATGCACAGCCAGGGGATGTCCTCAGGTACAGTATTTTTATACAAAACCAGAGCAATTTATTGGTCAGTGATTTTAGTTTTGTTGATGACCTTGATGCACTCAATTCAGTTGCTGTGTTTTTACCCGGCAGTTTAAATATTGTTTCAGCGCCACTGGGGTCAAATACAACCAACACCAATGCCTTTGGTGGTTCTAAAAATTCAGGCAGAGTCGATATACGAGGGCTGGTGTTAGATGTTGCTGGCAACCCGGGTGATACGGTCAATATTGAATTTGATATCACGCTTTTGCCCGTCATTACAAATGGCACGGTTGTGCTCAATCAGGGGGCGGCACAGTCCGTAGAATTTAATTTACCAACTGATGACCCAAATATAAATGGCGCTGATGATCCGTTAATCAGCGGTGATGAAAATGCAACTGAAACTTTGATCAGTTCAGCAGCTAGTTTTGATGTGTTCAAAACATCGCTCGACATGACAGATGATCCCGATGTGTTGGTTTCCGGTGATATTTTACGTTATACCATCACGGTTAAAAATGTGGGTGATGAAGATGCAATCAATAGTTTCTTGCGTGATCAGCTACCGGCGAATACGACTTATGTCGCTGAAAGTACAACACTCAATGGTAATGCGGTCAGTGATGTAGTTGTTGATGAATTGCCATTAATTACCGGCATTGCAATTAACGCAGCAGAAAATACATTGTCAGGTTACATGCGTGGTGATGCGACGGCCACCACAGATAATATTGCAACAATTACCTTTGATGTGATGATTGATGATGATCTGGTTAATGGCACATTAATATCCAATCAGGCATTTGTTACAGCTGATGGTGCTGGTAGTCCGGCTCTTCCTGAAACACCGTCCGATGATCCGGCAACACCTACATTGGATGATCCGACTGTTGATGTTATCGGTAATCAGCCGTTATTAAATGTACAAAAAACAGTTGAGCTTTATGTTGATAACAGTACGCCAAATATTTTAGATCCTGGCGATATTATTCGTTACACCATTACGGTAACCAATAACGGCGCAACCGCGGCGACAGAAGTTACACTTACCGATCTGGTGCCGGTTGATACAACTTATATTGCTGATAGTGTGACCCTTAACGGCATGCCATATGATCAGCCGGATGCCGGTATTTCACCATTAATTACGCCGATTGCGATCAGCTCGTCAGATTTGCCGTTGCCGCTTCCGGCTTCAACAGAAGGCACGATTACAGCAGGTGAAAGTGCCATCATTACTTTCGATGTACAGGTTAATTTAGGCGTGGCTGTCGGCACAGTCATCAGTAATCAGGGTTATGTAGATAGTTTAGAATTACCTACCGAATTGACAGACGCCGATGGTATTGACAGCAACGGTGATCAACCAACACTAATTGTTGTGGGTAATGCACAGTTGTTATCAATCAGTAAAGACGTATCGGTAATCGGTGGTGGCCCGGCATTAGCAGGTGGACAGCTTGAGTATCGTATACGTGTTTTCAATGTTGGTCTGGTTCCGGCAATGACCATTGTGATTACCGATGATCTGGATTTACCGGTGGCAACACAAATGACTTATGTGCCCGGTTCAGGATTATTGAATGGATTGCCAACGGGCGTTAGTTTTGCAGATCCGGTGCTGACTGCCGATTACGGTACCAACTACGGCTCATTAGAACCTGGAGAAAGTGCAGAATTTAGATTTATTGTTGATATTAATAACACCCTGGCTATTGGTACAACACTGACAAACATAGCGCAGGTTTACTGGAATGCAGCATCACAAAGTGATAGTGATTCTGTTTCGATAGATCTTGGTGGTACCCCCGGTGTTGGTAATCTGAATGGTGGCTTATGGCATGATGCAAATTTTGATGATCAGCCTGATACCGGTGAACAAATATTATCAGGCTGGACAATTGATTTATTACGAGATGGAAACTTACTCGGCTCACAAATCAGTGATGAAAATGGTGAATATAAATTCAATGGTCTGGTGCCTAATGATGTTGGCTCTGATCGTTATGAATTACGATTCCGTGCACCGGGTGCAACCAGCACCACAGCATTATTAGGGCAGGCGGATTCGCCAGCAAGTTTTGGTTTTACCAACCAGTTGCAAAATATAAGCAATATAGTAATAGGCTCTGGCAGCAATATAATCAATCTTAATTTACCGATTGACCCTAATGGTGTGGTTTACGATTCAATTCTGCGAACACCAATTGCTGGTGCAACAATTGCAATGCTCAATGCATCTACCGGCAATGAAATATCAGCAGACTGCTTTGATGACAGTGCACAGCAAAATCAGGTCACGCTGAACAGTGGTTATTATAAATTTGATATTAATTTTAGTCAGACTGATTGTAATGCAGGTGACGAATACTTGATATCAATTACGCCACCAGCCAATGATTACAATCCTGTCCCATCACTGGTGATACCACCACAAAATGATGAGTTTTCTCCGTCATTAAATATATCGACATGTCCGGCATCAGTGCAGGATGCATTGCCTTTAACCAATGACTATTGTGAAGCACAACCTTCCGAGTTCGCACCTCAAGTTGCCGTACCTGCTGGCAGTGCAGCGACCAATTATTATCTGCATTTACAGCTGGATGATGCACTGATTCCAAACGACAGTCAGTTGTTTAATAATCATTTACCGATTGATCCGGAGCTGACCAGCGCAGTGACCATCACCAAAACAACGCCAATGTTAAATGTCACCCGAAGCCAGCTGGTGCCTTATACCATTACGGCGACCAATACCTTACCGGTTGAACTTAGTGACAGTAATATTATTGATAATTTCCCTGCTGGATTTAAATACGTAGAAGGATCAGCAAGGCTAAATGGATTATCAGTTGAGCCAGTCATCAGTGATCTGAGACTGACCTGGGAAAACATAGATTTAGCCAGCAATGACACACAGACAATAAAGTTATTACTGGTCGTCGGTGCTGCTGTTAGTGAAGGTGAATATGTAAATAAAGCAGAAGTATTTGATACCAGAACAAATGGTTCTGCTTCAGGTGTGGCTTCGGCGACTGTGCGGGTTATACCCGATCCAGCATTCGACTGTTCAGATGTTGTTGGCAAAGTGTTTGATGATAAAAATCTGAACGGGAAGCAGGACGATAAAGAAGAGGGCTTGCAGGGAGTGCGTATCATTTCTGCAAAAGGGCTGTCAGTTACCAGTGATCAGTACGGGCGTTTCCACATAACCTGTGCCGCGGTTCCTGATGTCATCAGAGGCAGCAATTATATTCTAAAAGTCGATGAAAGAAGTTTGCCATCCGGATACAGAATTACATCCGAAAATCCGCGAGTACAACGTGCAACACGAGGAAAAATGTTGTCGTTTGATTTTGCAGCGAGCGTTCATCATGTTGTCAGCATGGATATCGCTGATGGTGTCTTTGAGCCCGGAAGCCTGATCATACATGACTTGTGGATCCCAAGGTTGACTCTGTTAATGCATCACCTTAAAAAGGATCCGTCTGTATTGCGTTTGTCTTATCTGGCGGATACAGAAACACCAGATCTTGTTAATAAACGACTGGAAAAAATTAAAGAAAAAATATTTAAAGAGTGGGAATTATTTAATCAATACAGACT
>Ga0316205_10001840_pt1 | contig 24359 bp, 23 predicted proteins | sample 3monthpyrite_MG_FD_204941 | JGI IMG/M metagenome (GOLD analysis project Ga0316205, IMG submission 204941) | Microbial mat bacterial communities from mineral coupon in-situ incubated in ocean water Damariscotta River, Maine, United States -... | ecosystem: Environmental > Aquatic > Marine >... | reverse complement strand
CGTATATAAATGAAAATTTATTAAATGAAATTATTATTTCTGAATCTATTAAATCTTATCATACAAAAAGTGTAGATGAAGAAAATAAGAAAGGTTATTTTAAATCGTATAAAAGCGTTGTTCAACGAGTGAGTGATATTATATTAGAAATCAAACCAGACTTTCAGTATTCACATATGTTGGTTTCAACTGTAATTGAATCTGCACAAAATCAAAGATTTTTTGCAGAGCATTTACCAACTCTTACGGATGTAAATAAAGAAAAAAATGCGATTGAAACATTCTACACTCAAATGATTTTAAATTTTATTAATTAGAAAAATATTATGAATAAACTATTTAACTTTAAGTATTTTAAGGGCGATTTATTTGGTGGTATAACTGCTGGTATTGTCGCATTACCTTTAGCATTAGCATTTGGGGTTAGCTCTGGTTTAGGGCCAAGTGCCGGTCTCTACGGAGCTATATTTGTTAGTTTTTTTGCAGCTCTATTTGGAGGAACAAATACTCAAATTTCTGGGCCAACTGCACCTATGACAGCTGTTAGTATGGTGGTTATTGCGGGTATGATTACTTCTTTTGATGGAGATGTAGCTAAAGCATTACCAGCTATCTTAACAGTTTTTTTACTTGCAGGAATAATTCAAATTGGCTTAGGTCTTGTTGGTTTAGGAAAATACATTAAATATATTCCATATCCTGTAGTTTCTGGATTTATGACTGCCATTGGAGTTATTATTTTGTTAACTCAAATATTACCTTCAGTTGGTTATTATCCGAAAGAAGATACTGAGTTTGTATCTCAGTTTAAACCCTTTGCCGAGGAAATAATTTTAGATAACATTTTAAAAGAAGAAGCTGGAGAAGGAATTTTAGTTTTAGAAGACTTTGAAGAAACTATAAAGAGGGCTCAAAATATTACTGAAGTTCAAATTAATAAAGAATCTCAAACTTTGGCAGGAAAAGAAGCTTCAGGTGTTATTGGAGCTATTAAAGTACTTCCAAGAGCATTAAAAAATATTAATTGGTTAGAGCTTATTTTAGCCTTAGGAACCATTATAATAATTTTTGGTTTTAAAAGAATAACTACTAAAGTTCCAAGTACTTTAGTAGCGCTTTTGGTAATGTCTGGAATTGCAATAGGTTTTAACTTAAATTACAGAGCTATAGAAGAAATTCCAGGTGGGTTACCAATACCTAATTTTGAAATTTTTACTTCTTTTAGCTTTGCAAGTGTAACGCCATATATATTCACGGCGTTAACTTTAGCTCTTTTAGGAGCTATAGATTCTTTGTTAACATCTGTAGTGGCTGATAATATGACAAAAACAAAACATAAGCCAAATAAAGAACTAGTAGGCCAAGGTATTGGTAATAGTATTGGTGCAATTTTTGGAGGAATTCCTGGAGCTGGCGCAACAATTAGAACGGTAGTAAATATAAATGCAGGAGGAAAAACAAGGTTATCTGGAATGATTTCTGGAGTTTTACTTCTTGTAATATTATTAGCACTAGGACCAATAGCTTCTCAAATTCCAGCAGCTGTTTTAGCCGGTATATTAATTACAGTTGGTATTGGCGTGATGGATTATAAAGGTTTAAAAGCAATCCCTTTTATGCCAAAACCAGAAGTAGCAATTATGCTTATTGTATTAGTTTTATCTTCAGTTTGGAATTTGGTATATGCCGTTGGTATAGGCTTGGTATTTGCATCGCTAATGTTTGTTAAAAAAATTGGAGATTTAACTGCTCAAAGATCAGAAGTTAAATCTTTATTAAAGGAAAAGGCTTGGGAAGATGAGGCTAACTTCCCTGAAAATTTAAAAGAAGAAGTATTTATTAAACATATAAAAGGTCCTTTATTTTTTGGTTCTACTAGTGATTTTCAGAATTTAATGAATCAAATTCCAGATACAGCTACCATGGTAATTATTAGAATGGGTAGAATGCAATATATTGATCAATCTGGGTTATATGTTTTGGAAGATGCTTTAATTGAATTAGAATCAAAAAATATAACAGTACTTTTGGTAAATACTTTAGAGCAACCAAAATACTTATTAGAACGTATAGATATTATACCAGATTTAGTAGCTAATGAACACTTATTTGACACAATAGATGATTGTGTGTCATGGATAAAAATTAATAAAAAAAATAACAAATGATCACACAAACAAAAGAAAGTCAAGGGAAGTTAACACCAAAAAGCGCTTACGGTATTTTGGTTGAAGGAAATAACAGGTTTGTTAAAAACTTAAAAGCAGACAGAAATTTACAAGATCAAGTACTTGAAACTAGTAAAGGCCAATATCCTTTTGCAGTTGTTTTAAGTTGCATAGACTCTAGGGTAGTTGCCGAATTAATTTTTGATCAAGGAATTGGTGATATTTTTAATGTTAGAGTTGCAGGAAATATTGTAAATGAAGATGTGTTGGGCTCTATGGAATATTCTTGTAAAGTAGCTGGCTCAAAAATTGTAGTAGTAATGGGACACACTAAATGTGGTGCTGTTACTTCAGCATGTAAAAATGTAGAACTTGGTAACATTACTCCATTGCTAAAGAAAATCAAGCCAGCTGTAGATGGAATTAGAAAAGGAGATAACGAAATGACCGAAGCTGAAATAGAAGAGGTTAGTAATCTTAATGTTCAACTTTCAATAGAAAGGATAAGAAAGGAAAGTCCAATTTTAGCTGAAATGGAAAAAAATAATGAAATTGAAATTGTTGGAGCAAGTTACGATGTTACCACAGGAAAAGTTCAATTTTTTAATTAAACAACACCATATTACTGAAACTAAAAAAGACTGCATTATAGCAGTCTTTTTTAGTTTATATAAAAAGTTTCTATGTTAGATTACCTTTAATAAAAAATAACTTTTTTTACCTCGTTGTAATAACACAAATTTATCAGCAATTAAATCGGAAGTTGTAATTACACAATCATCTTTTACTTTTTCTTTATTTACTGAAATAGAGTTTTCTTTTAACGCTCGCCTAACTTCTCCATTAGAATTTAAAAAACCGTTTTCAGCAAAAGCAGGAACAATTTCTAATCCATTTTCAATAACAGAACGTTCAATTTCTGCTTGTGGTACACCATCAAAAACATCTAAAAAAGTTTGTTCATCAAGTGTTTTTAAATCATCAGCAGTTGATTTTCCGAAGAGTATATTTGAAGCTTTTATCGCATTATCGTATGCATCTCTTCCGTGTGTCATTACCGTAACTTCTTCTCCAATTTTCTTCTGAAGAACCCGAATATGTGGTGCTTCTTTATGTTCAGCAATTAATTGCTCAATAGTTTCTTTATCTAAAAAAGTGAATATTTTGATATACTTTTCTGCATCCTCATCAGAAGAATTTAACCAATATTGATAAAATTTATAAGGTGAGGTTCTGTTAGCATCTAACCATACATTTCCGCCAGCAGTTTTACCAAATTTAGAACCATCAGCTTTTGTGATTAATTTACACGTTAGCGCATATGCTTTCCCTTGTGCTTTTCTTCTAATTAATTCAGTTCCTGTAGTAATATTCCCCCATTGATCTGAACCTCCCATTTGAAGTTTACAATTGTTTTCTTTGTATAAATGGTAAAAATCGTATCCTTGAAATAATTGATATGTAAACTCTGTAAAACTCATACCAGTTTTAGATTCGGCATCAATACGTTTTTTAACAGAATCTTTTGCCATCATATAATTTACGGTAATATGTTTACCAACATCACGCACAAATTCAATTAGCGAAATCTCTTTCATCCAATCGTAATTATTAACTAATTGAGCAGCATTTTCAGAAGTACTATTATCAAAATCTAAAAAACGAGCTAATTGCCCTTTAACTCCAGCAATATTTTTGTTAAGTGTTTCTTCGTCTAATAAATTACGCTCGTCAGATTTTCCTGATGGGTCACCAACCATTCCAGTTGCACCACCAACTAATGCAACAGGGTTGTGCCCAGCTTTTTGAAAATGCATTAATATAATAATTGGTACCAAGCTTCCAATATGTAACGAATCGGCAGTTGGATCAAAGCCAATATAACCAGTAGTTTTATTTTTTAATAAGTATTCTTCAGTTTCTGGCATCATATCGTGTAACATGCCTCGCCAACGTAGTTCTTCAACAAAATTCATTATCAAAATTTTTAATTTCAGCAAAGATAAAATTTTAGTTGTTAGTTGCTACGTTTCGTTATTAGTTTTTTAAATGAAGTTGAACGTAAAATACCCAAACATTTTTTATACTTTCGTTTTATGATTTTAGTAACTGGCGGAACAGGTTTGGTAGGTGCACATTTATTGTATCATCTTTTGGTAGAAAACAATGCTGTTAAGGCAATTCATAGAAAAAATAGTGATTTACAAGCTGTAAAAAAGGTTTTTAGTTATTATTCTGATGATTTTGAAACTGTTTTTAATAGAATTGATTGGATTGAAGCAGATATAACAGATGTTTATTTGTTAGAAAAAGCTTTTGAAAGTGTTACGGAAGTGTATCATTCTGCAGCTTTAATTTCATTTAATCCGAAAGATTATAAAGCAATGCGAAAAGTAAATATTGAAGGTACTTCAAATATTGTAAACCTTTGTATTGATAAAAATGTTAAAAAATTATGTTTTGTTAGCTCAATTTCAACCATTGAAAAAGCATTAAATAAAACAATTATTGACGAAGAAGAAGATTGGAATATTGAAAACAATAATTATGGATATGCAATTACAAAATATGGTGCAGAAATAGAAGTTTGGAGAGCTTCACAAGAAGGTGTTGAGGTTGTAATTGTAAACCCTGGAGTAATTTTAGGAGCTGGATTTTGGAATAATGGTGGTCCCGGAGAGTTATTTACTAAAGTTGATAAAGGCTTAAAATTTTATTCTGAAGGAATTACAGGATTTGTTTCTGTTACTGATGTTGTAAATGTAATGATGCAATTAATGAAAAGTGATGTGAATAACGAGCGTTACATTTTAGTTTCAGAAAACAAGAGTTTTAAAGATATATTTTTTCAAATAGCAGATAATTTAGACAAAAAAAGACCGTCTATTAAGGTAACAATATTTATGAGTGAATTAGGTTGGCGCCTAGGTAAAATAGTGTCATTTTTAACTCAAAAACCACCGTTACTTACTCGAAATTCTGCAAAATCTATTCATAATAAATTCTACTACTCTTCAGAAAAAATTAAAACAGCTTTAAATTATGAATTTGAGCCTGTATCAGAAACAATAAAAAAGGTTTGTAATTTGTATAAAAAATAGTTTTATGCATTTAGAATACCAAAATATTATTAAGAAGTGGACAAAGAATCAACCTTTAGATGTTAAAATAATTACACTATTTGAGATAATTAGAGATATTCCTTACGGTTCAATAGGTTCTAGAAATCCATTAGATGTTTACCATCAAAATATGGGAACTTGTTCAGGAAAGCATGCATTGTTAAAAGCATTATACGTAGAACTTGGTTTGGAGGTTAAAGATTTTATTGTAATGCATAGTTTTAATAATCTACCTGTAAAATATCCTGAAAATATTCAAAAAATACTATCTAAAAATACAATTTTAGATCCTCATAATTTTATTAAAATAAAAATAAATGATGAGTGGCTTACTATTGATGTAACTTGGGATAAAGGTTTAAAAAAGTTAGGATTTCCACTAAATGAATCTTGGAATGGAAAATCTAATTTAGACATTTTAGTAGCGTACGAAGGTGAAATTATTGAAACAGATAACCCAATTGATTTAAAGATGGAATTACTTAAAAAGTTACCAACTCAAGACCAAAAGAATAGAGAAAAATTTATTAATAAACTTACTGAGTGGCTATCTCAAGAAAGGTGAAAACTAATTAAATTATTTAATTATCTCACCTTTTAAATCTCTCAAAGGTAAATCAATTATAGAATCACCCTTTTTTTGTTTTTTTGAAAGCGGTTTTTTGCTGTTTCTTACGGAATCTCTTCTTTGTCTAGATAAAGAATCTGCCAATTTAATTTCGGCAGCATAGGATTCTTTTAATGTTTTTAAACGCTTGTCAACTTGTTCAAAAATTTCAGTATAATCATCAATTTTAGAAGTATAATAAAAACTACTTTCTTTAAATCTAACAGTATCAATTTTATGTTTTTCAAAAACTAAAGGAAAGTAATTTACATTACGCTGAAGGTTTAAATTTTTAATGTTATCGCCACCTTCAGCCAAAAGTATATCGGTTAATAAATTAACCATTTGTTCTTTTGGAATTAAGTTATCGGGTTTTTTTATAATAGTATTGCTTGTGCAAGCAGTAAAAAACACACTTAAAATTAAGATATAAATTAGTTTATTCATTAGTTCTATTAAAAAGTAAACGTTTCCCTTTTATAGAGTTGTGGAACACTCTATTATGGTATGCTAAATGACCGTTTACAAATGTATGTGTAATTTTTGAATAAAATGTAGTTCCTTCAAATGGAGACCATCCACATTTGTATAAAATGTTGTCTTTAGTAACTGTCCAAGGAGATGAAATATCTACCAAAACCAAATCGGCATAATAACCTATTTTAATAAATCCTCTTTTTTCAATTTTAAAAATTTTAGCAGGATTATGGCACATTTTTTCAACTATTTTTTCAATTGAAATTTTTCCTTGTCGATGCGCTTGTAATAATGCAGGTAACGCATGTTGTACCAAAGGTCCACCGCTTGGTGCTTTAGTATAAACTTGTTGTTTTTCATCTAAAGTATGTGGCGCGTGGTCTGAAGCAATTACATCAATTTTATCATTTAATAATGCTTCCCATAAACCTTCTTTATCTTTTTTTGTTTTTATTGCTGGATTCCACTTTATAAAAGTTCCTTTTGAAGCATAATCACTTTCATCAAACCATAAATGGTGAACGCAAACTTCGGCAGTAATTTGTTTTTGTTCTAGAGGAATATTGTTTTTAAATAATTCAGTTTCTTTTGCAGTTGATAAATGAAAAACATGCAAACGCGCACCTGTTTTTTTTGCTAATTCAATTGCTTTAGAAGAAGATAAATAACAAGCCTCTTCACTTCTAATTTTTGGATGTAATTCTATAGGAATATCATCGCCATATTCTTGTAAATAAGTTTTTAAATTATTCTTTATAGTTGCTTCATCTTCGCAGTGAACAGCAATAAGCATTTTTGTTGAAGAAAATATTTTTTCTAATACAGCTTCGTTGTCAACTAACATATCGCCAGTTGAGGAGCCTAGAAATAACTTAATACCAGCAACATTTTCTGGATTAGTTTTTAATAATTCCTCTAAATTGTTATTCGTACCACCAAACATAAACGAATAGTTAGCATAAGAACTATTAGCAGCAATTTCAAATTTTTGTTCTAATAACTCTTGTGTAGTTGCTTGTGGCACTGTATTTGGCATTTCAATAAATGAAGTTATACCTCCAGCAATAGCAGCTTTACTTTCACTTTCAATAGTTGCCTTATGTGTTAACCCTGGTTCACGAAAATGAACCTGATCGTCAATAACTCCAGGTATTAAATATTTTCCTTCAGCATCAATTACGGTTGTGTTAGCTGATTTTGAACTAATTGAAGCATTAATATCAACAATATATTCTCCGTCAATTAAAACATCGCCTTCAACTATTTTGCCTTCGCTTACAATTTTGGCGTTTTTAATAAGTGTTAAACTCATTTTCTTTTTCTTTTATTTTGGTATTCCTTGCAATCTCATTTTAATAACTCCAAAAACAGCTTCAGATATTATTGAGCCGCTCATTTTTGAAGTTCCTCTTTTTCTGTCGGTAAAAATAACCGAAACTTCTTTGTGCTTAAATTTTCTTTTCCATGCTTTAAATTTCATTTCAATTTGAAATGCATAACCTACAAATTTAATTTTGTCTAATTCTATGTTTTTTAAAACATTGCTCTTGTAACAAACAAAACCAGCTGTAGTATCAAAAATTGGGATTTGGGTAATAATTTTAACGTACTTTGAGGCAAAATAGGATAAAAGTAAACGTTTAATATCCCAGTTAACTACGTTAATTTTGTTATTTAAATATCTTGATCCAATTGAAAAATCGGCACCATCAATTGCACAAGCATTGTATAAATGTATTAAATCTTTTGGATTATGCGAAAAATCTGCATCCATTTCTATAATATAATCGTAATTTTTATTCAAAGCCCATTTAAAACCATGAATGTATGCTGCACCAAGACCATTTTTTTCTTTTCGTACTTCTAAAAATAAATTAGAAAATTCATCTTGTAATTTTGTTACAATTTCTGAAGTTCCATCAGGAGAGCTATCATCTACTACTAAAATGTCAAATTTCTTTTCTTGAGAAAAGACAGCTTTAACAATAGCCTCAATATTTTCTTTTTCGTTGTATGTTGGAATTATAACTAGTGTATTTGACATATAGCAAAATTATTTGGCAAAGATAAAACAAATTATTCCTAATTTTGCGTTAAAATAATAGCTAACTACATGTTTGAAGCAACAAAAATAATACATCAAAATAGTGATTGGATTACATTAGTTTTGTTGTTTGTTTTTATGGTTTTAGTTATGTTAAAACTGGTTTTTAAAGATAGATTGTTTCACATTAGTATATTATTTATCTCAAAAAAGTACCTTTTAATTTATTTTAGCAAGGAAAAAAAGATGCTTTTCAACCTGTTTCAAGGCTCTCTTTTTGTTGTTCAATTGCTAGTTTTATCCTTGATATGCTATTTTGCAAATTTGTATTTTCAAATTTATCCAACACAGTTGAACTTCAGTAGTTTTCTTTTCTTGTTTTTAGGATTCCTCTTATATTTTAGTTTACGCTATTTTATTGGGTTATTGTTAGCTTTTTTATTCAATTTCAAAAGTGAATTTAATAAAATTGTATATCATAAAATGAACTATTTTAACAACTTAATTTTATGGTTATTACCATTTTTAATAGTCGCTATTTATGTAACTGAATACAAGAAAATTGCTTTAGAAATAACATTTGTCTTATTCGTAGTCTTATTAATTTTAAGATATGCATTAGTGCTTACAAATAATAAAAAGCTCATTTTTAATAACTTGTTCTATTTTATTTTGTACCTTTGCGCCCTTGAAATAGTACCTTTAATAATTATTTTAAAATTAACTATTTAAAGATAAATTGAAGAATATGAAAGTGAAATCAATACTAGTTTCTCAGCCAGCTCCAAAGACTGAAAACTCTCCATATATTGAACTATCCGAAAAGCAAAAAGTTAAAATTGATTTTGTTCCTTTTATTCATGTTGAAGGAGTTTCGGCTAAAGAGGTAAGAACACAAAAGATAGATTTGAATAATTACTCTGCAATTATTTTAACAAGTAGAAATGCAGTTGATCATTTTTTTAGAATTGCTGAAGAAATGCGATTTACAGTGCCAGATTCTATGAAGTACTTTTGTCAGTCTGAAGCTGTAGCTTATTACCTTCAAAAATATGTTGTGTATAGAAAACGTAAAATTTATGTTGGTCAACGGACATTTCCAGATTTAATTAAAATAATAAAAAAGCATAAAGAAGAGAAGTTTTTATTACCATCTTCAGATAAATTAAAAGAGATTATACCAGCTTCATTAAATGAACTAGATATTACTTGGGAAAGAGCTATTTTGTTTAAAACTGTAGTTAGCGATTTATCTAATTTAGAAGATGTTTTTTATGATATTTTAGTATTTTTTAGCCCATCAGGAATTGACTCTTTATTTAAAAATTTCCCAGATTTCAAGCAAAATAATACACATATAGCTGTATTTGGAAATTCTACTGTTGCTGCAGCAACAAAGGCAGGATTAAAGTGTAATATTAAAGCACCAACGCCGGATACGCCTTCAATGACAATGGCATTAGAGAAATTTATTATTGCAGAAAATAAAAAATAATTATATTTAAATAATATAAGTTATAAAAAAAGCCAAGTTTAACTTGGCTTTTTTTTATGCAAATAAATTTGCAAATACATCTTCTACTTTTGTAACCTTAACAATTTTTATTGCGCTATTAATTTTACTTATTTTATTAAATTTTGATATAAAAATTTTATTAAAACCTAGTTTTTCAGCCTCTAAAATACGTTGTTCAACTCTATTTACAGGTCTAATTTCCCCAGCTAATCCTATTTCAGCAGCAAAACAAAAATCTTGAGGAATAGCTTCATCTTCATTAGAAGATAATATAGCACTTATTACCGCTAAATCAATTGCCGGATCGTCAACTTTTATTCCTCCAGCAATATTTAAAAATACATCTTTAGCTCCTAATCTAAATCCGGCTCGTTTTTCTAAAACGGCTAACAACATATTTAATCGTTTAGTGTCGTAACCAGTTGCCGATCGTTGAGGTGTTCCATAAACAGCAGTACTAACTAACGCTTGTACTTCAATCATTATTGGTCGTAAACCCTCAAGAGTTGCAGCAATTGCAGTACCACTTAAATCGTCTTCTTTTTGAGAAATTAATATTTCTGAAGGGTTTTCAACTTCTCGTAAACCTGCATTTTGCATTTCGTAAATACCTAATTCAGCAGTTGAACCAAAACGATTTTTATTAGCTCTTAAAATTCTATATGTATGATTTCTATCTCCTTCAAATTGAAGTACAACATCTACCATATGTTCTAATATTTTAGGGCCTGCAATGTTTCCATCTTTGGTAATATGACCAATTAAAAGTACTGGTGTGGCAGTTTCTTTAGCAAACTTAATAAGTTCTGCAGTTGTTTCTCTAATTTGTGAAATAGAACCTGGTGAAGCTTCAATATATTCAGTGTGCAAAGTTTGAATAGAGTCTATAACAACTACATCTGGATTTGCTTCTTCAATAGCTCTAAAAATATTTTGAGTATTTGTTTCGGTTAAAATTAAGCAGTTTGTATTGGAACTTTGCAAACGTTCAGCACGCATTTTAATTTGAGATTGGCTCTCTTCACCAGAAACATACAATACTTTTTTAGGAATTGTTAATGCTATTTGTAGTAATAGAGTAGATTTTCCAATTCCAGGTTCTCCGCCTAATAATAACATAGATCCTTTTACTAATCCACCGCCTAAAACTCTATTAAATTCGTTGTTTTTAGTGGTAATTCTATCTTCTTCGTTTAAAGAGATCTCGTTGATTTTTAAAGCTTTGTTTGTTTTTTTTGTTGTAGAAGTTTGTTTCCAGTTTCTTTTTTCTTCTTTCTGAAGAACTTCTTCAACAATAGTATTCCACTCTTTACAAGAAGTACATTGTCCTAACCATTTTGCATATTGAGCACCACAATTTTGACAAAAAAAGGTTGTTTTAGTTTTAGCCATTTTTTATGAATTGAAAGCAATAAATATAAGAATAAAGCTTTTATTTTTGGTATTTATTATAGATTGGAAGTAATAAAAATGATAAACCTCCAAATACAATTACCATAATTGTTTGTGCGGTCCACATAATCCACCCAAAAGCACGTGCTGGATTTTCATCAACATTATATAAAATTAGAGCACTAGCTACAAAAATAGGATAGGTTCCTAAACCACCATTTGTTAAAGCCATACTTAATCCACCAACTACAAAACCAACTATAATTGCAGCAAAAGGTAGGTTAGTTGTTTCGGGTAATGCAAAAGTTACCGCATAAAACATTAGTACATACATTGTCCAAATGAAAACAGTATGAAAAATAAATTGCCACTTTTTCTTCATTTTATAGATGCTTTTAACACCTTCTAACAAATCATTTATAAATGACATTACTTTTATAACGATACTATTTTTGGATTTTTTTAAATATTTGTAGGTAAAAAAACCAACGATTGGGAAAACAACAAAAATTAAAATTTTTGAATAAATACTACTTTCGCCATCATCTTTAAAAATATAACTACTAATTAATTCTGTTTGTAAGAAAAAAGCAATTCCAATAATACTTAATAACATAATTACATCGGCAACACGTTCAGCCACAATAGTTCCAAAGGCTTTTTTAAAAGGAATGTTTTCGTATTTTTTTATACTTGCAGCTCTAGCAACTTCACCAGATCGTGGAATAACTAAATTTAATAAATAGGCAATTAAAACTGCCATTATGCTATTTGCAATTCTCGGTTTATAACCTAGAGGTTCTAACAAAAATTGCCAACGATACGCACGTGATAAATGGCTTAAAACTCCTAAAAATAGTGAAACTACAACCCACCAATAGTTTGCAGTTTTAAAAGATGTTTTTATGGCTTGTATATCGTTATCTGTTAACTTTGATAAAGAATACCAAATTAAAAAAACTCCCAAGGCAATTGGGAGTGTAATAAAACTTATTTTTTTTATTTTTTGAATCAAATTATGTTAACGAATTATCGTTTTCGTTTGGAAAAATAAGTGATGGTTTAAATGATTTTGCTTCTTCAAAGTCCATAATACCATAAGTAATTATGATAATAATATCTCCTTTAGCTACTTTTCTTGCAGCCGGACCATTTAAAGTTATTTCACCACTTTTTCGAGGGCCAGGAATAGCATAAGTTTCAAGGCGTTCACCATTGTTAATATTTACAATTTGAACTTTTTCTCCTTGAATTATATTTGCTGCATCCATTAAATCTTCATCAATAGTAACGCTACCAATGTATTGTAAATCAGCACCTGTAACTTTAACTCTATGAATTTTTGATTTTACTACTTCTATCTGCATAATGCAAAATTAATAATTTTGTGTTAATCTATTCATATTTATAAACTTATATTGTCAATAAGTCTAATTTTATCAGCAAAAACAGCTATAAAAGCACGGTATTTTCGCTTTTGATCTTTATTTTTAATTGACTGAAGTGTTTCTTCGTCAGCAATTTCAAAATATTCTAACTCTAATAAAGGTTGTTTTTTAAATTCATTTTCAATCATTTTCACTATTTCAGAAGCATTTTTTGTGCCAAACTCTATTTTAGCTTTGTTAAGAGTTTTATAAATAAAAGGAGCTACTTTTCTATGCTTTTTTGTCAGTCTACTATTTCTAGAACTCATAGCTAGTCCATCTTTTTCTCTAAAAATATCACATCCAATAACTTTAATAGGAATTTGATGTTTTTCAACCATTTTTTTTATTATTTGTAATTGCTGAAAATCCTTTTCGCCAAAATAAGATTTGTGAGGTGTTACAATTTCAAATAAACGCTTAACAATAGTTCCAACACCATTAAAATGTCCGTCTCTAAATTTACCTTCCATTTGGTGTTCTAAACCATCAAAACTAAACGATTTTGATTGGATATTGTTACTGTAAATTTCTTCAGCAGTAGGTGTAAAAACAATGTCGCAATAAATTGATTTTAAGAGAGATAAATCAATGTCAATAGTTTTAGGGTAGTTAATTAAATCCTCTTTTTTATCAAATTGAGTAGGGTTTACAAAAATGCTTACTATTACAATATCGTTCTCTTTTTTTGCTTGTTTAATAAGTGATAAATGACCTTTATGAAGTGCCCCCATAGTAGGAACAAATCCAATTGAAGTCCCTTTTTTTAACGACTTAATTTTTTGTTGTATCGATTTTATTTTAGCAAAAACTAACATATAGTATTGTAAATAAACGTTAAAAGCGTGCAAACTTACATTTTTCAGGCCAAATTCTGTATTAATTTTCGTAATTTTGCATATTATTTAAATATAGAGTTGGTTTATGAAAGATAAGAGAGTATTGGTTGTTTCTTCAGAAGTAGTGCCATATTTGCCAGAAAATGAACTGTCAACAACGTCATTTGAAACAGCAAAAATGATTCATGGAAAAGGAGGACAAACGCGAATCTTTATGCCTCGATTTGGTTTAATTAATGAGAGAAGACATCAATTACATGAAGTAATTAGACTGTCTGGTATGAATTTGGTTATTAATGATATGGATATGCCGTTGATAATTAAAGTTGCTTCTATTCCAAAAGAAAGAATGCAAGTTTATTTTATTGATAATGATGAATACTTTAAAAGAAAAGCGTTGTTTTCAGACGAAGACAATAATTTATTTAAAGATAATGATGAAAGAGCCATATTTTTTGCAAAAGGAGTTGTAGAAACTGTAAAAAAATTGAATTGGGCGCCAGATATTATTCATGTTCACGGTTGGATGGCATCTCTTTTACCGTTATACATTAAAGAATATTATAAGGATGATCCATTATTTGCAAGTAGTAAAGTTGTTACATCTGTCTATAATAATGGTTTTGAAGGAGAATTAAGCAGTGATTTTTCTGATAAAATTCAATTTGATAATGTAGATAAATCTAAAATTGAAAAAATAACCACACCAAACTATACAAATATTTTAATGAATGCAATTGAAAATTCAGATGCTGTAATAAAAGCAAGTGAAGAGCTACCATTAGAATTAGAAGAATTTTTAAAAACTAACGATAAACCTGTATTAGATTATTTTCATGTAAGTGAATTTGATACAGCATATACAGAGTTTTATTTAAACAAAGTTTTATAGTTTAATCATAAAAAATCAAAAATTACATATGACAACTAAAGTTGTAAAAGTATTAAAATACTTAGGGCTATTCTCATTAGTATTTTTTACAATAGTTTCTTGTGAAAAGGAAATTGAAAGTATAGGAGTAAATCTTGTTGACAATAACAATTTTAACACAAGTGAATTAACTACTGAAGTTATTTCAGGAAATGAAAATGTTGAAAGAGTTATAGCAAATGGTGTTCCACAATACTTATTAGGGGTTTATTCAGATACTGAATTTGGAAAATTAAAAGCATCAATTGTTAGTCAACTTTCCCTTCCTTTAATAGGTGAAGATTATACTTTTGGAACAAATGCGAATATAGATTCTGTATTAATAGATATCCCTTATCAATCTACAAGAGATTTAGAAAATTATAGTGATGGGAAACCAAAATTTGTAATTGATTCAATTATAGGCGATGTAGATACAGAATTCACTATAAACGTTTATGAACTTGAAACCTTTTTAAATACATTAGACCCTGAAGACCCATCAAAACCAGCTGTTTATTATTCAGACAAAGAATTTATGAAAAATGAAACATCTTTCTTTTCTGGAAATTTTAAAGTAAATCCTGATGATACGGTAACATACGTAAAAAGATATATGCCTAATGCAAGTGTATATGATATTGATACCATTAAAAAAGTAGACATAAGCCCTTCACTTAAAATCCCTTTAAATGAAGCAATGATTCAACAAATTTTTGTTGACAATGTAAATGATTTAGATTTCACTTCATTTGACACTTTTCAACGTGGATTCCGTGGCTTTTACATTGAAGCAGATGAATTAGCTAATGAGAATTCACATTTGATATCATTAGATATGACTAATGCAAAAATGACAATCTATTTTTCAAATGATGAGGATGAGGTAGAAGGTGTAGATTCAAACGATAATGGTATAACTGGAGAGCAAGGAGTTAGAATTTCACATGAATATATATTTTCTCTGGGGTCAATCAGATCAAATGTTCTTGAAAGAGATTATACAAATAGTAAAGCAAGTGGTGAGGATAGATTATATGTTCAAGGAGCTGCTGGTTCAATAGCCACCATAGAATTATCGGAACTTGGTGAAAGCTTAGCAGATTTACAAGATAATAACTGGTTAATTACTGATGCTAGTTTAATATTTTATGTAGATCAAAGTGCATCTAGTAGTATTGCTCCTGAGCAATTATTTTTATATAATTATGATGAGAATGCTCAAATCTTGGATATGTTAACAGAAGGAATATTAACTATGGGAGGTAATTTAGAAAGAGATGACGAAGGCAACCCATATAGATATGTTTTTAAAATAACAGACTATATTTCTGAACTATTAGTTGCTGATGAACCGTTAGATTTAGTTACATTAGGAATAAAGGTTTACAGTTCAACAGATACTCCAATATCTTTTACAGATACGAATATTAAAAATTTTAGCTGGAACCCAAAAGGTGTTGTTTTATATGGTAATGATTTAAGTGCTGGAGATAAAAGAGTAAAATTTCAAATTTCATACGCAGAAATTAATAACTAATAAATCAAACAAATATGTGTGGTATAGCAGGTTATTTAGGTTATAGAGAAGCCTATCCAATTGTAATTAACGGATTACAAAGGCTTGAATATAGAGGTTATGATAGTGCTGGAATTGTTTTAATGAATGATAATAAATTAACACTTCATAAAACTAAAGGGAAAGTTTCAGAATTAAAAGAATTAGTAGCACAAGAAAATGTTGAAGCCAATTTAGCTTTAGGTCATACACGTTGGGCAACTCATGGTATACCAAATGATACAAACTCACACCCACATGTTTCAAATTCAGGAAATTTAGTAATTGTTCACAATGGAATAATTGAAAACTACAATACTTTAAAAAAAGAACTTTTAACTAGAGGATATACATTTCAAAGTGAAACAGATACTGAGGTTTTAATTAATTTAATTGAAGAAATTAAAATAAGAAATAATTGTAAGCTAGGAAAAGCAGTTCAACTAGCCTTAACAAATGTAGTTGGAGCTTATGCAATAGCAGTTTTTGATGTTACTAATCCAGATGAAGTAATTGTTGCTCGTTTAGGAAGTCCAATAGCAATAGGTATTGGTGAAAATAATAATGAGTTTTTTGTAGCCTCTGACGCTTCACCTTTTATTGAATACACCAAAGATGCGGTGTACTTAGAAGATGAAGAAATGGCAATTATTAAACAAGGGAAAGATATTAGAATACGTAAAATAAAAGATGATTCTCTAGTTGAACCAGATATTCAAGAGCTTCAACTTAATCTAGAACAAATAGAAAAAGGTGGTTATGACCACTTTATGTTGAAAGAAATTCATGAACAGCCAAATGCTATTTTAGATACTTATAGAGGGAGGCTTTTGGCAGATAAAGGTGTTATAAAAATGGGGAGTGTTGACAATAACATTGCCAAATTTTTGAATGCAAAACGTATTATAATTGTTGCCTGCGGTACTTCATGGCATGCAGGTTTAGTTGCTGAATATTTATTTGAAGATTTAGCACGTATACCAGTAGAAGTTGAGTACGCGTCTGAATTTAGATATAGAAACCCTGTAATTAATAAAGATGATGTTGTAATTGCAATATCACAATCAGGTGAAACAGCCGATACTTTAGCTGCAATAAAATTAGCAAAATCTCATGGAGCTTTTGTATTTGGAGTTTGTAATGTTGTAGGTTCATCTATCGCAAGAGAAACAGATACAGGAGCATACACACACGCAGGACCTGAAATTGGAGTTGCTTCAACGAAAGCATTTACAACCCAAATTACGGTACTTACTTTAATGGCATTAAAATTAGGGAATTTAAAAGGAGAACTTTCAAATTCACAATTTCATATGTACCTTCAAGAAATGAGTTTAATACCTTCAAAAGTTGAAGAGACTTTAAAGGTTAATAAGATTGTTGAAGAAATAGCTTCAATTTATAAAAACGCTCCAAACTGTTTATATTTAGGAAGAGGATATAATTTTCCAGTAGCATTAGAAGGAGCTTTAAAACTGAAAGAAATCTCATATATTCATGCAGAAGGATATCCTGCTGCGGAAATGAAACATGGGCCTATAGCACTAATTGATGAGTCGATGCCAGTTGTAGTTATTGCAACTAAAAAAGGACATTATGATAAAGTGGTTAGTAATATTCAAGAAATAAAATCTAGAAAAGGAAAAATTATTGCTGTTGTAACTGAAGGTGATACTATTGTAAAAGATTTAGCAGATCATACGATAGAAATACCTTTTTCAGAAGAAGCCTTTACCCCATTATTAGCTACAATACCTTTACAGTTACTTTCGTACCATATTGCTGTAATGAGAGAATGTAATGTTGATCAACCAAGAAATTTAGCTAAATCAGTTACTGTGGAATAGTTCTGATAGTAGGCGCTTGTCTTTTCCAAAAAAATCTAATTAGTTAATACAGTAAATGTTTCTTTGAATTATCTTTCCAACCAGATTGTGATTTATAATCAACAAAGTAAATTTTTAAATCACTTTGAGATTCATAATCAACAAAGAAGATTTTCTTATCTGATTGAGATTCATATTCTACGAAATACCACAACCCATCATTTCCATCAACTTGTGATTCATATTCAACTTTAAACACTTTTAAATCACATTGAGACTCGTAATTTACTACGAATACTTTTATATCAGATTGTGATTCGTATTGAACTGAATATATTTTTTGTGAGTAAATTATTGAGGGTAAAATTAGAAGTAGTAATAATATGTATTTATGGAATTGTTTTTTCATAATTTAAGTGTTAAAAGGAGTTTTTTTAGGTAATAATTTCAACACACTATATCAAAATCTATACCACCAAAAACTAATCTAGAAATGAAATTAACTATTTTTTTCTAGGTATTGAAAAACAAAGAGTTGTTGGTAATAAGAAACTTACCCTTTAAACCCAATCCAAAACCTCCTTATATAATCACTATTTTTATGTGACAGCATCATGAATCATGGTAGGATTACCATTATTCCATTTAGATAAAATATCTGTTGCAACTTGAGCTCCACTTCCTGCAGCAATTGCATATTGACTTGTATGACCTGCCAATACACCAGCTACATAAATATTATTTGTTACTATATGATTTTTGTTTTTTAACATAATTCGCTCCTTTTGAGGAGGTAAATTATGATGCGGAATAACATATTGCATTAATCCTTCAATATTAAATAAGTTTGAAGGTCCAACAGCAACAACTATTGTAGTTGTTGTATACATATTTTTATTGGTTGTAACAGTAATCAATTCCTGTTTTTGTTCAACTTTTAGAACTTTTTCTTTTTCAATTTGACTTACTTCTGGGTACAATTCGGTTAATTGTTGTAAACCTTTTGATAAAATTTCTTCACCAGTTGTTCCTTTAGTAAAACCTAAAACATTATTAAGTATGGCACTTTTTAATGCAGAACTTTTTTGATGTGAGATAATTCCAATGTTTTTATCTTTTGCAAAAGGTTTGTTAACGGCAGAACCTAAAATTAATGAGCAAGATAAACCAGCAACACCTCCACCAATAATTAATACGTCAAATGATTTCATAATTTTATAATTAATTTATTAAACCTTGAATGTTTGTAGCAAATAACTTTACTGCTATAGCTAATAGAATAACACCAAATATTTTTCTTAAAATATTAATACCATTTTTTCCAATAACTTTTTCAATTTTTACAGATGTTTTTAAAACAATGTACATAAAAATTATATTTACAATGATAGCAATTACAATGTTAATTGTTTCATACTCAGCTCTTAATGCTAAAATTGTTGTTAAACTTCCTGGTCCTGCAATTAAAGGAAATGCTAAAGGAAATACCGAAATAGTTTTAGCACTATTTTCCTCTTCTTTGTATAAAGAAATTCCTAAAATCATTTCTAACGCCAAGAAAAATAAAATAAAAGCACCTGCAACAGCAAACGAATTAACATCAATACCAATTAAATTTAAAATACTTTTTCCTAAAAACAGAAAAGCAATCATTATTATACCCGCAATTATTGAGGCTTTTTCCGATTGAATATGTCCAAATTTTGCACGTAAATCTATAACAATTGGAATATTACCAATAATATCAATTACTGCAAATAAAACCATTGATGCGGTAAATATTTCTTTAAAATCTAAAACCATTATTTATAATTTTTAATAAAGTTGGCAAATGTAAAAAATCACCCCGTAATTAATAGTAAATGTATGTAAAAAAATAGTTTATTTTTGCGGCATGTTTCAATTAGGAAAAACCATAGTTTCAGAAGATATTATTGAGAAGGATTTTGTGTGCAATTTAAACGCTTGTAAAGGTAAATGTTGTATTGATGGAGAAGCAGGAGCACCTTTAGAAGAAGAAGAACTTCAAATATTATTAGATATTTACCCAAAAGTAAAACCTTTTTTAAGAGCCGAAGGAATAGCAGCTATTGAAGAACAAGGACTTTTCGTAACTAATGAAGGTGAGTATGAAACAACTTTAATTGACGAAAAGGATTGTGCATATGTAATTTTTGATGAAAACAATATTGCAAAATGTGGAATTGAAGAAGCATATAATAACGGTGTAATTGATTGGAAAAAACCTATTTCTTGTCATTTATATCCAGTTCGCATTATGGAATACAGCGAGTTTTCGGCAGTAAATTACCATAAATGGCCTATATGTGATGATGCTTGCACTTTAGGAAAAGAATTACAAGTTCCTGTGTATAAATTTGTAAAAGAAGCATTAATTAGAAAATTTGGCGAAAACTGGTATATAGAACTAGAAAAAGTAGCAGAAAAACACAAAATGTAACTATTGTTACTTTACAATGTTTTGTTAATGAATAGATGATTGCTATTTTGTAATTTTACAAAACACAATGCAATAAGAGATTTTTAAAGCTATGTTAAAATCCCATAAATTAATTACTTTACTTCTATTTTTTATATTCTTAAACCCTTTATTTGGTCAAAAGTTATCTAAAAAGCAAGTTGATAGTACTTATGCAACTTTAAAAGTTAAGCCTAATACTATTGATAAAGTTGATAAATTAATTTCTTTATATAAAAAAGCTGTAAGAGCTAAAATACTAAGTGAAAATATTGTAGACGAGGCAATTAGCATTTCTGAAGAATTATTTTACATTAAAGGCTTAGGAATAAGTTATGATAGAAAAGGACTAGCAGCAAGGTATTATTATGATTTTAGTAGTTCTGTAACACACCATAAAAGAGCTTTAAACTATTTAAGCAAAACACCAGACACACTTTTACAAATTAAATGTTTAAATAATTTAGGTGTTAGTTATCGGAAATTAAATTTAGAAAAAGAAGCTTTTAATTTTTATTTTCAAGCGTTAGATTTATCAGAAAAAATTAATCACGTTAAGAGTATAACTATTGCACTTAACGGGATTGGAAACGTATTTATAGATACAAAAGAATACGATAAAGCATTACATTATTTTAAAAGAGTATATGAATACGACTTAAAAAATGAAAATATTAGAGGTCAGGAATACAGTTTATCTAATATAGGTGAAGCTTATTTATATAATAAATCGTACGATTCTGCTTATTATTATATAAATAAGGCACTTACACTAACTAAAGAATATAAACATAAACAAAGTGAAGCAATTCGCTATAATTTATTAGGATTGTTATTTCAAAAGAAAGGAGATTATCAAAAATCAACCGAATATTATAAAGAGGCAATACCACTTTTTACAAAAGAAAATAATATTAGATATTTAAGCAACACATTAATAAATGTTGGTGTAAATCAACTAAATACAGGGAACTATAAAGAGGCTGAGGAAAATATAAAGGTTGGTTTGTCTAGTGCTAAAATGATAAAATCTAAAGAAAACATTTCTTTGGGGTATAGCGCATTAGTAGATTTTTATACGTTAACTAAAAACTATAAAAGAGCATTGAGTTCGCATAAAAATGCGACAGCATTCCATGATAGTATTATAAATGAAGCATCACAAAAAAGTATTATTAGTACTCAAGTTGAATATGAAACAGCTAAAAAAGATGCTCAAATACAACAACTAGCTAAAGAAAAAGAATTTAGCGAGAGCAAAGCAAAAACAAACTTTTATCGTTTAATTATTATATCAACTTTAGGAACACTTGGCATTGTTGGTATGCTTTATTTATTCAGATTGTACAGAAGAAATTCAGATTTAGAAATTGAAAATAAAAATTCTGAATTGCAAAAGTATTTACATCAAATTAATGAGCTAAAAGATAAAGCCAACGATAAAAATAACACCTTTAATAATAAAAACTTTAAAGAAAACTTCGATGAATACGGGCTTTCAAAAAGAGAAATAGAAGTACTCACACATATAACAACAGGTTTAAGCAATGATGAAATTGCCGAAAAAATGTTTGTTTCTAAAAACACTATTAAAACCCACATTAAAAATATTTATTCCAAGCTTGATGTTAAAAATAGAATACAAGCCATAAAAAAAATTAACGGAATATAATTTTTTATAAACTATAACTCCTTTTATATTTTGCAACCTTAACTTCTAAGGTAAAACTCTTAATGTATATTAAAATAAGGCTTTTTTAGTCAATAATCACCCTAAAGGGTTAGGTAAATCATACTTTTATATGAAGTAATTTTTTGAATTTGAAGGTAATTTAGCAATGTAATTATAACCACAATAATGCTAAAATTATAAATTCAAAAATCATGAAAACAACCACTTCTAATTTTAAAACTAGCGCACTATTTAAACTACTACTTGTTTTTAGTTTATTCTTTTTAATGCCTCAGCAATCTGAAGCCCAGTTTTTTAAAAAACTAGCTAAAAAAGCAAAAGAAAAAATAGATAGAGAAGCAGAAAAAAGAGCAGAAAAACGAGTTAATAAAAAAATTGATAAAGAATTTGATAAGGCTGAAGATGTTTTAGACGGAAAGGAAAAAGATAAGAAAAAAGAAAGTAAAGGGGAGAATAGCAAAACAAATGAAAAAGAAAAAAAGAATTCAGAAATTACTAATTCTGATGAAGCCAACGCAAAATCAAACAGCCCAACAGTAGTTTGGAGTAAGTTTGATTTTGTTCCTGGTGATACCGTAATTTTTGAAGATGGACCTAATACCGATGAAGAAAATGGTGAATTCCCTAGCCGGTGGGATTTATATGGAGGATCTGCCGAAATAGCAAATGTTAATGGAGAAAATGTCATTATGTTTATCGATAGAGGTGGCGAAATAGTGCCCTATTTAAAAAATTCAAACGAAGATTACTTACCTGAAATATTTACCATAGAGTTTGATGTATGGTTTGAAAAAGGACAAACTACTGCCAATAGGTTTTTTATGGCTTTTCGAGATAAAAAAAATCAATGGGGCAAAGGTTTAGGAGGGAATTTCACAGTTTATCCAAATGGAATTGAATTTGAAGAAACAGACAAGAGGTATCCTGGTACCGAAAAATTAAGCTGGAGCGAAGAGCCTATTGGTAAATGGCGACATATTTCTATTGCTTATACTAAAGGAAAGTTTAAAGCTTATATGGATGACACTCGATTAATTAACATTCCCCATCTAGAAGGTAACCCTTGGGGGTTTACTATAAAATCTCAGAAAGGCCATCAATACTTAAGAAATTTTCGCATAGCTAAAGGTGGTGTAAAATATTACGACCGTGTACTTTCAGAAGGGAAAATAATTGTAAACGGAATTAAATTCGATGTTAATAAAGCTACTTTAAAAGCTGAAAGTATGGGGCCAATTAACAAAATTTATCAGTTAATGGTAGATAACCCAACAGTTAATTTTAGTGTAGAAGGACACACAGACGCGGACGGTGATGATACAAGTAATCAAAATTTATCTGAAGCTCGTGGAAAATCGGTTATGGATAAACTTATTAGTATGGGTATTGATGCATCTAGATTAAAATCTGGTGGCTTTGGAGAAAGTAAACCATTAGATAATAATTCAACAGCTGAAGGAAAAGCAAATAACCGTAGAGTTGAATTCGTAAAATTTTAAAAACATAAAATAAATACCATGAAAAAAATAAGCATGATACTTTCATTAGCAGTATTGCTAGTAAGTTGTAACGGAAACAGTCAAAATACATTAAAACGATATGAAATTAAATCAGGAGTTGTAAAATACACAACTACTATTACCGGAAAAGTTCTTGGAGGAACTGTTAAAGGTAGCGGAACAGAAGATTTATATTTTAAAAATTGGGGAGCTGTTGAATTAAAGGAAGTAAACTCTAAGCAAACCACTACTATGAAGTTTTTTGGAAAAAAAAAGGTAGAAACCACTTCAACTCATACCATGAATAAATTGGACAATGGAGAAAGTTATTTGGCCGATTTTAATACAAAAACCATTATTGCAAATAGAGGTTTAGGTATGGATTTGATGAAACAATCCAATAAAGATGCAGGAGAAGCAGGAATGGGTATGCTTGAATCTATTGGAGGTAAAAAAGTTGGAAATGAAAGTTTTTTAGGGCATAACTGTGAAATTTGGGATGTTAATGGAGCGAAGCAATGGATGTATAAAGGAGTTGTTTTAAAATTAGATATAACTGTTTTTGGTATTAGAACTTTAACGGTTGCTACTAGTGCTAAGTTTAATGTCTCTTTAGCGGATTCTAATTTTAAATTACCAGATTTCCCTATGCAAAAACAAGAAGGTTTAATGGGTAATCAAGAGTTTGAAGATGAAATGGATGAAATGAATAATAAAATGGATGATTTAAGCAAGCTAAGCTATGAAGAGTGGAAAAAAATGGCCACTAAAAATGATCCTGAAATGAGAGAAATGACTGGTG